>Ga0224508_10000005_pt1 | contig 335914 bp, 295 predicted proteins | sample SF_Jan12_sed_USG_4_FD_170157 | JGI IMG/M metagenome (GOLD analysis project Ga0224508, IMG submission 170157) | Sediment microbial communities from San Francisco Bay, California, United States - SF_Jan12_sed_USGS_21 | ecosystem: Environmental > Aquatic > Marine > Sediment | place: USA... | reverse complement strand
GCTTCGTTGATGTGGTTGATCATCATCGGTGTCGCGCTCTTCGAGGCTTGGAAAGTGAACCAAGGCAACGGAGCGCGGGTGGTCGAGGGGCCGGTTGAGCCGCCCTCACTCCCCACGACCTGATCTGGGTTCGCAGCGAACCCTCCCACGTCGACGTGCGATCCGACCGACGTTCGTCGATACGATGCGGGCAGGGTCGGATTGCGCCGTGGTTTCGCGCTGTGGCGGCCGCCGGCGGGAGCTCAGCAAAGCGCAAGAAGCACAACGCAGTCGCCTACGATCTCAGCCCGCGCAGGTTGAATCTGCCGTCGGCAATGCGGCTCGCGGAGGCTCAGGTCGATCGCGGCTGCGCGGTGCTTCAGAAGAGCTTAGCTCATCAGTAGAGGGGTCAAGTGCGCCCGATCAATTTCTTAACGATCCGCTTCGCCGAGGGAACGAGCTTTCTGCGGGCTTTTTCAAATGGCATCAAGACGTGACCCCGAATACGTTCCTCGGGGCGAGCCTTGAACACAGTCGAGTGCTTGGTCCCGTCCCACTCGGCCGGCGCCTCCCTGGTGTAGTAATACGCCGCGAAGGAAATCCTTTGCGTCCCTTCGGGGCAGGTGACGGGCTCGACGCCGTGGAAGCTGATGTCACTCGTCGCGAAAACGACGCACCGATTGAGCAGCGGCCTGAACGAGTGTGCACAGGTGCGCACTTCCTCGTCCCACAGCTCGACGGCGCCACCCCATTCATCCTTCCAGCCCTCATTGAGATAGATGAGGATGTTGAGGCGCCGATGAAGCTTGCGAGCCTCTACGTAGTTGAAATCGATGTGCACATCGAGACGCCCGCGCGGCCCAGTGAGGTGCATCCCGCCGCCTTCGAGCTGCGGATCCCAGAGTAAGTTGTCGATGCCGGTGATGTACTCGAGGTCCTCGATGAAGCTGGGAGCAGAGAGGAGCCCGTTGAGCTTCTTCACGGGCTCGGGAAAGGCTGCGGCGTCGGTGATTTGAACCTTCTTCTTCTCGTTGACCGCGCTGAACTCTCGCCCGCGGCCTCTGGCCTCTGCATACGCCGGATACGAAGCAGCCACCTCCCGAGCGAAGTCCGGGTCGAGGAACTCGTCTATGGCCATAAACGGAAACGGTTTCGCTTCCTGAAATTGACGCCGAAGCGCTTCGCGATCGAAGGGTCGGATCATGGGCGGTGACATATCGGCAGAGACAACCTAGCCCAGGAAGAAGCAGGCGCCCAGTAGGCAAGGACGAAAAAGAGATCCGACCGACGTTCGTCGATACGCTGCGGGCGGGGTCGGATTGCGTTGTGGTTTCGTGCGGTGGCGGCCGCCGGCGGGAGCTTCGGGTGGTGGTTTCGTGCGGTGGCGGCCGCCGGGGGGAGCTTCGCAAACCGCCCGAGTGTATACGCCAAGTCCTCGAGACCACATGGGTCCGTTGTCGGCATGATTCTCGCTCGTCTCGAGCACCATGACACGACGACGCATCATCGAGCCCGGAACTATTTGGGCGCTGTCGCGCCGCACGACGCGGCGCCACTTCCTCCTCAACCCGGATGAAGCCCGGCAGATGGAACAGGCCTATTGGTACTGCCTCGGCCACGCGGCCAAGGCCCACGGGGTGCTGGTGCACGCCGGGTGCTTGATGTCGACGCACTGTCACGAAGTCGTTACCTAGAGCCCAGAAAGAAACCCCAGGATCGCCTGTCCAACCTCGGCCGCCCGCTCCATCGGGAACATGTGTCCCGCCCCTTCGAGGATCAAAAGCTCACTCCGAGGAATGTGCGTGTGCAGGTACTCGGCGTATTTCGGTGGAGTGAGGGCGTCGGCGGTGCCGGTGATGATCAGTGCGGGTACCGTGATGTCGGCGACCTGTTGCATGCGGTCGAAGGCGTTGGCGGCGGTCCAGTCGGCCAAGCCGGTCGCGGGCGGGGTCATGTGGAGAACCTCGGTCGCTTCGGCGATCAGGGCAGGGTCGGCATCGGGTTGGAAGAGGCCGGGGGTCGGGCCCGGCGGGGTGCCCGATGCGGTGAGCTCTTCGAACAACTGCAAGATTGCCGGGTGGACGCGGAGCCGTGCGCCGGTGGCGAGAAGAACGAGGCCCTTGAGGCGCGCTGAAGAATTAGTGAGCGTGTGCTCGATTGCGACTGCGCCTCCAACCGAGTGTCCGACGACGACATAGTCTCCTTCGACTTCGGCTTCGATGAACCTCGAGACGAACGCCGCAAACGTGGGCACGCTTTCGATCGGCGGGCCGTCGCTACCCAGTCGGCCCGGTGAGTCGACCGCAATTCGTGCGACCCCGGTCAGCTCCGAGAACAACCGGTCGTAGAAATGATGATTGTCGGCGGACCCGTGAATGCACACCAGGGTCGGCGCATCCCCGGGTTCGCGTCGGAAGCTCACCTTGCGCCCGTCGATCTCGGTGCCCTCTACCATGCGAGCCCCTCGTCGCTTGCGCTCGCAAGGCCGATCGCTTGAAAGCGGAAGAAACGTTTGCGCTCGTAGGTGCCGGTGTACTGGAGGGCAAGCTCGTCGAAGGAGACCGTTCGCAACAAGCGATAGCCCGACTCGAACATCAAGGGAGTCGGATCGTCGATCCCGTAGCGCATCGGCTCGCCGAGCTCCTCGATGATGCCTTTCATCGCGCGGTCCTCGTCTCGAAGGCGATCACTCGACTTGGCCATGTTGCTGCTGAGGTAGTCAAACACCAAGAGCGACCGTGAGTCGAGCTCGGTTGCCACGCGTTGAAAGGTCGACCGGGCTGCTTCCTCGGCCAGGTAGTACACGACGCCCTCCCACACCAAACAAGCTGGCGCTGCACGGTCGAGCCCCGCGTCGCACAAGAGCGCCACAAAGTCGTCGTGCTCGAAGTCACACGGGACGAAGGTCGCGGCATCAACAGGATAGCCGTCGAGCTTCGAGAGCCTGTCGCGCTTGTCGGCCTGGCTGGCGGGCTGATCGACTTCGAAAAACCGGACGCCAGGGCGCGCGAGCCTGGCGGCTCTGGTGTCCAGCCCTGCCCCAAGCATCACGACCTGCCGAATCCCAGCGTCGATGGCGCGAACGACGCAGTCATCGATGTAACGGGTGCGAAGCCCCACCCAAAGCTCCATGTCCGGCGCATGCTCGTCCCAGCGATGCGTGAGGGCAACGCCTGCATCACCCGCCAATCCTTGGGCCCAAGGGTCGTTGCACACCGGATTAGTCGCGGCCGATGCTCGCGCGCGGTACGCCGCAACCAGGACCGCCGTTTGGCTGGCTCCGCGTGCTTGGCTCACGCCTAGTGCCCGCGCTCGCGGTCGATACCCGGATGCGAGGGGTCACCCGGCTCGTGCCGTGGGTTCGCCGTCAGGTACGTCCCGTCCTTGCCCGGAATCGAAAGGAGGGTCTCTTTGTCGTAGAGGAAATGATCGCGGCTCGTCGAGGGCGGCATGTGCATGCCGGTGTCCATCCGAATGGCATCGCAGGGGCAGGCCTCGACGCAGTAGCCGCAGAAGATGCATCGAAGCTCGTCGATCATGAACACCGCCGGATAACGCTCGTAGCCATACCGGGGGTCATCGGGCTCGTACTCGGCCGCCTCGATGTAAATGCACTGCGCCGGGCACGCCGTGCTGCAACACAAACAGGCCACGCAACGGGGCGAGCCGTCGAAACGCTGGGTCAGCCTGTGGATGCCTCGGAAACGCTCTGGGTACTCGCGCTTCTCCTCCGGGTACTTCACCGTGTCGATTTCCTTTTTGGCGGTCGGGCCGAAGGTGTTCTTGAAGAACCGACGAGCCGCGAAGCTGATCCCCTTGGCCACCTCGGGCACGTAGGCCTGCTCCGCGATCGTGCGTCGTGGCTTTTTGATGACTTTGACCGTGGCTGGCATGCGTGACCTCAGAGCCTATCGAGCAGACCGACATATTTGTCGAGCACACCCGAAAGAATGAAAACTCCCATGAGCAAGATGTTGAGCAGGGAAAGCGGCAAGAGCCCCTTCCAGCAGAGCTTCATCAATTGGTCGTACCGAAAGCGCGGCAGCGACCAGCGAATCATGAGCTGGAACCAGATGAAGACGACGATCTTGAGAAGGAAGAAGAGGACCTGGATCGCGATCACAATCCAATGGGCGAGGGGCACGACGATGCCCGAAGCCATGAAGGGGAGCCTGAAATCAAACCCATCGCGATAGAGAAACGGCACATCCCAGGCACCGAAGAACAAGATCGCCGCAATGGCCCCAAGCGCAACGACCTCGACGAATTCGCCCATGAAGAACATGCCGAACTTCATCCCCGAGTACTCGGTCAGATAGCCTCCAACGAGCTCGCTCTCCCCTTCAGGAAGGTCGAACGGAACGCGCTTGGTTTCGGCGATGGCGGCGGTGAAGAACATGATGAAACCGAGCGCCAACAACGGGTTAAAGATCCCCCAGCTGTGCTCGTGCTGCCACATCGCCATATCTTCGAGGCGAAGCGAGCGATACACCATGAACGCCGGGACCAACGTCAACCCGAGGACGACCTCGTAGCTCACCATTTGGCTGGCGGCGCGGATGCCCCCGAGGAGCGAGAACTTGTTGTCGGAGGCATAGCCTGAGATCGCCGCCCCGATGATCCCGGTGCTGGCGACGGCGAAGATGAACAGAATACCGACGTCGAGGCTCGCCACTTGCATCGGGATGATGGTGCCGGCCACCTCCCCGGTGCGCGGAAGGACCTGGTTCCAATGATCGAGATGCAGGGTGCTGGCGAAGGGAATGACCGCAAAAGCCGCGATTGCGGGGATCAGCGCAATGATCGGGCCGGCGGCGAAAAGAAACTTGTCGGATTTCGGCGGAACGAAGTCTTCTTTGAAGATGAACTTGAGCGCGTCGGCGAGTGGGTGAAGGAGCCCAAGGACCATGACCTTCCCCTGGTTGCGGACGATCATGCCGTGCACGCCGTACCCGATGCGAAGGAGCACCGACGCGGCTCCGAAGCCGATCAATGCCTTGGTGAGCGTCGCCGTTGGTATGGGCAACGGGTTCGTTCCGCGAACGGCGACCCAGGTGACCGCCACCAACGCGACGATCGCCACGATGCCGGTCAACGCAAACCCCCGCCACATCGGAAGCCGCGCCTTGTCGATGAATGCCACCGCCGACGGCGGAAGCACGATCGCCGCTCGGCTCGGACCCAGGCGGTCTTGAATCATCGCGCTCTGCCGTCGCTCAGCCCAGATCAACACGGGCGCGAACGCGCCGACAGTGACCACCAAGACGAAGACGATCTTGAGGATCGACGAGAGCAGCAGCACCTCGGTCGTCATTGCGCCGCCTCCACGTCGGTCGTGAGGCCTTGCCGGAGCGCCTGAAGGTCCTGGAAGCCGAGGTCGTGACCGAGCTGGCTCGCGAGCGCCGCAATCGCTTTCCAACCGGGCTCGACTCCGACCGGCGCCGGGAGCACGGGCTTGAACGCCTGCGCCATTCCCTTGTCGTTCACGAAGCTGCCTTCGATCTCGTAGATGTCCGCCACGGGGATGGCGACGGACGCGACTGCAGGAAGCGCTCCGACATGACTCGTCAGCGACACCACGGAGTCCAAGGCAACCAAAGGCGCCAGCTCTTCGAGCCGTTCGGCCGTTGCCCACCCAAGCGCGAGCACTCCCTGGATCACGCCCGCCTGTACTTCGTCGAGCAAGTCGGCCACCGTTTTGAGCGGACCGCCCCCCGCTGCTTGGATCGCGCCCGCACGGTTTGGGTTGTTGTCGTCGCTTCGAAGGATGTCGTCGCCTTCCCAGCCGCCGAGCGCTGCGAGGTAGAGGTGCCCTGTCCCGAGCGCCTGCGCGAGCGTCACCAACGCGAGGTTGTCCTCAGTAGTGCTCTGAGCGCTCAAGACGACCGCAAGCTTCGACCCTTCGACCTTGCGGAGCTGCTCGGCCGCCAACCAGAACGCCTCATCGTCGAGCACTGGCTCGCGCTCGTCGCCACGGCCAGCGGTCGGCATCAGCAAGCGATCGGTGTCGTGGCGGGTATAGGTCATCATGCCGTCGTCGCACATCCAGAACTTGTTGACGTCGGGATTGTCGCGGGGCCGCAGCCGATAGACCTTTCCATACCGGGGGTCGTAGTCGGCGTGGCTGTTGCAACCCGTCGCGCAGCCGGTGCACACGCTCGGCGCGGACTTCAAAAACCACACCCTGGCCTTGAACCTGAAGTCCGAGCTCGTCAGGGCACCAACGGGACACACGTGCTCGGTCATCAAGGTGTATCGGTGATCGAGTTCCCGGCCGGGGGCGAGGATGATTTCGTTCTCGTTGCCGCGCTCTCGCATGTCGAGGACGTGGTCTTTGGCGACCTCGTCGCAGACGCGAATGCAGCGGGTGCACATGATGCAGCGCTCGGCGTCGTACACGATCGTTGGCCCGAATCGAACGCCTTTGGGCTTGTGCACCGGCTCGGTGAGCTTGCGCTTGAGCGTCGCCTGGTGCGAGTAGTAGTAGTCCTGGAGCTTGCACTCGCCGGCCTGGTCGCAGATAGGGCAGTCGACCGGATGATTCAGGAGCAAGAACTCTTGCACTGAGGCCTGCGCCTCTTTCACCACATCGCTGGTCGACGACACCTCCATGTTTTCCTCAGCGGCCAGTTGGCACGCAGGCTGGAGCTTCGGCTTGGTCGTCGGGACGTATTCACCGGTCTCGTCGTCCCACTCGAGCTGCGGCATCGCCATCTGACGCCCGCTGGTGATGTGCACCAGGCACATCCGGCAGTTGGCCGCCACGGACAATCCCGGGTGCCAGCAGTAATGCGGAATCTCGATCCCGACCCGCCACGCCGCTTGGATGACGGTCTCGCCGGGCTCGAAGGAAATCTCACGTCCGTCTAGCTTGAAGGTCGGCATTATCGGTCACACTCGCCGCCGATCATATTGATCGAGCCAAAGGTTGGGATGATGTCCGCGATCATCTCGCCGATGAGCATCTCGCGACACGCGGCAAGGTTGAACCAACACGGGGGCCGAACACGAACCCTGTAGGGTGTCCCGCTCCCGTCGGAAACGATGTAGAAGCCGAGCTCGCCGTTGCCTCCCTCGGTGAAGCTGTAGACCTCGCCCTTGGGCGTTTGAAGGCCTTCCATGACGAGCTTGAAGTGGGCGATGGTGGCTTCGATGGTCGTATAGACGTCGGTCTTTTCGGGAAGCACGATGCGCGGGTCGTCCACGTTGACGGGGCCGTCGTCGGGCATCTGGTCGATCGCTTGCTCGATGATTCGAACCGATTGCCGGATTTCTTCGAGGCGCACCATGAAGCGATCCCAGTTGTCGCCGTCTTCGCCGATCGGGACGTCGAAATCGAAACGGTCGTAGACCATATAGGGGTAGTCTTTGCGCACGTCGTAAGGCAAGCCCGACGCACGAGCGACCGGGCCGGTGCACCCATAGCCCAGCGCGTTTTCTCTGGTCAGGATGCCGACACCCTGCATGCGGTCGAGGAAGATGCGGTTGCGGATGAGCATGATCTCCGCCTCTTTCACTACTTTGTGCACCTCGGGGATCAGCGCGCGAAGGTCATCCTTGAAATCTGCGGTGGGGGGCGCGGCCATGCCGCCGATGCGCCCGAAGCTGTGCGTCATCCGCGCGCCGGTCTCTTTTTCGAGGATGTCCCAGATCCAATCGCGCACTTTGAGAAGCCAGAGGAACGGCGTGAATGCACCGAGCTCCATCGCCGAAGCGCCATTGCACGTGAAGTGATCAGCGATGCGGGAGAGCTCGCCCAGAATCACGCGGTAGTATTGACAGCGCTCGGGAACCTCGATGTCGAGGAGCTTTTCGACCGCCAATGACCAGCCGACGTTATTGAGCATCGGGGACACGTAGTTGAGTCGGTCGGCGTACGGGAAGACCTGCGCCCACGTGCCCCGCTCGCACGACTTTTCGAACCCGCGGTGCAGATAGCCAGGCTGAATATCGAGGTTGACAATCGTTTCGCCGTCGAGGTCGAGGACCATGCGAACGGTGCCGTGCATCGCGGGATGCGACGGGCCCATGTTCAGACGCATGGGTTCAGCCTGGAGCTCGAGCGCCGATTCTTCTTGGAGTAGCTCGTCGGCCGGTTCCATTCAGTCTCCTTGGCCTTCTTTCGTTGCCTCGGTCGAGGTTGCCTCGGCTGCTGCAGCCTTCGCCTTGGCGGCGAGCCGTTTCTGAATCTGAAGCGCTGCCTCGGAGTCGCTCAAGGCTCGCCGCTGACCCTGCTGCAACCCGATGGCCGGCGACACCTGGTTGTCCCCTCCGGCAAGCCGGGCTTCCCAGTCGATGCGGGCAAACGGCTGACCCTCTTCGATGCCGAACGGAGGAAGCTTGTCGATCTCTTCGACCTCGCGGTACGGCACTAGGGGTTGCGCCCGATCGATCGGATAGTCCTTGCGCAATGGGTACCCGATGAACTCTTCGTAGAGAAGGATGCGCCGAAGGTCGGGGTGGCCGCTGAAGCCGATCCCAAACATGTCCCAAACCTCGCGTTCCGCCCAGTTGGCCCCGGGCCACACGCCGCTGACCGTGCCGAGCTCCTTGCCCTCGTCGACCCGCGTGTGAACCCGGATGCGAGCGCCACTCACCGACGAACGCAGGAGCAGCAACACATCGAAGCGAGCCGAGGACCGCTCGGGATGATCGACCGCCGTGAGGTCGATGAAGTGATCCATCTGGATCTCACGGTCCTCTTTAAGGAATTGCGCGACCTCGACCCAGTCTTTATCGGCCACGACGACTTCGTGGTCACCGAACGCATCGCTCGTCTCGAGCAGCCGTTCGCCAAAGTGCGTGCGGAGCCGGTCGACGACCGCTTGGCTCATGAGCCACCTTCTCCCGTTCGTCCCGGCGCCTGCTCTGGCACCAGCCTCGGCGGAACGATGACCGGCTCGCGGTCGTTCTTTTGAATCTTCTCTTGGAGCAGCATGAGCGCGTCGAGCACGGCCTCCGGACGCGGCGGGCAGCCCGGGATGTAGACGTCGACCGGGATCACCTTATCGACACCGGGGATGGTGGTGTAGTTGTCGTAGAAGCCGCCACATGCCGCGCACGTGCCAAAGGCGATGACCCACTTGGGGTCGGCCATCTGGCTCCAGATCCGCTTGACGACCGGACCCTGACGCTGGCTGATCGTCCCGACCACCCAGAGCACGTCGGACTGCCGCGGGCTAAACCGGGGCGCCTCTGCGCCGAAGCGTGCGATGTCGTAGCGCGGCGCCGCGGTCGCCATGAACTCCATGCCGCAACACGCCGTCACGAACGGATACTGGAAGAGCGACCACTTGCGCGCCCACTGCAAAAGGTCGCTGAAGCGGGTGGTCACCGCTACCTCGCCGCCGCCACCGATGACCTTCAGGTCTCCCATTCGAGCGCACCCTTTTTCCAGGCGTACACCAGGGTCACGCCGAGAACGATGAGGAACAATGTCATCTCGACGAAGCCGAACCAGCCGAGCTCCTCGAACAGGCTGGCCCACGGGTACAGGAATACCGCTTCGATGTCGAAGACCACGAACAGGATCGCCGTGAGGTAAAACTTGACGCTTAACCGGAGGTGGCGCGCGCCCGTCGTCTCCGAGCCGGACTCGTAGGGAATGGCCTTTTCGGGGGTCATGTTCTTCGGGCCGAGGACCGTCGTGAGACCGAAAACCGAAAGTGCCACCATAGCGGCGATGCCAAGCATCAGGAACATCGGTAAATAGGCGGAGAACATGCGGGTATCAGCTCCGAAAACGCCCGTCAGCGCGGCGTCCCTGGATGCTTAGTATCAGCCCCACAGGGTGTCAATGAATGCGGCGGTGCAAGGATCAGGCCGAGCGAGAGCGCCGTCGATGAACGAGGCACGAGACGGCAAGAAGTAGCCAAAGCGGCGAGGGTTGATTGCGGCTGAATCGAACGGCGCACCCAGCGGCCGATCCGAGCGAGGTAAATGCAGAACCATCGGGCGGGAGCCCCGGATCGACCGGCGGCGCCACGACGCTGCCCTCCGGCAGTGACTTCAAACGAAGGGCCGGGTCGCCGAGCAGGACGTAAACGGCCAGTGCATCCGGATTATACGCCGGCGCGGGTTCCTGGTGCAGCGCAACGACCAGATCGCCAAGACGAGGTGTTGCACCGTCGTCGCTGAAGAGCTTGGTAGCGAAGGCTTCACCGAGCATGGCTGCGTCGTGAGACATCGTGAGCCCGGACGGGCCCCACGAGGCGATCGCGAACGCGTTGGCCGGGTCGACCATGTGCTCAGCCAGCGAATCTGTGCCCGGCAACTCGAAGCGAGAAGTCGCGCAGGTCATGCCGGTCACGATGGGCGGCAAGAGGGGTCGCAGCGTCGGAATGTCTTCCGACTTCAGCACGCCTTGATCGTCGAAGCGATCGAGCCCGCCGTGGCCGGTGTAATGCATCCAGAACGGCGCGCGCTGCAGGTCGATCGCGAGGTCGTCTCGGGCCTGCTCGACGCCGACGGTATCGACGCGGATCGATCGCGTTTCGAGCGCAGGTGGAAACATCTGCTGCAGATCATCGATCGCGCCAGCGAAGTTCGCGCCTCGATTCATCCCAGAAATCATCAACGCCGCCAAACCAAAGTCGTCAAACTCGAGCTCTTGATAAGTCTGCACCGCTTCGAAGGCGGCCACCGCTTCATCGAGGGTCTGAGCGGGAATTCGTCCGACCGCCACGTCGGCGAGGCCATCATCATCGAGGTCGCCGAGCAAGGCATCGGATGCGTAGAGGCCCCCTTTGGTCTGAACCATCCGCGGGGCGATGGCGCCGGGGCCGATCCCCATGAGGTTTCGATAGTCGAGCGTGCCGTCACCAAGCAGCAACACAAAGCGAGGCTTGTCAGCCCACTGCGCGTCGGCGTCGACCAGGAAGTCATGGATGGCATGTGGCGTCGCGACGGAATTCCCATAGGCGTCGTAGAGGCTTTCGATCGACACCACTGCGGTCGATAGGCCTTCGGCTGCGTGCAGCGCGGCAAAGCGCTCGGCGGCGTCGGTCCACGCGGCGGGCGTGATCACCACGTAGCTGGCTCCGCTCGGTGGCGCGTTGAAATCGACCGCTCCACGCATCGCGCTCGGCGCCCTTGGTTCTTCGAAAACGAGGTAACTGTGATCCTGCTCCGCTTCGAAGCTGACCAACGCGATGCCGAATTCGGTGTCAGTTACCACTGTGGCCTCGACTTTCTTGTGGCCGGTGGTGTCGAGCACATGCGCCGAGGTAGCGGCGACCTCGACGGTCAGCGGGCCGGTCTCGAGGGCGGTGAACTCGAGCTCTGCTTGCGCCGTTGCAAGCACCCGGTCGACCTCGAGCTCGAAGCGATCGACATACAAGCCCGACACGGCCGCCGGCACCTCGGACTCAGCCACCAGCAACAGACGATTGTTGCCGGCGTACAAAACGGTCGGATCGATCGCCATCTCGAAGACGTGGGGTCCGATCGCCGTGACTTCGACGGTGTCGACCGGGACGCCGTTCACATGGATCACGACGCGTTGTGCGGTTTCGTCGCTGAGGTTCCAACCGCCGTAGAGGTGCACTCGTAGCACGGCGGCTTCGACGGCCGCATCGGGAAGACTGATGTCTGTCTCGTATTGCCCGAAGCCGGAGGCCCGCGCACTCAACGACGCAGCAAACCAGTAATCCGACTCGGGGTCGGGGGAGACGACGAGCGCCGGAAAAACGTTGGAGTCCACGACATGTCGCGTGGTGCCCGTACCGACCGGAGTTGCCGGGGTTTCGCGTGACTCGACGAGCATCTGGCGGCCCGTGGCGTTTCGCAGCACGTACTTTCGCCCTGCATCATAGACGCTCGTCGGGGACCGCCCGACGACGACGAGACTGTCGCGCGCTTCGTCGAACCACCACGGCACCTGGTAAGCCTGGTCGGTGATCCGCACGTCTCCCGCGATCGCCCAGCCGCGGACTTCCCCAGGGCTTTTCGCAAAGAGCTCGGCTAGGGTCGTGACGGACACTTCGACGGCGCCGTCTTGCGCGACGTCGAGCACCGCGCGAGTGGCCGGCACCGAAGTATGGCTCTTCCGGGCAAAGCCCGCGGATGCGTCGACACGCCGCGGCACCAGCGCGTGAGGCACAGCCTCATAATCGCTTTCCCAGAGCACAGGCGCGCTTGCGGGGCGTGCGACCAACTGCCACTCACCGATCGGCTTTCGTGCGCCGTCGATTTCGATCTCTTCGAGTCGATAGCTCACAGGTCGGCGGATGGACGCACCGGTGTCCTGCAGGCTGTAGACGCCTCCCTGAGGTGCACCGGGAAGCGCCAAGAGAATCCCCTCGTGAAGCGGCTTCCATCCATGCCGGACTTGCCGCGACACAACAAAGCCGAGCGTGCCACTTTGTGATGTCGTTTCCCATTGCAGCACTGGCCTTCCGCGCACCTCGAGGAGCTCGACGCGCCCAACCACCACATCGGCCGAGATCTGGCAGACGCTCGGCGTCCCCAGGTCATCTGGCAAGAAGCATTCGTAGCTCGACTCGACGGTGCAGCTCGAGCTACAGCCATCGCCATCCATGGTATTGCCGTCGTCACAGAGCTCTGGCATCGCCACCGCGCCATTTCCGCAGATCGGCTGACCCTCGCACACGTACTGGCGCGTACTGGTGCATGAGATGTCGGTCCAGCCGCCCGAGCTTTGCATTTCGGCGCAGTCTTGGGTGCCGTTCCAGTTGTTCGGCTGACCACTATTCCAGTTGTTGTAGAGGCCTCCGACGGGTGAACCGTTTTCGTCGCCTTGCCAAAACTGCGCACCATCGGGCCAAACCCACACTCCCTCGGTACCTTGGTCGTTGGCGCCGATCCACTTCGCAGAGCCCGAAAAGCCCGCGACGTAGGTATTTTCATCGACATCGTCGATGCGGGTCAGCGACCAGCCCGGGCCAAGTCCCTCGCAAATCGTCTCTGCAGCACTCGCGGTATGCGATTGCTCGCAGAGGAAATACTCGGTCGTCGTCGAGCCCATCCGGCTGCGCCACTCGAAGTTGCCGGTGCAAATAGGCGTGCAGGTCGACGGCTCTCCGGTGCACGTATAGCCTGGCTCGACCTGACACGTAGAGCTGCATCCGTCGCCACCGAGGGCGTCCCCGTCGTCACACTCTTCTCCGAGCCAAATCCGACCGTCCCCGCACGGTGCTGGGCCCTCGAGGGTGCAGGTCGCGCTACAGCCATCACCATCGGCCGTATTGCCGTCGTCGCATTCTTCTGGGGTCGTTGTCACGCCGTTTCCGCAGATCGGCGGACCCTCACAGACGAACCGGTTGGTATCGGTGCAGTCTCGGTCTTGCCATAAACCGCCGTCCTCTTGTCGTGCGCAGTTTTCGTCGGTGCCGCCGTCGGGCTCCTGGCCCGGGTCCCAGTTGGTGTAGAGCCCACCGACCGGAGAGCCATTCTCGTCACCCGACCAGAACTGATCCCCATCGCGCCAGCGCCATGCGCTTTCGACGGCCTCATCCTGTCCACCGATCCAAAGGTGTTCTCCGATGAGTCCGTCGATGTAGGTGTTTTCGGTCGCGTCGTCGATCCGCGTGAGCGTCCACCCCGAACCAAGCCCCTCGCAAATCGTCTCGGCCTCAACTGCAGTAATCGATTCTTCGCACAGAAAATACTCGGTCGTCGTAGAGCCCATCTGGCTGCGCCAGTCGAAGCTGCCGCTGCAGACGGGCGTGCAGGTCGATGGCTCTCCGGTGCAGGTGTACCCGGGCTCGATCTGACAGGTGGAGCTGCATCCGTCGCCACCGAGGCCGTCCCCGTCGTCGCACTCCTCGCCGAGCCAAATCCGACCGTCCCCGCACGGCGGGGGGGCCTCGAGCGTGCACGTCGCGCTGCAACCATCACCATCGGCCGTATTGCCGTCGTCGCACTCCTCGGGCGTGGCCACCACGCCATTTCCGCAGATGGGGGGGCCCTCACACACGTACCGGCGGGTACTGGTGCATGAGATGTCGGTCCAGCCACCCGAGCTCTGCATCTCGGCGCAGTCCTGATTGCTAATGTTGTTCGGCTGACCGCTGTTCCAGTTGTTGTAGAGGCCTCCGACGGGTGAGCCGTTTTCGTCGCCTTGCCAAAACTGCTCGCCATCGGGCCACACCCAGGTGTCTTCAACCGCGCCATCGTTGGCGCCGATCCACTTTGCCGAGCCCGAAAAGCCTGTGACATAGGTGTTTTCATCGACATCGTCGATGCGGGTCAGCGACCAGCCAGGACCTATGCCGTCGCAGGCCTCCCGCGCGGACGCACCGTTGGTGGTGAGATTGCAATAGAGGTACTCGGTCGTCGTCAGGCCTCTTTTCCACGTGAGTCCCCCGCTGCAGATCGCGGTGCACTGGGAGGGCTGACCGGTACATGTGAAGCCAACCTCGACTTCGCAGGTGCTGCTGCATCCGTCGCCGCTGGCGGTGTTATCGTCATCGCACGCTTCGCCCTCCCAAATGAATCCGTCACCGCACACGGGAGGCCCTTCAAGCGTGCACGTGGCGCTGCAGCCATCGCCATCCGCGGTATTGCCATCGTCGCATTCTTCGCCGGCGCCTCGGACGCCGTTACCGCAGACCGGAGGCCCCTCGCAAATGTAGGCGTACGGGTTACTGCAACCGCGGGCATCCCAAGTGCTGGCAGTGTCCATGCGGCCACAGTCGCCCGAGCCGGGCTCTTCGTTATTGGTGTCCCAGTTGTTGTAGAGCCCACCCACCGCTGAGCCCCCGTCGTCTCCTTGCCAGAACTGCGCGCCATCCGGCCACACCCATTGCCCCTCGGTGACCTGGTCGCTCGCGCCCATCCAGGCGTTACCGGCCCCAAGCCCTCGCGCGAAATTGTTTTCGTACGCGTGATCGATCCGGGTGAGACTCCAGTCGGTCCCACCGGTTTCGCAGTCGACTTTGGCCGCGTTCCAGTCGGTCCCGATCTGGCAGAAAATGTACTCTGAGCTGCCAAACGCACCGCGCGTGCCGCCCCCGCTACATTGGGCAGACGCATCCGCATGCCACGACACGGCAAATGCACACAAAGCGCTGGCAACCCATCCAGCCCTCATCGCGGGTCCTTATATGCGAGGCTCCTCATATATGGAGTGTAAACAATTCTACTTATACTGTGCAAATGAAATATAAACGGAAAAATGGATATCCGGATGGCCTGGGGTGCCAAGCGGTAGGTGTCGGCTTTCACGAAGGTTCTCGCCTGCCGGATTCCCTAGAAACCTAGGACAATCGCTCTCTCCCGCATTCGCGGGATCCTCTGTGTCTAGAGTATCGCAATTCTAGTGCCAGGGTGCAAATCCGTTGTTGATGTAAAAAAGCCGCTCGAGGAGGCTACCTTTGCGCAGCGCGGGGCTGACGACGGCGCGATGAGACCCACAGACCGGCGACCAAGACGAGGACCCCAAACCACGGGTCGGCCCCTCGTTCGGGCCCGATTTGGCAGCCGGAGCTCCCCCAACTTGCCTCATCTCCTTGGCCCGCGACCGGCTCACCGCTCGCGCTCGGATCGTTCAAGTCCCGATCGGCTGTGGGTGCGCGGAGGCGGAGCGCTGGATCGCCGAGTAGCGCATACACCCGATGCAACTGAACGGGGGCGTCCGAGGCGGCGCGGTGGGCGCGAAGGATCGCTTCGCCGATCGTTTCGGCATCCGAGACGAAGGCGGCCTTGGTGAGCTCGGCTCGAAGCGTCTCGGTATCGTGGTGGTTGGACCAGCCGGTGGCGCTGAAGACCGCGGGGCTCATTCCCTGAACGAGCAAGGCGTGGCCTAATGCGAGGAATCCAGGGATGTCGAAGCGAGCGATGTTGCACGTCCAGCCGAGCAGGACAGGATTGCTGTTCGCGCTCAGGCTCGGCAAGTCGGTGGTCATGAGCAGGCCCTCGTTCCCTAGCCGATCGAGGCCTCCGTGCCCGACGAAGCTCACCCAACTGAGCGAGTTCTCCCACAAGGCGAAGAGCCGAGCGCGGGCGTCTTCGAGCGCCTCTTTGTTGAGGTCGACCTCGTGGGTCCGCTCGAAGGGCAGCCATGTGCGGAGGAGTCGAGTCGCGTGCGCAAACTCGCGCATCTCCGAGTCATCGGACGCGACGAGCACATCCATCTCGGCGTGCTCGGCTTCGAACCGCCGCGTGGCTTCGAGCACTTGCGCAAGCTCGTCGCCATCAGCAACCGGCAGTCGTCCGATCGCGATCTCGGGCACGCCGTCGTCACCAACGACATCACCCAGCATCGAATCCGAGCCAACGAGACCGCCGTCGGCCTGGGCGAGCATGGGCGGCACCCAGTTGCCGCCGAGACCGCCCAAGTCCCGGTAGTCGAACGTGCCGACGCCCACCAACGCGGCATAGCGTGGCGGGCTCGACCACGTCTCCCATGCATGAACGAAGAACGACCGAATCGCGGCGGGGTCTGGGACTCCGCCTGCGAACGCCCAGTAGATCTCGTCGATGTCGACGAGCAACACGCGATAACCGTCGGCCTCGCGGAGGTCAGCTAACGCTCGCGCCTCGTCGACGAGGTGGGAGGCCGCTACGATGATGTAGTTTTCATCGTGATCGGCTTCTCGAAGCGTCGAAGCGAAATGCGGGCGCATCTCGGTCGGAGAGGCCACGGCCTCAAGGCCGGCTGCCAAGAACCGAGCTGTCGCGTTGGCCTCGGTAAAGCTCAAGCGATACGTCTCGCCGTCGGCGACGAGCGCGGTCTCTCCATAGGCCACTGGAGAGCCCGCATCGGTGACGTCGTAAAGATCGACGGAACCCTCAGTGAGCCCGTTGATCGTGTGCATGCCGTCGGCGCTCCCGCCAAACCGAAACGAAGGCCCTTCGGCTCGTGCTTCTCGCAGGTAGTCGACCTCGACCGCGTCGACGTACACCACCGGAAGCGCCACACCGAGGACGTGCTGCGCGATCACGAGCTCGTTGTCAGCCGTCGCGGCCACACCGTCGAAGGGCAACTCCAACACATGGGACCTGCGCCCGAGCAGGTCGAAGGTGCCGAGGCTTTGACCGTTCCACCGAAGCTCGACTTGATGGGCTTGCTCGGGATGGTCGGTGGCGCCGTGCACGAATACGCGAAGCGCCACCGCAGACGGGGTCGCCAGCGACGGAAGCGCGACGGAAATCGTGACCTCGGCCGCTGGGGTCAGCGCATGCCAGAAGTAAAAGTCCTTGCGCGGGTCGGGATTGCCGGTGAGCCCCGGGAATGCGTTCTCCTCGAACCGCGCGGTTTCGACAAACGAGTGCGGCGCTTCCTGGCTGGCGGGCACGAGCTCACGCGTCTCCATGCGCACCCCAGGACCGACCGACAACAGATATCGTTTGAGGAGCGTGAACGGCGAGCGGGAGTCGTCGGCCACGAAGCGGATGCCCGCGCCCTCCCCGACCGACCGCCAGGGCACCGGCGTGCCGGCGAGACGAAGGTCGAGGCCACCCTCGTCGATCAACGCTTCGATCTCCGTGACTGAAAGCCCAAGCACCTCCGAGATCTCCTCGGCGCTGACCTCGATCACGCCCGGAGCATCGACGACGAGCTCGACGGCATCCGGGGAGTCTTCGCTCTTCGTCTGGAATGCAGCCCTCGATTCGGCCGGCCACTCGCGGCGAAGCCGTCGGAGCGGGACTGTCCGGGCAATGCGGCCCGAGCGCCCCACCCAAAGTCGAGACGGATGACTCGCCGGTGCTGGATCCAGCGAGCGGACGAACGGCCCGTGACGGACGCTTCCTCCTGCCATGGTGCGCTCCTCGAGCAGGTACGTGATCTCAGCGTCCGGCGCTGACTCATCGCGCACGAAATAGGTGCCGCCGTGCAGGTCGCCCCCGGGCGCTGCAGCGAGCTCCTCAATAAACCGCGGCGTTCCGTCGGCTTCGATCCGCCACAGCCGAAACGCAACCACCCCGACCTCGGTCGTGGTCTCCCAGGTGACCATGGCCCCTCGACCACTTTCGACAACATCGAACCGACCGACCGACGCGTAGGTCACGGTCTCGCAGCTCGTCAGCCGCTCGGATGTCCCCGGGACCTCCTCGACGCAGCTATCGGTGCCGCCACCTCCGTCCAAAGTGTCCGCGCCATCGCCGCCGCTCAGTGAATCATTGCCGCCACTTCCAATGAGAACGTCATCGCCGTCTTCACCAGTCAGGGAATCCGAGCCACCACCGCCGTCGATCGTGTCGTTCCCGGCGCCGCCATTGAGGCTGTCCGCGCCCGACGAGCCGTCAACTATATCGTCGCCGTCTCCACCCTCGACGAAATCGTCCGCCTGGCCGCCATCGAGCTCATCGTTGCCAGCCTCACCGTAGATCGTGTCGTTGCCGCCGCCGGCGCTGACGATGTCGGCGCCAGTCCCGGCACAAATGTAGTCGTCGCCGTTGCGACCGGTAATGTCGTCGTCGCCCCCAAGCCCGAAGATACAGTCCGCACCGTTGGTGCCGCGGAGGGTCTCCCCAGCGGCGGTCCCTTCGATGTAGTTCGCCCCCGCGGGACACACATCGGGCACTCCGTTCATGTCGAGGTCCGCGGTCGAGCATTGGGCCGAGGCCCCCCCGTGCCAAGACAGAGCAAGTGCCCAAAAGAGCAGGGCAATTGATCTATCCCTCACTTACGGGATCCCCCATCTCTAGAGCATCGCAATTCTAGTAGCAGTGCGCAAATCCGTGATTAACGGAAATACAAGGACCGTTGCTTTCCCTACGGATGCCCCCTACGGACACGCTATCCAGACGGGTCTAGGCGCTTGGCGGAGTCTACTGACCCTTAGACCCGCGACGAGAGTCATCGCGCGGATCGCCTTGCTCGCGGTCTGAGGCGGTGCGGGCGGACGCCTCGCCTCCGCTGAAAGGGCATCCCGGGGGCTGGGCTACACTGGAACGACGGGCACCACGGGGGATGCTCGAAATCGGCGCCGGTCGGGATGAGCCGGATCGCGCCCGCACGGCCGGGACACGAACTGCGGCGTGCGGCGACGAGCGAAAGGGTCTGCGCATTCCAGATCGACGAGTGGCCCGCATGTGGACACGGGCGTACACCTCGTGCGCCGGGCGCAGGGTCGCCGACACGCCGAGGCGAATCGGTGCCTGGGAAACAAGCTCGAAGCGGCAGCGTTGAAGCAACGTCGCGAGGATCAAGCCAAGCTTCGTCATCGCGAAGTGGTTTCCAATACAGGCCCGCGGGCCTGCTCCAAACGGAAAAAAAGCAAACTTCGGTATGTTCGCGGCGCGTTCGGGCGACCACCGATCCGGGTCGAACGTTTCGGGATTCGGAAAGACATGTGGATCGCGATGCGTGACCCATGGAGAGAACATCAGCGCAGAGCCCTCGGGCAGCGAATAGCCGCCGATCTCGGTCTCTTCGATGAGCACGCGCGCTGTCATCCAAGCAGGTGGATAGAGCCGCAAAGCCTCCTTGATAACCTGCATCGTCAGAGTAAGTGAGTCGAGATCGGAGGCGGTCGCGCGCCGTCCGCCGAGGACCTGGTCGATCTCCTCACGCACTCTCGTCTCGATCTCTGGGTGGCGTGCGAGAAGGTCGATCGCGTACATGAGGGTCAGACCCGTCGTTTCATGACCGGCAATGAGCATGGTCATGCATTCATCGCGAACCTGCTTCTCGGACATGTGCTCGCCGTTTTCGTGCACGCCGAGAAGCAGTGCGCTCAAGAGGTCTCCGCGGTCGTGGTTGTCTTTACGCCGTTCCTCGATGATCCCTTCGACGACGGAGTCCATCTCCCGGCATGCACGAATGAACCGGAAATTTCTCGGAGACGGCCACCAATGGGGGAGCGCAATCGGGCTTGCAAACGCCTCGACGAAAAAGTCTCCGATCGCGTGCATCGAACGGAACACGTTGTGGGCCTGACGGCGCAACGATAGATCGAACAGCGCATTCGAAACCGCTTCTAGCGCGATCTCTGCCATCTCTTCGTGAAGCTCGACGGACTGGCCCTCGGACCATTGGCTCAGCGTTCCGAGCGCCGCATCGACCATCTTGTCGGCATACTGCTCCACTCGCGCTGGCGTGAATGCATGCGCCATGAACTTTCGTTGACGACGCCACAGAGGGTCCTCGCTCGTCACGAGACCATTGCCGAGAGCGCGACGTATGAGATCGAACAAACCATCGTCCTTGCGCATGCTACGGCTTCGATGAACGAGGCCCTGTTGGACCAACACCGGCGACGACACCAAGTAGAAAGGTCGGGAAAAGAGCCGCAACGTCGCAAGCGGTCCATGCGAGGCAGCCTCGAGCAAGAAGCCGTGAGGATCGCGCCCAAACGCCACGCAGTCCCCGAGCAGTGGGAGCTTCGCCGGCCCAGGTGGCCGGTGTGGCTTGACCCTCATAACTATCATTCCCCCCTGGAACCGGCCTTCTTGGCCCTCTCCACCGATCACCTTAGCCAGGCGGAAGGCGGCTAGGTACTCCCTCGTTCGAGGGAGGGTGTGAAAGCGCCAGAGCGCGTCGAGCTGCTCAGAACCGGGATCTTCGTGGTAACGTGGCCCGACAAGAGGTAATGCCGGCAAGCCCGTTAGTCCCCACCGACAGACATCCCCCGATCAGTCCACCGCAAGAGGCGCACCTGTCCGAGGTGTTCCGAGGGCTCAACTACGAGGTTTCCGAAGAGCTCGGCCGAGGCCGCGAAGGGACCGTATACCGAGCGCTACACATCCCGACGAAGATGGAGGTGGCCCTCAAGACATTGCGGGGATTCGACCCGGACGGCCTCTACGATCTGAAGCGCGAGTTTCGAGCGCTTTGTGAGATCGATCACAAAAACCTCGCTCACATGTATGAGCTCGTGATCGAGGGCGAGCATTGCTTCTTCACGATGGAGTTGGTCGACGGGCCGCATCTCGCGGAGTGGGTACGACAGGGTGCTCCCCGAGGAGCGTGGCAACCCGCGATCTGCGATCGCGTTTGTCAGGCTCTTGCACAGTTGGCCGGGCTGCTGGAGGTCATGCACGGTCGCGGCTGGATCCATCGAGACGTCAAACCGAGCAACGTCCGTCTGTCGCCGAGTGGGCGGGTCGTGCTCCTCGACTTTGGTCTCATGGCGATCATTCGTGGCAAGCGCAATCGCGAAGAGGCAACGGCGGGAACCCTCGCCTACATGCCCCCTGAGGCCGTCTGGACCACGGAGACCACCGCCGCCGCAGATGTTTACTCTCTCGGCGTATTGGCGTACGAATGCATGACGGGCTCCCGGCCGTTCGCAGGCACGGATTTGATTGAGCTCGATCGGTTGAAGCGCCAAGGCTTGCCGACTTTCCCAGTGGGAACACCGGATTGGCTCGAAAAACTGATTCGCTCCATGACCGACCCGGACCCGAAAGCGCGCCCTACTGCCGGCATGATATCGCAGGAGTTGAAAGCCCACTCCAGCGCCCGGATCGCGCGATCGCGCATCGGTTTGCCCATGGTCGGCAGAGAACGAAACGTGGAGGCGTTGATGCGGACGTTTCGGCTTCAGAGTCCGTCGGAGCCCACCGTCGTCCGAGTGTCGGGTCCCTCTGGAATCGGCAAGACGCACTTCGTACGAAGCGTGCTCGAGCGCATTGATGAGCAGGCGGACACCATCGTTCTACAAGGCAGGTGTTCGCCGATCGCTACCCTCCCCCTGCCCGGGATCGACGGAATCGCCGATGCGCTAACCCAAGAGCTTCGACGGCTCTCCGGCGAGAAGGTCAAAGGGCTCATACCGCGTAGAGCCGCCGACCTGCTCCAACTCTTTCCCGTCTTCGCCCGGGTGGAGGGCTTTAGAACGGCAGCTTCCCTCGAATCCGCTGCGATCGACCTTCGCGAACGAAGGAGACACGGCTTAGAAGCTCTCAGCTCGGTGTTGATAGAGCTCTCGCGGTTTCGCAGAGTCGTAGTTTGGATCGATGACTTCCAATGGTGCGATCCCGACAGCGCCGAGTTCTGGCGAAGCCTGCTTCATGAACCGGTGCCGTTGCTTTTCGTCACGACCGCACGCGAAAACGAATCGTATCATGAGCTACTCGATGCGAATCGGGTTCCCGCACTGGACCTGCACCTTGGACCCCTCGCTGACGCCGACATGGCGCGATTGATTCGCGACGTCATGAAAGAGGCCTCCACCGAGGAAACTTCCAAGATCACTAGGGAGAGCCGGGGCAACCCATTCCTCGCTTTGCAGATCGCACAGCACCTGCAAGATCAAACGCACAAGTGGGTACCGCACCAGTCGATGTCATTGGCGAACGTGCTCCACGAAAGGCTCGCAGACATCGGCGAGGATGCACGTCGCATGCTCGAAGTGTGTTGCATCGCGACGAAGCCCGTCACGCTAGCGACCCTTGCAGCTGCAACGCGAGTGACAGCGCCTGCACGAGCGGCACAAGAGCTCCTCGAGGCTGGTCGACTCATCGAACAGGTTCCGCTTGGTCCAATGATGCCCCTGGTGCCGTATCACGATGGGATCCGCGAAGCTCTCGTGTCCAATCTTGATCCGCAAGCCCGGCGTGACCTGCATCTGGCTCTGGCCCAAACTCTGAGCGCGGACGCGAATGCAGACCCCGTCGCGACGTTTTGGCACTGGCACGGCGCGGGCGACGAAGACATGGCCAGAAAGTACGCCGTGCGCGCCGGCGATCGCCTCATGGCTGCCATGGCGTTCAACCAAGCGATCCAAGTCTACCTGTTGGGTCTGGAGCTGCAGGATGGCTCGGGCGACCAGTCACCGATCCACGAGCGGCTCGGGGCCGCTTACGAAGCGTCAGGGCAAGGCCAATTGGCTGGAAACGCATACGCTACCGCTGCTAGACACGTGGAGACCGCCGACGGCGAGCCTCTCAGGGCGCGCGAGTTGCGGCGCCGATCGGCAGAAGCGCTCCTGCGCAGCGGCTTTATCGACGAAGGCTATCGCAAGCTGACGCTTCTATTACCCGTTCCCGAGCTGCGGCTTCCTTACTCCGTCCCGCGCCTGCTCGGGTTCTGTCTCAAACAGAAGCTCCTGGCCGGCCTTCGATGGCTGGTTCGCTTGAAGCCGCTCCCGGCCGATCAGGACGTCGTGGAGCGGTTGGACATCCTCTGGTCCGCGACGGTCGGGATGGTGTGGGCCGACATCGCGCGCTCCGCCTATTATCAGGCGTTTCACACTCGATTTGCATTCATGACGGATGATCAGCTCCACCGAGCAAGAGCGATCGCCACCGAGAGTTGCTATCTAGCGGCGATTGGGCCCAGGCTCTTTCGTCCCATCTTCGAGTGGCGGGCAACACAGGCCCTGCGCGAAGCTAAGGCCATCGGTGACCCTCATCTTCTGGCGCTCACTCTCACGACATCAGCCACCGCCAAGTTCATCACCGGAGAGTGGAACGAAGCAGTCGAGATGTGTCGAGAGGCCGCTGAGCTCATCGAGCGCAAGTGCACGGTCGGAGGTTGGGAGCTCTCCACTGCCTACATCGTTAGCTCCCTGAGTCTAGGGATGCAGGGCAAGATCGACGAGGTCGAATCGTTGAAAGCTCGAGCGCTCGAGCAGGCTCGCATTCGCGACGATCGACTTGCTTCCACTTGGGTGAGCGTCGGTCTTACGAACTTCACATTTCTCGCGCGCGGAGAGCCCGAGGCGGCAAGAACCACTTCACACGCGGCCCTCTTGCGGTGGCCCTCGAGTTTCGACTTTTCGCTTCTCGAGTTCTGGGGGCTATTGGGAGACATCCAGGCGGATCTGTATGAAGCGCGCGTGATCGAAGCACGTCGACGTTTCGAGCGTGCGCTACCGCGAATTCGAGCGTCCCTCGTTCTCTACAACCGGCCGGTGCGAGGCATTTTTCATTATCTCGACGGAAGCACTGCCCTCGCTGCCAGCAGGGAATCAACTGACCCCGGGGACCGCGCTTTACTTTTGAAAGCGGTGCGAAACGCCAGTCGACGCCTCGGTCGCGACAGCCTCCTTTGGGCCAGGGCGATGGGATGCGGGCTTCACGCGGGATACTGTCTCGAGAAACGCGAGCTCGGAGCCGCACGAAAGGCACTGATCGACGCGGAGCGATCGTTCGACCGCGCCGACATGTCCCTGTTCCGAGCAGCGATCATTCACTACCGCAATCAGCTCGAGGGTTCCTATCGTCCAGCGTTCGGCCCGGAAGTCGCGGACCCAAATGCCTTTGCGCGTTGTCTACTACCGCTGACTCGCGGCGAGTAGCAGGGGGCTGCACACGATTTCAGATCGCTGGCGGTAGCTCCGACGGCGACGGGGCGGCGCGTGGTGCCCCTTCGCGGGCAGGGATCGGAGGGCTTCGACGGCGGGTAGGCATCGTGAAGGTCCGCCTGCTAGCAAGGAATTCGGCTCTCGACACCGAGCTTACCACCTGACGGAAGGCAGACTGCGCGCGCACGACGGATCGAGGGGCCGACCCACGCACTCGAGACCGCGAGCTCATTTGGCGCACGAAGGCACGCATGCGAGGCAGGGACACCTTTTGCGATACCCGTTCAGCCTGAGCGAGTAGCTCGGAGAGCTCTACCTCTCCGAGATCGAACATGTGGTCCAAACCGAGGTCCTGCGACATCAACCACGCATCGAAGCGACGAAAGGGTCGGAACACCATCGGCTCGGAAAGCGCGCGTATGCGCGGCAACCTGGCGACACATCCCTCGCGTCTCAGGATGCTCTTGACCGCGTGACGCGCCGCTTCGTTGGCACCCTCCATGGTCGCCAGATTCGTATGTGTCGCGACGTAATCGGAGGCCAGTAGCAAGTTTTCGATCTCGGTCTGCGCCGCTGGTCTGTATTGATAAGTCCCGGGCTCGTGGACGAACAGCGGCGTGTCATTGCTCATGGCCCGGTTCTCGGGGCCCCCGAACTTGATGTTGTCGTCCAAATGGCGATAGGCGACGTCATCCCAGCCGAGGACATCGTTTTCTCTTCGGTTGAGCCCGTCCATGATCTGCCGGAAGGTCTCGTCGAGAACTTCCTCTCGAGTACAATCCTTGGCGGCGCGGCCCAGCCGGGGCGCAACGGCGTCCCAGTCCGAGATATCGACCGAAAGAACGCCATGGATCCCATCGCCGCCGTGCTTCTCGGCGAACGAAGCGTCTTTATCGTCCCAGAATTGCGCTTGCGAGATCGAAGTGAGTGCCCAGGGCGAGTCGGAATAGATCACATGGCCACTTGCTATCTGAATGTCCTGGCGCAGGAAGTATTGCGCTCCGACCATCCACGCATTCAGATGGGAAAGACGCGTTCGTACTCGGTCTAAGCTTGGCGAGGCGTGCGCAAGGGCGTCGTCTACGAGCGAAGCCATTCGATCGACGGGCATCGCACATACGTGATAGTCCGCATCAACGCTACGGCCATTGCTGAGCCGCCCAGCCTCGACCTCGTGTCCGGTTTCGGTGACTTTGAGCTCGAGATGCTCCAACGCGGCATCGAAATGAAACTGCACTCCACGCGCGCGTAGATGATCATACCAAGGGAGAAGCCATGCTTCGTCGGTCGGCGCATTGAGCACCCGATCCGCGCTCGAATGGGACCGCAAAGGGTCTAGGAAGAGCACCTGCAAGCACACCTTTCCCAACGTATATGCGCTTCCGCGCCGTCCATCCATCGCCACCATGGTGCGGGGCAGCGTATTCGCGACGACCCGGTAGTTGTCGGAGAGCAGCTGCGAGTCGCCGTTGGTGAAGTCATACCAACTCATGTGATCGAACTGCTGCGCGCGACGACTCTCGGCGGACATCATGAACTTCGTGAAGGCATAGACCATGTTGGCGAGGTCCGGCGATGAGAGACCGAGCGCGTCTTGTGAAAACCAGGTGGAAAGAAGCTGCACCGCATCGGTCAGAGTGTCGGTCCCACGTCCGATACGGCGCTTGGCCAGTGCAAGCTTGCGACCGTTTCGCGCGATAGCGAACTGTTGGCTCGGCACGAGGTTGTCGATCACACGCCTTCCATTGGCTAGCGGGATCTCCGCCATGGTTTGGTCGAGGTGAAAGTAGAACGCGGGAAAGAACCGGAACCCGTGCTCTCCCGGAAGGCCCCGGTCGCTTCCCGCGTGGGGCAGGTACTGACTGCGCGCTTTGCCGCCAACCCCATTCGACGGCTCGTAGACATGAACCTCAAAGCGGTCCCCCAACTTCGCAAGCTCATGGGCGGCGCTCAGCCCTCCCACGCCACCTCCGTAGATCGCGACTCGTTTTTTCCTCATCCCCTGCCCTCAATCATGCAATTCCTGGCGTTAGGTTTGTAATATTGCATCCAAGATGTAATACAAGATGACCCCGAACCAGGTGAGCGAGTATCCCTCGTTCGAGGGATGGCCTTCGATTGGGGTTTCGCGTTTTGCGGCGGCCGCCACGATAGCGCACGAAAAACGAGCCAAACCCCATCGACCCAACCTCCGGCGTTGAGTTAGGCTGGCCGCTCGTGCACGACACGCCCCGGGATATCGAAAGACTTTCACGCGAGCGAGAGTTCTTCCTTGGATTGCTTCGCCTCCAACAGGCGGACGCCCCTCAAGATCTTCTTCCTGAAGCGCTGCGCCTTCTGGTCGACGTGGTCGAAGCGCAACAAGGATACATTGAGTGTAAGGATGAGGATTCCGACAGCGACAGCCATTGGCATGCAGCGGAGGGCTACGACGAGGAGGAGCTCGAAGGTGTGCGTCGATTCTTTTCCCGCGGGATCATCGCGGAGGCGCTCGCAGCAGGACGCACGATCCACACCGCGTCAGCCCTGCAGGATCCGAGGTTCTCGGAGTTCGAAAGCGTCCGTGCACAGCGGATCCAAGCCGTGCTTTGCGCGCCGATCGGCCACGATAGCATACGGGGTGTCGTCTATCTCGGAGGCGCTCGAGATGCGCGGCCCTTCGACCCTCATGCGGAGTGGATCATCGACATGTTCGCGCGCTGCCTCACGCCCGTCTGCGAACGCATCGTAGCAGAGGCGCGGGTTCAACAATCGAAAGATCTGTCGGAGCTTCTTCCGTTCAAGGGGCTGATCGCACGAAGCCTTGCCATGAAGGATGTGCTCTCCAAGCTGGCCCTCGCCGCACCGCTCGACATCAACATCCTCTTCGTCGGCCGGTCCGGAACCGGAAAATCGCTGCTTGCGCGCGCGGTACACGCGAACAGTCAACGGGCGGCCAGAGCTTTCGCGGAGGTGAATTGCGCCGCGCTCCCCGAGCACCTGATCGAGAACGAGCTGTTCGGGTCCGGACCGGGAGGCCACTCGACCGCACCACGAACGGGTCACGAAGGCCGCGTCGGCGCCGCAGAAGGGGGGACCTTGTTCCTCGACGACATCGGAGAGCTAGCCCCCGCCGCCCAGGCAAAGCTGTTGCAGCTCTTGCAATCTCGGACCTATTTTCGGTTAGGCGAATCAAAACCCCGGCAGGCCGACGTACGTATCCTCGCGGCGACCAACTCCGACCTGGACGAGGCCGTTCGTGATGGGAAGTTCCGCGAAGATCTCTTGTATCGGCTGCGGGTGCTGGAAGTCCGGGTTCCGGCCCTGTTGGAGCGGCCTGAAGATGTGTTGCCCCTTGCGAGGCACTTCCTCAGGCAGGCATGTGTTCGACACAAATTTAATGGGATCGAGCTTTCCCCCGCGTCGGTGACTGCCATTCAGCTTGCGGAGTGGCCAGGCAACGTGCGACAGCTCGCGCATACGATCGAAGCAGGGGCGGTAAGCGCCGTGGTTTCGGAATCTAAATTCATCGAGCCCGAGCACCTCTTCGGTACGGATAGATCGAGTGATTCCGACGAGCAGGAGCACCGCTCACTGCAAAACCAATTGCACTTGGTTCGGGCACGGATCGTCGCAGCCGCCCTCGAAGAATCCGATTGGAATATCAGCGAAGCCGCGCGTCGTCTCGATGTCGCCCGCTCGCACCTCTACAAGCTGATTGAGGCGCACAACATTCGCATGCGGCGCTGATAGGCGTCCTCTGCAAGGACGATTGTCGGTGCGACTGTCCTCTCTCGTGGACAGGGGGATAGACGAACGGGCTCTTTCAGCGACTTCTTCTGGCGGCACACAACTTGCATTCCCCCACATGAACCCATGTCCCCCTATTCTGGTTTGGCGATGTTTGACGTCAGCGGGGAGCTGACCGCTCATACGAAATCATTTCCTTTGGCGTTGCCCCCGCCCGTGATTCCGCGTCTGGTCGAGGCGGTTCGTACCCTTCAATCCGCGCGTCGAGAGCGCCAGTGGCTCCTGCTCGGGGGCAAGCGGGTGCTCTTGCAGGCGCTCGACGGCCCGCGACGCGGCTGCGTCGCCACAGTCTACGAGATGCAGAAAGGCGACTCGCACGCCAAGCAGCTTCTCAGCCCGCGTCAGTACGAAATCGCCGAGTACGCTGCCGCCGGTGCGACCGCAAGCGAGATCTCCAGGATCCTCGAGATCAGCGTCCACACGGTGCGCCAGCACTTGAAGGAAGCGTACCGACGGCTCCAGGTCGGCAACCGGGTGGAGCTCAGTCACGCCCTGGAAGCCCGAGCGCAAACGCCGGAGCGGCCCGCCGTTCCGCATCTCACGCATCACTAGGGGGGCATCTCAGCAAAAATTGAGCGATCTCGATGGGTGTGCCATGGTTTGTGCCGGGGGATGCGCACGAGCATGAGAACGATGGCCGCTCTGCTGGGCGCCCTTTGGCCCGCAGGAGCGCTCGCTCAAAAAGCCGAGCATTCGGCCGGTATCGGGAGCGTGCTTCGCTCGGTGAATCGGAGCTTTGGCGCCAATGTGGTTGCCCCGATCGCCGACGTTCTCTTTTTCGACCTCATCTTTTGGGACAACGGCACCGAGGGCGAGGCGAAGCTTCCGTTCATCGTCTTCTGGCTCATCGCGGGAGCGACTTTTTTCACCCTCCGATTCGGCTTCATCAACCTCCGGGCGTTCCGGCATGCATGGGTGGTCACAACCGGTCACTACGACAAGCCCGGCGACCCAGGCGAGGTCACCCATTTCCAGGCGCTCTCCTCGGCGCTCTCCGCGACGGTGGGCCTCGGCAACATTGCGGGAGTGGCCGTGGCCGTCGGAGTTGGGGGCCCCGGCGCCGTCTTTTGGATGATCGTGGCGGGTTTCCTCGGGATGTCGTCGAAGTTTGCGGAGTGCACCCTCGGTCAGCTCTACCGCGAAACCAGCGACGACGGGCACATCCTCGGGGGCCCGATGCGCTATCTGCAGCGGGGCCTTTCGGAGGTCGGCCTTCCGCGCCTCGGTCGATTCCTCGCCGTCCTGTTCGCCGTGATGTGCATCGGCGGAAGCCTCGGCGGCGGCAACATGTTCCAGGCCAATCAAAGCTATGCACAGGTCGCGCTGGTGCTGCCATTCTTCAGTGGCGGCTGGGGGTCGCTCGCCTTCGGGATGATCCTCGCGACCCTCGTGGGCTTGGTGATCATCGGCGGCATTCGACGGATCGGACGCGTGGCGGGGGTGGTCGTCCCTTCGATGGTTGCCATCTATTTGACGGCAGGGCTGTTCATCATCGTTACCAACGCGGACCAGGTCGGCCCCGCGTTTACGAAGATCTTCGGAGAGGCCCTCGAGCCGCAGGCCGGTTTAGGGGGCGTCTTGGGCGTGTTGGTCACCGGCTTTCGGCGCGCGGCATTCTCGAACGAAGCGGGCGTCGGTTCGGCTTCGATCGCACACTCGGCGGCCGCCACCGACGAGCCGGTTCGCGAGGGCATCGTCGCCCTCCTCGAGCCCTTCATCGACGCCATCCTCGTCTGCACGATGACCGGGTTGGTGGTCGTGATCACCGAAGCCTACGCAAGCGGCACCGAAGAGGGTGTCCTGATGACCTCCAAGGCGTTTGCCACGGTCTTGCCCTGGTTCCCCAAGGTCTTGAGCCTGGCGGTGTTTCTCTTCGCCTTCTCGACGATGATTTCGTGGAGCTACTATGGTGAGCGCTGCTGGACGTATCTCTTTGGCGCCGAGACTTCGATCATCTACAAGTTCGTCTTCCTTCTGTGTGTCGTGCTCGGTTCCGTGCTCAAGCTTGGCAACGTCATCGACTTCTCGGACCTCATGATCCTGGGCATGTCGTTTCCAAACATCCTCGGCGTCTACATTCTAAGCGGCAAGGTGAGCCGCGAGCTCAAGAGCTATTGGACCCGATACCGCACGGGCCAGATGCAGCCGGAACGCTAACTGCTAGGCTCGATCCATGTCGGAGTTTGCAGCGAGACGAAAAAGGCTCCTCGAGGCCATCGGAGACGGCGTGGCGTTGTTTCCGTCGGCACCGGCCGCGATCCGAAATCACGACGTCGAGCACAGCTACCGCCAGGATAGTGACCTGTTCTACCTCACCGGTTTCGACGAGCCGGAAAGCGCCCTGCTCCTGACCAACCAGCACGACGAGCATAGCCAGGTGCTATTCGTACGCCCACGCAAGCGCGAACGAGAAATCTGGGATGGGCCACGCGCCGGCGTCGAGGGCGCGGTACGCGACTTCGGGGCCGATGTCGCTTTCCCGATCGACGAGCTGTCGAAGCGGCTTCCCGACTACCTCGGAAACGTCGAGCGGCTGCACTACCGGCTTGCGCAAAACGCCGGGGCCGACGCCAAACTCTTCGATTGCTTGAACCTCCTTCGACGCGGTGCGCGCAGGGGCGTGACCGCGCCCGAGACGATCATCGATTCGTCGGCCGACCTTCACGAGATGCGCCTTCGAAAGAGCCCGCAAGAGCTCGACACGATGCGCAGCGCGGCGGCGATCACGAAAGAGGCGCACCTTCGTGCCATGCAGATCGCGGCCCCCGGTGTTCACGAGTACGAGGTGGACGCGGAGCTGCTTCACGTGTTTCGCAAACACGGAAGCGAGCGCCCCGCTTACGACAGCATCGTCGGCTCGGGGCCCAATGCGACCATCTTGCATTATCGCGCTGGCAATCGAGTGATGAACGACGGAGAGCTCGTGTTGATCGACGCTGGGTGCGAGTACGACTATTATGCGAGCGACGTTACGCGGACCTTTCCCGTGAACGGGAAGTTCTCGAGCGAGCAACGCGCGCTCTACGAAGTCGTGCTGGCCGCCCAAAAGGCCGCCATCCACGAAGTCGCGCCCGGCAACTCTCTTCAGGACATTCACACGACCGCAATCCGAACGATCACTGAGGGATTGATCTCGCTTGGGCTCCTCGAAGGCGACGTCGATGCCCTCATGGAGGAAAAGAAGCACGAGCCGTTCTACATGCACCGCACTTCGCATTGGCTCGGAATGGACGTGCACGATGTTGGCCGCTACTTCGTCGGCGGGGAGCAGCGAAAGCTCGAGCCCGGGTTCGTGCTCACGGTGGAGCCTGGCATCTACATCGCTGCGGACAACGAAGAGGTCGAGGAGCGGTGGCGCGGCATCGGGGTTCGCATCGAGGACGACGTAGCAGTCACCGCATCGGGCTTCGAAGTGTTGACCGAAGGCATTCCCAAAGAGGTCGACGAGGTCGAAGCAGCCTGCGCGTAATCCATTGGCGCGCCGTGCCCCGTGGGTGTGGTGTGGTATGTCGCTCGACATGGCAGAGGACCTCACCATTGCGTTCGTGGGCGCCGGCAACATGGCGGGTGCATTGATCCGAGGCTTGATCGGCACGAAGACGATCCCCTCGACCCTCATCATCGCGGCCGACCCGGACCAGGCCCGCCTGGATCTGCTCGAGTCCGACCTCGGGATTCGCGTTACCAAGAGCAACGATAGAGCGGTCGGCGAGGCGAACGTCGTCGTGCTCGCGACCAAGCCCCAAGTGTTCGGTCAGGTCCTCCCGAGCCTCGCCGCATCGCTCAAACCAGGAACGCTGGTCATTTCGATCGCCGCGGGGATTTCGACGCGGATCATCGAACGCATGCTTCCGGACGGCACACGCGTCGTCCGCACGATGCCCAATACGCCCGCCTTGGTCGGCTCTGGGGCAACGGCGGTCGCCGCCGGGACACATGCCACCGACGAGGACCTCGCACTGACCCAGAGGCTTTTCGAAAGCGTCGGTATCGTCGTGCGGGTGCCCGAATCGCAGATCGACGCTGTGACCGGAGTGAGCGGCTCGGGCCCCGCATATGTGTTCTCGATGATCGAGGCCCTGCGGGATGCGGGCGCCAGGGAGGGCCTTCCCGAAGCGACGGCACTCGAGCTCGCTTCGCAGACAGTCCTCGGCGCGGCGCGGCTCCTCCTCGAACGTGGCGGGACGCCCGAAGCGCTTCGACAAGAGGTGACGAGCCCGGGTGGCACCACGGTCGCTGGGCTTCAAGCCCTCGACACCAAAGGCTTTCGCGATGCGGTGCTCGGTGCCGTCCGCGCGGCGACGCGGCGCTCGACCGAGCTCGGCAAGATCGCCGAAGACGCGAACGACTAGCCGCGTCAGCCAGGCTCACGCTCGCCGAAGAGCGCGGTCCCGATCCGCACCATCGTCGCACCCTCGGCAACAGCCGGCTCTAGGTCATGTGTCATGCCCATCGACAGGGTCTCGAGACCATGGTGCTCGGCCAAGCGTCGCAATGACGCGAAACACGGCCTAGCGTCCTCCGGGTCGTCGAAGTGCGGAGCGACCGTCATCAAACCCCGAAGCACGAGGCCGGCTAGTTGTCGGGTCTCCTCTACCAGCGAAGGCACCTCTTCGGGCCTGCACCCCGATTTTTGAGCTTCTGCGCCCACGTTGACCTGAATCAAGACTTCGGTCGTGTACTCGCCTGCCTCCGCACGGGCCGAGAGGGCTTCGGCGAGACGAATCGAATCGACCGTGTCGACGGTCGCTCGGGCACGCTCGACGAGCTTGATCTTGTTGCGTTGAAGATGGCCGATAAAGCGCCAACGGAGCCCCTCGAGATCGCTGAGTACGTTTGCTTTTTCGGCGAGCTCCTGTGCGTAATTTTCCCCGAAGACGCGAAGGCCGACATCGTAAGCGGCGCGAATGCGTTCCTCGGTGTGTGCCTTTGACACGGCGACGAGCTCGACTGAGCTTGGATCGCGGCCCGCACGATCACACGCGCGCTCGATCCGCTCCCGAACGCGATCGAGGTTTCCCGCGATGTCGAGACTCAAGGCCATTGGTCCAATGCACCGTGCTCGAGTAGCAAGCCAACCACCTCGGCGGCCGGCAACCCGACGACGTTGGTGTACGATCCCTCGAGGCGCTTGACAAAGCCGCTCGCCACCCCTTGGACCCCGTAAGCACCGGCCTTGTCGCGGCTCTCGCCTGTTGCGACATAACGGCAAAGCTCTTGGAGATCGGCGTCGCGGAACCACACGCGCGTTTCGACGTCACGGCATTCGAGGAAGCCTCGGCCGACCTGACCGAGGGCGATCGCCGTCCAGACGACGTGATCACGGCCGGCCAGTAGCCCGAGCATGCGAAGCGCATCGTCGTCGTCGGCCGGTTGACCGAGGCGTTTTCCGTCGATGCACACCACCGTGTCGGCCGCCAGAACGAAAGCTCCTGGATCGTCGAGCGATTCGAGCACGTCGGTGAGCTTCGCAACAGCGACCGCGCGCACGAATGCGGCGTCATCCTCGGCGACCAGGGAGCTCTCGTCTACCCCACTCGGACGCACCTCGAACTCGAGGCCCAAGGTTTCCAGAATTTCAGCGCGACGAGGAGAGGCGGATGCCAAGACGAGCCGATGCGCGCTCACGCCTTGGCCTCGCGGTGTTCTCGGTAACGACGCAAGTAGCTCTGGCTCACCTGCTCGGGATCGAGCTTCAAGCATTTCGCAAACTCGGTCACGAAGCCGCGCACGTACACCGCGGCCGGGAGCTCGTCGAACTCGTCGTCCTCGATGCATCTGAGGTAGTTGGTGCCGACCTTGGTGCGTTCGCTGATCTGTTCGAGGCCAGTCCCTTGCGACTCCCGCACCGCACGAAGCAAGGCGCCCGAAAACTCGGTATCCGGCGTGATGGTCGGTGCCGGCGGAAGCTCGCCAGGGGGAATGGTCTTGTCTTTGGCCTTGGTCTGGGCCTCTGGGGCCTCGGGAAAAACCGAAATCTCGTACGGTCGTCGGCGCGCCGGATCCAAGAGGACGTCGTAGGCCTCGTCGATCCGCGCCCGCACCGCCTCGAGCCCCTCCTGGTCGAACAGGCCGAAGGTGACGATGTTGGCTGAATCGAACACCGCGCACATCCGCTTGTGCGCGCGGCGAATCTCCTCGTCGGTGGCGCCCCGTTCGACTTCGAGCACGTCGTAGTGGGAATTGCCGGGCACGTCGCGCCAAGGGGTCCGGTCTCGCCGGGTGTCCTGCGCGGCAAAGAGCCGACGTGCGACCTTCTCGATGTTCCGGCTCGCACGGCTTCCGGGGCTTTCGAGTAACAGGGGCCGACGCTTGAGAGACGTCGTTCGCAAGGCATCGTCGTGTTCGACGTAACCCAGATACTTCAGGTGCACCCCGAAGCGACGACGTACCGCAACGCTGATGTGATCTCCGAGGTCGAGATCGGCGCGAAGGCGCGCTTGATTCACGATGAAGGGAAAATGGAGGGCACTCATCCAATGCCGAAGTGCGTGACCAAGCGCGGGGGAGTCTCGTTGCACCAACGCTGCGATATCGGCAGGGATCGGGGTGTGGCCGGTCTTGACGAAGGCGTCGTGAAGCACTTTACGGTCATCCTCGTCCTCGACATCGTCGAGCGCGAGATGGGCAAACGCCTTTCGAACGAGTCGGTAGAGGCCAGTGACGGCATTGGGCTCGGGCATCGTGACCGCAAGTCGATGCCCGGCGTTGCACCAAAAGCGCAACGCCGCATCGGTCGCGGTCGATCCCAGGTCCACTACGGCGAAGTCCGCGTCCTGCTTGGCGAGTCGACTCTGCAGCTCACGGAGCGAGCTCCGGCGGGCACTACCACGGTGCGGCTCGCTGAGGCCGCCATCCATGAGATGAAGCCCTGGGACCGGCCCCTCGACCGGATCGCGCGACGGCAACGTGTTGACCATTTCCGCATCCAACTCTGCGCCTGCGAACAAGCTTTCGGTTTCGTCGCCAAACGCAGGAGCGGGCGCGACGTAGGGCGCAACCCGCGGCCCGACCCCGAGCGCGGCATGAAGGTCGGAGCCGGCGGGGTCTGCATCGACGGCCAAGACCCGTTTTCCGATGGTCGCGAGGTAGATCGCCAAGTTGGCAGTAAACGAGGTCGTGCCGACGCCGCCTTTGGCCCCGAGGATGGCGATCGTGGTCGGGCGCATCGAAGCGCTCTTACCAACCGCCCGATCATCACGCAATGAAAGCCGCTATCGCGCTCAGTCTTCGGCGTCTACAGCGGCCGGGAGTGGGAACGGGTAGAATCGCGGACGTCGCTCGTCGCCGTTCATTTCTTCGAGGTCGGTCGCCTCGCTCTCGACGGCATGGTCAGCCGACCGCCAACGGTCTCCACTCGCTGACTTCTTGCCTGTCTTGATACGCACCCGTCCAATCGGGGCGCTCATCTTGGGTAGAGTCGCCATGAATCTCTTGGCTCGTTCAGCCAAATTTAACACTAACGGATGTTTCTCGGGTAGGCACAACTCGGGGGCAATTCTCGGAGACTACTGTTAGATTCGTCACGCGTCGTGGGGTCAGACAGTCGAGAAGAAGTCGTTGAAGGCGTGGTCGAAGATGTCCTTTTTCGGAGTGATGACGGACGCTTCGCAGTAATTCGGCTCCTGCTGGGCGACGGGGATCCGAGCGCTGACCGGCCGACCGCCGTGGGTGACTTAGGGCAGATCGCCCCAGGGGAGAACGTACGCCTGGTGGGTCGCTGGACCCAACACGCGGTCTACGGGCGTCGGTTTCGGGTGACCTCCTTCACGCCAACCATCCCGTCCACCGAGCAGGGCATGGTGCGTTACCTTGGCTCGGGGCTGATCCCAGGCATCGGGCCAGCATTGGCGGCCCGTCTCGTCGAGCGCTTTGGGCAGGACACCCTCGACGTCATCGCAACCCAATCGGTGCGGCTCCGCGAAGTCCCGGGGATCGGGAGCCAGCGCGCCCAGTCGATCGCCGACGCGGTGCGGCAGCGGCGGGTCGAGGCCGAGACGATGAGCTTTCTCCATGCGCTTGGAATGGGCCCCGCCACCGCACGCGACATCGTGCGAAAGTACGGTGCCGACGCGCCGCGCATCGTCCGCGACGACCCCTACATCGTCGCCGAGCAGATTCGAGGCATCGGTTTTCGCACCGCCGATCGAATCGCCGAGGCGCTCGGAATCGCGGGCGACGACATCCGCAGGGTGCAAGGCGGCGTCCTTCACCTCGTTGGCAAGGCTGTCGACGAAGGGCATGTGTTTGCGACGCGCCAACAGCTCCACGACGGACTCGAGCAACTCGACGTTCCAAGAGACGCCTTGGATGAAGCCCTGCTTCAGCTCCGCGCACGCGATTTGATCGTCGTCGAGGATGACGCGGTGTACCCGCCTCTTCTCTATCGCGCCGAGCGCCTGGTCTCCGAGGCTTTGGCCAAGCTCGCAAACCGTCCCAAAATCAAACAGCCGCTCAAGACCCACGACGCGAGCCTCAGCGACACGCAACGAAGCGCGGTCGAAGCTTCGCTCGGAACCCACCTCCTCGTTCTGACAGGCGGCCCTGGCACCGGTAAGACGACCACAGTACGTGCCATCGTGCAGGCACACGAAGCGCTGGAGCGTCGGGTAGCGTTGTGTGCACCGACCGGTCGCGCGGCAAAACGCCTGTCCGATGCCGCCGGCGTGGAAGCCAAGACGATCCACCGCCTCCTCGAATGGAACCCCGCGACGGGACGCTTTAATCGCGATCAAAGAATGCCGCTCGACGCAGAGCTGATCTTGGTCGACGAGGCATCGATGCTCGACATCCGACTCGCTTCGCAGCTCCTAGCCGCGATCCCCGTCTCAGCCACCCTGGTGCTCGTAGGCGATGTCGATCAACTGCCGCCTGTCGGTCCGGGTCAACCGCTTCGCGACCTGATCGCATCGAAAATATGCACGACGATTCGATTGCATGAGGTCTTTCGGCAGGCTCAGCAAAGCGCGATCGTCCGCGGCGCGCACGCGGTGTTGCAGGGCAGCATGCCGGAGCCGACACCCACGGGAACACGGGGCAATGGTGATCTTTTCCTGATTCCCGCCACCGACCCGGACACGATCGTCGACCGTTTGGTGCAGGCCCTCAAACGCATGTCGGTAGTTTATGGCTTTGACCCACTTGCCGACGTCCAGGTCGTGACGCCGATGCGCCGCGGCCCGCTCGGCACCTACAAGCTCAACGAGGTGCTGCAGGAAGCATTCAACCCCGAAACGCGGGACAAGGTGACACCGACGGCGTTCCGACCTGGAGACAAAGTCATGCAGCTCCGCAACGACTATGACAAAGAAGTCTACAACGGCGACCTCGGCGAGGTGAAACGGATCGAAGGGGGCATCACATACGTCTTCTTCGATGGCCGCGAGGTGCAGTACAAGGCCGACGAGCTCGACGCCATCACACTCGCGTATGCCTGCACCGTGCACAAGGTCCAAGGGAGCGAGTTCCCGGCCGCGGTCATCGTGCTGCACAGCGCGCACTTCGTGCTCCTGAACCGCGCGCTCCTCTACACCGCGCTCACCCGAGCCAAAGAGCTCGTCGTCCTCGTCGGCGACCCGAAAGCCATGGCGCGCGCGGCCCGCAACGCGTTGACCTACGAGACCAACTCGAAGCTGCTCGAGCGGCTGCGCGCTCTCGTCTAGAGGCCGCCGTCGAAGGCTTGGATCACCGCGTCTTGAAAGGCGGGGCGAAACCTGCGTATCGCGGCGTTGTCATCGGAGACTGCGACGCGGTTCGTGAGGAGGACGGTGACCAGCTGCCGGCGGGGATCGCACCAGATCGAGGTTCCGGTGAACCCGAGGTGCCCAAACGCGGCGGCGTCGATCGAATCGCCCGCCGCGCTCTCCTGGTCTGCTTTTCCGTCCCATCCGAGGCGTTGAACGCCGCCCGGGCGTTCCGCGGTGGCATAGCGGACGCGCTCCTCGGCCATCGATCCCAGTCGGCCCCGGTGAGCGCCGATCTGGGCCGCCCCAAACCGCGCCACCGCGCGCGCGGACCCAAACATCCCCGCATGCCCCGCCACGCCACCGAGTGCCGCGCAATTGTCATCGTGGACCTCGCCGCGGAGATCACGCGCGCGCCAGACCGACCAACCGGTTGGTGCGCATCGGGCCTTCCAGCCCTGGTCGTCACGAGCAGTCGCGAAAAATACCTCAGCCTCGAGGCCAAGCGGCGCAGCCACTTCGAGCATCACCAGGTCTTGGAGCGGTGCGCCTGTCGCTCGTTCGAGCGCGATCCCGGCGAGGATGTAGCCAAGGTCGCTGTAGACAGGACTGCCGACACTCTCTCGATCCCAGTGCTGTAGGAGCTCCGCTAGGATCCAAGCGCGCGCTTCGTCAGATCCGGGTTGGTGGGGAAGCGTCTCGTAGAATGGGACCCATGCCGCGAGGCCTGCACGATGAGTCAGCACCTCTTCCCAAGTGCGGTCACCGATAGGCAAGCCCTCAGCCTCGGCAACGAGGGACGCCACTCCTTCGTCGAGTGCGAAAACCCCAAACTGATGAAGCCGAAGGGCAGCAGTCGCCACCCAGGGCTTGGTCAACGAGGCAAGATCGTAGACCGCATCATTCGTGACTGGGCCGAGGCCTTCGCCAAGCAGGCCCGAGCAGAAGTCGGCGTAGATCCAAACCCCATCGCACCATCGGCCTACACACGCACTCGCACCCGGAAAAACCCCTTCCGAACAACCCTCTTTTAGCTGCTCGCGAAGCGTGCGCTTGATGCGCATCGACACATCATCCCCCACACCGGGTGTCTACCCAATCGCGAGTCGATGGTCTACAGGAACCCGAACGTGACCAAGCTTCCTTTTCTCACCTCCGATATTGCCCCGATCGACGCCGTTCTTCGCGCGTCGCCAGAGGACTTCGAAGTCGAGGAGGTGCCGGCGTATACTCCTTCGGGCACCGGCGACCATGTCCTCGCGTTCATCGAAAAGCGTGAGCTGACGACCCGCGAAGCGCTGCGCCGGATCTGCGAGGCGGTTGGCGCAGACCTAGCCCAGGCCGGCTGGGCGGGGCTCAAGGACCGTCACGCGGTTACCCGTCAATGGGTCAGCCTCTTTGGAGTGGCGCCCGAACGATTGCGGGAGCTCGAGTTCGAAGGCCTTCGCGTGCTCGAAGCCGCCCGACACCCCCACAAGCTTAGAACGGGTCATCTTCGGGCCAACCGTTTCCGGATCCGACTTCGCAAAGTCGACCTGTCGGGCATCGAACGGCTTCGAGAAGTGTTGAATCGGATCGAGTCATTGGGTCTGCCCAACTATTATGGAGAGCAACGATTTGGTCGTGGCGGCGACAACGCCGATCGTGCCCTTCGCTGGGTGCTCGGCAAGAGCCGTCCACCCCGCAAAGCGTTCAACCGAAAGCTGGAGATGTCGGCCCTCCAATCCGAGCTCTTCAACCGATGCGTCGCGGAGCGCGTGACCGACGCAGCCCTCGGCCGCGTCTATCGAGGCGATCTCATGAAGCGCCACGACACAGGCGGACTGTTCGCCGTGCAGGACGACCTCGAGGAAGCGCGAGCGCGCGCCGACCGATGGGAGATCAGCCCGACCGGTCCGATCTTCGGCGCGAAGATGCGCTGGCCTGAAGGCGAGGCCCGCTTGCGCGAAGAAGCGCTCCTCCGCAGCGTCGAATTAACCCCCGATCACCTGCTGAAGTGGAAACGCATCGCTCCCGGCACGAGAAGATTCGTCCGCGTTTCACTGCCCAAAACGGCCGTGTCTGTGATTGACAATACGGTGGAGCTCGATTTCACCCTACCCGCCGGCGCCTATGCCACCATACTCTTGCGCGAGATTCGCAAGCAGGATGCGTCAGCGCCCAGGACCAGCTAAGAAGCGCCCTCCCAAGCAAGGAAACCTATGATCGACATTCAGGAACGACTCACAGCCTTCGCCATGCTCGGCGCGACGTGGGTTATGTGGCTTCTGATCTTTCTTTCCATCATCGGCGTGGCGATCATATTCGAGCGCGTCTATTACTTTTTTTCCTCCCGCGAGGACGTACGAAAGCTTCAAGAGGACCTCCGGCTCCTGCTCGCCAAGAACGATGTTGCGGGGGTTCGTGAGCGACTCTCCCAGTCGAAGTCGTTTCAGGCCAGGATCGTGTACTCGGGCATCGAAGTCGCCGACGACGGCCCCGATGCGGTAGCCGAGCGCCTGGCGGGCGCTACCTCGATCGCCCGCACGCAGATGGAACGCAACCTCGGATTCCTCGGCACCGTCGGTAACAACGCCCCGTTCGTCGGCCTGCTCGGGACGGTCATCGGCGTCATCCGCGCCTTCCACGCGCTCGACCAAAGCGCCGGCAAGGTGACGAGCGGACTGATGGCCGAGGTCGGCGAGGCATTGGTGGCGACCGCAATCGGTCTACTCGTCGCTCTTCCGGCGGTTGCTTTTTTCAACTTCTTTCAGCGACTCATTCGGTACCGGCTGACCTGGGCCGATGCGCTCGGCCGCGACCTTCTCGCTTACCTCAAGGGGATGGCACACAAGGAGAAAGGCTGAGCATGGCTGGCAGTGCTCGACCGGGAGAAGACGACGACCTGATCACCGACATCAACGTCACGCCATTGGTCGACGTCGTGTTGGTGTTGCTGATCATTCTGATGGTCACCGCGACGGCCATCGTCTCGAAGACCATCCCGATGGAGCTCCCCAAAGCCGCAACCGGCGAGCAGACGCCCTCGACGTTGGCGGTGTCGATCGATCAAGGCGGGCAGGTCTTCTTGGATACGATCCCCGTCAACGCCGAAGAGCTCAGAGCGCGCGTCCGGGCGGCCCGAGAGACCAACGAGGACCTGCGTGCGGTGATCGCTGCCGATGGTCGAATCGCATACGCCAAGGTCGTCCAAGTCATCGATATCTTGCGTCAGGAACGGGTCACCAAGTTCGCGATCAATGTGCGGCCCGAGGAGATCGGACGCTAGAACCGGGGCTCGATGACCGCGATGGCGACACGGTTCGACAGCGCCACCCATTGGGCCTTGGAAGCAACATGGGTGGTCCTGGCCGTCCTCACGCACGCAGCGCTGATCGGGGGCATGCCCAACCCGCCGGCGAGCTCGGGAATCATCGTGCCGAGCGATATCGTCGATGTGTCGTTCGTCGAGGAGAAAGTCGAAGAGCCCGAGCCCGACGAGGCCGAGCCACCGGCCAAGCCCGAGGAGCCGAAAGAAGTGAAACCGCCGCCGAAGGCCAAGACCTTCAAAGCCCCGAAAGAGCCGCCCACTGCTCCCGAAGAGCCCCCAGCGGCAGCACGGGAGACGCCGGTCGCCTTCGACAATGTGGTTCTGACCAACGAGGGCGACGGTGAATCCTCGTGGGCGATCGAGCAAGCCTCGGGCAAGAGTGTCGAAGGCCCGATCGGCAGCCCAAACGCCGCCGTCACGGGACAGAGCAGAAGCGGCATCGTCGGGGGGGTCATCGGAGGCACCGGAACCGGGGTCGTCGTCGATGTAGGCGACCTCTCGAGACGTCCGATTCCGCCACCTTTGAAGCGAAAGCTCGAACGACTCTACCCCAAAAAGGCCCGTGCCGAGGGGGTCGAGGGCGCCGCGGCGACCCGCCTGCAGATCGGCCCGGATGGATTGCCCAGTCGGATTCGCGTGACCTTCGAGGATCCAAAGGGATACGAGTTCGGCGATGCCTGTGTGAAGGCGCTCCGGGGCGAGGCCTGGCAACCCCCGCTCGACGAAAGCGGCAAGCCGGTGAGCACCCGCGTCACCTACCGCTGCGGCTTCGAGATTCGCTACTGATCGGCTAGGGGGTTCGGCACTTTCTTTGACCGGCTGGAGTGGCCGACGGTAGGTCTTCAGGTATGCGGTGCATGCTGCTTTCCCTGGTCTTGCTTGCGCTTGGCTGCTGGCCTCAACAGGGCGACGATGAGCTTCCTGGCCAGGTCGTCGGTGAGTTCGAGGCGGTCGGGGTGATGGTCGAGCAGAGCTGTGGTGCGGCGGTTCCTGCACGAGACCCGCTGGACCTCTCGTTCGAGCTCCGGCTCGAGGAAAACGGCCGCGCCTATTACCGCCAGCCGACCGGCACCGCCTTCGCCGGCACGGGGTCGAACGGCGAATACAGGTTCCAAGTGAGTCAGAGCTGGTCGGTCATCGAGCCCGATCAGTTCCGCGGATACGTTGGCTGCTCGGTCACCCAGCGTGACATCTTCACGTTCATCATCGAAGAGCCCGAGGTCGATCTGGCGGCAGACGCGGGGGTTGACATGGAAGAGGCTGACGGTGGAGCAGCGGCGATCGACCCCACCCTAGTGAAGCTCACCGGATCGCAGCGCACCGACATCACACCTCTGACGGGTTCGGACTGCGGCCCCGCCGTCGTCGCCTTAGGCGGCCCCTTCCTCGCGCTCCCCTGCACGGTTGAGTACGTGCTGACGGGAAACGGGATCTAGGCACTAGCGTGGGGGCGACGGGGTGGGCGTGTGGGTCCACCCATCGACGCTTCGTTGACGCACCTCCATCATCTGCGTCAACCGGTGACTCAGACCGCGGCGCGTGACGGGCGTGCTCGCGATGGGGCCCCGGTCGCCCTTTGCGATAAGTATGGATCTTGACGCGGGCTCCTCCCCATCGCTGTGCTGCCCATCCCGCGCCGCGGCCCGAGTCACCTACTCCTCGAAAACAGTGTCAGTACCATCGGCCGTGTCGCACACCGCCCGATTCACCCGACTTGATCCGGTCTGAGCTCCTGTTTCAGCGGTCGTGCGCTTGACCTCAGTAGTCCTTACCCAAGATCTCCTGCACCCGTCTGAGAAGCGACTTCGAGTATAGCCGTCCGGCGAGCGCTTCCCGGGCCTTTGCTTGAACAGCCTGCCATGCTTGCTGATTGCGCCAGAGGTTCACCGTCTTGAGCCTGCTGGCGAGTGCCTCGCTGGCTTCCTTGTCGAACTTTCGCCCGCCTTCGCGGAACTCGGCTGCGTGATCGCGTGCGCTTTGCCGGATGTAGTCTCGAGCCTCTTTCGGGAGCGCGGCAAGACGGTCTTTCTTGATCACATACGCACCGACCACGATGCCACCTCCGGGCTTGGTCATCGTTTTGAGGCGCGTGTGCCACTGAAAGGCGAGGACGCCGATGGAAGTCGCGATCACCGTGTCCACCATTCCGGTTTGGAGCGCCGAGAAGACCTCCGGTAGCCCTAGGGCGACACCGTTTGCACCCGCGGCTTCGATGAACGCTTTCATCGTTGGCGAGCCGCGCCACACCCAGGGCCGGACGCGCTGCAAGTCGGAGGGGGCCTGGATCTTGTGTTTGGAGAAGATCCGGATCTGTCCGGAGTCGCCCCAGGAGATCAGCGCGTAGCCCGCCTTGTCGAAGAGCGCTTCGAGCTCGGGAGCTAGCTTCTCTCGAACGTCGTCGAGCTCTGGATAACTGCCGATGAGACCAGGCGCCTGGAGCACCAACACTTGCGGCACGAGCCCACCCAAACCGGTCGACGTCAAGAGCGCGCCGTCGAGCTGCCCCACGCGCATCTTGCGGACGACGGTCATCTCGTCCCCGGCTACGCCGCCGTGATACATCTTGAGCTCGACCTGCCCGCCGGTCCGTTCCCTCAACTCCTTGCGGAGCTCTTGAAACGCCTTGCCGAGCCCGGACTGCCTGGGCGCCAAGGTCGCGATTCGAAGCTGGTGCGCCGCTTGGGGGCGTGCTTCAGCGCTCGCCTTGCTGGTGAGCGAATCCCCACTGAGCAGGACACCGACCAGGAATAAAGACAACAAAGGGCAAGCGCGGCGCATCCACAACCAAAGCACGACCACAGCTGGGAAGCCAACCGCTAGCTAACTAGGTCCCCTTTTCCATGGCAGGTCGTCGGGCGGGAACTCGCTCAGTGCGCCTTTGGGGACCGGCGGCGGGGGCGGTGTGCTGGCGCCATCCGAGAATGGTCCGGGCAAGCGCTCGGCGCGGATGATCATCTTCGGCGAATGGGTGCCGAAGAAAACCCCCAAGGTGGCCTCTCGACCGCTCACCTCGTCGATGCGGAAACCGTTGCGCTCGAACATCGCTCGGATTTCGTGCAACGCGTAGAGGCGGATCGAGTAGAGCCGGTCTCGCTCTTGGCCGTCATGGCTGGCGACGCGGCGTTTGACCCGCAGCCGCGATGTGACGTAGTCGAAGTCGGTTTCTTCCATGCACACGGCACCATCGACTTCGAACCACACCTGGTTCGGTTGTGAGCCAATCATGAAATCACGGTTGACGATTTCAAGCAGAAGGGTGCCTTTCGGTTTGAGCGCTCGGTGGAATTGGCGAATCGCGAGCTCGTTCTCCTCTTCGCTGAAGTAACCAAAGGTGGTGCCCCAGCAAAGGAGCCCGTCGAACGGGTCGTCGAAGGCCGCTTCTCGCATGTCGCCGCGCACGAAGTCGACTTTCAAACCCTGGTCTTCGGCCTCGTCGCGGGCTCGTGAGACCATGGTTTGGGAGATGTCGAGGCCGACGACTTGATATCCTCGTGAAGCTAGCTCGACCGTCTGCACCCCGAGGCCACATCCGACGTCGAGGACGCGGGAGCCCCCGGCGATGCGCAAGGCTCGCTCGATGAAGTCGCATTCGACAGCCACTTCCTTTGGAGTCGGCGTCCGCACGGTGCGGAGATAGTGCTGCCCGAAGAAGTTCTCGTACCAGGGTCCATGTTCGTCGCACTCCACTTCGGGCGGCCCGGCTTCGGTGGACTCGACCGGAGGCGGTGGCGGCTTTGGGATCGGGATCAAGATATCGCCCGCGAGATCGGGTGGAGGGGCGATGTCGCTTCGCGAAAGCACATCGGCGTCGTCGAGAAAGAGCTCCTCGGGGGGCTCGCTGTACCTCTCGAGCAACGGCGCACTCCCCAGCGCTGCTGCGCGAGGCGGCGCGACGTGGGTCGACGGTCCGCTCGCGGGTGGCTCCGGCGGGTCGGTGAATCTCACATCGATCGAAGGCTCCACCGTCTTCGCGGCAGCCTCCTCGTCCGGGGGACTGGAGCCAAGGGGGTCAGGCTCGGTTTCGAGTGAAGGCTCGGTCGGATCGCGATCGACCTCGACGGCAGCGGTCACCCCTGAAGGCCGGTCCCAATCCCGTTCCTTGTCTGCGTCGCGCGCGCCGTGTCCGTTGTCCTGACTGGGAGCCGTTGTCGCATCGTCCACCAGCTTCGCGCGCGGAATGTCCGTGATCGGCACCCGGAGCGCTCGCCTTCCACGCGACCCGAACGTTTGGCGGGCCGTTGCTAGCTCGTCTGGCTTGTCGGCCGCGTCACCGCTCATCGAGGCCTCCGATGGCCATCGCCTCGCCCATTCGAACCGACGCTCCGGCCTCGCTCGCAACCTCGAGCTCGCATGCAGGTGGCGTCATCACGATGGCAGTCGAGCCCATGTGGAAGACTCCCAGCTCTTCGCCTCGGTCAAGCGCGATCGGCGAGTCGGCGTAACTGCGCACTCCGGGAGCATCCCCCCGGTTCGTCTGCAGATCGTCAAAGCTCAGCCCGATGCGTCCCACACCGATCGCCCCCACCATGATCGTGGTCACAACTCCGTGAACCACGCTTTCCTGCACAATAGCAAGCCGTTCGTTCCTTGCGAAAAGCTGGGGGATGTGATCGGTGCCAATCCGGTTTACGGGGAACAAAGTCCCCGGCACGTAGCGGACGTATTGGACTGCTCCAGATGTCGGCGCGTGTACGCGATGGTAGTCACGCGGGGACAGGTAGACGATGAAGTAGTGCCCCCCTTCATAGAGAGCGGCCGCGTCGGGGTCGCCGATCAGATCGGCGGCCGAATAGGTTTGCCCTTTGACCAGAAGCTCGGCCCCCGCGGTGAGCCTACCGAGGTCCTCGATCCGTCCATCGGCCGGGGAAACCAGGGCCCTGGGGTTACCGTCGACCAACCGGGCACCGGTGATGAGCTTGCGCGTGAAAAAATCATCGAAGGTCCGAAACCCGTCGGGCGGCATGTCGACCTCGCTCAGATCGACGTCGTAAGCCTTCACGAACGCCGAAATTGCCGCATCCACCCACGATTGGGGCGCCGCGGAAGCCGCAAGCCTGCCGAGCGCCCTGCTCAAGCGCTTGCGCGGCAGAGCACGGACCGTCTGCGCGGCCAATCGTGAAGCACTCATCCCCATGAACCGGTGCCGTCGAGAAAGGGTATCTGACCCGACCGCGCCGCGTCAAACCTATGGGGATCGACAAGTCTTCGAAATCCCAGCTGTTTAAGCCCCGGCCTATACCGCCGCTTCGCCGCGCTCTCCCGTTCGGATTCGAACCGACTCCTCGATGGGGGACACGAAGATCTTGCCGTCGCCGATACGACCGGTCTTGGCCGCGTTCTCGACTGCTTCGATCACCGAAACCACCAACGCGTCGGGAACCACGATCTCCACTTTCACCTTTGGGACGAAGTCGACCACGTATGCGGACCCCCGATAAACCTCTCGCTTACCGCCGGTGCGGCCAAATCCCTTGACCTCCGTCACGGTCATGCCTTTGATGCCTACCTCGTTGAGGGCGTCCTTCACCTCGTCGAGCTTGAAAGGCTTGATAATGGCTTCCACCTTCTTCATGGGACCTCCGAACTTCGGGCAGCCCAACCGGAACCGCCTGCTCGTGAATGGTGTACCCCCCGATTATTTCCGAATTGTTTCGTGGTCGTAAATACGGGGGTGGAGTGCCCTGGACAGGAAGCCCCTGGTAGGGGGGCTCGTCCGATTCAGGCGGGCAATCGAGGATCGAGGGGGGGCCGCACCAGGATCGGCATGTAGCGCCAGGCAAAACAGGCAAAGCCGAGGCTCCAGCTGGCGGCGGATAGCAATAGCATCGCCCGCGCATCGGGAACTGCCACGACCAGCACCCGCAACACGGCCGCCAACGTGATCATCGCGTAGCCCAGGTTGAGCACCGGGTGACTTTGAAGCGGCCTTCCCGTGTGGCCCAACGCCGCTCTGCTCGCGATGGCGACGATCATGGTGGCGATGGCGCCAGTGGTGAGCGCGTGAACGCCGGCGCTCACAGGCCACCAACCGAGCGCAGAGCCCGCCAAGAGCAAGACGCCGATCGGAATCCAAAGAAACGCGACGTGGAGGATTGAGACCAATGGATCGCGCCTCGCGCGCAAACCCTGCCACCGGGCGACACGCGCCAACAGGAGCACGCCGGCGACCAAGCCTGCGAGAGCAGCCACGATCGGGGGACTGGGCAATAAAGTGAGCGCGGCAAACGCGATGAGAGCAATGGTCGCCGAGAGATCGACGCGATCAAAAGCGGGCGGCGCCCCCAGCTCGGCGTCGGCTCGGTGCAACCCGTGAAGGCGGAGCCAGTTTTGGGTGAAGGCAGGGATCACGCGCCCCGCGATGACCGAAATGAGGAGGATGAAGACCCACAACGCGGCGAGCAGCGCAGGATCGGCCCAACCGGCCCTCCCCTGGATGCCGACGTAGAACGCTGCATTCACAAGAACCAGAAGTGACAACAGTACGAGCACCTTGTAGTTCCTTCGATTGCGCACCAAGATCACCTCGCGGCTCATCAAAGCAAGGAGCAGCAGGTCGTATCCGAGATCGGCAGTAGCCGCCGCGGGCAGCATCCATCCCTGGGTCATGGTGGCTGGCACGAAGAAGAGCAGCCTCGCGCTCAGCCATAGGAGTGCCAGCGCCACGAGCGGCCCACCCGCAACAGGCGGACGCTTCGTCCAGGTTGCGACGGCAGTTAGCAGGAACCCACCGACTGCAGCGCCGGCGAATCCGAAGAGCATTTCGTGCGCGTGCCACCAGACCGGATTGCCCCCCATGATGGTCGGCATCGGCAGCCAACCTAGCCACCCGCATACCCACACGGGAACCGCGATCAGCGCATGAAGCGTCGCCAATAGGAATAGGGGACGAAACGCATAGCTGAAGAACACGCTCGACCGACCCGGGGCTGCCGACTCCCGTTCACGCGAAGACACGGGCGCAGTATACGTTTTCAAACGCCCTGTTTGAGGCTAGAAGAGCCAAAAGGTGCATCGATGACACTGACCCAACCCGATTTGGCTTCTCGCAATCGCATCACCGGGCTCGATCAATACCGCAGCTTCTACGAGGAGAGCATCGCTCACCCGGAGGTGTTTTGGCGCCGACAGAGTGAAACGCTCCACTGGTTTTACGAGCCGCACGACGTGTTCGAGGAGTACGGCACCGGCGAATTCGTTTGGTTTCCTGGGGGGCGGCTCAATGTGTCGATCAACTGCGTCGATCGGCACGTCGCCAAGGATCCCTCGAAGACCGCGATCATCTTCGTCAAAGACGAACCAGGACAGTACGAGCACATCTCCTTTGCGGAACTGAAGAGCCATGTCGGCCGCGTGGCAAACCTCTTGAGGTCTCTCGGTGTCAAAAAGGGGGATCGGGTCTGCATCTATCTCCCGATGGTTCCCGAGCTCGCCTACACGATGCTCGCCTGCGCGCGAATCGGCGCGGTCCACTCGATCGTGTTCGGCGGGTTCAGCGCGGAGGCCCTGCGCGACCGGATCATCGACGCAGAGGCGAAAGTGCTCGTCACAGCGAACGAAGGTCTGCGCGGAGGAAAGCGGATTCCTCTCAAAGCGATCACCGACGATGCGGTCGAAGGGCTCAGTCTGGTCGAAAGGGTGCTCGTAGTCCGCCGTACCGACGCGGAGGTCCCGATGCAACCGGGGCGCGACCTTTGGTTGCACGAAGCGATGGCCGAGCAACGCGTTACGTGCGCGGCCGAATGGATGGCCTCCGAAGATCCGCTCTTCATCCTCTACACGTCGGGATCGACCGGCAAGCCCAAGGGGGTGGTTCACACCACTGCCGGGTATCTCACCTACGTCTCGTCGACGTTCCGGTACGTCTTCGACATCGGTCCAGACGACATTCACTTCTGCGCCGCCGATATCGGGTGGATTACGGGCCACAGCTACATCATCTACGGGCCACTCGCGAATGGGGTGACCACCGTGATGTTCGAATCGGTCCCGACCTACCCCGACGCAAGCCGCTATTGGAAAGTGATCGACGACATCCAAGCGACGACGCTCTACACGTCGCCGACTGCGTTACGCGCCCTCATGCGCGAAGGTGACGGTCCGGTGCAGGGCTCGAGCCGCGCGTCGCTGCGGGTGCTCGGGACGGTGGGTGAGCCGATCAATCCCGAAGTCTGGCGGTGGTATAGCGACGTCGTCGGAAACGGAAAGCTCCCGATCGTCGATACGTGGTGGCAAACCGAAACCGGCGGCGTGCTGATCAGCCCGCTTCCAGGCGCGACGCCGACCAAGCCTGGCTCCGCGACCCTTCCCTTGTTTGGCATCGAGCCGGTCCTCCTCGATGACAAAGGCCAGGTCATCGAGGGCAACGATGTCGCGGGTTTCCTATGCATCGCTCGACCATGGCCGGGGCAGGCGCGCACGATCCACGGCAACCACAAACGCTTCATCGAGACGTACTTCTCCCGGTATCCCGGCTATTACTTCACCGGCGACGGCTGCCGCCGGGACGAAGACGGCTACTATTGGATCACGGGTCGCGTCGATGATGTAATCAACGTGTCGGGTCACCGTCTAGGCACGGCCGAGATCGAGAGCGCGCTCGTGGCACACCAAGCCGTGGCTGAAGCCGCTGTCGTACCCTGCCCCCACGAGATCAAGGGCCAAGGCATCTTCGCGTTCGTCGTGCCGATCGCCGGCGCCGACTGGGATCCGCAAGAGCTTCAAGGTGCGCTCAAAGAACAAGTGCGCCAAGTTATCGGACCGATCGCGACCCCGGACGAGATCCGGGTGGTGAGCGGCCTTCCGAAAACCCGGTCGGGAAAGATCATGCGTCGGATCCTCCGGAAGATCGCCGCCGGTGAAGGCGAACAGCTTGGCGATATCTCGACCCTCGCGGACGCCAGCGTGGTCGAAGCCTTGCTCACGCATCGATGAGCGCGCCTGCGGACTCGATAGTCACCGCTACGAGCCCCGAATCACCCGTCCGAGGACGACGCCGAGGATCCCTGCGACCAAACAAACCACCACCGTCCCGCCCATGTAGAGTGCCGCCCGGCCCCACGCCCCGTGTTGCATGAGCCCGATGCCCTCGAGGTTGAACGTCGAGTAAGTCGTGAAGCCACCCATGACCCCGGTCCCGAGCAGGAGCCGCAGGTCATTGCCAAACCAGGTGCGATCCTCGGCCAACACGAACACGAGCCCAAGGCCGAGTGACCCGAGGACGTTGGCTGTGAAGGTTGCCGTGGGGAAGCCCTCGGCAACGGAGAAAGCGCCCAACAGCAGTGAGAGCGTGTACCGAAGGCACGAGCCCGCTGCACCCCCGATCGCGACCCAAACAAAGCCCACCAACGATCTTGTAAACGATTTTCGGCGTTGAGCACAAAAGGCGGAGGGTGTTTTCGCATGCTAGGTTCGACCGGTGATCAGCGACGACTTTGCGTTCTTCGGGTTCGACGATGTTTCGTGGGGTCGTCTCGTGTCGCTGCTTCTCGGCGAGACCGAGGCCGCGGCGAGCAAGCCTCGAGGAGCTCTCGTAGTCGTGGTCAATGAAGGGGGTGCGCCCGTGGCCTCCTTTCACACGGCCCAGGGGAGCATCGATCCTGCCTCGTTACCGCCGCTCGATGATCTCAGTGCATTGTGCGATGCGACCGCCGCGGGCGCCTGCATCGTCATGCGAGAGCGAGCCATGCCAGGCCTGGCAGAGTACTTGGCGGACCCGCTCGACACCGAAGAGGACTTCGTAGCCCGCGTCATGCGCTTCGCACGAGTCTTGCGCGAGCTTGGAAACGGAAACCTGCTGCGCGTCTGGCCGAACCCGCTCCCGGACATATTCCTTCCGGCCGCACCTTCGGCAAAGCCCGTGGGCGATGCGCTGCTTCCCGACGATCATTCCGCCATTCTCGGCGTGTTCGACGGCACAGAGCTTTGGACCGGGGCCGTGCTTCGACGACACCGCGGCGGCTTCGACACGTTGGCTGGGCCCCAAGCGATGTCGCAGTGGACAGGGCCGCTCGGGGGAGCTTGGCGACGCGATCACCGGGTCGTCGTGCAAGCGGTCGAGCGTGAGCTTGGGCCGGTACACGTCGGCCTGTTCATGGAGCTGCCGACCGCGCGGGCAATCTTTGCCGGGCGGCAGCCGGGCGCATGGGCGTTGGCGTACGCAAGCCGCAGTCTCATCATCCACCCTCTTCCCGGTTTTGCTGCCGCCGCCCTTGGCATCAACGGGCTCATCGGGCTTGCCCAGGCTGCTCTGCAGGCGATCGAGGAGATGGACCCGGACGAAGTAGCGCGCATCGCCGATGGCTTTTGGCGGGGGCTCACCAACGGCGAGGGCATCACGGGGTTGCTCGGGTTCTCGCCGATCGAGGTCATCTCCGAGGTGTGGCAAGAAAAGGTCAGCCAAAGGCCCGGGCCGCCCGATCCCGACGCTCCCGATGAAACGGCCGACGATGCGGACGACTGAAACCTGACCGAAAGAGAGGAGATCGCCTGTTCTTTGACAAAGTTGGCGACGATCTGTACCTTTATCCCACCTGAGCAATCTTACAGGGGACATCTGTGCAGGACGAATGGCACACCAGGGAATCATCGGTGACAACTCGCGGGGGAAGGCATGCATAAGCTGACGCAACGCCAAAAGGCAGTTCTTGAGTACATTTCGGACTCGATTCACGCCCGTGGGTACCCACCCACGCTTCGTGAAATCGGTAATCATCTCGGTATCCGGAGCACGAACGGCGTCAACGACCACCTTCGGGCGCTCGAACGCAAGGGCTACCTGACCCGCGAAGACATGAAGTCACGAACCTTGCGTCTGATGAAGACTCCCGACGGTAAACCGAGCAGCCGTCCACCGGCCGCCAATGACAATCTCATCGAAATCCCGATCGTCGGTCGTGTTGCGGCAGGTGCGTTGAGCGAGGCGATCGAACAGCCCGACGACACCGTCCACATCGACCGAATGTTGATCGGAGGCCAACGAGACGTCTTCGGGCTACGTGTCACCGGGGACTCGATGATCGAAGCGGGGATCTACGACGGCGATTTCGTCTTCGTCCGCAAACAGCTCACCGCCAATCGCGGCGAGGTCATCATCGCCCTCGTCGGCGACGAAGCGACGTGCAAGTACTACTACCCCGAGCGCGAGCACATCCGGCTCCAACCGGCGAACAAAGACATGGCGCCAATTCTGATCCCCAAGAACGACTGGCGCAGCACGCAGATCCTCGGAGTGGTGGTCGGCGTCTACCGCCGCCTGCACTAGGTGGGTCCCATTTACTCGCGCTGTCACCGACACTAGCGCTGACCCAGAAGCTCAGACCGGATCAACTGAGATCAACCGGGCGGCGTCATGGAACCAGCGGATCTACACCATTCCATTCTGACCGAGCTACGGAGATCTGGCTCTGTCGAGATCGATGGGACGATGGCCGCATCGTTCATCGCGAACGACCCAAGAAAAGAGGTCGCAGACGCCACCACGAAATCCTTCATCAAGGATAAGCAGGGCAACCTGGTTGCGGTACTCCTGGTTTCGAACTCTGTGAACCCTTTCTTGGTGGAGCGATCGGTGTCCAGGGCCATGGCGGCAAGACAGGTGCTAGGACCTGATCTTGGACGCGTGATCTTAGAGCCACTCGCCGATGGTACCTTTCAAGGCCTGACCTACGTGCTGTGGCCAGCGCAGCGGAATCTCGCGCCGCGTGGCGTCATGCGTCTCGTAGAGAGGAGAGGCCTGGCAGCGCGAGTGCGGATCTGGTTGCGCAAGATCGCGAAACACACGCGGGTGCCAGCTACCGGCGACGATCTCACGCGCGCATACCTTCGCCCGCTAGAGGCGGTATCGGAGGACCGTCGATTCTCGGCGGAGATCCGCCAACGATCTCGAACAGGACTGTCCCGTCTCAGCACCGGGGAATGGCGCCCCTTCGTCATTCTCGAGCACAATGATCTCTGGCTCGGAAACTTCCTCCTGCCTCGTGACAGAGCCGCAAGGAAGGGCAATCCATATCGCTTCTTCGTAATCGATTGGGCGGGCGCCGCCATCCAGGGGCATCCCTTCTATGACCTCCTCCGTTTCGGCCTTTCGGCCGGAATCCCTACGCGCATCGTCGCGGAAGAGGTGCTCTCCCACTGCCGCATTCTCGAGTGCCAACCTCATGACGTCGCCCCGTATCTCATTGCGAGCCTGGGAACGATCGGAATGAACCTGGAGCACTTTCCGGAGCACCGCTATGTAGAGATGTCAAATGCGGTAATCGAGCAGATGAACGCTATTCTCGATTCGCTCAAGCGACAAAGATCGGTCTGACCGGTGCCGGGCACACCTGCCGCGGCTTCGTCATTGGGTCACCGTTTGACGCAGTAGACCAAACACAGTGGCTGGCTTTCGGGTATTGTCGCGGGATGACACCACCTCCACGCGTGTTGATGGGGCCTGGCCCCTCGGATGTTTCGCCTCGGGTGTTGGAGGCGCTTGCGAGACCGACCGTGGGACATCTCGACCCCTACTTCTTGACGTTGCTCGACGACACGCAGTCGATGCTGCGCGAGGTGTTCGGTACCAAGAACGCGCTGACGCTGCCGATCTCTGCAACGGGGTCAGCGGGGATGGAGACCTGCTTCGTCAATCTGCTCGAAGCGGGAGACCGGGCTCTGATCTGTCGCCATGGGGTGTTTGGTGGACGCATGGCGGAAGTCGCTCGGCGTTGTGGCGCCGAGGTGACGGTGGTCGATGCGCCTTGGGGGCGCGCGATCGATCCAAATGACGTTGCCCGTATCGCCAAGGGCGGGGCGTTCAAGGTGCTCGCGCTCGTTCACGCCGAAACCTCGACCGGCGTTCTTCAGGACTTGTCGCCCTTTCGTTCCATCGCGGATTCATGCGGCGCCTTGTTGGTCGTCGATGCTGTGACATCGCTTGGCGGAGTCGCGATCGAGATCGATCGCATGGGGATCGATGCGGTGTACTCTGGCACCCAAAAGTGCCTGTCGTGCCCACCTGGGCTGTCCCCGGTGTCATTTTCGGAGCGTGCGCAAGGCGTGCTCGAGAATCGAAAGACCCCAGTCCAAAGCTGGTACTTCGACCTCACCCTCATCGGCCGCTACTTCGGCACCGAGCGCGTCTATCATCACACTGCGCCGGTGAACATGATCTACGCCCTTCACGAATCGCTTCGCCTGGTGCTCGAAGAGGGTTTGCACGCGCGGTACCGGCGGCACCGGGACCACGCCCGAGCGCTCTGGGCAGGTCTCGAAGGGATCGGGATCGCGCTTCCAGTGGAGTCCTCGGTTCGGCTCCCTCCTCTCACCCTGGCCCAGATCCCCGAGGGCGTGGACGACCGTAAGGTCAGGGCCCGACTGCTCGACGAACACGGCCTCGAAATCGGTGGCGGTCTTGGCGAATTCGCCGGAAAGGCCTGGCGAATCGGGCTGATGGGTGCATCGTCGACACCGCGTCACATCGAGCTGTGCCTCCGCGCGCTCGAAGAGGCGCTCGGTTGAGGTCGTGCACCCGTGGGCGGCCTGTGTTCTTAGGGCGCCTCCGTTTCAGCTGTGGCAACCCTTGAGCTCGCCCTCGATCGCAGGCCGGTACTTCTCCTTGGCGCCGCCGATCACCGCGTCTCCGTGGCCCGGAAGCACGTGCTCGAACTCGAGGTTGAGAATGGAGCGGACTTCGGCAACCGTGGGATGCGCGAACTGAAGCCAGCCAGGCCCCACGTTGTAGGGCTTCATGAAGCCCATTCGCTTCATCATGATCTTGGCCAGGAAGTTGTAGAACTCGTCGGGCTTGGGCGCGTGCTGAAGCGTGTCGCCTGTGATCAGGATGCCCCCGTGGCGCTTGATCAGGCAGAGTGCCTCGGGCGGCTCGGACGTCGAAAAGACCTTCAGCTTCGCGTCGGCGATAGGAAGCCCGCTCCCTTCGGTCAACCATTCGTCCGGCACTAAGAAGGGTCCCGGCCCCGCCTTTCTCGGGTCGATGCCGCGGAAGTAGGTCTGGCCTTCGATGGCATGAACCTTTGCGCCGTATCGGTCCTTGTAGAAACCATCATCGCGCCCGTGAAACCCGCCGATGCGCACCACGTGCTTCACATCACCCAGGGCCTCGAGCTCGCGGAGCCCTTCCTCGCTCAACCGCATGCTGTTGAACAACACCAGACCGTCGTCTCCCCGAACGACAGTCATTGCGCGTCCGATCTTGATCGGCATGCGCATCGGCATCTTGACACCTCCGCGCACGAACCAGATGCCGTCGAACAGCTCCTTGATGGGCCCGTGGGGCGCGGCAGGTAGATGCCCCCCTCTGACCGACTGAGGCGACGCTTCCGCTGTGCTCATCACTCCTCTCTTCCGAAACGAGCGTACGCGCACCGCTGACGGATCGCCAGCCACGGCGCCGGGTACCTGCAATCCGTTGTGCCTCCTCAGAACCCGGTCCGACGACACAATCGTTGAAGTTCCGAAGCTCGGGGTCAAGCTAGCCACGGATGGACGATCGCGATGGACTCCGCACAAGGGTGGTCCGTCGCCCTGTTCATCCCTACAACATGCCGCTGGCGGCCCGACCGTCTAGCTGCGGCGCCACCGAGCGCTCACTCGACTGAGAACACCTCTGCGGTTGTTCTCCTGGCGTTCGAGGCTGTCGGCAATGTTGAGGGCACGCTGCGCGCTCTTCGTCATGCCGGCGGCGATATACACGCGCGCAAGCGTGCGCCGACACTCCGCGTCCTCGGGAGCAGCCTTGACCGCCTCTTCGGCGCGGCGTCGGGCCCGCTTGAGATCACCCCCGGCTTCGAGGAGCGCTTGGGCCACACCTAGGGCTGCACGCGCGTCGTCCGACTGGCCGAGAAGGACCTTTTCCCATGTCTCCGCAGCCGCCTCCCACATCTGCAGGTTCTCCTCGTACATCGCTTGGGCTCGGAGGGTCGGAGCGAGGCTCTCGTTCATCTCCCGTGTGACTGTCGCCAGCGCACCTTCGAGCGCCGTGCAGTCGGGTAGGATCGAATTGGCTAGGCGGAGAGCATTGGTCGCTCCAACGAGATTATCAGCTTCCCGTTCGGCGATGGCGTCGCGAACCAATCCTTCGGCGCGCTTCCGCCGGGCTCCGCGCGGTGCGTGCTCTCGGAGCGCCGCGACAAGGTGGTCGGCCGTGATGCTTTCTGCCGGGAGATGCGGGGGCACCATCGAGTCCTCTTTTGAGACACCGCCCTTCGATACCGGGGTGGATGACGGTGCCCGAGAAGGAACGAGAGACGCCCGCCGCACACCCTCGGAAAGCGCATCCTCGATGGCGCGCGTCTCCTCTCGATAAAGGAGGTACTCATCGTACTTTCGCCTGCCCTGTGAGGACCTGAGCACCTCGTACGCTGTGAACACACGGGCGAGAACGCGCTCCGCGCCGAGCCGGGCCGCCATGCGGGCAGCCAAGGTGCCCTCCTCGAGGTTTCGCGCCCGCATATGACTCAGCTTTATCTCATGGTCGGCGCAGTCCGAGTATAGACCGAGGAGCTGATAATGCGTCAGTCGCTCGAAGCCTTCTAGCAGCTGGGGCGTGGCGCCTCGGATTGCCTCGATGTTTCGCTTGGTGCTGATGCGGGTCCCCGAGACACGTCCTCCCGGTCGATCGGATGAGGGCTCCGAGACTTCGGATGCCGGTGCCTCGTCGGTCCACTGGATCAGCCCCATCGCGGTCAATCGATTGAGGACCTCCGTCACGGTCCGGGTGTCGAGGCCGCATGCATCGACGATCTCGTGAGCGAGCGTGACGCCGTCGATCCGGGACAGGACATAGGCGTCCGTCGAGTCGAGCGGCATGGACTGGAGCTTTCCGAAAGCGTGCTGCGTAAGGCGAGGCGAAGGCGGGTGCCTCGGTGCCGCGCTGGCTATTGCGGTTGAGACGGTGTCATTACCTTGATGCGCGTTGACTGCCTTATCCCCCATATGCAGGATCCCCCATCTCTAGAGTTTGCCAATTTCACAAATACAGGGCAAATTCACTCTTTTAGCCTTGTCGGCTCGGGTTGGCTCCACAGGCCCATGGCAGCCCGGAGTCAGCGGGAGCGGCAAGGGCCACACCTTAGAATCGAATCGACACGCGGCCGTCCTCGACTAGATTGGGGCCTTCCACTTTGACGAGATCGCAACGTCCTCGGGCCGCTCATGCGAGTCATACCTGACGCTGCCACGACCCCTCACAAGGACGGCTGCTCGCCTGATACCCGCCCCGTCGCGCCGACGACTAAAGACCGACGAGAGATACTCAATCTTGCACTGCGGGTCGTCGAGCGCGAGCCGCCAAGCCAACCTACAGACGGGGATTGAACGGTTCGGTCGCTCCTTCGAGTGTACCCGCTGGTCGCGATGGCCAGATCGAAGCCTCGGGCCGTCGACCGCGGCTGTGGTACCTTACTTCCTCCATGGCCCCCACGACCCCGGAACGTTTTGGTGAGTACGAGCTCGTCCGGCGGCTCGGGGTCGGCGGGATGGCCGAGGCATTTCTGGCGATTCGTCGCGGCCCCGCCGGCTTCGAGCAGCGGGTATGTCTGAAGCGAATCCTCACGACGTTCCAGGATGACCCGGACTTCATCCAGATGTTCTTGCGTGAGGCGCGACTATCGGCGTTGCTGCATCACGTGCACATCGCTCGGGTCCTCGACTTCGGGGTCGCGGAGGGCGCCCACTACCTGACCTTGGAGCTGATCGAGGGCACCGACCTTCGTCGCGTGTTGGCTCACCTTCGCGAGCACGGCGAGACACTCAGCCACGAGCTCACCGCTTACGTGGCCACGGCGCTCGCCTTCGCCTTGGACTTCGCACACACCGCAGACGAAGACGGTAAACCGGCCGGCATCGTCCACCGTGACGTGTCTCCGTCGAACGTCCTGCTGAGCAAAGCGGGCGAGATCAAGCTTTCCGACTTCGGCATCGCCAAGGAAACCAACCGCCCCGGCAGTATTAGAAGCACGGCGCTCAAAGGAAAGATTCCCTACATGGCGCCGGAATACGCACTTGGCCGACACTGCGACGCTCGCACAGACCTCTTCTCCCTCGGGGTCCTACTCTACGAGTGCCTCGCGGGCCGACGTCCGTTCGACGGCGAAAACGACATCGAAACGCTAGACCGTGCGCGACGAGGCAAGCACGAGCCTCTCGGAGCGCTGGCGCCAGAGGCCCCCGCCGCGCTCGTTTCCGCGATCGAGTCTTTGCTGAAGCCACAATCGGCTCGCCGACCGCCCAATGCCGGCGCGTTCCTCGATCAGCTCGCCGACGCGCCGCCACCGCCATTGGCACGCCGTCACCTCGGAGAGCTGGTTCGTCTCACGCTGCAGCGGAGTCCCGCACTGGTCGCGCCGGGGCTCGCATCGACGCGCCCGGCCGCTACTCTGCGTCCTCGGAAACGCCTTCGGTCTCGGAAGTAGCGCCGCCGATGACGTTGTTGCGTTGCTCCTCGAGCAAGGTGAGGCCGATCGCCATCGCCTTGCGCACACGTTCGAGCAGAGCCTCGTCTGTCGCGATCTTCTGCACGGCGTCCGAGAGCTTTGATTCCAGTTGGTTCTTAACGGCCTCGAGCGAGCCGACCCGAGACTCGAGGTCTCGCTTGTCGCTCTCGAGCACCGCCAGACGCCCGAGGCTGGAATCGACCTCCTGCTGAAGCGCATCTCGAGCGGCCGTGATTTGGCCGAGGTCGGCCTGGACGCGATCGTGGGTCTCTCGTATTTCGGCGAGCTGAGCGCTCGTGGTGGTCAGCGTCCCTTCAGCCTCGGTGAGCTTCGCTTCGAGCTCGGCGTTGCGCTCGGCGTTCAGCTGCTCTCGCTCCCTCGCCCCAGAGAGCTCGGTCTCGGTATCCGCGAGCTTGCGACCGAGCGTTGCGAGCTGCTTCGAGTGCTCGCCCTCGAGAGTTTCGAGCTCCAGCAGCTTTTCGCCTTCGAGCGCTGCTTCGCGTTCTGCCAGCATGCGTTTCCAGGCGGCTTCGATCTCGGCAACCTGGGCTGCAGCTCCGGTTTCGAGATCCTCTCGGAGCGCCGCGAGGGACGCCTGCTTGGCGGCCTCCGCCTCCGCAGAGGCCTGGGCCAGCGCCGCCGAGCGCTCGTCTGCAAGCTCGGACCTGAGCGCCGCAACCGCGGTTTCCTTTTCGTTGGCTGCGGCTTGAAGCGCCGCTTCGCTGTCCTCTTGGGCCTTGGCAATCGCCGCGGCCGACTCGGCCCTGACGAGCGTGATCGCCTCGTCGTGTGCAAGGTGGGTCTTTGCAAGCTCGGCATCGTGCGTGCTCTGCATGGCAGCCACGTCGGCGGCGCGCCCCTCACGTTCTTGGGCCAGCGCCTGCTCGAGGCCCTGAACCTTCCCGTGCTCGCGCTCGAACCGGACCTTCACATCTTCGAAGCGCTTGTTCGCGGCTTCCTTGTCTTCCGTGAGGCTGGCAATCGCCTCTTGTGCCTTCGAGAACGAGCGCTCGAGGCCCGCGATCTTCTCGCTGAAGTCCGCGCGAGCGCGTTCGAGAGCGATCGACTGATCCCGCAGCTCCAGGATCTCTTTGTCGCGCACCCCCAACTGGTCGCGCAGCTCGAGGATCTCCTTGTCTTTCGAGTTGAGGGTCTCGCGAAGATCCAAGAACTGGCGGCTCGACACGCCCCCAGAAGACTCAGCGAGCTTTGCCTTCAGCTCGGAAATCTCTGACCGCAAGCGGGCGGCTGCCGCGGTGCCACTGCCCGAATCTTCGCGCTCAGGCCGCACGGATTCTGGCGGGGCTGACGGCGGCGCAGAGCTCACCGAGGGAGGTGCGTCCGAAACCATGATCACGTCATCGAGCTCGACGTCCTCGTATTCGCCCGTTCCCGGTTCGTTGGACTCGACAGCGGCTTCCGCACCGCCGCCGCCCATCATTAGAGCGTCGAAAGCGTTTTCGGCGAACGCGTCGATCTCGTCGTCGATCTCGGGTGGCTCCCCGACTTTCGTTGGCACATCGCTTTCGTTCTCGTCGGACATTTCGGCTTCCCCTTCGATTTCATTCTTCGTCGCCGGAAGTGGCTTGAGTGGGACCAGGTCCAGCATCCGCGCCGCGACCTCCTCGACGCTCGCTGGACGACGGACATAATCCTCGGCCTTCGACTTGGTCTTCTTGTGCTGCTCGAACAGGTTATCAGCGTTCTCGTCGTTTGACAGAATGATGATGGGCACATGCTTGAGCTTCTTGCTGCGCTTGAGCTTGCGGCCGACCAGATATCCGTTGTCGTCGCTGAGCTCAACCGCCAACACGATGAGGTCCGGAGCATGGCTCTTCGCGGCTTCCATACCGGTTTTTCCGTCCTCTGCGAGCTCCACTTCGACTTCGTAACCGCCGAGATGGGCCTGCAAAGCCTTGGCAAATTGACGCTCGCTATCGATCACCAGAACGCGTTGCAACTCATTCCCCCCTGACCTTGCAAAGTTCCGCTAGTGTCAAAAAAAGAATAAGTGCCCGGAGGTTACCCTGTCAAACCCGCGGCACGCGCTACATCGATTCCGCTGGGCCCGTCAGTGGGCGACGCGGGCGTTGGCTGCAAGTTGAAACAGTATCGGCCGCTCGAGGTCGCCGAAAAACGCGTAGTTCAAGCCGTCCTGCTGGCGGATGGTGACCACGCGCCTTCCCACATTGTGATAGTAAAGCTCACGCCCACCCACATGGGTGCGCTGAGCGGAGTCGACGAGTCGGGGGTCTTGGAACACCAACAGCGTGACGCGCCGGCCACCGTGGACATAGTAGAGCGCAGCAGCGGGCTTTGCGCCGAACTTGATGTAGCGAGCCCCGACGAGCTTCATACCCTGCTCCTCGAACTCAGCGGGCCTCACCGGAAATGGAGTCTTGCCTCGGAAGTAACGCGCAACCTCTTGGGGCTGTTCGGTCGGCACGTCGGAAGGAAGGCCTTGGGAGTGAAGGTTCACGACATCTTGAAGCATGCTCGCACCTTGATATCTCGCGCTTTGCGGCAAACCTACGACTCCGCCGAGAACCAAGAGCGCCACGGCAGCGGCAGCGATCGGCCAGGCGTGACGCCATCGCATCGGGCCCGCCTGCATGAGCAACTTGCTGTCCTCGCGCGCCTCGTCGATCTCGTCAAGTCGGTTTATCGTGCGCTCCCAAAGGTGCTCCGGCGCCTTCACGCCGCTTATCGCCTCACGCGTCTGCTCCCGAAAAGAGGCCTCGAAGAGCAAATGCTCCTGGCAACCGACACAGGTCTCCAAGTGCCGCTCGAACTCCACCTGTGTCGCCGGATCGAGCTCTTGATCGACGAACGCCCCTAGATGACGGCGCACGAGCTTGCAACTCATGACTTCACCGCCTTTCGCGTTCGAAACGCCTCGAGCGAAACCGGCTCCATGGGCTCCCCTTCGTCGTCCTCGTCGATGATGCCGAGCTGAACAGCCTGGGCCTGTAAAGAGAGTTGAAGCTGTTTCCGCGCGCGGTGGAGGCGCGACATCACAGTACCGATCGGGCACGCAACGATCTCGGCGATCTCTTTGTAGGAAAGCTCCTGAACGTCAGCCAAAAGAACCATCGCGCGCGCGTCTTCTGACAGCTCGTCGAACGCTCGCGCGATCTCGCGTCCTATCAGCTTCCGTTGTGCATCGCCCACGGGGTCGGTCAGGCCACGCATGCTGGCGCGGCTGATGACGCCCTCCCCGACCGGGGTCGCCATTGGACCATCGAACACCCGACGCTCGCGAATGTTACGTCGGTACCGATTGACGAAAGTGTTCATTTGGATTCTCAAGAGCCATGCCTTGAAATTGGTTCCCGCCTCGAACCGGTCGTAGAAGCGATAAGCACGGACGAGGGTGTCCTGAACCAAGTCCTCGGCGTCCGCCTGCGATCGGGTGAGTCGAAGCGCTGTCGCGTAGAGGTTATCGAGAAGAGGCCGCGCCTCGGCCTCAAACAGTCGACGCTCGTGTGCGATTTCCTTGGCGCTTCTCGGCATGCCTAGTGCTGACAACTCCTCGCGGCTGAAATTATTCCGGAGGTTCGGCGGAGTCGTGTTTTCGCTGGCTCCTATCGGCAGTTTGCCGCACTTTCCGCTCCAATTCCTCAATTCTCTCCTGGAGCCGGGCCACTTCAGCTTGAAGCTGTTTGACGTGGGCCGCCGCCCCTTCGAGAAGAGCCCGAACCCGATCGTCCGCGGCCTCCCGCACCTCGGCGCCGAGCTCTTCGGCGCGTCCCACGAGCTTGCCTACCGGCCCGTCCTTTAGAGTCGAAAAAAGCCGCTCGCGACCCTCCTGGATGAAGTCCCGCAGGCTGCGCACCGACCAGGCGGTGGCGTTCCCGCTCTTTTGCTCCTCGTAGATGATCTGCGCGAGGGTGACTTTCGTGAGGTCTCGCTTCGAGCGATTATCCAGGACTTTGACCTCTTCACCATTGCGCACGAGCTCCGCAATGCGGTCGAGCGTGACATAGCGACTATCGCGTGTATCGTACAGTTTGCGGTTCGCGTACCGCTTGATCACGCGGACCTGCTCCATGTGCGCCATCGCGTAGCGAGGCTAGCGCTGCGACGCATTGCGTCAAGGTGGCGCTTCAAGCCAAGCTCACTAGGCTGGAGGTGGGCCCGGGTCGTGCAGCAGGAAACGGTATTTGCTGACCTCTTCAAGCGTTTGGCGCAGATCGAAGAGATCGACATGCGGGTCGCACTGGTCTGCGAGCAGCTGGAGACCCTGTCGGTCGAACAAGCGCTCGAATTCGTGGCTGGCGCTTATCGCGTGGCGGCGCTCGGTGGCGGGGACGCCCAGTTGGTGTTCTTGGCCCTCGGCTGGGCGCTTTTCGAGCCGCGCCTCGCCTTGCGCCGCGCCGAGCTCGGCGCAGAAGCCAAGAACGCCGAGCTCCACCATCTCGCTGACTTCTTGGTCTTGCCTAACCCCGACGAAGCTGGCGACATGAAGAGGCGGATCCCGGACTTCGGCCGAGGCCGTCCGCTCACTCTCGGCGAACGCAAGTCGCTCGCGCGGACCCACGACCGAAATCTGATTCAACGGGTGGTCCGTGATCCGCATCCAGACGTGGTCCGCATTTTGCTCGACAACCCTTCGCTCACCGAAGAGGACGTGGTGCGTATCTGCGCGATGCGTCCGAACGAGCCTGGCGTGCTTCAAGCCGTCTATCGGCATCGACGCTGGGTGGTGCGCTACCGGCCACGAAACGCCATCGTCCGCAATCCCGATTGCCCCCTCGACACGGCGCTGCTGCTCGTGCCGTTGCTCAGGCCTGGCGAGCTCAAGGAAGCGGCGATGGCCTCCGGGTTGGCCCCACCCTTACGACTGAGCTGCCGATCGATAGTCGAGCTCCGAGAAGCTCGGTCTTAGGCGATAGTGTGGGGGTGGTGCAAAACCGCAAGCCGTGGAGCCGTTACGGCTTGGTCTCGATTTTGGGGTCGACGACCTCGGCATCCTCGACCCGGGACGCGGCCTTGTCGGGAACCTGCTTCTCGGTCGGGGTGACGTCGATGTCGTCGTCGGTGTTGAGGCCGCGCTTCAGGTTGCGAATCGCCTTGCCGAGACCTTCGCCGATCTGAGGTAGGCGCCCGGCGCCGAAGATCAGCATCACGATCAGCAGGACAATTACTAGCTCGCCGAATCCGAGATTTGGCACGGTTTCCCTCCTGCATCTACGGTACGCCCCCCCGAAGGGGTCTGCAAGTCCCGGCCGTATGATATGGAAAAGGCGCGGGTGATGAAGCACTACAAAGAGCTGGATCCGACGGAGCTGCGTGGAGTGATCTTCGATATCGACGATACGGTGACAAACCACGGCGTGCTCGAGGCTGAGGCCTTCGTCGCCATACATCGACTAAGCGGCATGGGCGTCGACCTCGTGGCGGTGACCGGTCGTCCCCTTGGGTGGACCGACGTGGTCGCGCGGATGTGGCCCGTCCGGATCGCAGTCGGTGAGAACGGCGCGGGTTGGGCTTGGATGGATGGAGTCCATGCCCGCGAAGGGTACTTTTCCAAACCGCAGGAACGAGCCGCTCACGACCGTTTGCTCGACGAGATCCGGCAAGACGTAGCTTCGAAGATGCCCCATGTTCGAGTCGCAAACGACCGTGGCGCCCGGCGCTGTGACTTAGCCTTCGACGTGGGAGAAGAAGTGAGCCTGCCGAAGGCCGACATCGACGCTTTGGTCGGGCTCATCGAGAGCCACGGGGCACGGAGCGCGGTATCGACGGTGCACGCGCACGCCACTCCCGGCGGCTGGGACAAGGCTCGTGGAGTCGAAAGGGCCCTTCGAGAGGTGTTGAACGTCGATCTGGACGAAGAGCTCCACCGATGGGTGTTCGTCGGGGACAGCGGAAACGACGCCGCTGCTTTCACACGCTTCCCCGTGAGTGTCGGCGTCGCCAACGTGCGCGAACACCTTCACCGCCTCCCAACACCCCCGCAATACGTCACCGACTCCGACCGCGGGCGAGGTTTTGCAGAGCTCGCCGCTCACCTTTGCGACAGCCGTGGCTGATTCCAAACATGGTCGACGCCGCTCAGCCGGAAGCAAAGCGCACTACTCCGACGGTCGCTATTACGACCAGGCCTATCGACGTCGACGTCAGGACGTTCGCTTCTACACGGAGCTCGCGATCGAGTCGGAGGGGCCCGTTCTCGAGCTTGGCGTCGGCACCGCGCGCGTCGCATCGTCGATCGCGAACGAAGGCATCGAGATCGTTGGGGTCGAACCGATGGCGCCCATGCTCGAGCGGGCCGCGAAACGCCTGCAGCGACTATCACGGGCCGCTCGCGATCGAATCGAGCTTCGACAAGGCGACCTTCGCAAACTCAGGCTCCGCCGCCGCTTTCCTCTAGTCATCGCACCGTTCAACGTGTGGAACCACCTGTACACGCGAAGCGACATCGAGCAGGGATTTCGAACGGTGCGTCATCACTTGACGCGTGGGGGTCGCTTCGCGTTCGACGTCTTGCTTCCCGACCCCGGGAGTCTGGCGCGGGACCCGGCCAAGCGATACCGAGGAGGCCACGTGCCTCATCCCCGGGATGGCGTCCGCTATCGATACAGCGAGTACTTCAGCTATGACCCGGCGACCCAGATCGAAACCGTCATGATGGACTTTGAGCATCCCAGCAGCCCCAGACGATCGTTTTGCACCCCACTCACCCAGCGACATTTCTTTCCGGCCGAGCTGGAAGCGCTACTCCACTACAACGGCTTTGCGGTCGAGAGCCACCAGGGTGACTTTGACGGCCAGCCGATAGGTCGGCTGACTGAATCTCAAGTGGTCATTGCTAGATTGCGCGCGCAATGAAGTGCGAGCGTAGAGCACGCTACTAATCTTCGACCTACTCCCGGAGCAACACGTCGCAGTAATACTTGATTCGCTTCACGACTTTGCCGTGAGGGCGCTGATGGATGTCCTTCTTGAGCGCCAACATGACCCGTCGCTGAAACGTGTACGCATTGCGCTTCCGTTTTGGAGTTGGCGTGCCCCCGCTCATCTCGACCGGCGCCCAAATTTCCTCGATGGACCACCGCCAAGCCGCGAGGTCTTCCGCATCGATCTGATTTAGCATCCGCTCTGCCAAGGCCTGCTTCTTCGAATCGACCGCGAGCTCGGCCGCCCATTTGTCGACCGACTCGATCACGGGTCGACCCGCTCGATCGACGGTCATGGGGTCGCCCATCCCCTTCTTGGCCGGACCCGACCTTCCGTACTCGACCGCATCGGGGTCATTTTCCAGGCCCAAGAAAGCGAATACTCGCTCGAGCTCGGACTCGGGGCGCTGCACCAGGTCTTCGTAGACGACGTGCAGCAATGGAACGGGCCGCCGCCGAAGAAAAGCCCCCATCGCTGGCACGTAGCGCTCGAGGATCGGGTTGAACTCGTGCGCCTCCTCCCAATTACCGTTGAAGAAGCTGTTGGCATAGGAGCTGAACACCGCCAGCGGATGCCTGGTTAGAACGACATACTTGGCATCGGGATAGAGCCGCTGAAGGAACGGCAGGACCAACGCATTAGCCGGGGTCTTGTCGAGAAAGTAGCTCGCGTCACTGGTCGAAAGCATCCGGTCGTAGAGGGTGTTCGTGTAGGCGCGCAACGCATCGAGATAGTCTTCCTCACCGCGTGGCAGGTCATCGATGAAGGCACGCGTTGCCTCGGCGGCGTTGATGTGATCGTAGGGCGCTTTGTCGACGTTCCCGTACACGCCGAGATGCGCGATCGGGGTGATCAAATGAGGCTCGGGGTGCGTGAAGATCTCGGAGTGGGCCCCCATCATTCGTTGGAGCAGAGTCGAGCCGGCACGCGGGGGTGAGATCACGAAGACGAGGGACATCAGGTCCTCCGTGCGGATCGTCGATGGCTACGCAGAGGTCTTCTCCCCGCCAGCGAGCTGCCGCAAGACATACTGAAGGATGCCCCCGTGCAGGTAGTACTCGACTTCTTGTGGAGTATCGAGCCGTGCCTTGACCTTGAAGGATTTGCCGGTGTCGGTTTCGACCGAAAGCCTCTTGCCTGGGCTCACTCCCTCCGAGATCCCGGAAATGGTAAATGTTTCCTCGCCGGTCAGGCCCAGGCTTTCGCGCCCATCGCCCTGGTGGAACTCGAGAGGAAGCACGCCCATCCCGATCAGGTTGGAGCGATGGATACGCTCGTAACTCTCGGCGATCACCGCGCGCACCCCGAGTAGCAAAGTGCCCTTGGCCGCCCAATCTCGCGACGACCCGGTGCCGTACTCCTTGCCCGCGATGACCACCAAGGGCGTGCCATCGGCTTGGTACCGCATGGCGGCATCGTAGATACTCATTTGCGCATCTTCGGGAAGGTAACGCGTAACCCCGCCTTCGGTTCCCGGCGCCAAGAGATTCCGCAGTCGAATGTTGGCGAATGTGCCGCGCATCATGACTTCGTGGTTGCCCCGGCGGCTGCCGTAGCTGTTGAAATCGCGCGGGGAAACCCCATGGTCTTGGAGGTAGCGCGCAGCGGGGCTATCGAGCGCAATCGAGCCCGCTGGAGAGATATGGTCGGTGGTCACCGAATCGCCGACGAGGCAAAGCACCCGTGCGCCCTCGATGTCCTTCGGTGGAGTGGGGTCACCCCGTTCGACGCCTTCGAAAAACGGCGGCAACCGGACATACGTGGACTTGGGGTCCCAGCGATACTGGTCGGCACGCTCGAATGTCACGGCCTGCCACTCGGGCGGACCTTCGAGAACGACCGCGTAGCGCTCGAGAAACTGACTCTTCTTCACGGACGAACGAAGCGTGTGTGTGATCTCGTCGTGGGAGGGCCAGATATCACGAAGAAACACATCCTTTCCGTCGGCGTCCTGGCCGAGGGGATCGGTTTCGAAATCGATGTCCATCGTGCCTGCCAGTGCATACGCCACGACGAGGGGCGGCGAGGCGAGGTAGTTGGCTCTCGTCAGCGGGTTGACTCGCCCTTCAAAGTTGCGGTTCCCACTGAGCGCAGAGGTTACGATCAGGTCGTTCGCCTTGACGGCCTCGCCGATTTCGGGATCGAGGGGCCCGGAGTTGCCGATGCAAGTCGTACAGCCGTAACCGACGAGATTGAAACGCAGTGCCTCGAGGTCGGTCATCAAGCCCGAGGCTTTGAGATACTCGGTGACCACCTGGGAACCAGGCGCCAAACTGGTCTTGACCCAGGGCTTCGTTCGAAGGCCCTTGTCGACCGCCTTCTTGGCGAGCAACCCGGCGGCGAGCATCACGGAGGGGTTTGATGTGTTGGTGCAGCTCGTGATCGCGGCAATGACGACTGCCCCGTTCCGGACGGTGAAGGTCTCGTCGCCCCGCGTGACCTCGACCGCCGCGTCAGCAGACGCGCCCAACCCCTCGAGCACGTTGTGCCAAGAGCGCTTGGACTCCGACAGAGAAATGCGGTCCTGCGGGCGCTTGGGCCCAGCGATCGAGGGAACGACGTCGCTCAAGTCGAGCTCCAGGTTGTCAGTGAACCGTGGTTGCGGGGCGCTCGCAGTGTGGAACAAGCCCTGCTCCTTGAGGACCCTCTCGACGAGATCCACGTGCGCCTCCCCGCGACCGGTGAAGCGCAGGTACGCCAACGTCTCCTCGTCGACCGGAAAGAATCCCATCGTCGCGCCGTACTCGGGGGCCATGTTGGCGATCGTCGCGCGATCGGGAAGCGAAAGAGACTCCATTCCCGCCCCGAAGAACTCGACGAACTTCCCGACAACGCCCTTCTTGCGGAGCATCTCTGTCACGGTGAGAACGGCATCCGTGGCCGTCGCGCCTTCTCGCAGCTTCCCTGTCAGCTTGAAGCCCACGACCTGGGGCAATAGCATGCTTATCGGTTGGCCCAGCATGGCGGCCTCCGCCTCGATACCTCCGACGCCCCAACCAAGGACACCGAGCCCGTTGATCATCGTCGTATGCGAGTCGGTGCCGACCAGACTGTCGGGATACGCGATCGTCTTGCCATCGGCTTGGCGCGTGAAGACGACCCGCGCAAGATGCTCGAGGTTGACCTGGTGCACGATTCCCGTGCCCGGCGGGACCACGCTCATGTTCTTGAAGGCCGCCTGGCCCCATTTCAGAAATTGATATCGCTCCTGGTTGCGCTCGAATTCGCGACGCACATTGTCCTCGAACGATCGGAGCAACCCATACGAGTCGACCTGAACCGAGTGGTCGATGACGAGGTCCGCAGGCTGAAGTGGATTGATCCGACTTGGATCGCCGCCCATCTTGGCGAACTGGTCGCGCATCGCTGCAAGGTCGACCACCGCGGGAACTCCGGTGAAATCTTGGAGCAGAACCCGGGAGGGTCGAAACGCAATCTCGGTGCTCGGCGCTGCGGCTGGGTCCCAGTTGGCGACCGCCTCGATGTCCTTTCGAGTGACGGTTGCGCCGTCTTCGTAACGAAGCAGGTTCTCGAGCAGGACGCGGATCGAGTACGGCAGGGTGGTGACGCCTTCGAAACCCGCCCGAATCAGGGCATCGAGGCGGTGAATCTCGACTTGGCGGCCTCCGGACTGAATGGTGACGCGGCTCTTGAAGGAGTCTCGTGATGTCATGTGAGACTGCCTACCACGCGGCGTGTGGCGCGCCAGTCCGGTCGTCCGCTACGCTCCATGACGCTGCGTGACAATTGCTCGGATCGGAGCTACAGACTGCAGCCTTCGGCGCCGTAGCCAAGTGGTAAGGCAGAGGTTTGCAAAACCTCCATTCACCAGTTCGAATCTGGTCGGCGCCTCCAATCCAGGCGCCTCGCTGCCTTCAGAAGGCGCTCTCGTACGGTGTCTCGGCTCGCTCGCCTGCGGCGTTCTTGCCTACTTCGGCAGCTCTGGCCGGTGGAGGGAGCGGCGGCAGTCGAGCGCTCCGAGAAAGGCGACGAGCGCTCCGATTTCTTCATCATCGAGCCCGCGGTCCGCGAGCAACGACGACTTGTTCTTGTTGTCGATACCACCCGACGCCATCAGTCGCACCGCTCCTTCCAGCGTCGGCACCGAACCATCGTGAAAGTACGGCGCGCTCTTCGACACGTTTCGCAGCGAGGGCACCTTGAACGCTGCCCAGTCGGCATCTTGCTTCGTGACCGCGGCACGGCCGATGTCGACGTCCTCTTCGGCCACACCATCGGTTCCGATCCCGACGTTGTAGTAGACGCCGTCTGGAACTCCCATCGCGCTCGAAAAGAGCGGGGGCGCGTGACACACCACACACTGGCCCTTGCCCATGAAGATCGCCCAACCTTGCTTCTGCTGGTCCGTGAGCGCGGCCTCATCGCCCTTGGCAAACCGGTCGTAAGCCGTGTTGTCGCAAGTGAAGCTCATCCGCTCGTAAGCGGCGATCGTCTTTGCAATGGTATCTGGCGTCATCCCTTCTTCCGGGAATACCTTGTCGAATCCGTCCTTGTAGGCTTTGATCTTCGACAACTCCTCGGTCTTCTTCTCGAGGTTCTCGGCACCCACGCCCATGTTGCCACCGCCCCATGCGCCCTTGGCTTGGGCTTCGAGCGAATCAGCCCGTCCATCCCAATAGAACCGATCGAAGTATCCGATGTTCCAGATCACCGGGCTATGCCGCGTGAGTTGCTTCTCTTTGGCTCCGACTGCCAGCGGTGTTTCGCCTCCGTTGCCATGCTCGTTCTGATGACACGAATAACACGACCTCGTGCCATCGACGCTCAAGCGGGGGTCGAAAAAGAGCTGAGCGCCCAGCAAGGCCTTCAGTATGTGTGGGGGGTTGTCCTTTGGAATCTTCATCTTCGGGAACTCATAGGGAGCCGGGGGCAACGCCACTGCCTCTTCGACGACGGCCTGGGGCTCCTCGACCTTCTCTTCCTTCTTCTTGCAGGAGATGACCGCGATCGAGGCGATGACGACAATCGTCGCAGTAGCGACCGGCCGCATGAGACGTGTACGATTCATGGCGGCGAGAATAACACGCAGCATCGAGGCGCGGCATCTGAAAGTGCGTAGGAGCTCGACCTCAGAAGAGTTCGTCGATCAGAGCTCGTGCTTCGACGATGTTGTCCTCGATCGAGCAGTACCGCCACGAACCGTAACGCCCAATCGAATGGACACCGTGCGCCGAAAGCATGGCCTTGGTTCGCTTGGTTTCCTCGATCGAACGCGTCGTGATGTGAGCGTAGGCCGGATCGAGCAACACGTGATGCGAGGCGACGAGGGATTGATCGGTGACCAGGCCGCAGGTCTGTAAATCGGTGAGCACCCGCGGGAGCCATTTCTCGCCGGCGTCGCACCCTGCCTGCATCTCGCGCGGAAGGCCGATCTCGACGTAGAGGCTCATGCGTTCGGCCTCGAATATGTTGTCGTAAAAGCCGACGCGATAGAAGCAGAGCTCGCGCTGCGGATAATAGATCCAGTGAACCCCCGAAAGCCCCTTCGCATCGAACCCAAGGTTGAACACCAAGACTCGATTCCAGTCGAACGCCTCTTCGGCGTAGTCGGTGCCACACATCGCGAGGAGCGATACGAGGGGAGCCGTGCTGATCAAGGTGTCGAAGCCGATCTCGCGCTTGGACGTGTTTGCCACCCTCCCGGCGACGTCGATGGACATTACACGCTCTCCGAGGTGTATGCTCTCGGCGCGCGACCCCTTCGCGAGCGCCTCCACGTATTGAATGGCTCCCCCCTCGGGATAGGTAAAGGTCGCGTTGTAGCCCTCTCCTTCGGGTCGGTCGGTTTGGGAGAGGATTTCCTCGGCGCTCACGTGCGGAAAGAAGCGACCCATCGCGTCAACGTCGAGCGCCGTGAGATCAGTGGCGTATAACTTTTCATTATAGGGCACGAGAAACTTCTCGGCGATCCCGCGTCCGTACCGGGCGTACAACATCTCCTCGAAGCTCGCCGTCTGGTGCTCGTTGGGCCTGTCCTTCAAGCCACGGACACACTCTTGGTACTCGGCTTCGGGCAGCTGGTGGATGTTTCGTTGAAATGGAAAGTCGATGAAGCGGTCAGCGTACCAAATGCGGCTGTCACGCTCGACACGCAAAACACGACCGTCCATACGTCCCACGAGCTCTTCCTCGATCTCCGGATGGCGAAAGTGAAAGAAGTGTCCGGAATAGTCCCAAACGAAGCCGTCGCGCTTGACCGTCCGGCAGTAGCCGCCTACCTCGTCCTCGGCCTCAATGATCAAATAGTCCCTCTCGCCCAGCCGATCGGCACACGCGAGCCCGCTGATGCCAGCGCCAACGATGAGGGTACGCGTCCGCTCCATCCTGAGGACCTACCACAAACTAGGTATGGCGAACGAATCCCCGGACGACCCGAACACCATCGTCTTGCCGGCGGCCGAGCGCGACTACCTCGCCGTCCGGCCCAAACAGCGCGAGAGTCTGGTCGGTCGCACTTTCGCGCCAGGCATCGCCGGAAATGTCTTGGGCCGCAATGCGTCGGCCATGCCGTGCTTGCTCCACTCCGGTTTCCTGAAGATCGACACGGGTGAGCGCTCCGCATGCCTCGGACACAGGGATCAGATGGCTTTCAACCGCCTCGGCCGTGATCGCATGGCCCTCGAGGGCCTGACCGAGATCGAAGGAGCCGCTGGCGGTGCGTCTCAGCCTACTCACGTGACCGACCGTACCGAGTGCCCGCGCTAGATCCCGTGCGAGCGAGCGCACGTAGAACCCCTTGCCGCAATGGACCTTCAATCGGAGCTCTTCCCGTCCAACGTCCTCGACACTTGCTTCGAGGAGCACTACCTCCCGTGTCGGCGCCACCACGTCTTCCCCGCGACGTGCTCGGCGATGAAGCGGTGTCCCCCGAACCTTGATCGCGCTCAGCTTTGGTGCCACTTGCGGGTGTTTCCCGACGAACTGCGCCAGTGTCTCGAGCACTCTCTGCCGGTCGAGCAACGGGACCTCGGCACGCTCGGTCACAGCCCCATCGGCATCGAGCGAATCCGTTTCCGCCCCGAGCGCGATGCTCACCTCATATCGCTTGTCCTCGGACTGCAGATAGGGAACGAGCTTGGTGCCCTCGCCGATGGCGACCACCAATACCCCAGTCGCCAATGGGTCCAACGTTCCGGCATGCCCTACCGAACGCTGCTGGATCGCCTTGCGCACCTGCTGGACGACGTCGTGTGAAGTACACCCTGCGGGCTTGTCGACGACGAGGATGCCATTCATCCAAAGTACTTTGCGAGCTCGGCCCGCAGACGCTCATCGGCCTCGTCGATCGTGATGTCGAGCTGGGTCGCGGCCGCAGCCCGATGCCCGCCCCCGTTTAGCGCTTGTGCGATCGATGAGACGTCGGCCTTCCCACTCGACCGAAGGCTGATTTTGGTCTCGAGGTGATTGCTCCCGTCCTCGAGGACCGGCCACTCCCACAGGAGCGCGCCGATCTCAGCGCCTTCGACGCGACGGGCGTAGTTCACCATGCCCTCGACCATGTCGTCATTAGCCCCACAGTCCGCTAGCATCTTTCGCGTGACCCGCATGATCGCGGCGCGTCCGTCGAACGCCATCTGCAACGTGGAGATGATCTCGGCCAAAAGCTTCAAGCGCGCTGGCTCCCAACGCTCGAATAACTGGTAGGCGACACGCCATGGGTCTGCGCCGTTCTCGATCAGTCTGGCCCCGAGGCGGAGCGTGTCCGGTCGGGTCGACGCATACCGAAAGCCGCCGGTGTCCGACACGATGGCTGCGTACAAGGGCGTAGCTGCCCCCTTCGGAAGCTCGGTCACTCCGACGGCTTCCATCAGATTCATCACTACCTCTCCGGTCGCGGCGGCGCCCGTATCCCGCACGACGATGTCTCCCACGTCGTCATGGGCATGGTGATGGTCGACCACGATGAGCGGCCCGGTGACCTTTGGCCCAGGAAGATTGGGAGGCAGGAGCTTCTTGGCCGCAATGTCCATGATCCATGTCGCGTCGAAGCGAACGCCCTCGTCGAACGACCCCACCCCTTTTTCGTTCTCCACCAGGAACTGAAGCGACTCTGGGATCGATTCCGACATGAACAGCGTTGCCTCTTTTCCCGTGGCTCGCAGCATCGCGATCAAACCAAGCGCCGAGCCAAGAGAGTCGGCATCGGGCCGCCGGTGGCAGGCGACCAGGAATCGCTTGCCCTCTTTCGCGATTTGGACCGCGCGCTCGATCATTTCGAACCCTCCGGTCCCGCCGACTCCGGCTTCTCGCGAATTTCGTCGAGGATCGACTCGATGCGGAGCGCCGAGTCGACCACGTCGTCCCAATAGAACTCGAGGGAGGGGACATGCCGGAGCTGAAGGCGTTGGCCGAGCTCTCGACGAAGAAAGCCTCTTGCACGCTCGAGCGCGTCTACCACCTGCTCTTGACGGTCGGCGTCGATCTCTTCGAGGACCCGGACATACACGCGTGCAATGCTCAGGTCGTCGGTCATGCGCACCGCCGACACGACCACGTTACTGGCAGCCGGGTCCCGCACGCTCCCACGGAGCAACAGGTCCATGAGCTCACTCCGGAGCCGTTCCGCCACGCGGTCCGCCCTGCGAAAGCCTTTGTTCTGCGCCATCAGTCCACCCACCCCCCGAGCTCGCCCACCGACAAGAGCTCGGTCGACCGGTCGACTACCACCGCTTCGCCGGCGCCTTCGACGAAAGATGCGATCGAATCGAGCATGGAATTGGCATGCCGTCGGTCGCCCGAAACGACCGCAAAGCCGAGCACGGCTGTTCGATGCGCGTCCTGTTGCCCGATTTCGGCCGCAGCTACGTTGAACCGATTGACGGTCCGATCGAGAACCCTGCGGACGATCGACCGCTTGGCCTTCAACGAGTTGACCCCTGGTAACGAAAGCGAGATTTGGCAAACGCCCACAACCATTCGAAACCTCGTCGCTCGGCTTATTCGAGCGTGGCCTCGACCTGTTTCTCTTCGTAGCACTCGATGACGTCTTTCTCTTTGACATCATTGAAGCCCTGAAGCCCGATGCCACACTCCATGCCGGCCTGGACTTCTTTCACGTCTTCCTTGAAGCGGCGAAGCGAGCCCATCGGCCCCTCCCACACCACGATCCCGTCGCGCACCAATCGCGCGCGGGCGCCACGGTTGATCTTCCCTTCGAGAACCATACAACCCGCTATCGTGCCGATCTTCGGGATTCCGAAAGTCTGTCGGACCTCTGCCTTGCCGAGGTCCGCTTGCACGACCTTCGGCGCGAGGAGGCCCGTCATGGCGGCCTTCACGTCGTCGATCGCCTCGTAGATCACGTTGTACGTGCGAATCTCGACGCCCTCCTTCTTCGAGGTCGACGAGGCCTTGCCCTGCGGACGCACGTTGAAGCCAAGGACGATGGCCTGCGAAGCGCTCGCCAACATGACGTCATTTTCGGTGATGCCGCCGACGCCGGTGTGGATGACGTTGACCTTCACCTGTTCGGTACCGAGGTCCGAAAGCGCCCCCTGAAGGGCTTCGACCGAGCCTTGAACGTCGGCTTTGACCACGAGCCGAAGCTCCTGGACATCCCCGGTCTGCATGAGGGCCTGCAACTGGTCGAGACCACGAGGGCCGGTAAGAGGCGCCGTGCCGGGCGCTCCCGGCTTCTTGCGCGCCCCCGCCACCTCTTGCGCGCGGCGTTGATCGGTGACCTCGTAGAAGAGGTCGCCGGCCGCAGGAAGCTCCGCCAAGCCCAACACCTCCACAGGGGTCGCCGGCCCAGCTTGGCTTAGCTGCTTTCCGCGATCGTCGGTCATCGCACGGACACGACCCCAGGAACCGCCGGCAACGACATAGTCGCCAGTATCCAAAGCCCCGTCTCGAATCAACACGTTAGCGACCGGACCTCTGCCTCGATCGAGGTATGCCTCCAGCACGACGCCCTGGGCGGGAATGCTCGAGTTGGCGTTGAGCTCAAGGAGCTCGGCCTGCAACAAGACGTTCTCGAGCAGGGAGTCGATTCCTTCCCCGGTGATCGCCGAGCACGGGATGTAGATGGTGTCCCCGCCCCAGTCTTCGGGCTGAAGCCCAAGAGCCGCGAGCTCGTTCTTGACTTTGTCCGCGTTTGCCTCGGGCTTGTCGATCTTGTTGATGGCGACGACGATGGGCACCTCGGCTGCTCGCGCGTGGTTTACCGCTTCTTTGGTCTGAGGCATCACGCCGTCGTCTGCGGCGACGACCAAAATGACGATGTCGGTGGCTTGAGCCCCGCGGGCGCGCATCGCCGTGAAGGCTTCGTGACCGGGAGTGTCGAGGAAAACGACCGTGCCCTGATTCGTATCGACACGGTAGGCGCCGATGTGCTGGGTGATCCCCCCAGCTTCGCCGCCTACCACGTCGCTCTCGCGGATCTTGTCCAACAACGACGTCTTGCCGTGGTCGACGTGGCCCATGACGGTCACGACGGGCGGCCGATGCTGACGATCGGTCGCCAAGTCCTCGAACTCGCCCCGGGCATCGCCGACGATCTCGTCTTCACTTCGCGCGACGTTCTCGACCTCGTAGTTGAACTCGCTTGCAAGGACCGACGCGGTGTCGGCATCGAGCGTGCTGTTGATGTGCACCCCGGATACGCCGAGCTCCATCAACCTCATCAAGACGTCGGTCGCCTTCAGGCTCATGCGCTGCGCCAGAGTCTGGAGCTGGATGTTGTCGTCGATGCGGATGACGCGCTTTTGCGCGCTTGGAACCGTGATCTCGGTCTGTTTAGGCTTCTTGCCCGGCTGAAGGCGCTTCTTTCCAGGGCGGCCCTGAGGACGGCCGGTGGGTCCGATCGAGGACCGCCCTCGAATCTCGCGGCGCCGGGGCGCCTGCTGCTCCCTTTGTGCCGCATGTTCGGCGACGATGCGACGCCGGGCGCCTTCCGACAACGGGGCCGCGCCGGGTGCTTTGGCTTTGCCGCGTCGCATCACCCCCGGCGGGAGCGGGTCGTGAGCGAACCGCCCCTGTTCCTCTTCGGGTTGGAGCTGTGCCTCCGCAGGTGGGGGCTCGGGGGCGCGTTTCTTACGCTTGGGTTCGGGCTCGGGGGGGGTCGGCGAAACCGGCTCGGCAGTGGCTGGGGTTTCGACAGGTGGCGGCTCCGACATCGATGCGGGCGCGGCGGCCTCGGCGAGAGCGGGAGGCTCGACACTGGGAGCCTGCGTGGCTTCGGCCGGCTCGCCTACAGCCGCTTTGGGCTCCGCCTTCTTGCGGCGCTTGCGGCGGACGACGGTCGGTCGAATGCGCTCCTCAACCAAGGTCTCGCTTCGATCCTTGTCGAGCGCACGCTTGACGCGGTCCACCTCGGCGGGATCGAGCACGCTCATGTGGTTGCGCACCTGAATCCCCAGGGTCGCCATGCGCTGGATCAGGGCGCGATTTTCGACCCCCAGCTCCCGCGCGACCTCGTAGACTCGAACCTTACTCATTCATCCTCCGATAGTGCCTCGATTTGAGTCAGGCACTCCAGAATCGCCCTCGCGATGCCTCTGTCGGTCACGAGGAAAACACCGAGCTCCTGGCGCAAGAAGGCTTCTCCCAAGCTCGCCTTTGTCCCCCAAGTCGCCGTCGCGCAACCGATCGAGGTCGCCAACTTGGTCAACTCCGTGGCGCGGCCCCGAGCGTCCTCCGCGACCACTAGGAGGTCCCCTCGAGTCGCCACGAGCTCCGCTCGGACCGCCTCGGTCCCTAGTGCAATGCGGCGGATGCGTAGCGCCGAGCTCAGCAGCCCCCGCACGCGCTGGGTGAGCTGCTCGTCGATCATCCGCTCAACGCTCTCGGGCTCGACCTCCGCCACGCCTCGAAGCGCCCGTGCCAGCGCGCCACGCCTGAGCGCTTCATGGACACAACGCCGGCGCAGGTGCACCGAGACCCCGCGGCCGCCAAGCCGACGGCCGAGATCGACCGCCACGAAGGGTGCCGAAGGACCAACCACCAGACGCACCAGTTCATCTCGCTCGGCACGATTGCCGCAGCCGACGCACATGCGCTGCGATGTCCTGTCTCGCTCCTTCTCTCCCATGACGCCCAACATCGAACGTTACCCCTGCTTGTCCTCCGACTCTTCCCCAGAAGACTCGCCGGAAGAGGCGGCCTCGTCTTCGAGCTCCGGGGTGAGCGCAGTCTCCGCCGCCTCGGCCGTCTCCTCGGCCTGCTCAGCCGCTTCCGCCGCCGCGGCTGCTTCAGCCTCTGCGGCTGCCTTCGCTTCGGCCTCCAACCTGGCCGCTTCTGCCTGGGCTTTCTCGATGCTCTCGGCAAGCCTGACCTCTACCGGCGGCCACTCATTCGCCACGAACTCCGCCACTGCTGCCTTGAGAGCTTGTGCCTTCTGCGCGCCGAGCCCTGTCTTGATGGCCAAGCGATCGGTATCCTCTTCGGACGCGACTGCCTCGACCGACGCGTAGCCGCTCTGCTCGAGCTGGTCGGCGACTCGGCCATTGACCCCTCGGACGAGCAGAAGCTTGTCGCGTTCGCTCGGGGCCTCCGTGAGCTCGGCCGTCGCGGCCAAGCGCTCTTTCCGGAGGTCCTCCATGGCCTTTGCGGCATCGGTCCGCAGGGTAGCGACCTGTTCGGCCGAAACCCCGGGCACGGAAGCGAGCTCGTTCTCGCTCGCCTCTACCACCTCGTCCAGGCTACGGAAGCCCATGCGATACAAAGAGTGAGAGACTTCCTCATCTGCGCTGAGTCGCGAGAGCGCTGCCATCGCTTCTTCCTCGATCTGCTTGAAGCGGGACTCGCTCACGATATCCAGACGCCAGCCGGTCAGCTGCGAAGCCAACCGTACGTTCTGGCCGCGTCGTCCGATCGCGAGCGAAAGCTTGGGGTCGGGCACGACGAGCTCCATGTTGGAGTTGGCCTCGTCGATGACCACGCGGACGACCTCCGCCGGCGCGATCGCATTACACACGAAGCGCGCCGGATCGCGATCCCAAGGGACGATGTCGATCTTTTCGCCCCGAAGCTCCTGCACGACGGCCTGAACGCGTGAGCCCTTCATTCCGACGCACGCGCCGACCGGATCGACGTCCGAATCACGACTGCTGACGGCGATCTTGGAACGAGCGCCAGGCTCGCGAGCGGCCGCAACGATACGCACAATGCCTTCGTAGATCTCGGGAACCTCCATCTCGAAGAGCTTCACCAAGAGCCCGACGTCGGTTCGTGAAAGGATGATCTGTGGGCCACGGGCCTCGCGATCGATGTCTTTGAGGAAAGCCACGATGCGGTCGCCCGGGCGATAACTCTCTCTTGGCGTCTGCTCGCGCGGGGGCAAGACAGCTTCGACACCGCGCCCGAGGTCAACGATGATGTTTGAGCCGCGCTCGAAACGGCGAACCACGCCGGTAATGATCTCGCCCTTGCGGTTCTTGTACTCCGCATAGACCCGCTCACGTTCAGCATCGCGGACGCGTTGGATGATCACCTGCTTTGCCGTCTGTGCGGCGATCCTGCCGAACCGGCGCCGGCTCTGTTCGAGGCTCAAAAGCTCACCGAATTGTTTGTCCTGCTCCTTGGCCTTATCGCGGTCTTCTGGGAGGTAGAAGATCTGGAATCCGAGCTCTTCGCCCACTTCGGCTTCGAGTCCATGGGTCACCGCCTCGTCGACCGAAATCTCCTGCTCACTGTTTTCGACGGCCATCACCACGGTCATGTACTGGAAAAGATCAACCGCCCCCGTCTCGTCGTTGAACCGCGCTTCGAGCTCACGCTCCGGCCCGAAGGTTCGCTTTGCCGCGGTCAGAATCGCTTGCTCGGTGGCTTCGACCAGAATTTTTGCATCGATGCCCTTTTCCTGGCTGACCTGTTCGATCACATGCTGAAGGGAGAGCGTGCTTTGTTGCGTAGACATCTACTCACCTATTTTGAGAATCGATACACGAGATTCGCTTGTGCGATATCGTCGTGCGGAATGAGGAGAACGGTGCCATCTTGATCGAGCTCGATGGCCCGGTCGACGACGCCGAGCAGCTTGCCGTGGAAACGGCGCTGCCGTTCGATTGCGGTTCTTGTCCGCAGCTTGATCTCGCGACCCGAGAAACGCTCGAAGTCGGCAAGCTTGATCAGCGGGCGTTCGAGCCCCGGCGAGCTGACCTCGAGTCGATAAACTCCCAAAGGAAGGACGTCTTCGTGGACATCGAGTGCAGTCGACACATCTCGGCTGACCCGAGTGCAATCGTCCAGCGACACGCCACTTCCATCCTCTTGGCCCGGTTGGTCCCTGTCGATGATGACCCGAATCACCGCACCGCCCCGCTCACGCTGATGGCGCACCTCGACTAGCTCCACCCCGTGCGCGCGGCAAATGGGGTCGATCAGCTCGGCGAGCGTCTTTGCTAACTGTTCGGATGCGTGGGTCAATTGCTTCCAAGGCCGCCTGAACGAAAAATGGGCGGGCCAGGACGGCCCACCCAGTCAGGCAAACCAAAATTTCAGCTGCGCAGGTACCACACGCCCCTCGGGCCCGCAAGCAAACCGAGGGCCGCAGGTCTACCTGTCGTTGACACCATGAAACACATCTTGCTATGCCCCCCTTTACCCCTGCCGAATCGGTGGGGAAGCAGGAGGAAAGCGATGACGAGTTCCCTGAAGTTCGGGCAGTGGATTGCCTTCGGATGCATGGTCGCTGTAGTGGCAGGCTGCGGCTCGACCCGTGAAGGAGCTTGGGAGACCAGCTCCGAAACCGTCGTACTCGACGAGTCGGCTAAGGCGCAGGAAGCGCAGCTGGTCGCCGAGGCCAAGGCCGCTTGGTTGAAGCGTGGAGACGAAGCACAATCGCTGGCCGCCGTCGAAAAGTGGAAACAGGCCGTTGCGATCAACCCCAAGAACGCTGAAGCCTGGACCGACCTTTCGCACGCGCTCTTTTTCTACGCCGATTGCCACCTGCGATTCGATGAGTCGCGAGCGGATCTCCACAAGGCTACGCACGAGGAGGGCACCAGAGCCGCCGAGCGCGCATTGGTGGCGATGTCTCCCGCGTTTGCGCAACGGATGAACAACGGCGAGCTGATCGAAGAAGCGATCGAGGTTCTCGACGCATCCGCAGTCCCAGCGCTCTACTGGCGCTCGTCGAACCTAGGTCGTTGGGCAACCCTCGAAAGCTTCGCGACTTTGCTCTCCTACAAAGACGAAGTGCGCGCCATCATGGAGTTCTGCCTCGATAACGACCCGAGCTATTGGTACCAGGGGCCAGATCGCTACTTCGGCATCTTCTATGCGAAAGCTCCAGGGTTCTCGGGCGGCGACATGACCAAGAGCATGGAACATTTTCAGGCCTCTATCGCCGTGCATCCGAACTACCTCGGCACGCACACCTTCATCGCGGAAGAGTGGGCCATCAAGGAAGCCGATCGCGCCCTGTTCGACCAAGAGCTCTCCTATGTGCTCAACACGGACCCGAATGTCATTCCCGCGATCTCCGCGGAAAACGCCTGCGAGCAGCGGAAGGCCAAGATCTTGATGGCCGACGCCGACGACCTGTTCTGAATATGGACCCACGCAATTTCGTCTGGTCATAGGTTTCAAGGAGTATTCAATGCGTAGATTTGTCGTTGTCGGGGCTTGTTTGGCCCTATCCCTCCTGTTTTCGGCACCCGTCCCGACATCGGCTGAGGAAGGTCCTGAGTTCATTCTGGAGCTCGGAAGCGTCGTTCCTCCGGGCAGCCCTTGGGCGGTCCAGCTCAAGAAGGTCAAGGAGCACATCCAAGAAAAGACCAACGGCCGCGTCAAGGTGAAGCTCCGCCTCGGGCGTTCGAATGAGCGCTCGTTGGCGCGCCGCGTGGCGTCAGGCAGCATGCAAGGCTTCGCTGGGTCGGTCGGTGGCCTCAGCTCGATCGTTCGCGAGGTCAACGTGCTCGAGGCGCCGTACGTGTTTGATACAGTCGAACAGGCGGACAAGGCGCTCGACGACCCGAAGGTCCTAGCGCAGGTGCGCAAGATCCTCGACAAGCGCAAGCTCGTGTTCGCGCTCTGGGGAGAGAACGGTTTCCGCTCCTATTTCAGCCGGCGCCCCATCCGTATGCCCGAAGACATGAAGGGCATTCGTTATCGGTCGCAGGAGGCAGTAGCCCACGTCGAGGCCTACAAGGCCATCGGGGCGAGCCCGGTCACCATCGACGTCGCCAACACGATGACCAGCCTGCAGACCGGAGTGGTCGATGGCTTCGACAACACCCCGCTCTTCGCCATGGCGACTACCTGGTACCAGGGACTGGACGACGACGAGCGCAATCTGTTTCTCTCGAAGCACTCCTATCAGCCGGGCATCGTGGTCTATTCGAAGAAGTGGTTCGACACGCTGCCCAAAGACATCCAAGACGTGCTTCTCAACATCCCGTACGACCTCACCACATGGGGCCGCGAGCAAGTGCGCCAGATGGAGCCGGTGCTCATCAAGAACCTCGTGCGCTACGGCTATGACGTCCACGAGCCGACAGCCGCGGAGCGCAACGCCTTCAAGGCCAAAGAGAAGGGCATTCCCGAAAAGGTCGCCAAACAGGTTGGTCCCGACGGCCAGGCCCTTCTCAAGGCTGTCCGCGACGCCCTCAAATAATAAGGGGACTGTCCCCTTATTCTGGTCATGGGGTCTCCCCGTGGATGAAGACCCATGTGCCTGGGTTGTCGTCCGTCGCGTAGACGCCGTGCCAGCCGACGGGCGCGTCGGGGCCAGCCCAGTTGTAGAGCCACTTGGCGTCGTATGGCGCCATGTTGACGCAGCCGTGGCTTCGAGGACGACCGAAGCGGTCATGCCAGAACGCGCTGTGAAACGCGTAGGCGCCTTTGAAGTACATCACGTAGGGAACATCTTCAAGTGAGTACGGGGGCTCGCCAGGCTCATCGTCGTCCATGGTGGCGGTCAGGTGCTTGGCGCGGATGCGAAAGACGCCCCGTGGAGTGCGGTAATCGAGCTCGGGGCGGGGCACTTTGAGTCGACCGCTCGAGATGAGTGTCACGTAGCGAGGCTGAAGCCAGTCGTAGGCAACCAAGACCTGGTTCTCCAAATCGATATCGATCCAGCGTTCGCCCTCGGCGACTTCGGGCGGCGGGGCGGTCGGTTCGACGAGGCGTACGTCTGCCGCTCGAACGAGTCGATCGTCCCCGGTGGTGAGATACACCTCGCCACCGAGCTCTTGGCGGGACCCAACCGGTAGCCAGGTCCGCTGGCTCAAAGAGTGACCCGTCCTCCGAACCTTGCCGCGATCGTTGGCCCTATACACCTTCGTCTCTCCACGGCGTGTGACTGCCACCGGAAGAGCCCAGGCGGTTCCGTCCAGGGGGCGCCCGCGAAACTCGCTCCAGGCCTTGCGGCGAAGCGCCTCGCTCGGAACGAATCCGTTTTGCTGCGTTCGCCAGTACGTCTGTCCGTCCCGCTCGAACGTCCGGTCGAGACTGACGTAGAACCCGGGCTCCAGCACCCGTACCACCAACGGATTGTCGATCTCTGCCGCGGGCGCTTCGACCCCGCCGTCTGGCTCCTCGGGCAAGACTTCCACGATCTCGTCGATCGCGGGCAACCTCCGATAAAGCGGGGTCCGCTTCCGAACGGTGGCGAATTCGTACGGCATGACCGCATCCCGATCGGGTTGACGTGCCCGACGCTCCGGCAACCTCTCGCCCGAAAAGATCGTCACGTCGCGCCCGGAACAGACGAAACCGCCCGCGTCGAGCTCGTACCAGCCGCCCTCGCAGCCGTCTTCTGCGACCGGCAGCGAGGTGGTCGACTGGAGCACCGCGCCCGCACGAAGGTATCCGAGGCGTGGGGCTTCCAAGTCGGGTGCGCTCCAAACCGGAGCCACGAACCGCCTGGCAAACACACTTCGGGGCGGGCCGAGATCGCGGGGCAGCTCCAGGATCTCCTCGACCCGGTCGCCAAGCGGCTCGGCGAGGTCACACGCGGCACAAGTGGCCGTAATCGCCGTGCTGAAAAGCGCAGTGGTAAACCAAGACTGGGCTCGTAGTGTGCTTCGCATGGCGATGGTCTGCTACGAAGTGTCATTAGGATGCGCAGTGGTCAACAACTCGAAGCGTTCTCGACGACGTTCGGCCTCGTCGCGTCCGTGCTCTTGCACGCGGCGGTCTTCGGATACGTCGCAAGCCGCACAGCCAACTTCGATTTCGATTTCGAGCTGACCCTGCCGACCGAGGTCGAGTTCGGATTGACCGAAGCAATGACTGCCACGGCCACGCCAGGAGGTACGGCGGGACCGAAGAAGGGCGCCAGCGGCGGGGCGGTCGATGAGCCAATTGAACAGATCGACGCCGGAGTCCCAGACCAAGCCCCAGACACCGACCCTGACACTGACACTGTCGCTGACCCTGACACTGACACTGTCGCTGACCCTGACGCTGACACTGTCGCTGACACTGACCCTGACCCTGACGCTGACCCTGACACTGTCACTGACCCTGACACCGTCGCTGACATCCCCGTGGGTCCGTCTGCGATCACCGGGCCTTCCCGCATTCCCGCTGGGGCCCAGCTTGCGCTTCGAATCGATATGAAGCGGATTCGGGAGTCGCCTCTAGGGCCGGACGTCACTCGGTTTCTTTCCGGTGTTCCCGATTGGCAGCTCTTGCTGGCGGGTTCGGGGATCGACCCAGTAGAAGACCTCGACAGGCTCCTCGTCGCTTCGCCCAATCTGGAACGGTCGAAGCTAGTGCTCGCCGGACGACACCACCGCGGCAAGGCTTTTGCGGAAGCAAGCGTCCGGCTCATGGCGCGTGCGCGCGGAAAGCCCGCCCCCTGGAAACGCCGCTATGGGATACGAACGGCGCCGTGGCACAACCTCGATCGAACGAAGCGGATGATCGCGGTCCTGAGCCCACGTCACTTCACAATCACGAGGCCAGAAGACTTGCGGCGCGTGCTCGCACTCGCCAAGGCCCGCGAGCTCCGCGACGCCAAGAAGGAAGGACTCGTGAAGGCACGCGGTCCTGACGCGCTGCTTTCGATGGGACCCAAGGAGGCGCTGTCGCTCGAGATAGAAGGTGTGCATCGGTTCGTTCGAGGCAATGTTCGTCACATCCCAATACGACTGCGAGTTGCGGTACGCGAAACCGGACCGGACGAGGCCACCGTCATCGCACTAGCGACGTTCGCGACGGACGAAGAAGCCCGAGACGCTTCGATCTATTGGAAGAAGGTGGCCAACTTCTACTCGCAACAGCTGGTGATGACCCTTGCGGGATTTGGAAAAACCCTCCGACGCATGAAGCTCGACCCGGAACAGGAGCGGATCAGAGTCTCGTTCATGCTCACGGCAGATCAGATACGCTTCATCTTGAGCTATCTCGAGGGCCGTCTGCGTAGCGTTGGGAGCACGTCCAGGCCTCCACGAGCTCCGAGCATACCGAATGAGCCGAGTCCTGCTGCGAAGCCCAGTTCCACGAAGAAGCCTGGCGAAACAAAAAAGGGGCCCTGAGGGCCCCTTTTCATCGATTCTTCAGCTCGCGTCACTCAGAGGACGAGGTCCTTGAGCTTCTTGAGCGGCGTTGCACGGATCTTCTTGGACGCGGCTTTCGGCGGAAGCATCATCTCCTCGCCTGTTGCCGGATTGCGCCCCATCCGAGCAGGCTTCGCCGGAATCTTACGAACCTTGAGTTTGATCATATCCGGAATGACGAACTCCCCCGGGCCACGACGACCAAGCTCTTTCTTGACTAGGTCTCGAAGTGCATCGAAGACGCCGGCCACTTCCTTCTTGGTCATGCCGCTCTTGTCGGCCAACTCACTCATGATCTGGGCCTTCGTCATTCGCTTGCCCGCTACCATAGTTCCCTCCTAACTCCGCTACCTGTCCGTCGGTGCAAAAAAGCCCCCAAAAAGAGCCTTAGACAGGCACGGCGCCATCTATGCCTAAGGTTTTCCGCGCTGACAAGCGGTTTGTGAGCTTTCCGAAAGAAAATTTCAGGGGTTAAGCGATCGATCGATCGCAGCCGGGTTCCAACACGCGAACCCCTGGGCCCCGTCGGTGCCGGATTTCCCACAGGCGCTCCACAGGTTCCCCGTGAACTAGGTGCGGGTTACTTCCCTATTTGTGAACTTTGTTCGAGCAAGGTAAATCGGTTTTGTTTTCGATTGTTTGGGACCGAAAACCTCGACTGGGTCTATGGTTTTCAACGGCGCCGAGAACCGCTGCGATGGGGTTTTTCCACAGGTTTTGCGCTGGGTCGACCAACCCTCACGGCCTCCATGAGCGCATCGGTACGGCCTGTCATTTCTCGCTCCTCGGACGCGGTCCCGTGATCGTATCCGAGGAGGTGAAGGAGCCCGTGGGCGAGCAAAAAGGTCACTTCATCGACGATGGGGCGATCGTGCTGACGGGCCTGACGGGTCGCGGTGGGCAGGGAGATCACGACATCCCCGAGGAGCCCGGGCGCAGCCGAGGACTGCGGCCCGTCGCCCATGGAAAAGGCGAGAACGTCGGTGGCTTCGTCGATCTCGCGATAGCGCCGGTTGAGGTCCTTGATCGTCGCGTCGTCGCACAGAAGGATCGACAGCTCGGAGTCCTCTAGACCGAGAGCGCGCAGCATGGCTTCGGCGCGCCATGCAAGGTCCGCGTGACGTACCGACCGGCGCTCTAGTCGACAGGACCTGAGCCGAATCGGCATGGCTTGCTAGTGCGGCGGCCTCGAGTTTCCGTCAAGTCGGCGCGGGATGCCTCGATGGTCGCGATTGCTATGCTCGGCCGGTGTTCGAAACCGTTCTCATCTTGCGGCGCGGGGAAGCTGCCACCCGCGTCGCCCGCTCTTGTCGGCGCATGGGCATCACGTCGATCGTCGTCGCCTCAAAGGATGAGCCGGGGAGTCGACACGTTGGGGCAGCGGATCGGTCGATCGAAGTCGAGCTCGATGAGACGGGATCCATCCCTACCGACCAGCTCGCGAGAATCCTCGAAGAGTCAGGCGCCGAGGCGGTCCACCTTGGTTATCAAGGGCAGCCCCAGATGTGGGAGCTCGCAAGCGCGGCAGAAAAAGCCGACCTCGCAGTGGTCGGCACGGATTTGGACGTCCTCGGGGCGTTGACCGATCCGACCACGGTGCGATCCGCAGCTGAGCGAGCGCATGTGCGGACCGCTGACACCGAGCCTCCGTATCGTCCAAGAGAAGTCGGCGTGCTGGTCGCTGCCGACTCCCACGGCGACGCCGTCGCCATCGCCGAGTGCGACCGCAGCCTTTCGACGAGCGAGCATGTCCTGATTCACGAGAGTCCCACGCCGGAGTTGTTCTTTCGGTCCGATGGAGAGGCCTTTCGGATGGCACTCTTCGATAGTGCGTGCCGCCTCGCAGCCGAGCTACGCTATGCGGGCTTGCTCGAGGTCGGGTTCCAGCTCGACCCGGCCGGACTTGCCTGGGCCTCGGGTGTGACGATCGGACTCCCGCGACACCATACGCTAATCGAAATGGTGACGCGTGTAGACCTCGTCGGGCTGCAGCTGCGTATCGCCTCGGGTGAAAAGATCCCCGAAGAGCTGAGAATCGTGGAGCCTCGGGGGCATGCGCTGGGCGCATCGATCGTGGCGCTCGATCACCCCGAAGCCGTGGTCTCGTCGTTGTCCATCGCGCCCGCACCGCAGGGCAGAGTTCAAGCCACCGCATCGGCAACGGTCGGGCTGCCTCTGCCGGCAGACGACCGCCCCCTGATCGCCAAGCTCACGACGTACGATCCGATCCGGCATCGCGCTCTTCTCACGATGGATCGCATGCTTGCCGAAATGCGGGCTGAGCCGTTCACCACAAACGTGCCCGATTTACGCCGCATCTTGGCCGACTACGCATTCCGCGCAGGCCAGTACGACACCGAATCGACCCAGCGCTTCCTCTCGGCGTAAGAGCCGCTACGCCGCGAACGTGGACCTGCCTGCATACGAGGCGGCATCACCGAGTTGCTCCTCGATTCGGAGCAGTTGATTGTACTTGGCGATGCGCTCCGACCGCGAGGCCGAGCCCGTCTTGATCTGCCCTACTCCTGTCGCCACGGCGAGGTCCGCAATGAACGTATCTTCGGTTTCGCCGCTTCGGTGAGAGATGATCGAGGCGTATCCATGAAGCGCACCCAGTCGGATCGTGCGCAGAGTCTCGGTCACCGTGCCGATCTGGTTCACTTTGATCAGAATCGCGTTGGCGACGCCGCGGTCGATGCCCATCTGAACGCGGCTCGTATTCGTGACGAAGAGGTCGTCGCCGACGAGCTGAACCCTGCTCCCAAGGCGGTCGGTCTGCACTTTCCAACCTTCCCAGTCGTTCTCATCCATCCCGTCTTCGATGCTGATGATCGGGTACTTCGAACAGTAGTCCTCATAGATGTCTACGAGACCCGCAGCGTCGACAGGCTTCTTGTCGAACGTATACCGACCCTTACCCTTGTCGTAAAACTCGCTGGCAGCGCAGTCGAGCGCGATCGCGACCTGCTCGCCCGGGCGGTAACCGGCCGTTTCGATCGCGCGAGCTACGAAGGATAGCGCTTCCTCGTTGGTCGACAGGTGCGGGGCAAACCCGCCCTCGTCGCCGACGCCGGTCGCGTGGCCTGCCTCCTTGAGCAGCCCTTTCAGGTTGTGAAAGGTCTCCGCGCCGGCGCGCAGAGCCTCCGCGAAGCTGTCGAAGCCGACCGGCACCACCATGAACTCTTGAATCTCGAGCCCGCTGTCGGCGTGCGCGCCCCCGTTGATGATGTTCATCAGGGGTGTCGGAAGGATATGCGCTTGCGCGCCACCGAGGTACCGCCAGAGCGGGAGCCCCAAAGCGTCTGCGCCAGCGCGCGCCACAGCCATCGAAACCCCGAGGATCGCATTTGCTCCGAGCTTCGACTTCGAGTCCGTTCCGTCGCAATCGATCATGACCTGATCGACCATAGCCTGGTCGAGTGCATCGAGACCCATCACCACGGGTGCGATCTGGTTCGCGACGTTGTCGACGGCCCGCAAGACCCCTTTTCCGAGATAGCGACTCTTGTCGCCATCGCGAAGCTCGACAGCTTCGTGCTCGCCGGTCGATGCACCTGACGGCACCGCGGCGCGGCCAGCCGCGCCACCCGTGAGCTCGACGTCCACCTCAACGGTCGGATTGCCACGTGAGTCTAGGATCTCACGTGCGCCGACTGCGATGATCTCGGTCATGATTTCACCTCGAGCTCGACTTAGCGGTTGTGCGGGGGCCGTGCAAGGACGTCGATGCTAGGCTCCGCCCCGATGAACGCCCCGCTCTTCATTCCTTGGTTTCGTTTGCAGCCCTGGGACATCCCACTGCCCTTTTCTCTTCCCATCTTGGGAGACACGCTTTCGATCCAGCCTTTTGGCGTTCTGGTAGCGACGGGGGTTCTCCTGGGCGCTTGGGTTGCGGGTCGCTTTGCGGCGCACAACGACCTCAACCTCGCCGCAACGGGAGATCTCGTCACCTATGCAGTCGTCGTCGGATTCATTTCCGGGTACTTCTTGAACGGATTGCTGTACGAGCGAGAGTCGCTGATTCGAGTGCTCCAACATCCATCCGAGCTCTTCACGACTTGGCTCGGGCTTTCGAGCTACGGCGGCTTCTTTGGAGGGATTTTCGGTTGTTTCATTTGGCGTTGGCGCACGAAGCGTCCCCTGCTGCCCTACGCGAATGCGGTGTGCTTCGGATTGCCATTCGGGTGGCTCTTCGGCCGAACGGGATGTTTCGTCGTGCACGATCACGCAGGGAAGATCACCGATTTCTCGCTCGCCGTCGCCGATTACCAATTTGGCGCACCACCGTACCAGCCACGCCACGACCTTGGGCTCTACGAGATGATCTACGCCTTACTCATTATCGTGCTGTTCGTTTCGCTCGAGCGGAGACATCGGCGCGTGACCGGCTTTTACTGTGCCTTGTTGCCCATGGTCTACGCACCTGTGCGGTTCTTCTTGGACTTCCTGCGCGCCACGCCACTCGAAGGGGGCGACGTTCGGTATGCGGGTCTGACCCCAGCACAGTGGTCCTCGATCGTGATGCTGCTGATCGGGTTGGCGGTCTGGCGATACATCGCCCGGAACGAGCCCACGACGGGCCAGCTCCAAGAGGCCAATCGCTGAGCCCTACTTGAGCGAGACGACGGTCACCTGAGGGCCGCCTTCTTCCTGCGTAGCTGCCCGAAAGCCCTCGACATACGTGTTGTCGCGCGAAAGGTGCTCGTGAATCGCATCACGAAGTGCGCCACTCCCAACCCCGTGCAAGATGAATGCGCACGGTTCGGCTGCCCCGTACATCTGGTCGAGAAACGCCTCGGCCATCGCCACAGCATCGTCTGCCCGCAACCCGCGGACGTCGAGCGTGTTGTCGCCGGTGCGGATAGCCCGCCTCGCAGCAGGGCGTTCGCCGGAGACCGCGGTCTCCGGAGCCTTTGTGGCGGCGGTGGCGGTCGCTTGCTTGAGCCCGCGAAGGTCCGAGACGTCGACCCAAAGCTTCATCATACCCGCCGAAACCCGGACCCTACCGCGTGTCGCCGCTTCGACCACCTCTGCAACACTTCGCAGCCGCTGCACCCATACGCGGTCACCAACCCTCAACGTCTCGGAATCGAGGTCCGCCGTTTCGATCGGCTCGGGCTCGAGGGCGAGCCGCTCAGCATCGAGCTTTCCGAGCACCTCGCCACCCTCGCGCGTCGCGACTTCGGCGGACGTGACCGCTTCCGCCGACGCGTCTTCGCGAAGCGCCTTTTTGGCCGCGTCGAGCTTACGCTGAACCTGCCGCACCTTGTCGACCAAACGCATCGCTTCCTGGCTGAGCCCGCGGGCTTCGCGCGCATCGAGCGCCTCGCGGCGCAGGTCGAGCTTTGCTCTCGTTTTGCCGAGTTGGGCGCGTTCGAGCTCGAGCCCCTCCTGCTCTTGCAGCGCCGCTTGGGTGGCGCTCTCGAGCTTGGCCACGAGCGTTTCGAAGTTTCGGGAATGCTCCGGCAGAATTCGACGAGCTTCTTCGACGACATCGCCGGGGATTCCGTAGCGGCGAGCGATTTCGAGCGCATTCGAGCCCCCAGGGACACCCATGGTCATCCGGAATGTCGGCGCCATGTTCTCGAAGTCGAAGCCCACCGCGGCGTTTCGCATGTCGTCGCGCTCCGCCGCCACGGCCTTGAGCGCCTCGTAGTGCGTCGTTACGGCAACGGCTGCACCGGCGTCGACCAGGTTTTTCACGATCGCGCAAGCGAGGGCCGCCCCCGTTTCGGGGTCGGTGGCTCCAGCAAGCTCGTCGAGCAGCACCAAAACGCGTTCACCTGCCTGCTCGAGGATGCTGCTCAACGTCACGAGGTGTGCGGAGAAAGTCGAGAGGCTCCGCGCCAAACTTTGTTCGTCGCCCACCGCAGCATGGACCGGCGAGAAAAACCCGCAAACGCTGCCCTCGTCAGCTGGGAAGGGAAGCCCGGCGCGCGTCATCAGGGCAGCGAGGCCGAGCATCTTTAGCGCCACTGTCTTGCCGCCTGCGTTAGGCCCGGAGATTACCAGCGCTTCACCCCCGGCCAGATCGACGTCGTTTGCGATGACGTCCACACCGCCGAGCACCAACAGCGGATGGCGCGCTCCACGAAGCGAGATCTTGGGTGCCTCGCAAAGCTCCATGAAGCGTGCACCGAGGTCGAGGGCCAGTTTCGCGCTCGCAGCCCTAAGGTCGGCGTGATCGAGCGCTTCGGCAGCGGCTCGAAGCTGAGGTACATACTGACGCACCAGGTCGCAGACCGCCGCGAGAATCCGTCGCTCCTCCCGGTCGAGCTCGGCCTGCGCCATCTTCAGCCGGTTGCCCCGCTCGACGAGCTCGCGTGGCTCGACGAAAATAGTGGCGCCGCTTGCGCTCGACCCGTGCACGATCCCGTGAAACCGCTCGTGCGCATCGGCCCGAACCGGCAGGACATAGCGCCCCTCTCGAGTCGTGTAGAACGAGTCTTGCAGAATCGCGCTGCGCTTCTGGATGAGCTCCTCTAGCTTGCGAACGATGCGGCCACGAAGGTTCGCCACCTCTTCGCGAAGATGCGCCATCTCGACGCTTGCAGAATCGAGAACGGATCCGTCGTCACCGATCGACATTCCGATCTCGTCCTCGAGCCCGTCGAGGGTCGGATCGACGCTGCAAGCGCGGTCGAGAAAAGGAACCATGGCCTTGCGCTGTCCGAGGAAACGCCGGAGTGCGGCCGCGCCTCGAAGCGAGCTTCGGATGTCGCGCAGGGCTAGCCCGTCGAGAACACCCTCTCTCTCGAGATGCCGTAGCGAGGGCTCGATGTGAGTGATCCCCTCGAGGGGAAGCGCCTCGCCTCGGTCGAGGAGCTGCCAGGCCTCCTTCGACTCGGCTAGCGCCCGCTCGGTGTCTTCGAAAGTCTCCCCGAGCTTCAGGGCGAGTCGGTCTCGAAGCGGACCATGGCAGCGCTCGGCAACCGCCTGCTCCACCTGTTCCCACTCGAGATCGGCTAGAGTCTTCTTCTCCGCCTCACTCACCGAGCCCACTCCGGAACCTTGAGGTCCGACGCACGGGTTGTGGTTTTGGTTTCTCGCAACGGTTTTGGCTCTTCGGCGACCTTGCGCGGTTTCCTGGCTGCTCTCTTGGGTGCCGTGAGGACGATGAGCACGGTTTCCTCTTGGATCGGCGTGATCTGCGTCATGCCACTTCGCCTACCGAGCTTGGCATTCAATTCCAATGGCGTCCCCCTGACTGCCTCGAGCATGCAAGGGGTAGTGGCACACGCCTGAGAGCCATCGGCATGGAGGACCTGCGCGCCCATCGGCACGGTCGCCACGTGAAGATTGACCAGCGAGGGCGCCTCCTCCACGGGTTCGCTTTCCTCGAGGGCCGGAGCTTCCAACGCCACCGCGGTCGTAGCCTCGATCGGTGCAGCGCTCGTGGGCGCATCGTTGATGGTGGAAACGCTTGCGTCGGCGCCACGTTTCGCGCTGTCGCCGATCCAAGCCCACAACAAGGCCGCGGTCGCGGCCGCGACGACCGGCCACACCCAGCGTGGGCGCCGGCGACGTGGTACGGGATCGGTGTCGCGGATCGGGATCATCCGACCGGTCGGCGGCGTCATCGCCGTCGCACGGCTGACCTGGCCATCGAGTGCGCATTCGATCGCCTCAGCGAGCTCCGCGGTGTCTTGATAGCGCTCACCAGGAGCCTTGGCCAAGGCCTTGGCGATCACCAGCTCCAGCTCGGCGCTCACCTGTGCTCTTGGATTCATCTCGACTATCGGAGGAGGCGCCGAAAACAGATGCTGCGTGAGAACGCCCATGAAGGTGTCCCCGACGAATGGGACGCGCCCAGCCAGACACTCGTACAGGATGATGCCGAGCGCGTACACGTCGACTCGATGGTCCAACTCTTTACCGGCAGCCTGTTCGGGCGACATGTACTCGGGCGTTCCGAAGATCATGCCGGTCTTGGTGAGCTTTCGACCCGGTTGCCCCTCGGTTTCGATGTCGCCCATCTTCGCGATTCCGAAGTCGACGATCTTGACGAAGTCCTTCACGCCATCGCGCTCGATGAGAAAGATATTCTCCGGCTTGATGTCGCGATGCACGATGTGCTTGGCATGCGCGGCCCCGAGCGCCCGGCAACACTGGAGCACGATCCCGCAGGCTCGTTGGGCGTCGACCGTCACCTCTCGGCCGAGCACGTTCGCGAGATCCTCGCCCTCCAGGAACTCCATGACGAAATAGCTCGAGCCGTAGCGCGTCTCGCCGAAATCCGAGACATCGACGATGTTCTCGTGGCCGATTCGTGACGCGCTCTTGGCTTCTTGTCGAAACCTAGCGACGACGTCCGGACGTCGCGATAGATCATTGCGGAGCACCTTGATCGCGACGGGTTTGTCGATGTCACGGTGTTTGCCCTCGTAGACCAAACCCATGCCCCCTTCGCCAATTCGCCGTTTCACTTCATAGCGGCCCGCGAGCAATGCCCCGATAAGGGGATCTTCGGGGTCGATGGGCGTTGCGCCCATCTGGGAGGTGGTCACGAGACGCGCGGCGTCGACCGGACAGAAAACCTCTCCGCCACCATACTCGAACCTGCAGGTGGGACATACCCTATTCACGCCAATTTTGAGCTCCCCCGCTCTATTTCACGGTAGCATCACGACTTTGGGAGGGTCAACGAAGCGGACCTACCCGCGGGCCCGTAAGTCCAGTAAAAACGCGGCTCTCGTTGCCAATCCAAACGAGCTTTGATACGCGCACGCAGTGGGTGCGACGGTCCAATTGCTCGACGATACGCTGGTCGATCAGATCGCAGCGGGCGAGGTCATCGAGCGACCTGCAAACCTGGTCAAGGAGCTTCTCGAGAACGCCATCGACGCAGGCGCCAGCTCGATTACGGTCTCGGTGGAAGACGGGGGTCGGGCGCTGGTCAGGGTGAGCGACGACGGCATTGGGATGTCCGCCGAAGACGCCGCGCTTTGCGTGCAACGGCACGCCACCAGCAAGATCGCGACATTCGACGACCTGGTAACGGTTCGAACCCTCGGCTTCCGAGGGGAGGCCCTTCCCTCGATCGGCGCTGTCTCTCGGATGTCGATCACGACGCGACGCCCAGCGGACGTCGAAGGCACCCGGGTGCTCGTCGAGGGCGGGGTGGTCACAGCGATCTCGCCGCACGGCTGTCCGCCGGGGACCACCGTCGAGGTCGAAGACCTTTTCTACAATGTCCCGGCACGAAAGAAGTTTCTCCGCGCCCGCCAGACCGAAACTTCGAAAATTTTCGAGGTTTGTCAGAAAACGGCACTCATTCGACCGCAGCTGAGATTGCTGGTGTTCTCCGATGGACGCTCAGCCCGTCAGTATCTTCCCGCGAAGAGCCTCGCCGAGCGCGCCTACGCGGTGTTCGGCGATGTGCCGCTCGAAGAGATCCGCGCAAACCGTGAGGGGGTCGGTCTCGAAGCGGTGCTCGCCCCGATCACCTTGGCCCGTCCCGGTCCACGACATCTCTTTGTCTACGTGAACCAGCGCCCGATCGTCGACCGGCGCCTCGCCCGGGCGGTCGCCTTTGCCTACGGAGACCGATTGCCGCCAGGTCACTATCCGCGGGGGGTCGTCTCGCTCTGCCTCCCGGCCGAAGATGTCGACGTCAACGCGCACCCTCAAAAAACCGAGGTGCGCTTCACGCGCGCTGCTCATCTGATCGATCTGGTAACCCGCATGCTCGCAGGCAGGCTCGGCGCGAGCCCAAGCGGGGAGGCGTATTGGCAGGAGCGGCTCAACTCACAGGGCCCAAGCCCCAGTCCGATCGGTCACGAGCGGGGGAGCGCCGAAGAGCACCCCCGCGTAGCCGAGGCTTCGAGCGAATATCCCATCGTCGCGCCCGGTGGCCTTCGCCTGATCGCGGAGCTCCGAAATCGATACCTGCTATGCGAGGCCCACGACCGGCTGTACTTGCTCGATCGCGCGTGCAGCGAACAAGTCATCCGTTATGAGAGCCTGCGGGAGGCCGCCGAGAGCGGTCCGCTTTCGCCACAGGCCCTCCTCTTTCCGGACCGACTCGAGCTCGATGCTGGGGCTCGAGAGACGTTGCACGCCCACGAAGCGCTTCTGGCCGCGCTTGGCTTCGAGTGGTCGGCGCTTGGAGAGCACGCGTATGTGATCAGGGCGATCCCGGCCCTAGTCGGCACGACCTCCGCACGCGAGGTTTTTGTAGATGCGATGAGGGCGCTTCGTGATGACGTTAGCGACCCAATGAGCGCCGTCCTCGGAGCGCTGGCACACGCCTCGACGACGCCCCCCGGTGAGACAATGGATCGCTTACGCGCGCTCGATATCGTCGCCCGGCTTTCGCTCGATCAAGATGCTCACCGACGGAGCATCATCACCGAGTTTGCGCTTCCCGATCAAGCGCGGGAGGGCGGCACGTGACATCTCAGCCTCTCTTGGTCATCGCGGGACCGACCGCTACGGGAAAGACCGCTGCGGCGATCGCACTGGCGAAGCACTTTGACGGCGAGCTGGTGGGGGCGGACAGCATCCAGGTATACCGCGGCTTCGACATCGGCTCGGCCAAGCCCACGGCGGCCGAGCTCGGTACGACCGATCATCACTTGATCGACGTGATCGATCCCAACGAGGACATCGATGCCGCTGCGTACGCGGCCCTCGCCGACCGCGCGATCAAAGGCATCCACGCGCGCAGTCACCTTCCGATTGTGGTCGGCGGGACCGGGCTTTGGATCCGCGCACTGGTTCGTGGGCTCGTCGCGGCACCTCCGGTCGACTGGTCCCTCAGAAAGCAACTCGAGCACGAGGCCGAGGCGCAAGGCATCACGGCTCTGCACACTCGGCTCGCGGCGGTCGATCCATTGACGGCCGAAACGGTGCACCCGAATGACGCAGTGAGAATCGTGCGCGCCCTCGAAGTGTTCGAGCAAACCGGGATTCCTCTTGGCGAGCTTCGACAGGAGCACGCGCTAGGTGCCCCGAGGTACCGTGCGGCGTTTGTGGTGCTCGACCTGCCCCGTGACCACCACACCGCGGTCGTCACTGCCCGCGTCCAAGCCATGCTGGATGCGGGATGGATCGACGAGGTTCGTGACCTGCGGGAGCGTTGGAGTGACGAGGTCCGGCCTTTCGGAAGCGTCGGCTACCGGGAGGTGCTCGCGCACGTTCGGGATGGCGTATCCCTCGAGGAGACCAAGCGCCTGATCCGCAAATCGACCCGCACCTACGCCCGACGGCAACGAACCTGGTTCAAAGGAGAACCCGGTGTAAGCTGGTTCAGCGAAAGCGCCCACCTCATCGCGCAGGAGGGGCGCGAGCGGATCGCGAGGGAGCTCGGACTTTGAATTTCTTCGGACATGCGGTGGTCGCAGGATGGACGGGCGCAGAAGCCGGCGCCGTTCTCGGAGCCATGCTCCCGGACTTCGAGGCCATGGTGAAGGTGCGAATCGTCGACGTACGCGACAAAGCCATCGAGCGAGGTGTCGAGCTCCATCACCAAACCGACGATGCGTTTCACGCCACGCCAACGTTCCTATCGCTTTGCACGAAGGCGCTCACCGAGCTCACGGCCCTCGGGGTTCGGAGGGGCACCGCACGCGCCGTTGCGCACGTCGGAAGCGAGATGTTTCTCGACGGCTGGCTGACGCAAGACGACACGCACGCGCGGACCTACTCGACGGCCTTCTATCCGGAGCTCGCCGCACGACTCGAGTGGGAGGACCATGGCCACGCGTTCGCCAAGCTTCACGAGAGGCTCACCAGTTGGGGCCCACCGCGCGATTACCGCAACCCAGATTTCGTGCTGCAGAGGCTAAACGACGTCCTGCGGCCGCGACCACGGCTCGCCGTGATCGACGAACAACGACCTTTCGTAGCCGAGTTTCTCCCGGAGTTGCGGTCCATTGTCGAGCAACACGCCCCCGAACTGCTCAGCGAGCTCCAAGACACGTTAGGCTTGGACCCCTGAAATGACCGAACGGGGGGGACCACGCACCAGCGGTGAGAAGCGGCGCCGTCTACTTCGATGGGGACGGATAGCGATCACCCTCGCGGCGGTCGGCTACTTGGCGAGCCGGGTCGATCCCGGCGAAGTCGTGGCGGCCTGGCGACGGCTTTCGGTGAGTGCCGCGCTTTCGGCACTTACGCTCGTGTTCATCGGTCTTGCAACCGGTATGGTGCGATGGAGGCTCCTCTTGCGGGCGTATGGCGCGATCGACGTGCCTTCCTGGGCACGCTTGGTGCATCTGTATCTGGTCGGCCATTTTTACAATACCTATGCGCCGGGCGGAGTCGGCGGCGATGTCGTTCGTGGTGTCGCCAGCCGAAAGGCCTTCGGAGACGTCACCTGGGCAAGTGCCACCACGGGTGTCGCAGTGGTTTTCATCGAGAGAGTACTCGGCGTTTCGGCCCTGCTGACGCTCGCCGCAGGTGCCTATTTCTATCGACCGTTGCCGGGGCTCGAAAACTTCGGGCTCTGGGCAGGGCTCGGACTAGCGACGGGCGTGGTTGCAATCGGAGGGATCGCGCTCGCTCCAAAGCTCACGCGATGGGTACCGAAACCGCTTGCCAAACCGATTCGCGCCCTCCCCCGTCTTTACAAGTGGTGGCCGTTCATTGGCGCCATCGTCGCATCTCTCATCATCCACTCCCTCAACGTGGTCGCCGGACATGCGATCATGCATTCGCTCGATCCGGCGGTGAACGCCTCGGAATCTGCAGTTGCGATGCCCCTGGTCAGCGCCTCGGCCTTCGTCCCCTTCACGGTGGGAGGTGCAGGGGTGCGCGAGGCTGCATTCGCCGCGCTGTACGGAACGGTTGGTGTGCCCGAGGCCACCGCGTACGCGGGCTCGCTGAGCTTTTGGGCGACGCAGCTGATCTCCGCCGGCGTTGGGGGGTTGATCAATCTTTGGATACCGATCTCGGGTGGTCCCGATGACCGATGAGCCCGGTCGGCTACTCGCGCTTCCCGTGCCATCGCGTCGGCACACCGCGCTCTCGGCAACTGCGCTATTCATCTTCTACGTCGCTACGATGTCCCGCAGCGTGTCGTTGTACGACAGTCCCGAGCTCGCCCTCGTCGCAGAACAGCTCGGCCTCGGGCACCCGCTCGGGCAGCCGCTCCACACCTTGCTAGGCGCTCTCGTCGCCCGCCTTCCCGGCGTCGATCCTCTGATCGCCCTCAACGGCTTGTCGGCGCTTGCAGGTGCCCTCACCGTGATCGTGGCGACGAGCGTTGCCGGGACGTTGTTGCGAGCCAACACAGGCGCACACGAAGGCGATTGGAGGTGGCTCGCCCCCACGATCGCGATCGTTGGAATGCTTCCGGTCCTCTGGGAACCCGCTACCCGCATCGAGGTGTATCCGCTGGCCTTTTTCTGCGGGCTCTGGGGCGCGGCACGGCTGGCAAGCGCCTGGGTGGATTCGAAACGAGGAGCCCTCGTCTATCTGAGCGCCGGCTTGGCTCTTGGGCTTTCGGCCAGCGCGAACGTCGTCTGCGCCTTTGGGATCGGCCTGGCTTTGGTTCCGAGCCTCACTGCCGCCACGCTGCGGCGCACCACCTCGCTCCGGGAGGTCGGCGCCCTCATCGGTGGTGGCATTCTTGGGCTCACGCCGTACAGCTATGTGTTCGCAGTGGCACGGCGCGAGGACGTCGTGATCTGGGGCGCGCCTACCGACGCAGCATCGATCCGACATTACTTCACCGCCGCCGATTTCACCCCAAAACAAGTCAGCTCCTTTGCGGAGTGGTGGGACCACGTTGGAGACCTCTTCTCTTGGTCCCTTCACAACGGCTTCTTCGCGCTGATGCTCCTCGGTCTGGTTGGGTTCCTATCGTTTCGACGGCCGATGCTCTTCGGGGCCTCTTTCCTCGGCATCACATTGGCCTTCTTTGTCTCGTTCGTCGCGCGCAACGGTGTATTCGCCACGGACGTTCTCGACTACCTCGGCTATCTCGCGATCCCTGCATGGGTTGCGGCGGCGGGCGTCGGGTTGTTCGTTGCGCACCTCGCTGACCGCAAGCTCCTTTTCGGGGCGGGCGCGATGAGCTTAGTCGTCCTGTTCGTCGTGGTGACAGCACCGCGGCCACTCGGCCGCACACGTCATCTCGATACGTACACCGAGGCGCTCGCGTATCAAGCCCTCCGGGCTGCCCCACGAAATGCGGTGCTAGTCCTCGAGCAGGATCATTGGGTCGGCCCAACGTGGTACCTGCAGGAACGGCTCGACGTGCGACGAGACGTGGTCGTCGTCGCCTACGGTCTTTCTGCATCCGAGTGGTACTGGAGACACCTCTACCGTCGACACCCAACCCTTCACGATTTCGAGCTCCGTGCCAAAGGCGGGAGGACCGCCCGTGTGCAGCGCTTCCTAGAAGCCAACGGGGACCGGCCCATTCAGGTCGAGCGGCTCGCGCTCGCCAACAAGCTCGACCTTTCGACTTGCCCGGGCGATTGGTTGCTCGACGTGACCCCTACCTGCGATCCCGTCAGCGCAACGCCACCGATCGCGACGTACTCCTCCGCCGAGCTCGAGCGACTTGGCCACGGGTCTCCTGGAACCGACGGGCTCATCGCGTTGGTGACGCTCGATCGCGGATACGATCTCTGGGCGCACGGGCTCCCGCGCGCCGCGGTCGAAGTCCTTCTTGCGGGCGTACCCGCGATCGACGGCCTCGATACGCTCGATCTCTCTCTGCTACCAGCTCGAGTCGATCCACAGGCGCGTCCCTCCCCCACTTACGAACCTCCCGTCGCGCTCGGGCACCCCGCGCGCAATCTTCACTATGCGGCCTTCATCGCGCGTTCCAGCCGCCTACCGCAGCTCGCCGACTACCTCGAGCGCCTATCCAACGCGCTTGGGCCCGTGGAACCGAAGTTTGCGAGCTTGACGCGCACTCCTGCTAACCTCTGAGTCATGCGCCACCGGAGCCATGGGGACGGCACGTTTCGCATAGACCAATTCGCTCGGTGCGGAGACGACTGCATCTTCGAGGCAGGAGTGTTGGTGTTCCACCCAGAGAACATCGAGCTCGGCACGAACGTCTACGTCGGGCACAACGCGATCCTCAAAGGCTACTACAAGAACACGATGCGGATCGGGGACGAGACTTGGATCGGCCAGCAGGCGTTCCTACACGCTGCCGGCGGCATCGACATCGGATCACGCGTCGGCATCGGCCCTGGCGTCCGGATCATTACTTCCTTTCACGCCGAAGCAGGCCGGGCCACGCCGATCTTGAGCTCGCCCGTCGCGCTTGCTCCGGTCGTCATCGAGGACGACTGTGACCTCGGCGTCGGTGCGGTCGTTCTTCCCGGTGTTCGGATCGGCAAGGGCGCCCAGATCGGGGCTGGCGCGGTCGTGACGGAAGACGTGCCGTCCTATTCGATTGCAGTTGGGGTGCCCGCCAAAGTGGTGAGAGAGCGTCCGTGATGAGCACGCCTGACCTCAGCGTGATCGTTTTTGCGTTCGACGAGGAGGACAACATCAAACCCGTGTTGACTGAGCTTCGACGATGGCTCGCCGACCACGAAGCCTCGTCCGAGATTGTCTTCGTCGACGACGGCTCATCCGATCACACCGTCGACGCCGCAGCCGCGGCCCTTGCGGGCATGCCACACCAGATTTCGAGGCACACGGAGAACCGCGGAATCGGTGCCGCGCTCAAGACGGGCGTGCGGCTGGCCCGCGGCACTTGGGTCACGTTCCTGCCGGCCGACGGCCAGATCGCGCCGGAGGCGATCGGTCAGCTCCGGAGAGCGGCGCAGGAGAGCGGCGCGGACGTCGTGTTTAGTGTGTACCAGGCGCGCGACGACGGGTTTCACCGCAAAGTCTTCTCGGCAGGGGTGCGAAGCCTCATCTTCTTGGTTCACGGAGTTCGCATGCAGAGCGACGGGCCCTACCTCTTCCGACGCACGTTGTTCGACCCGGAGCAGCTCGCGCCCGACACGTTCTTTCTGAATTTCGAGTTTCCGATCCGCATGCTTGGCGCAGGCACGCCTGCCGGCCTAGTCACCATCGACTGCAGGCCACGTCGCTCGGGGCAGTCGAAATCGACTGGGCTGAAGCGAATCTGGGGCGTGGCGCGCGACCTGGTCGACCTCAGGCTTCGACTCACCAAAGAGGCGCTCAGCGCGCGTCGACGGGCGACGAGACGTCCCTGAGGCGATCTCGAAGCGTCGAACGGGGGATGCCGAGGGCTCTTGCCGCCGCTGACAAGTTGCCGCCGTGCTCCTCGATGGCGCGCCGCAGAATACCGGCATTCGGACGCGCCGCAGGATCCGCAAGCTGTCTGAGGACGCAGTCGACCCGGTCCTCGTCTATAATCGAGCTGTCACAACCGACCGCAGCGAGCTCGAGCGCGTTGCGAAGCTCCCTGACGTTGCCGGGCCACGAATAGGCGCGGAGCCTCCAAACCGCTTTGGCCGACATGCGCTTTGAGCCGACCTCGCCCGCCATTGATGAGAGGAAGTGATTGGCCAGGGGGCCGATGTCATCGGTGCGGTGACGAAGGGCGGGCACGTCGATGACGAGACGGTGGATGCGATAGTAGAGGTCCGCCCGGAAGCTCCCCTCTTGGACCATACGGCGGAGATCGCGATGGGTTGCGCACACGAGCCTCACGTCGACGTTTCGCTCGAACTCGCTGCCGACGCGACGAACGTGCCACGACTCGAGCACCCGCAGCAACCGCGTTTGGAGGTCAGAGGGCAACTCGGCGACTTCGTCGAGAAAGAGCGTGCCCCCATGCGCCTGCTCGAATGCGCCCCGGTGTGACTGCACGGCGCCGGTGAACGCTCCGCGCTCGTGACCGAACAACTCGCTTTCGATCAAGTCCCTCGGGAGCCCTCCGCCATTGAGGCCGACGAAAGGACCGCCTCGACGTGGTGAACGCTCGTGCAGAGCCCGTGCGACGAGCTCCTTGCCCACCCCGGTCTCGCCGCGAATTAGCGCGGGCCACGGAAGGCGCGCAAACCGATCGACATCGGCCATGACCGCGAGCATCGCACTCGACGCCACGACCGGGGTCACTGACGGAGGGGCCTCTGCCCGGCCTCCTCCCGCGACTCGAAACTCGGTTCGGCCGACTCGGAGGGTGCCGCCGGGTCGAAGCTCGAGCCTTCGGATTCGAACCCCATCGACCCAGGTGCCGTTCGTGCTCCCGAGGTCGCGAACGACAACCGCCTGTTCGGATGGCTCGATGCGGCAATGGAACCGACTGACCGCGCGATCGGACAAGGCGACCGCATTGTCGGGATCGGCACCGATTGAGAGCGGGCGGTCGGCGATACGTAAGGCCTGCGCCTCGCGACCCCTGCCTTGAACGAGCGCGATGGGGCGCAAGGCTACCGGAAACCGATCGAGGAGCTCGGTGCGCGCGGGGGGCGATGATTCGACCACGGCCTTGGAGCGCGTGATCGAATAGCCGGCACCGATCGAGACCGGGCGGTCGATCGGCATGACCGCGCGATCGGTGAGCCCTGGCGCAATCGCCAGGTCGTAGAGATAAACGGTGCCGCCGGCTGGCAGCACCAACAACGCGCGGCTTAGAACACCACTTGCGTGAACGGCGATGTCGCAATCGGGATCGGAGCCGACCTCGAGGCCGTGCGCACCGAGCGGAAAGGTGCGGACGCGCACATCGCCGCGCGACAAGCAAAGCACGTCGCAAATGGGCATGGCCGAATATCGACCGCACCAGCACCATGTTGCGTCGACGACGCCGAAAGCACCGATCGCTCTTGAATCGAGTTGAATCGAGACCAGGCCGTCCCTAAGCTCCCGTCACCGTGACCGAGCTCCTTCGCGAAACCGCCCTCATCGACGAACATCTAGCTCTTGGAGCGCGACTCGTGCCGTTCGCGGGGTGGCGCATGCCGGTCCAATACAAGGGTATCAAGGCCGAGCACGGGGCGGTGCGCACCCGAGCGGGGTTATTCGACGTCTCGCACATGGGTGAGCTCTTGATCGAAGGTCCAGACGCGGTGGCCGCCGTAGATGGCCTTGTAACCAACGACGTGTCCAAGCTCGAGGTCGGACAAGCGCTTTACACGGTCTGCTGCAACGACGACGGCTACATCCTCGACGACTTGATCGTCTATCGATTGGAAGACGAAAAGCTCTTGGTAGTGTGCAACGCGTCCAACCGCAACAAGATCGCCTCGCACTTCAGGGTCCACCTCGGCAACGAGTTGTCCTTCGAAGACATCTCGGATCGATGGGCGCTGCTGGCGCTTCAGGGACCGAGTGCCGCCGCGATCATGCAGGACGTCGGCGCTCCGAGTGCGGTCACCGATCTCGCTCCGTTCCGGGTCTGCAAAGCCGAGATCACTGGCGTCGATGTCTGGGTGGCGAGGACCGGATACACCGGCGAGGACGGCTTCGAGATCTTCTGCGCGAGCGAGGAATCGGTCACGGTTTGGCGCGCGCTGCTCTCCGCCGGCAAGCCTCACGGCCTCGAACCGATCGGGCTGGGTGCTCGCGACACCCTACGACTCGAAGCGCGGCTCGCCCTCTACGGAAACGACATCGACGAGAGCACAAACCCCTACGAGGCGGGGCTCGGATGGGTGGTGAAGCTCGACCGTAACGAGTTCGTCGGGCGAACGGCGTTGCGGGCAATCAAGGAAGCCGGGTCCGACCGCCGCCTGGTCGGTTTCGAAATGACCGGGCGCGGGATCGCCCGTCATGGCTATCCGATCGTCGCCGACGGAAAGCAGGTGGGGACGGTGACGAGCGGGTCCCCCGGACCGACGGTTGGAAAGAACATCGGTCTCGGCTATGTGCCCAAAGCCCTCAGTCGGATAGGCACCGCCCTGGGGATCGAGATTCGTGGCAAGGTGGTCGACGCCGTGGTAGTGAGGACCCCGTTTTACAAGAGGTGATGATGGCCACGTTTCCAAGGGATCTGCAGTACACGCGCGAGCACGAGTGGGCGCGCGTCGAAGGAGACGTGATTCGCGTGGGTATCACCGCATATGCGGTCGAGCAGCTTGGGGACGTCACCTTGGTAGACATGCCGGCTCCCGGCGAAGACGTGCAGGCACACGAGCGGTTTGGCGACATCGAGTCGGTCAAGGCCGTCAGCGAGCTTTTCGCGCCTGTCAGCGGCGAGGTTGTAGATGTGAATGCCGCGCTCGAGTCGAGCCCCGAGTTGGTGAACGAAGGCCCCTATGAAGAAGGCTGGCTCATCACCATTCGACCCTCGGACCAGGGCGAGCTGGCCGGCCTCATGGATGCGGCCAAGTACGAAGAATACCTCGGAACCCTGGACGGCTGACGACATCGTTCATCGTGAGATACCTGCCCCATACCGACCAAGAGATTCGCGCGATGCTCGAACGCGTAGGGGTTGAGGACATCGACGCGCTGTTCGCCGGCGTACCGAGGTCGCAACTGCTTCGAAAAGAGCTCGATCTCGAGCCGGCGTTGGATGAGCCACGTCTGATGCAGCATCTGACCACGTTATCTGAGCGCAACGCGGGCGCTCGCATGCTCACCTTCCTCGGCGGCGGCATGTACCGACATCACATTCCACCGGCGGTCGATCAGCTCCTCCAAAGGAGTGAGTTCTACACGGCCTACACTCCCTACCAGGCCGAGCTCTCGCAGGGGACGCTGCAAGCGATTTTCGAGTTTCAAACGATCGTGTGCGAGCTCTTTGGCGTCGATGTTGCGAACGCATCGATGTACGACGGCGCGAGCGGCGTGGCCGAGGCCGTGCTGATGGCGCGCCGAGTCAAGCGTCGCGACCACATCGTCGTGAGCGCTGGCCTTCACCCCGAGTACGTCGAGACAGTCCGCAGCTACATTCAGGGTCTCGACACCCGCGACTGGATCGCGATGGCGCCGATAGGTCCCGACGGCCGCACCGATTGGCAAGCAGCGGCCAGCTCGATCACCGATCAGACGGCGGCAGTGGTCGTCGGCTACCCGAACTTCCTCGGATGCGTGGAAGATCTCCACCTGGCCAGGCGCGCAGCGGAGAGTCATGGGGCGCTCCTGATCACGGCGACTGCCGAGCCGTACGCACTATCGGTCCTCGAGGCACCTGGGACTTGCGGCGCCGACATCTGCGTCGGAGAGGGGCAAGCGCTCGCCGTGCCCCCCCAATACGGAGGCCCGGGCGTCGGCCTGTTTGGGGCGGCGCAGGCGTTCGTCCGCCAAATGCCGGGTCGCCTGGTCGGCCGAACGGTCGATACGGACGGACAACCCGGGTATGTGCTCACGCTTTCGACCCGGGAGCAGCACATCCGCCGTGAAAAGGCGACCTCGAACATCTGCACCAACCACGGCCTCATCGCGCTCGCCATGGGGATCCGGACCGCGATGCTCGGGAGACGAGGCTTCATCCAAGCTGGGGAGCGGTGCTTGAGCGCCGCGCACTACCTGCGCACCGAGCTCGAACGGCTCGACGGAATCGAGCTCCCCTACTCCGCTCCGGTGTTCAACGAGCTGGTTGCTCGATTCGACAACGCGACCGCGAGCGAAGTGGTCGCCCGCCTCGCCGAACGCGATATCCTCGCAGGGGTCGACCTCGGTCGCTTCCGAGGCGATTGGAAGCACGACCTCCTCATCGCGGTCACCGAGCTTCACACCCGAGAGGACCTGGATCGATTGCTCGGCGCCCTCAGCCCCTGAGCGCTCGCTGACACCGGTGGTGTTGGTAGGCCAGCGCAGGTTGAGTAAGTGCAAAAATCAGATACGGCTTAACGCCAATGCATGAGATCGAGGCCCGTATTGCTGCGTAATCAACCGTGATTGCTCGTGTTTTTTAGTTCAGCCTTGACCTCGCCTACGACCGTACACAACGCTTAAAACAGCTTGCACGGAGCCAAAACGCAAAGGACACTCGGCGCGCTTCGCGAGATTCGCGCCAGGCGTGGTCCGAATCTGCAAAGGCTGAACCATGCGCGAACCAAATAGAACCTCAATCGTCAACAAGCTCCAAGACAGGGCGGTCCCCGCTCCCGATCCAATGGCATGGGAGGATATCTGCCGCGATGCGACGTGGCAGGGCCGCTGGGTCGCGCTCGACGACTGCGCTTACAACGAAGCCGGCGAAGCGACCGCTGGGCTCGTCGTCGACTATGACGATAACCTCGCCGAGCTCTGCGCCCGCCTCAGCGCCGACCGCCGAAAGCGCTGCTCCATCGTCTTCTGCCCGCCCGCCGAATCAGCCGCCTAGGCGATAGTGGGGGGCGTCAGTCCTCGTCCCAGGGATGCGGGGCTTCTTCGACGGTCAGGTCCTCGTCCTCGCCAATGCAGCGGTCTGGCTCTCCGCGGCGCATTTTGACCGCGTTCCACGGGCCGCCTCCGGCGTAGTCGTCCTCGAGGCCCCACTCCCCCTTGAGATATTGGTCGCCATCTTCGCCGATCTCGATACGGAAGTAGCCATGCCCGCGGCGGACCTTCGGATGCCCGGCGATGAGCTCACGCCGGTCTTCCCATTGAAAGGTCAGCAGGTCGCCGTCGATCGAGCCTTGAATCCGTCCCGAACGCTCGTGCTTGGCATAGTCACCAATGACCTGATTGCCGCTTTGGCAGATGTGCATGTTGCCGTACTGCGGCGACTGCCACACCCCGTAAAAGGCCGCTCCCTGAGGCATCGGGCCGGGCTTCGGCTTCTGCGCACCCCCGCAGCCGAGCATGATTCCCAATACCAAAGCCACCGCTATGTGCTTCGCGGACATCGAGTCCCTCCCCTGCACCACGATAAACGACCCGTGCCCGAAAGCGTAATTTCGGCCCCTCAGCGGATTCGGGGCAGGAAAAGCACGTGGTAGAGGACTCCGCTTCCCTCGGAGAGGAGAAGGCCGAGGTCCTTGAGCGTCCCTAGGACCGACTCGTCGATCCATGCTTGCGCGGCGGGGGGCGGTGGATCGAGGCGATAGTTGGCGATCACCATCGGTTCGAGGCGCTCGCGAAGGCGGGGCGCGACGTCGATACGTGCCTTGAGGAGATCCAGGGCCGAGTCCATGCCGCCGAGCTCGTCGACCAGCCCGAGTCGGTGGGCCTCGGCGGCAAGCCAGACGCGTCCTCGTGCGAGCGGCTCGATTTCCTCGATCGACCGGCCTCGGCCCTCGGCCACCAGACCGACGAAGGAGTCGTAAAAGGCGTCGAGCTCTCGGTTCAACAGCGCGCGCTCGTCGTCGGTGAGGGCTCGATGCGGCGAGAACAGGTCGGCGTGCGGGCCCGTTCGGAGCACTTCGGTCCGTATGCCCACCTTGTCGAGGAGCTCCCTGGCGAGCAGTCGGGCCGAGACCACACCGATCGAGCCGGTAATACTCAGAGGCTGGGCGACGATCGAGTCGACGTGGGTGGCCACGTAATAGCCACCGCTGGCCGCGACTTCCCCGAAGTACGCCACCACCGGCTTCTTCTCTTTGACTCGAACGACTTCACGATGGATGAGGTCCGAAGCCTCTGCCGAGCCACCGGGCGAATCGACCCACAACAAGACCCCGAGCGCCCGACGATCACGACGTGCGCGGCGTAGCGCGCCGACGATCGAAGCTCTTCGGCCCGTCGGTGCTCCGGACTCCGAGATTGCGCCCTTGATCGCGACGACCGCGATGTACGGAGGACGACGGAGTGGACGAAATAAACGTCGCTCTTTGAAAGCGAAGTAACGGTTCGCCTCCATCAGCGGATGCTGCTTGTCGCAACCGAGAAGCTCTTCGAGCTCGTCTTCGTAGGCCAACTTGTCGACCAGGCGTGCCGCGATCGCATCTTCCCCCCGGAACACTCCCGTTTCGAATAGCTTGCGCGCCTGCTCGGGGGTCGTGCCGGTCCGTTCGGCAAGCGCGGCGAGGACATTTTCGGTGTAACCATCGACGACGGCTTGCAGCTGCTCGCGTTGCGGCTCACTCATCGAGTCGCGGGTCACACGTTCGGCGGCGGTCTTGAATTCCTTCCGCGCGAATGGCTCGACCTCGACGCCGACTCGGTCGAGCAGGGGCTTCACGTAGTGCGATGACGCGGACAAACCGAGCAGGGTGATCGTTGCGCGCGGTGCCAAATAGATACGCTCGGCCGCTGACGCGACGTAGAGCTCCTTGTGCCCGCCGCCCCTTTGCAGCATGACGACCGTCGCTTTGCCGTGTCGTCGAAGGCGCTGAATCTGGTCCCGAAAACCGACGCAGACGGACCAGCCGGCCGTCATCGGTGGCAAGACGAACGCCACGCCTTTGACAGCTCGGTCGCTGATCACGCAGTCAGCGAGGCGCCGGATCGCTGCGAGGGAGCTCGTGCGATGGATCGCGCTCGACTCGAGAAGCCGGCGAAGCCATGGAAGCGGTTGGCGGGCCTCGACGAGCCGTGGTTTCAACCGAACGACGACCCAGGGGCCTTTGGGACGCCCAAACCAGCGTGCGATCGCCCAGAAAGGTGCGAAGGGCACGCACAGGATATTCCGAATCAAACGAGCAACGGATCGAAGCACTGTTTTCCCCTATAGAGACGGCTTGTTATGCTGGGAGTGGTGGGTCCGCAAATCTTTACCAGGGGTGGCCCCTCTGCTAGGAACACTTAGCACCGTAACGTGGTGAAGGAGCACGGCGCAGGGAACTATGGCCAGCCCCCAGATGGTGATGTACGAGGAGGAGTTTGCCCAGGTCCAGGCCGTGACCGACAGGCTCGTCCAGGATGCGAATGCGCGCGTGGTCTTCGTCGTCGACAAGAACGGCCAGCTGATCAGCGCCTCGGGAGACACCGGGGACCTCGATACGACCTCCCTCGCCTCGCTGGCTGCGGGCAATATCGCCGCCACGGGGGGCATCGCGCAGCTCCTCCGGGAGCAGGAGTTCGCCACCCAATACCACGAGGGGGTGCGCCAAAACGTCCATATCCAGGTGGTCAGTAGTCGCGTGATTCTTGTGGTGATCTTTGATAATCGGACAAGCTTAGGCCTGGTTCGCCTGCGGGTGAAACGAGCCAACGAGCATCTGGCCCGAATCTTCGAAATGGTGATGGCCAAAGCACAGGATCCGTTTCAAAACTCTCCGTTCGCGGAAATTACCGATGATGACATCGACAACTTGTTCAATGATTGAGTGAGAGAGGCCTGGGGGGATGTCTTTCATCAACTACTTGTCCCGCGAGATCAACTGCAAGATCGTGTACTACGGTCCGGGGTTGTGCGGGAAAACGACGAACTTGCAGTACATCTACAACCGCACCAACCCGGATGCGAAGGGCAAGATGATCTCGCTCGCAACCGAAACCGAGCGAACCCTGTTCTTCGACTTCCTGCCGCTCGAGATTGGCGAGATCCGCGGCTTCAAGACGCGCTTCCATCTCTACACGGTTCCCGGCCAGGTGTTCTACGACGCCAGTCGTAAGTTGATCTTGAAGGGCGTGGACGGGGTCGTGTTCGTCGCCGATTCCCAGATGCTTCGGGCTGAGGCGAACATCGAATCGATGGACAACTTGCGAATCAACCTCGCGGAACAAGGGTACAATCTCGACACCCTTCCTTACGTCGTTCAGTACAACAAGCGTGACATGCCGAACATCTCGTCGGTCGAAGAGCTGAGCCAGTTGCTCAATCCGCAGCGCGTCCCCGAGTTCGCGGCGGTCGCGACCACCGGCGAGGGCGTCTTCGAAACCCTGAAGTCGGTCGCCAAGCTGGTCCTCACCGAGCTGAAGCGCGGCGCGGCCTGACACGCTCTTCCTGAGGGCTCCTTGCAAAAAAGGCCCGGGCGCAGCGCTCGCGTCGAAAGAGCCTGTTCAGTCCCTACGGGCGGCCTTATGATCTGTCTCCCTAAAACCCGATTGGAGGCGTGCCATGAGCATATCGATCGCCACCTTGAACGGAGACACCAAGAGCCTTTCTGACGAGGCAATCGCGAAGCTGGAAGCATCGCTGAGGGGGAACCTGCTGAGGCCCGAATCCGAGGGCTATGACGAAGCCCGCACCATTTGGAATGCCATGATCGACCGCCGACCCGCGCTGATCGCCCGGTGCACTGGTGCGGCGGACGTAATTCGCTCGGTCCGCTTTGCCGCCGACAACGATCTGTTGCTCGCGGTTCGCGGCGCGGGGCACAACATCGCCGGCAAGGGCGTATACGACGATGCGTTCTTGATCGATCTTTCCCAACTACGCTCGGTCTATGTCGACCCGCAGCGCAAGATCGCGTGGGTCGAGCCCGGCGCCACCCTCGGCGATTTGGATGACGAGACCCAGGCATTTGGTCTCGCAACTCCGGTAGGTATCAACTCGACCACCGGCGTCGCGGGGCTGACGCTTGGTGGGGGCTTTGGATGGCTGAGTCGGAAGTACGGGCTCACGATCGACAACCTTCGCTCGGTGGATATCGTCACCGCCAAAGGTGAGCTGGTCCATGCGAGCGAGGCCGAAAACGCAGACCTCTTTTGGGGAGTCCGCGGTGGCGGCGGGAACTTTGGCGTCGTTACGACGTTCGAGTTCGATCTGCATGATGTAAACACCGAGATCCTTTCGGGGCCGGTGATCTATCCACTATCGGCGGGACGACAGGTCCTGCAACACTACCGGGAGTTCGCTCGGGACATGCCCGAGGACCTCAACGTCTGGGCCGTGCTCCGCAAAGCTCCGCCCTTCCCCTTCCTCCCCGAAAGCGCGCATGGCCAAGAGGTCGTCATCCTGGCGGCCGCTTGGTTTGGAGACATGGGCGCAGGCAAACGGGCTCTGAAACCGCTCGACGGCTTCGGTCCTGTCCTCGGAACCGGCGTCGGCCCTCACCCCTTCGTGGGTTGGCAAGCAGCGTTCGATCCGCTGCTCACACCCGGGTCACGCAACTATTGGAAGTCTCACAACTTCATCGAGATTGAAGACGGTCTGATCGACGCCGCCCTCGACTACACCTCGCGGCTGCCCTCGGACCAGACGGAGATCTTCTTCGGTCGGCTTGGCGCGGCGGTCAACCGGATTCCCGCCGACGCCACGGCGTACCCGCACCGGGACGCTGAGTACGTCATGAACGTGCACGCACGCTGGGAAAAGCCGAGCGAGGACGCAAAGTGCATCGCTTGGGCGCGCGAGTACTTCAAAGCGACCGCACCCTATGCGACCGGCGGCGTGTACGTGAACTTCGTCCCCGATGGAGAGGATCCCATCGAATCGGCGTATGGCCCGAACCAGGATCGGCTCGTCGAGCTCAAGCGCAAGTACGATCCGAACAATCTCTTTCGTCTAAACCAGAACATCCGCCCATGACCGGCAGGTGAACCTACGGCGCTGCCGAGGAACTCTCTTAAACCCTCACGCGATGAGGTTCAAGATCTTGTTGGGGACCCAGATGGTCTTGCGGAGAGTCTTGCCCTCTAGCTGCGAAGCGATGTTGGGAACTTCGTGGGCAGCCGCGACGGCTTGGTCTTGAGTGGCGTCCTTAGGGAGCGTGATTCGGCCGCGTACCTTGCCGTTGATTTGAACCGGGACTTCGACTTGGTCTTCCTCGCAAAGGGCTGGGTCGAAGGCGGGCCACGGCTCGGCTTGAATGCTTGGTGCGTGACCGAGGGTTTCCCAGAGCTCTTCGCCGAGGTGGGGGGCGAACGGGTGGAGGAGCTGGGTGAGAACCCCGGCGGCCTCGGCGGGAACGGCCTCTAGCTTGGTGAGCTCATTCGAGAGCACCATCATCGCGCTGATCGCCGTGTTGAAACGCATGGCCTCGATGTCTTCGGTGACCTTGCGGATCGTCCGGTGCAAGAGTCGTGTGGTGGCGTCATCGGGCTGAATCTTCGACTCCGCTCGCAGAGCAACTGCGTACACACGATCGAGAAACCGGCGCACGCCAGCGATCGAGCTCGTGTTCCAGGGTTTGGTCGCCTCGAGCGGCCCCATGAACATTTCGTACACGCGCATCGCGTCGGCGCCGAATTCAGCGACGATGTCGTCGGGATTGACGACATTGCCCCGAGACTTGCTCATCTTTTGGCCGCCCTCGCCTAGGATCATTCCTTGATGAATGAGCTTTGCGAAAGGCTCCTTCACCGGCACGACGCCCGCGTCATAGAGCACCTTGTGCCAGAACCGGGCATAAAGCAGATGCAAGACCGCGTGCTCAGCGCCGCCGACATAGAGATCCACCGGCAGCCAGCGCTTAGCGGCCTTCGGTGAGCACAACGCATCGGCATTGCTCGGATCGAGGAAGCGCAAGTAGTACCAGCAGGACCCGGCCCACTGCGGCATCGTATTGGTCTCCCGCGCGTACCACTTGCCATCGCGTTCGAAGAACCTCCAATCGGCCGCCCGCGCCAACACCCCCGCGGGATCGTCTCCAGGTCTGTAGTCTTCGAGCTCCGGGAGTTGCAAAGGGAGCTCGCTTTCCTCGAGCGCGATCGGTCGGTCGTAGCGAATAATGAACTCGGCTCCCGCCCGGGGGTCTCCCTTGGTTTCGACGGGAAAGTAGATCGGGATCGGCTCGCCCCAGTAGCGCTGCCGGGAGAAGACCCAGTCGCGAAGCTTGTACTCGACGCGCGCAATCCCTTTGCCGGCAGCCTCGAGGTCCTCGGTCACGCGCTTCTTGAAGTCAGCGGTCTCGAGGCCATCGTACTTGCCCGAGTTGACGGCAATGCCAGGGGCAATCATCGCTTCCTCGAGGGGCTTGCGGCTCGGTTGGCCGCTCGTGCTGACGACCTCGATGATCGGAATGTCGTGCGCTGTCGCGAAATCGAAGTCGCGCTCATCGTGTGCCGGCACCGCCATGATCGCGCCCGTGCCGTACCCCCACAGGACATAGTCGGCGATGTAGATCGGCACCTTTTCGTCGTTGACGGGATTGATCGCGAATCCGCCGGTGAAGACGCCCGTCTTGTCCTTGTTGGCCTGTCGATCGCGCTCGCTCTTGTTTCGAGCCTGCTCCACATAAGCCTCTACTTCGGACTTCCGCTCTTGGGTCGTGATCACTTCGACCAGAGGATGTTCCGGCGCGAGTACCATGAACGTCGCCCCGAAAAGCGTGTCGGGTCGCGTGGTGAAGATGTCGATGACGGCGTCGTGACCGGCCACCCGAAACTGCACCTCGGCGCCTTCGGAGCGTCCGATCCACTCTTGCTGCATGATGCGCGTGCTGTTCGGCCAGTCGACGAGCTCGAGGTCCTCGAGAAGCCGGTCAGCATACGCAGTGATCTTGAGCACCCATTGTCGAAGCGGAACACGCTGCACTGGGTGCCCTCCCCGCTCGCTCACGCCGTTGATGACCTCTTCGTTCGCCAGCACGGTCCCGAGCGCCGGGCACCAGTTGACGGGGACTTCGTTTTGATATGCAAGGCCGCTCTCGAAAAGCTTGAGGAAAATCCACTGAGTCCATCGTACGTAGCTCGGAGAAGTCGTGTCGATCTCGCGGTCCCAGTCGTAGCTGAAGCCGAGCATCTTCAACTGACGCTTGAAGGTCTCGATGTTTTGAGCGGTGGTCTCCCGCGGGTGTGTCCCCGTCGCAATCGCGTGCTGCTCGGCCGGCAACCCAAACGCGTCCCAGCCCATCGGATGCAATACTGCGAAGCCCTTGGCCCGACGGTAACGCGAAACGATGTCGGTCGCCGTGTAGCCCTCCGGGTGGCCGACATGGAGCCCGGACCCCGAAGGATACGGAAACATGTCGAGGATGTAACTCTTGGGCGCGTTGGTCCCCTCCGGCGTTCGAAAGGTGTCGTGTTCGTCCCAGTAGGCCTGCCACTTGGGCTCTATCGCCGCAGGGTCGTAGCGCGTCATCGCGCCTGCCATAGCATGCCCGCGAAGCGGCTGCGATCTACGGACAGGTATCGAGCTGCTCAATCCAGTCGGAGATCAGCCGCGCGCCGGACGGGTCGACAGTCGAGCTGCCGAGCGACGGCATTCGAAGAGCGTCGTCGAGGTCGTCGTCGAGACGGAAGCGCTGCAGCACACCGGAGTCCGCAGGATTGCCTGGCGCAATGCGGGGAACGCCTTCCCAGCCGGGGAACTGCATCGGGTCGCAAAGCCTCGTGCTCCCGAGGGGCGTTTCGTATCGAAGATCGAGGTCGCTACTCTCCGACGCCCATCCAGCCGGTTGATGGCAGTGCGCACAGTTCGCGTCGAAGTATGCGCGGGCCTGGTCCTCGAGTGAGCCCTGGAGCTTCTGTGGATTCGCCATGCGGGGAAGCGCGCTTGGGTCGATCTCGGTGTCCGTGGTGAAAAGGCCGATCCCCGCCATGGCCAGCAGCTGATTCTCGAGGAGCCCATCGTAGTCGTGGTCGCGATTGAGCTGCGCCGTTTTCGGGCCAAGGACTCGACTAACCCCGGCACCATGACAGGTGATGCAGGCATCCTGGTCGGGGAAAAGGTAGTCGAGGTCCCTCAGCTCACCGTGGTCGTCGAGCGTATAGGTCACCGTGAGAAGCTCGTCGTCTAACCTCTCCCCGTCGGTCCCTTCTTCATTCCAGCGATAGGTGGTGAACTTCCACTCCCCGTCTCGGAGCACCATGAACCGGGTTTCCACCGCACGACGACTGGTCGGGTTGCCAGCCTCGAATTCGAACCCGAACATCTTGATGAGAATGCTTCCCTCGGGGAACTCCCAGGTGCCGTCATTTCGAATCGCGATCTGCGACGACGGCGGCACCACCATGTACCGAGGCTTGAACGCCCCATCGGTCCAGAGGGCCGAGTTGACCTCGTACGGGATGAGATCGGGTCCCGGCTCGAGCTCCTGCAAATCCGCGAAGCACCCCGTTTCGGAGAGCAGTCGGGGCATCTCGGATGAAAGGGCGAGGCACGTTTGCGATTCGGGGCGGGGCTCGAGCGCGGGTCCACTGCGCGCGCCTTCACTGCCGCACCCCATCCACAGGACCACGACGATGCAACCCCAATAACGCCTGCACCCCATACTTATTCTGTAGCCGAAAACGTCGCCCGCCTCCAAGCATTCGAAGTCGTCGAAACCCCTGGCATATGAAACACGACGGCGCTAGCCTTGCCATTCGCTCGGGGCGCCCAAGATGGCTGAGAGGTACCCGTCGAACCTGATCCGGTTTGCACCGGCGTAGGGAAGCGACCTTTGGCTCCTTCCCCGCGGTGAGGAGTTGAATGACCGATTTCCAAATCCCCTTCCGAGGCGCTCAGAACCCGTCGAGCACCAGCGCGGGCACGACGCCCGGCTCATTCGCAAATGCGGCCGACATCGGTGGACCAAGAGCATTTTCGTCGCCCGACACGCCGGGCATGCCGCAACCGAGCGACAAGACCGCTTGGGACTTCATGCCCGAGGACTGGACGTTCGACAATGGCAGCTGGCGTGCCCCAGACGGATTCAAGCCGGTCACGCAGCTCGACCATGCGCGACTCGGGATCGTCACGCCCGCGATGAAGCGGGTTGCACAACGCGAGGCGCATCTGACCGCAGCGCAGGTTCGCGACGAGGTTGCCGCCGGGCGGATGATCATTCCCGCCAACGTCGTGCACCTCGGCTACCAGCTCGACCCGATGTGTATCGGCCGGGCAGGCCTCACCAAGATCAACGCCAACATGGGCGCCTCTCCGGTGTCCTCAGGGACGGATGAAGAGGTCGAAAAGCTACGATGGGCCGAACGCTGGGGTGCCGATACCGTCATGGACCTCTCGACCGGAGGCGACCTCGATGCCACGCGCGAGGCGATCCTCCGAAACGCGCGAGTGCCGATCGGAACGGTGCCGATCTACTCCATGATCATCGGTCGGAGCATCGAAGAGCTCTCCGTCGACGTCATTCTGGATACGCTCCGGGATCAGGCCGAGCAAGGGGTAGACTATTTCACGATCCACGCTGGGGTCGCCCGCGCGCACCTGCCACTCATCCGAAAGCGCCTCATCGGCATCGTGTCCCGAGGCGGCTCGCTGCTCGCCAAATGGATGCTGCATCACGGCCAGGAAAACCCGACGTACACGCATTTCGAGGCGATTTGCGATGTCATGCGCGAGTACGATGTCTCCTTTTCGCTGGGGGACGGCCTACGCCCCGGAGGCCTTGCCGACGCGACCGACCCTGCGCAGCTCGAGGAGCTCGACCGACTTGCCGAGCTGACCGAACGCGCATGGCGAAAGGGCTGTCAGGTGATGGTCGAAGGCCCAGGCCACGTCCCGCTCGATCAGATCGAGTACAACATGAAGCTCCAGCGACGACTTTGTCATGGCGCGCCCTTCTATGTGCTCGGGCCGTTGGTTACGGATGTCTTCCCCGGTTACGACCACATCACGAGCGCCATCGGAGCGACATCGGCAGGGTACCACGGCGCAGCGATGCTCTGCTATGTGACCCCGAAAGAGCACCTCGGCCTGCCCAAGAAAGGCGACGTCAAGGAGGGGTGCATCGCCTACAAGATCGCGGCCCATGCTGCTGACGTGGCGCTCGGGATTCCGGGCGCGCGAGACTGGGACGACGACCTCACGCGGGCACGGGCCGCCCTCAACTGGGACAAACACTTCGAGCTCGCCTTCGACACCGATACCGCCCGCGCGCTTCACGACGAGGACTTGGACGTCGACACCGATTTTTGCGCCATGTGCGGGCATGATTGGTGCTCGGTCCGCATCTCGAAGGAGATCGTCGAATTCGAGTCGGGGAAGGCCGACGGGTTCGCGAGGGAACGCGCCGTCAAATCGCCCGCGCTCACCCCCGAGCAGCAAGAGGTGTTGCGGACGCGGGGTCACCTTTCACCCGCGGAGATCCACCAGCTTGCCAGCAAGACACGAGACGCCGTCGGCGGGAAGCCCAAGGCCTCCTGCCATAGCGACGTCGTGCACGACGAGAGCGAAGCTTTTCGGGTCCAGCGCGAAAAGCTGCTAGTGTTGCGCCGCAAAGATAAGGAAGGGGCGCGGTCGAGGTAGCCAGCCCGGGGGAGAGGAATCGACATGGGGAAAACACTGGTCTTGAGTCTAACGATCGGCATGTTGGCGTTTGCGTTCGCGTGCTCGAAGGGTGGAACCACGGCGTTGAACGTCGAGGACTTCGACTACCCGCTCGTATCGAGCAACGCAGCCGCGGGCGCGCCGGTTTACGAGACATTTTGCGAAGGCTGTCACCCGAACGGCATGGAGGGCGATGGCCCGGAGATCGTCGATGCCAAGCTCACGCAGGCGCAGATGCGCTGGCGCGTCCGCAATGGGGGCGACGACATGCCTGCCTTCGATGAGAGCAAGATCAGCAAGACCGAGCTCGACGACCTGTTGGCCTTTACCGCACGCTTCCAAGCGGTGACCCTGAACAAATAGAAAAGGGGACGGTCCCCTTTTTACTGACGCTGGCACTGACGCTGACACTGGCACTGAACCTGCCACTGTTCTCGAGGAGAAGGTGCTTCGGGTCGCGGCAGCACGCATGTCCTCGAACGCGAGTTCCGCAGGCGTCAACCCATCGGGCCTAGGTGCCCGCCCGAGAGAGCGTCGAAATCGCTTCCGAGCATCCCCGCCGAGGATGTCTGAGCGGGCGAGGGCGCGCCTGTGCCGCGGACCGGGGCACCGATCGACGCTGCTACAGGCCGAGCCAACTTCGCGCGTCTAGGTTCTTCGTTCCGCGTCGCACCTCGAAGAACAAGATCGCATCGGGCCCGGTTGCATTGAGCGTCCCTACCCGCGTGCTCATTCCGACCCAGTCGCCCACTTGGACATCGCTGTGCCCGAGGCCTCCGTACACGGTGTAGAAGCTGTTGCCGTGGTCGAGGATCACCATCAAGCCGTACGCGCCGTAGTTCTGCGAAAACGCCACACGGCCATCTGCGGCTGAATACACGGGCCCGCCCGGACGTCCGTAGAACTCCAATCCCGGCGCCCCTTCCCGCTCTGCATCGCCGACCCGCAGGGAACCTTGTACCGGTAAGGCGAGCTCGCCCCGCATTTGCGCAAAGCCGTCGCCGAGGTCGTCCATGTCGCCCGAGACCCGAATTCGCCCATAGGAAAGTGTCTCTTCGGGGGGCGGCTCGGAACGCTGGCCGCTGAGCGTCTCCTGAAAGAGCGAAGCGCTTCGTTGGCTGTGCTCGAGCTCCTCTTTCTTCGCTTCGAGCGCGCGCAACATGACCTGCGTCTGCTCGAGCTCGTCAGCGAGGTCCTTTTTTTCGACCCGAAGCGCCGCGCCGCGTTCTTCCAAAAACTCCATTGTCTCGAGGTCGGCTTTGACCATCCTCGAGAGCCGCTGAACCCTCGCGAGATGCTGCATCAGCGCATCGAAGCCCCCCGCCACCGGCAACATGCCGGCCCGCCGCACCCGATAAAGAGCGCGAGCCCGCTCGTGCAAGCGACCCTCCGCCTCGCCGCGCTGGCTCTGGAGTCCCGAGATCTCGGTGTCGATCTGCGCCTGCCGGGTTTGGGCGTGCTCGATCCGAGCGAGCCGTTCAGCGATCGCGCCCTCGATCGAGGCTACGTCGGTGAGCTCGGCGACCCCAGGCTCGGGCTCCGCGCCAGCCGTCGTGGCGGTCAGCACTGCTGCGATCAAAACCCAGAATCGACTCGCGATTTTCATGTCACACCGAAAGGTAGCGCCGCACCGACAAGGCACTGCCGATCGCCCCGATCAGCGCGCCGCCGGTGAGCAGCAACAGCCAAGTCCACACGCCGAGAAAGACCACGCGGCTTCCCGTCAAGGCCGCCAGCGTCGAGTCGACCGATTCGTGGAGAGACAGGTACCCCGCCAGCAACGCCAAAACCGCCAACAATGCGGAGGCAAAGCCTTGAAACATGCCCTCGAGCACGAATGGCCCCCGCACAAAGCCATTGGTCGCCCCACAGAGCTTCATCACTTGGATCTCCTGACGGCGACGCGCCACCGCAAGGCGGATCGTGTTTCCGATGACCGCGATCACGCAGAACATGACGAGCAATGCCAGCCCCGCAGCGAGCATGCGGGCCCCCCATAACAGGTGGTCGAGCTTTTGGAACCAGCTGCCGTAGCTTTCGACATCGCTCACCGCTCGGAATTGGCCTAGCCGCGTCGCGATGGACTCGCTTCGCTCCCGGGTTACCCCATTGACGAGGCTCACCTCGAGCGATGCCGGAAACACTTCCTTCGGGAGCGCGCTGAGGTCTGCGCCGACATCGGCCTCTTCGAGGAAGGACGCCTTTGCCTGCTCCGGCGTCACGTGGGCAACCTCGCGCACATCGCTCAGCCCCTCGAGCACGACACGAAGCTGCGCGACGTCTTGCGGGTCGGCGTCATCCTTGAGGAACAAGGTGATGCGACCGCTCTGACCCCATCGATCGGCGGCCGCATCGAGATTGGTGACCCCGAGAAGCGTCGCCCCGAGACACAGGAAGGCGACTGCCAAGCTCGAGACGGCGACGACATAGAGTCGGCGCTCCTCGCGGAGCCCACGCCTCGCACGCGTCATTGCGCTCTTCACGTCCATCGTTTCACCCCACAAGCGTGTGAATGCCACTGCCCGGCCAGTCCTTGAGCCCCTGTCGTGCCTCGACGACACGACCTTCGTCGATTGAGATGAGCCGATGATCGCGCTTGGAAATCAGCGAGTGGTCGTGTGTCGCGAACAATACGGTCGTCCCGGTCGAGTTGATCTCCTCGAAGAGGGTGAGGATGTCGATCGCGAGGTGCGGATCGAGGTTCCCGGTCGGCTCGTCTGCCAGAATCAGTGCGGGCTCTGGCACGATCGCGCGCGCGACTGCGACGCGCTGTTTCTCGCCCCCGGAAAGGTTGCTGGTTTGCTCGTCGCCCCGCCCGTTCAGTCCCACGCGCTCGAGCGCCTCGGCAACACGTGAACGAATTAGCCGTTGTGGCATCGAGAGGATCTCCAGGGCGACGGCAATGTTCTCGAACACCGTCCAGTGATCGATGATCCTGAAATCCTGAAAGACGATCCCGAGGTTGCGCCGTAGAAAAGGAATCGATTTGTCGGTGAGCCGACCGATGTCGCGACCGCAGAAGAGCACTCGTCCCTCGTCGACCATGAGCTCCCGGTAGAGAAGCTTGAGCAGCGTGCTCTTCCCCGCGCCGCTCGGGCCCGTGATGAATGCGAACTCTCCTCGCTCGACCTTGAGATTGACGCCGCGCAGCGTCGGCTCGTCCGGTCGGAAGAACTTGTACACGTCCTCCAACACCAGAATCGGCTTTGCCAGTTGCGGCTGACTCGCCCGGGCCCCAGCGCGGAAGAATGGAAACGGGCGAACGACCTTGGTTCCCTGCATAGGATCCGGCTAACCCGGAGGGCTCTCGGGGGGCAAGAAAACGGCGAAGAATCCGAGGTTGCCGCGGGCCCCGTGGCCGCTAGAGTCGGCGGACCATGGGTACGCGGGCGGTCGAGTACGAATCGGCAGACTGGATCGGGATTCTGACTCTAAATCGCCCCGAGCAACGAAACGCGATGAGCCCCGAGCTGCTCGACGCCTTTTCGGAACAGATCGAGGTCGCCCGAAACGACGCCGACATTCGCTGCTTGGTCATCACGGGCAAGGGTCGGTGCTTCAGCGCGGGGGCCGATCTTCGCTCGTCTTTGCAGCGTGACGATCTCGGCAAGCCTTCTCGGGAGGCGTCTTATGCCATGTACGAGCCTTTCCTACAGGTGCTGGACGTCCGAGTCCCGGTGATCGCAGCGCTCAACGGTCATACCGTCGGGGGCGGCTTCGGGCTGGCCCTTCTCGCCGACATCCGCATCGCCAACCGTGATTCGAAATACGGCGCTAATTTCGCGCGCTTGGGAATCCATTCTGGACTCGGCATCAGTTATTTGCTCCCACGGTTGGTCGGCCCGGCCCAGGCCGCCGAGCTTCTGTTCACCGGCTCGCTGATCCGGGGCAGCGAGGCGTTGCGAATCGGGCTGGTGAGTCACGCGGTCGATGCGGACGAGGTGCTGCCCACCGCGTTTCGAATTGCCCGGGCCATCACGGCCTCGGCCCCGCTCGCCGTGCAGACGATGAAGGCCTCGATCCGCCGGGGGCTCGGCTGGGAGATTCGAAAGGCTGCTATCGAGGAAGCGGGGTTCCAGGCCCAGAGCCTCAACACCGAGGACGCCAAGGAAGGCATCAGCGCGGTCCTGCAAAAACGAGAACCTGAGTTCAGGGGCAAATAGGCGCTAAGATCGAACAAGCACGAATGCTGGCTACACCAGAGCTCCCCATCCCGGCAGATCAAGTCCCCGAGGCGTTGCGACGCTTCGCCGACCCCAATGGCCCCAGCGCCGCGCGAATGATGGCGGCCAAAGGGATGGTCCCGGTCAAGGGTGCCGACCTCGTCTTGCTCCTGGCTCAGCTCTCGGCCGACGCCAACGTAGAAGTGAGCAAGGCCGCGGTCGAGACGCTCGTCGGGCTTCCGGAAAACGTGCTGCTACCCGCATGCAAAGCCGACCTTCCCGCAGGCGTGCTCCACGAGGTCGCCCTCAGGTTTCCCAAGAACGACGAGGTCTTGGCGCGGCTCGCCTCGAACCACGCGGTGGCGGACGCGACGATCGCTCGCATTTCGAGTCACTGTGTAGAGCGCATTACCGAAATCATCGCCGTCAACCAGCAACGGCTGCTCGGCGCTCCCGAGATCATCGAGGCGCTCTACAAGAACAAGAACACCCGAATGTCGACCGCCGACCGATTGGTCGAGCTCGCGGCGCGACACGATGTGGAGGTTACCGGCATTCCAATGTTCGAGGAGCTCAAGAAGGCGATTCGAGGGCAGCTCGTCCCCGAGCCGAGCGAAGAGCCGCTCCCGAGTGACGAGCTCTTTGCCAAGGCCCTCGCCGAGGACGCCGATCAGGACGCGGTGGCGCGTGACGAGATCGACGGCACCGAAGAAACCAAGGAGGAGTTCGTTCCGCTGCAGACCAAGATTCGGGAGATGAACATCGGCGAGAAGATTCGAATGGCGCTGCTGGGCAATGCGGCCGCCCGCTCCATCCTGCTACGCGACCCGAACAAAATAGTGGCCATGGCAGCGATTTCGTCGCCGGCCACCGGCGAGAGCGAGGCCAAGAACGCCGCGCAAAGCCGAGAGGTCTCTGAGGACATCCTCCGGTACATTGGCAGGAAGCGGGAGTGGCTGCGGAGCTACGAGATCAAACGCATGCTCTGCAACAACCCGAAAACACCACTCGCATTGTCGATGGGATTCCTGAGTCACCTACGGCGCAACGATCTTCGCGCGCTGTCTCGCAGCCGTGGAATCCCCGGGCCTCTCAAGCAGGCCGCCAAGCGCCGCTCTAAGCAGTTCAGCGGGTGATCGATGGGGCTGTTCAAGAAACTCTTCACGGCTGACCCTGCCGCGCTCGAAAAGAAGGCCGACGCGCTTTTCGCGGCCGGCGATTTTGGGCCGGCCAAGCTCGCTTACGAAAAAGCGTTGGACACGGACCGCACCCGTGCGTCGCTCGTCGACAAGATCCGCCAGTGCACCGATGCCATCGCACGGCAGCGCATCGACGAAGCCAAGAAGTACCTTGCCGACGGCGCGATCGAGCTGGCGACGCACGAGCTCGAGGGAGCGCTCGAAGTTGCGGCCACCGCGGCGATCCGTGATGAGGCACAGCAGCTTCTCGACGGGCTCGAGGCCGAGGATGCGCTCGAGCAAGCGGTCTCGCACGAAATGACCGACGAAGAACGGATCGCCTTGATCGCGGGGCAGTGGCAAGACGACCAAGCCGACGAGTACGAAGCCTACGGTCAGCCTCTGTTCGATGCCCTGGTCGCCATGCAGTGCGAGCGGTTTGAAGAGGCGCGTGAAGGCCTCGAAGCGATCGCTCGAGGGGCGGCGGAGGCACGGTACCTCTGGCTCGAAATCGGCCGCGCGCGACTGCTCACCGAGGACTTCCCGGGTGCCAAGGAGGCGCTCGAGCGCTTTATCGGCGCACTCGACAGCCAGGAGGGAGGCGACACGAAGCTAGCTGCGCACCTCGCCCTAGCCCGCCTCGCCGACGAGGCAGATGATTTCGAAGGGGCCATGTCGCACTTCGAGGGCGCCGTGAAGACGTTGCCGGAGGACTACCGACCTTACCTTGCGATGGGAGGGTACCTCCGAGGCGCGGGGCATGCTGCCGAGGCCCTCGACGTGCTTCGAACATCCCTCGAGCTCAGCAAGAGCGCGTCGGTGGACTGGCGGCTCCTCGAAGAGCTGGGGCTTGCCTGCGAGGCAACCGGAAAACCCGAGGAAGCCAAGAGCTTTCTCGAGCAAGTCATCGAATTTTTTACGCAACGCCAGGTGCGAGACTTTCCGGTACCGACCGCGACCACCCTCGCGCAGCTCTACGAAGCCGATGGCCGGCTCGACCGCGCCGCCGACATGTTCCGCGCGTTGAGCCAAGGAGGCGACCGAGACCACCACGCCCTTTATCACTACGAGGCGGGCCGCCTCTTGCGAGAGCTCGGCCTCGAGGATGAGGCCCATCGCATGCTGACGCGGGCCGAGGCGCTCGCGACACAAGACGAAGAGCTACGCGAGAAGATCGCTGCGTTAATGCAGTAGTAATAGCTAAGTTGCCGACTTCAGGTGGCTTTCCCGCACAATGACGGCGCCCGATTCGGTGCTACATTCATCGGGCGTGGCGGCGTGGACCGGGAATCGACCTGGCCGCGACCTAAGCGAACCAGAGCCATGAGCCCAAGAGATCGTGGAGGCACGCCTGAGGAGCGGCCGGTCACCGTGCCAGGTCTTCGGCAGATGAAGCGCAAGGGCGAGCGGATCACCATGGTGACCGCCTACGATGCGACCTTCGCACGATTGTTCGACGATGCGGGAATCGATGTCTTGCTGGTGGGCGACTCGCTCGGGATGGTCGTTCAGGGGCAAACCTCGACCCTGCCCGTAACCGTCGACGAGGTGATCTACCACTGTCGCGCGGTGGCTCGCGGCACCCGGCGTGCGCACGTCGTCGGCGACATGCCGTTCTTGAGCTGGCAGCTGAGCGAAGAGGAAGCGCTGCGCAATGCCGGTCGCTTTCTGTCGGAGGGCGGCGCCCAGGCCGTGAAGCTCGAAGGCGGGGTCGACGCGGCCCCGACGATCGAGCGGATCGTGCACGCCGGCATTCCGGTCATGGCTCACGTGGGGCTCACCCCGCAAAGCGTCCACGCGATGGGTGGTTTCCGCATCCAGGGCAAAACCGAAAAGACTGCGGAGCGAGTGCTCGAAGACGCCAAAGCGGTCGCCGACGCAGGCGCTTACTCTCTGGTGCTCGAAGGGATTCCCACGGACCTCGCCCAGCGCATTACCGAGGCAGTGCCGATCCCGACGATCGGGATCGGCGCCGGCCCCCATTGCGATGGGCAAGTCCTCGTCTGCTACGACCTTCTAGGCCTGACCCCGGACCTCAAGCCCAAGTTCGTGAAGCGCTACGCGGAGTTCTTCGAGCAGGGAGTCGAAGCGGCGCGGCGCTATCGCGACGAAGTTCGAGCAGGGACTTTCCCGAGCGCCGAGCACAGCTTCGGCAATGTGCGAAAGGACGATGCTCCGAGCACGGGTCTCACTCTCCTGCCTGGGAAGAAGGCCGGGTACGGGCCGCAGGGATGACCACGGTCATCCGCGAGCCTGCCGAATTTCGGCGGGCCTGCGATGATGCGCGCAGGGCTTCTGGTCGAGTCGGTTTGGTGCCGACGATGGGCGCCCTGCACGCGGGACACTTGTCACTGGTCGACGAGGCATCCCGACGCGCAGACTTCCTCGCGGTCACGATCTTCGTCAATCCACTACAGTTCGCGGCAGACGAGGACCTCCAACGCTACCCGAAAACGCTCGAGCACGATCTCCAGAGCTGCCAACAGCGGGGAGTCGATGTGGTGTTCGCTCCGGATACGGACGCCATGTACCCAGACTGCTTTCAAACACAGGTCCGCGTGGCGGAGTTGGCCAAGCCCCTCGAGGGCGTATTCAGGCCGACACACTTCGAAGGCGTGACGACGGTCGTGGCGAAGCTGTTCAATCTCACGGGACCCTGCGCGGCGGTGTTCGGTCGGAAGGATTACCAGCAGTGGAAAGTCCTGTGCCGGATGGTCGGGGACCTCGACATGCCGATCGAGGTGGTCGGATGCCCGATCGTGCGAGAGCCGGACGGCCTTGCCCTCTCCTCGCGTAACCGCTATCTGTCCGAGGCCGACCGCCACCGGGCTCTCGCCATCGTAGAGGGACTCCGAGCGGCGCACGACGCCTGGGAGCATGGCGAACGGAAACCTTCGGTGCTCGAGAACGCGGCCGCAACGCCGGTGGAGGCCGTGTTCGACCGGATCGATTACGTCGCTGCCGTCGACCCGGAGACGCTCGAGCCATCGGCGACGTCCCCCGAACGACTGCTCATCGCGGCGGCGGCCCACCTCGGCTCGACCCGCTTGATCGACAACGTCGTGTTGGGAGAAGACCCGCGCCCCTAGACTCTATCTCCCAGTCAGCCACCAAATTCCGACCGCAGCCAGCGTGCATGCTCCAACGGCCCACCAGAGCCACCGCCACCCGGGTCGGGCGGACGGGCTTTTCCAGCCGGCCACGGTCGGCTCCCCGTCGTCGAGACTGAAGCGAACCGGCGCGCTCGGGGGCGTCGGTCGATCGTCGGAGGGACGAGTGATGACGCGGTCGCGGGTCCTCGGGAGCTCGGGACCGGGCGGCCGTGGCGGCTCGAGCCCGGCAAGCAGCGCGCGAATCCACGCCTCTGGATGCACCCACGGACGCGCCGCCAGCACCTCACAGAGCGCATCGCCGAAGGCCCCAGCGTCGCTGAAGCGGTCGCTCGGCTCGACTGCGGTCGCACGCGCAACGATCGCGTCGAGCGCAGCGGGCACCCCTGCCCGGAGCGACGAAGGCGGCGGCACCTCTGCACGTCGCACATCGTCGAGCAGGGCTTGCACGTGGCTCGCTTGGTGGAGGGTCTGTCCAACCAGCAGCTCCCACAACACGACCCCAGCCGAAAAGATGTCGCTTCGGTGATCCAAGGGGTCTCCCCAAGCCTGCTCGGGTGACATGTAGAAGTACTTGCCCTTGATGACCCCGACCTCGGGCTCGCTCACCCGTGACGTAGTCTTGGCGATCCCGAAGTCCGCGATCTTCACCTCGCCAGCGAGGCTCAACAAGATGTTTTGCGGCGACACATCGCGGTGCACGATGTGCAGGGGGCGCCCCTGGTCATCGACCCGTTGGTGCGCATGCGCGAGGCCCCGGCAGAGCTCGGCCACCACGTGCGCCGCGACTTCCACCGGCACCTTTTCGTCTCGATCGCGAAGCGCGCGCAGCACTCGAGCAAGGTCGTACCCCTCGACATGCTCCATGACGATGAAATAGGAGTCCTCGACGCACCCGAGATCAAAAGTCTGCACGATGTTCTGATGGCTGAGCGACACCGAGAGCTTTGCCTCTTCGATCAGCATCGAAACGAACCCGTCGTCTCCGGACAAGTGGGGATGGATGCGCTTGAGCGCGACGAGCTTTTCGAAGCCGGCACTGCCCTCGGCGCGTGCAACGTAGACTTCGGCCATGCCACCGACGGCAAGACGCCGGGTCAGGGTGTAGGGTCCAAACGTTCGCGGCAAATCCGGGCTGGGCACCGATCTTCCTCGGGTGAATCTATCCAATTCGATTCCATGACGTAAGCGAATGGTTCGCGTATGCTGAGGATATGAGTCGACCACCGACCCCAAAGCTCAGAGCCGACCACCTCGCCGACATCGGGCTATTCGGCGGGCTCAGCCGTGAAACCTTGGAGATTCTGGCTGAGTCACTCCCGACGAGCCGCGTTGAAGCCGGCGACATGGTGGTGGAAGAAGGCGATCTGTCGACCCAAATGTTCGTGGTCGTGGCGGGCGAGCTGGAGGTCATCAAGAAGGGTGAATCGGGCGGCGATGTCCGAGTCGCCGTCCTAGGCCCGAGCGACTGGTTCGGCGAAATGTCGATCATCGACGTGCAGCCCCGGTCGGCATCGGTCCGCGCCGTCGCGCCGACGCTCGTGCTTTCGATCACGGCCGACCATGTCGAAAATCTCCTCTATCGACGCGATGTCAAAGACTACGCCCTGTTCATCATGAACATCGCCCGCGAGCTCAGCCGCCGCCTCCGAGTCGCCGACGGCATCCTCGCGCAGTTCTACGCCGCCCTCTCCCACCAATACGGCCCCACCCCCCGCTGACCATACCGGTGAACCGAGCTGCGGCACGCGGCACGCCCTCGCCCACTCAAACATCCTCGGCGGGGATGTTTGCAAGCGCTGTGAACTCCCTCCGGGTGCATGCGTCGGAATGATGGGTTGGCGCCTGCGGAACTCGCGTTCGAGGACATGCCGCGCGCCGCAGCTCGGTCCACCTACTTCGCGCAGACACGGAAACTGACGCTGGCACTAACACGGTCACTGGTGCTGACAGTGTTTTCGAGGAGTAGGTGACTCGGGCCGCGGCGCGGGATGGGCAGCACAGCGATGGGGAGGAGCCCGCGTCAAGATCTGTACGTATAGCAAAGGGCGACCGGGGCCCCATTGAGAGCACGCCCGTCCCGCGCCGCGGTCCGAGTCACCGGTCGACGCAGATCTAGAACACCAGCGGAGGTGGGCTCGTGAGGCCTCGTAGCTCTTCGCGCTCCTTCAAGACCTCGAGGATGATCGTGGCGGTTTCTTCGATGGCGCAGTTGGTGACGTCGACGACCATCCATTCGGGGTTGTTGCGGAAGATCGTGTGCGCGTATTCGAGCTCGGCTTTCACATGGTCCCGCAGGCCGTAGTTGGCGTCGGGTGGCATGCCGAGTTGTTGGAGGCGCTGTCTGCGGATGTCCATCAGCTGTTCGACATCGATCGTGAGGCCGACGACGCGATATGCCGGTAGTTGGTAGAGCTCCTCGGGAGGCTCGACGCCGAGCACCAACGGGACATTGGCGATCTTCAAACCCCGGCCCGCCAGGTACGTGGAGAGCGGGGTCTTACTGGTTCGACTAACGCCGACCAAGACCAGGTCGGCCTTGTTGAGGTTTCGCGGCTCCTTGCCATCATCGCTCTTCACAGCGAACTCGATCGCCTCGACCCGCCGAAAGTACTCCTTCGACAGCGGCATCTCGGCAGATGGAATGTTCACCGGATCGGCTTCGAGGTAGTATCCGATCTGATTGAGCAGAGCCCCGATCACGTCGACGTGCCGGACGTTGAACTGGTTCGCGAGCTCGTGGAAATGCGCCCGGAGCTCGGGGCGCACCAGGGTAAAGACCACCATGGCCTCCTGCTCACTCGCCCTCTCGAGAATTGCGGCTAAGCCACGCCGGTCTCGAACGCGCCGCTCGATTCGGAGCCTTACTTTGTGCTCGGGGAACTGAAGAAGGGTAGCGCGGGTCACGCGTTCGGCCGTCTCACCGGTCGAGTCACTGACGACGTAGATGACCTTCGCGTCCATCGAACACGGCTAGAGGCGACGCCCTAGCTTCCGCCCGTGCATACGGTTGACCCGGCGGCGGTTCTTCGCTTTTCGCTTCGCGTTGCGCCGGGCGGCCTTGTTACGCTTGCGGGGCCGGTCGCTATTCACGAGATGAAGATACATGGTTTGCTCCTACGGCAGTGGTCTACGAGACTGGTCTAGCATCCGCAACCGGTCAAGGGGTAACGCACTCGCCGTTGACACAGTCCTCCCCGATTCGACACTCATCGGGGCTGAGGCAGACCGGGAAGCACACCTCGTCGACTGTCGCGTCATCCAAATCCACGTCCGCGCATGCATCTCCTGGAAAACAATCCTCAGCCGAAACGCACTTTTTCAAGCATGCAAACAGGTCGACCCCGAGGTTGATGAAATCGACACAGGTCGCGTTGTCACCACAGACATCCGCGGGTAGACCTGGCGCGCCCCTTGGCGCGCCGCACTCGATCACCGTGCAGCCAAAGTCGGGATCACAGCGCCCGTAGCCAAAGGGCGAGTAGCATTCGTCGGCGCTCACGCACGCGGAACCGATGTTGTTGATGGTGACGTCGTTGAAGAGGCCAACATCGCAGAAGCCGCTTGGATCGGCGTCTGCGCCACCCCAGTAACAGGTGTAGCCCTCACGGCAGCCCTGGGTGTTGTTCACCGGCGGCGTGGTATCGTCGGAACCTACGTCGCAAGGCGCGAGGCACTGCCCCGCCGCGCAGACACCGCCACCCGCGCAGTCATTGCCTGGGATGTCGCAGCCAAACTTCGAGCAATATCCATCGGGCCCGAACAGGCATACCCCATCGGCCTCGCAGTCGTCGTTGAATGTGCAGGGACTGCCGGCTTCGGCTCCAGGGGTCCCCTCATGCTCGCATCGGTAGGTCTCCATATTGCAGCGAGCCTCGGAGCTCGTGTTGTAGACCAGGTTGTCGCCCATCAGCGTTTCCGGATCCCAGAATTCCAACTGGCCATTGCCGTTGGTGTCCAGGCGCGACACACGGCACTCGTCATTGGAAGTACATCCAGGGAAGCAGACGAAGTCGAACAGATCACATCGATACCCTGGGCGACAGATGCTGTTGGTGTCGAGCTCTGGCAGACACGCGTTCATGCAGATCACCTCGCCGGCTATCGGAGTGCAGAGCCCGCACTCCGCGGCGCAAGCGTCGGGATCGCATCCGGTCGGGGTCGCGGCGACGGGAAGCGTGCAGTAGCTGCCCAGGAAGAACGGCGCATCGATGGGTACATCCTCGCCCGGCGGATAGTTCAAGATCGGATTGTCCGGGCCGCCAATCGTTCCAAACGGCTCCCCGGACTGCTCCACAATGCACTCCAAACCGGGTTTGCAGTCCAACGTAGGCCCTGTGCATATTCCGCCGACATCTCTCCCGGCCGCGTTCACTTCGAAGCATTCGGGCGCGCCGCCACTACCGCCGCTGCCGCCGCCACCGACACCGCCGCTGCCCCCTTCGCCGCCGATCGAGGCATCACGGCCCTGGTCGTCGCCGCCTCCGCAGCCGACCGCACCCACGACCCCCATCAAGCCAATCACTACAATTCGAATCACGCGTCACTCCAATCGCGTCGTGTCAGCGCTGTCGCCGAGGCACGAGCAGCCAATAGTCCAAGTCTAATACAACATTGTGATCATAGACGTCTCTTCCGTCCTTCGAGACCTTGAGCGGAAAGCCCGCTTCGGTCGGCGAAACGTCTTTTAATCCGACTAAACGCACGCGGAGCGCTCCGCAATCTGTACGTCCGGGTAGGTCTGCTTTGTCCAGGATCTCACTGTAGGCATAGATCGTGTCACCTGCGAAAGTCGGGTTCGCGTGCGCACCACCGTTCCAGGCGAGGATCCCGAGCACCTTCTCGAGGCCATTGAAGGAGAGCTCGCGGGCCACGCTGATCACGTGGCCGCCGTACATCAGGCGGCGCCCGAACCGGGTCTCTTTGGTCTGCACGGCATCGAAGTGAACCTTCGCGGTGTTTTGGTAGAGGCGCGTCGCAATGGCATGCTCGGCTTCCTCGATCGTCATTCCGTCGATGTGGTCGATCTTCTCGCCGACTTCGTAGTCTTCGAAGTAGGCGCTCCCACCCGCGGGCCACGCTTCGTATCTCGTCAAATCGAGCTTCGGCGCAACCACCAGGTCGGCTGGAGTGACCTCTTTTGGCATGTCGGGCCGGTCTGCGGCGCCGGTCGGTGTCGATGGGTCGCGCTTGTTCACCATCACCCAGCGATAGAACTCGAGGACTGGCTCGTCGCGCTGGTTGGTGCCGACCGTCTTAACCCACACCACGCCGGTCTTGCCGTTGCTGTTTTCCTTCTTGCCGATCACGGTCGAAATCGACCGAAGCGTGTCACCCGGGTAGACAGGCTGGAGGAAACGCACGCCCGCATAACCGAGATTCGCCACGGCATTCAGCGAGACGTCATTCACGGTCTTGCCGAACACGATGTGAAAGACGAGGAGGTCGTTGATGGTCTCTCGCGGATAACCGAGTGAGCGCGCGAATTCGGCGGAGCAATGGAGCGGATATCGGGAGCCGGTGAGCCCGATGTAAACCGCGGCCTCCCCCTCGGTGATCGTGCGGGGCACCGCGTGCACCAGCTCGGCGCCCACCTCAAAATCCTCGAAAAAGTTGCCGGGATTGGTCTTGGCCATGGGTCTCCTCGATTGGAGGGTCCGACTCTACGCGGGGCCCGGTCGAACGCAACCCCGTGGGGACGGAGTCGCTTTACAGGTGGTTGAATGGTATGAGGCGGCGGTGGATCTCGAGAGGGAGCGGGCAAATATGGTGGAGCACCAGCTCCGCGGGCGCGGCATTGCCGACGAGCGCGTGCTCGCTGCAATGGGCGAGGTCCCGCGAGAAGAGTTCGTCCCCGAAGCGCAAAGACGCGACGCCTATGCAGATGGCGCCCTCCCGCTCTCGCATGGCCAAACCATCTCACAGCCGCTGATGGTTGCGATGTCGGTCGAGGCGCTGCAGCTCGAGGGCGATGAGAGCGTCCTCGAAATCGGCGCCGGATCGGGGTACCAGGCGGCAGTCCTCTCCCGCCTCGCGAAGAAAGTCCACGGCGTGGAGATCATCCCCGAGCTCGTCGACAACGCCAAGCGCGTGTTGCAGTCGCTCGATTTCGACAACGTCGAGATCCATTGCGCCGACGGTCGAAAGGGCTGGCCGGAAGGCGCTCCGTACGACGGCATCATCGTCGCTGCCGCCGCAGACGAGATTCCACCCGCCCTGGTCGACCAGCTCAAGGAAGGCGGCCGGCTCGTCATCCCGGTCGGCGGCCGTTGGGGGCAATCCCTGATGGTTATGACAAAACGAGACGGGAAGCTCGAGGAGAAAGAGCTTTGTCGGTGCATCTTTGTGCCGTTGGTCTACGGCGGTTAGACTCCGCTCCTTCGAGGAACACCAAATGAGCATGATCGCCTTTCGGTACCTTCATTTTCTGGGCATGGCCTTCTGGGTAGGAAGCGCGATCGGTGTCGCTATCGCGGCCGCGTCCTCTACTCAATGGGAAAACGCGGTCGCCCAAGCACTCCGCAAGGTCACCCTCCGCGTAACGACTCCGTCCATGCTGGTCGCGTTCGCAGGTGGCTTCGGGATGCTGATCCCGAGCTTCACCGAGGTTTATGCCAAGGCCGGCTGGATGCATGCCAAGCTCACCTTGTTAATCCTTCTAGCCGCGGCCACCGGCGTGTTGACGGGCAAGCTGCGCCGGTGGGCTGGCGGGCAAGAAGTCCAGGGCAAGACGTTCGGACGGCTTGCCTGGGTGATCGGTATCCTCGGCGTGCTGATAGTCACCTTCGCCGTCTTCCGACCCTTCGCCTGACACCGACGCGGGATTGCGGTACGTGCCAAAGGTCCTGTTAACTCCGGTTTCTAAGGTTACGAAGTGTTCGAATCATCCCTCGTCGGGCGCCACCAAGAGCTCAGCCGGCTCGCGGCCGCAATCGAAGAAGTCGCTGACGGCCGCGGTTACGTCTGTTTTCTGACGGGGGAGGCCGGGATCGGCAAGAGCCGGCTCGCCGAGGAAGCCGCGCGCCTCGCACGCTACCGCGGGATGAGAACCTACTGGGGACGGTGCTGGGAGGCTGGCGGTGCGCCGGCGTATTGGCCGTGGGTCCAAGTTCTTCGCGCGATCCTTCGAACCGCAAAGCCCGACCAGGTCGAGCGGTTTCTCGCCCCGCTCGCGCAAATGCTTCCTGAGCTTCGGAGGGATCAAGCCTTTTCTGAAGCGACCGAGATCGGCCCGGACCAGGCCCGATTTCAACTGATGGACGCCGTCAGCGCATTGCTGGCCGAGACATCCCAAGGCTCTCCGATGGTGATCCTGCTCGAGGACCTTCACGTAGCCGATGTCTCGACGGTCTTGCTGTTGGACTTCCTGGCAGCGATCGTGCGCAACCATGCGATCCTGATCATCGGAACGTACCGGGAGGCGGAGCTCGGCACCGCAGCTGCCGGCCCGCAATTGCTTCGAGCCGCCCAACAAGGTCACCGACTCGCGCTTGATCGGCTGACACACGAGGAGGTCGCGGCCTTCCTCGAGACGACGGGTGAGACGGTCGACTCGGCCTTCGTCGGCGCGCTTCACCGCATCACAGAGGGCCATCCCCTATTTCTGGTCGAAGTCGCGCGGCTTTGGCGTACGCAGGGAACGCGAGACCATACGGGGAGACCCGCCATCCCAGGCTCGGTGCGGCAAGCGATCCAAGAACGCTTGCAAGGCCTCAGTCCGAGGTGCGCGCTTTCGCTCCGGCGTGGGGCAGTCGTTGGCAGGGAGTTCGACACGAGCCTTCTCGAAGCCAGCTACCCAAACGACGCATCGGACTCGGCCGAGGCGTGTCAGGAGGCGACGGACCACGCAGTGCTGATCGAAGTCGCTCCGCTTCGCTATCGATTCAGCCATTTCCTGATCCGCGAGCTTGTGTACGAGTCGATTCCGGATGCCGAGCGGGAAGACGCTCACCGTCGTCTAGCCGAAGCTCTTTGGGAACGACCCGACAACGACGGGCAAACGCGGTGGTCCGAGATCGCGCATCATTTCTCGGCGGCCGGCGCGAGCAACGCGTCCAAGGCTTCGGAGGCGTACCGGCAGGCCAGTACTCAGGCACTTCGGCAACTCGCTTTCGACGAAGCCGTGATTGCTGCGCACAGGGCCCTCGATGCCTGTGAGAGGGCACTACCGGTCGATGAGCGGGCGCGAATCGCAATCCTGATCCAGCTCGGCCATGCGCAAACCCGCGCGGGCGACATTCGCGCCGGCAAGACTACGTGCGCGAAGGCTGCCACCCTAGCCCGGGACATCGGCGATGCAGGCTTGTTTGCCGGAGCTGCGCTGGAGCATGGGTCTGCGTTGATCTTCGCCAACGTCGACTCGGAACTGGTCGGGTTGCTGGAAGAAGCCCTCGAGTTGCTCGACGCTTCCGACAGCCCTTTACGCGCGCGTGTGATGGCACGCCTGGCTGCTGCGCTCCAACCGGCGTTGGATCCCGAGCCGCCCATGGAGTTGGCACGGCAGGCGATCGCCATGGCGAGACGAACGGGTGACGCGCAAACCTTGCTCGACGCACTTCGAAACGGCGGGTCCGCGATGGTAGACCTCGGTGATGTCGAAGAGCGACTCTTGCTCGATCGCGAGCACGCTGCTCTGGCAGAGGAGCTCGGTGACCCAATCGAGGCGCTTCGCGCCAACACGAGGTCGTTCATGGACTTCGTGCAGCTTGGACGCTTGGATGACGCGTTTCGGACGCTCCACGCGTGCGAGCGCGCCGCGGATGAGCTCGGCCACCCCACGTATCGATGGCGTTGCGAAGCGCTCCACGTCATGCGGGCGCTCTGGGAAGGGGACTTCGACGAGGCGGATCGATACCTCGAGGAGGTGCGCGCCCTCGTGGAGCAAGCCGGTGACCCGAATACGCGGCGTACCTACGCGTATCAAAGAGCGCGCATCCTTCTTTACCGAGGTGATTTCGACGCGCAGCTCCCATTCGTCGACGAGCTCGAAGAGTCTTGGCGAGGAACGGCCCTCGGTGGGGCAACGGCAGGGGTGTTGGTCGGTGCCGAGCATCTCATGGCGGGCCGTCGAGAGGCCGCCCTTCGGCGATTCGACGCCGAGGCGGTCGCGAAGCTCCTGCAACTCGGCGACCCCTCTTCCGATCTATGTGCCGCACGCTTGTGTGCCGCAGCCGAGCACCGTGAGCTTGCTGAGCGCCTGTACAAGAAACTGCTCCTTTCGAACGAGAGGCTTTTCACGACCGGCATGATCGGCATGACGATCGAAGGCCCAGGAAGCTGGCCGCTTGCCTTGCTCGCCAAATGCCTCGGGCGCGAAGAAGACGCGCGCGCTCACTACGAGGACGCCCTCGGAACCGCACGCCGCACTGGCGGGCACCCCGTGAACACCTTGATCGCCTGCGAGTACGCGGAGATGTTGGCGATTAGCGCTGCCCCTGCCGACCGGCAAAGGGCTCTCGAGTTAGTGCAAGACGCAGCCGTGGTTGCCGCACAGCTCGAGATGCGTGACGCGGAGAGGCGCGCGCGCGCAGTCGCCGCGCAGCTAGAAGGTGCAGCGGAGATAACCGGCGTGTCGCCGGCACCGAGCCCGCGTATCGACATCAATCGAGTCGGCGACTCTTGGCACATCCAGTACGACGGAGCTGAGTTTCACCTCAAAGACATGAAGGGCGTGCGCTTACTGGCGGAGCTGATCGGCAACCCCGGCCGCGAATACCACGTGCTTGATCTGAGCGGCGAACGCGGTGCCGCAGCAGAACGAGCTCGGGTCAATGTGCAACGCCGGATCCGCGACGCGATCCGTCGTGTCGAGTTGCATCACCCCGACCTTGCAAAGCACCTCGACCGCTCGGTCAAGACCGGCACCTACTGCAGCTACCATCCGTGAGCGGCGAGGAACCGCGGAGCGTGCGGCATCCCCTGCGCACTTTTTGCACTTTGGGGGCGCTTGGGGTGGGCTCAGCTATACTAAAGAGGTGGTCACTGGCTAAATGATGGACGTCTACGGGTACACGCATCCCGATTTCCGGTCGTTGCGGGACACGGTCCGATGGTGCGCGCCAAAGAGCTCAGGCGGCGCGGCGATCGCAGTTTACCACCGCGGGGAGCTGGTCGCGGAGGTCGCCGCTGGTACGCGGGACCGCAACGGAACTTCGTTCGACCCCGACACCTTGGCGCTCTGCATGTCGACCGGCAAGGGCGTGATGGCGACTTTGCTCCACGTCCTGGTCGATCGGGGGCTGGTCGAGCTCGACGCGCCCGTCGCCAAATACTGGCCCGGTTTCGCCAAGAACGGGAAGGACCGCATCACCGTGCGCCAGGCGGCTTCCCACCGAGCAGGCCTCTATTCGATCGGTCGCGTGATCGAGTCGTCCGAAGAGATGTTCGACTGGGACCACATGGTCGAGGTCATCGAGAACATGTCTCCGGTGCATGCACCGGATGCCGACTTTGGGTACCACGCGTGGACGGGCGGCTGGGTCATTGGCGAAGTGTTGCAGAAAGCCACCGGTGAAGGTTTCCCGGCCTTGACCAAACGGTATCTTGCCGAGCCTCTAGGGCTGGACGGCCTCTACATGGGGCTTCCCGAAAGCGAGCTCCCGCGCGTAGCCGAGTTCTTCATTCCGAAGATTCCCCGCAAGATACTCAAAGGCCGACCGCGGGGTGTGCGCGCAAGAGTGAGAAAGACGGCATCGATGACGGTCCGCATCAGCTCCGCGATCGGCCACGCGGCAGACGCGATGATCCCACCCGGGCTCGGCAGCGTGCTCGGAGACCGTCGTTGGCTCACTTCGGTCATCCCGTCGGGCAACGGTGTGTTCAACGCCCGTTCTCTGGCCCGACTCTTTGGGGCGCTGAGCCTCGGCGGAGCGATCGACGGCGTTCGCTTGATGTCTTCCGAGACCCTTGCTGAAGCGACCCGAGACCAAAATGCCGCAATCGGCCGCGTCATTCCGTTTCCCCTTCGATTCAAGGTCGGTTACATGCGCCCGGTATCGCTCGGGCTTCGGATCACGTACGGAAAGACACAGCTCGACCTCGGTGTACCGAGCCCACACGCCTTTGGCCATTTCGGGTTCGGCGGCTCCGGCGCTTGGGCGGACCCCGAACGCCAGCTCGGTGTCGGACTCGTCACGAATTGCTTTAGCGGACGCATTCCGGGGGACCTGCGGACGGTCGCGGTCGCCACGGCAGCCGCGCGGGCAGCGGATCGTCGAGATCGCTGAGCCCATCGTTGCGAGAACACTTCGGGCGCGATAGTAGCCCAGTGCATGCCGGTGCTCGCCCTGCTCTTTTTCGTCACGGCCGTGCTGTACGCTGCCGTCGGCTTTGGGGGCGGGTCGACCTACAACGCGCTGCTGGTTCTCGCCGAAACCGACTATCGAATCCTTCCGTCGGTCGCCTTGCTCTGTAATCTGATCGTGGTCACCGGTGGAGTCTTCCAATATCGACGTTCCGGCGATTTAAGTCTGGGTTTCGCGCTTCCATTCGTCGCCCTATCGATCCCGATGGCCTGGTTCGGCGGTCGGGTTCCGATCGATCAGAGCACCTTCGTTTTGCTACTCGGGTTGTCTCTACTCGCCGCAGGGGTGGCGATGTGGTTCCAGCAGCCAAAGGCGGATGCCGCACCCCCGAGCTCGCCGCTCGTTAACTGGTTCGTCGGCCTTCCGCTTGGGGCCGGGTTTGGCGTCCTCGCGGGCATCGTCGGGATCGGGGGCGGAATCTTCCTCGCGCCTTGCCTCCACCTCCTTCGCCTCGCCGAGCCTAAGCGCATCGCGGCGACGGCGAGTTTCTTCATCATGGTCAACTCGATCGCAGGGCTCATCGGCCAGACGATGAAGCAAGCAACGCTCGAGCACCTCGAGGCGCTAACGGACTACGGATGGCTCGCACTTGCGGTTCTGATCGGGGGGCAAATTGGGAGCCGTCTCAGCGCCGGAGCACTTTCGGGGCGTGTGGTGAAACGACTCACGGCGATCCTGGTGCTCTACGTCGCCGGCCGGCTGCTTTACATGAGCTTCGCCTGACGTGCTCGAGCTTTGGAATTCACGATCGCGACGATCGAGCCGAGAGACACGACCCCGATCACATATGCACCGCCATAGTCGAAAATGTGCTCATGGAGCTCGCTGAGGCCGAGGCTGGCCCCCAACCCGATCGCGTAAGCAAACCACGGCTGTTCTCCCCAGCGGACTCGTTGCCTCTTCGTCACGATGGCGACGAAGGGCCAAAACGAGGTCGAGGCCACGTACGCCCGATATGGCTCACCCAACTCGGCGATGAGCCGGCGGTCCTGATGCACACCGCCGACCACGCTGAGCACCACGAAACCAAGAAAGAAAACGAACGTGGCTGGATGAACCGACAGCAGTGCGTGTGCGGCCGCCCAGAGCGCCACCCCGGAGAAGAACGGATGACGGGTGATCTGTTGAATGCCACGTGCAGGCATCGTCCGGTGGCGAAATACCGACATCGGAAGCCCCGGGTAGACCAGCACCCCTGCTATGAGGATCGAAAAGCCCGCGACCGACAGCGCGAACAACGCACCCCCAACTGGCGGAATCGTGGTGACGAAAGTGGCATGGGGGTCGTCGAGGCGATGGCCGGCCACGTAGTGCACCAAGCCCGCGAACGTCGCGATGGCAAGGACAGAGTACGAGACGATGAAGCCCGTTTCACCAAACCGCTGAACGAGCCGCGTACGCACCTTCTCGGTCGTCAGAAAGACGTGTGTTCCTCCGAAAAGAGCCCACCACAGGGCCGTGATCCATCCCTCCCCCATCGGCGTGTTCAGCTCAGCCGCGATGGATGTATTGCTCGAGCTGCTCGATGGTCAAGTCTTGCTCGGCAACGATGCTTCGAACGAGATCCCCGATCGACAAAATCCCGAGGAGCTCTCCTTTTTCCATGACCAGAAGGTGACGCGTGCGCTTACCGGTCACGATCGCCATGCACTCACGGGTCGTGTCCTCGAGCCCCACCGCCAAGACATCGCGTTCCATGGCCTCGTGGACGGGAGTCGTCGGAGAGGCCTTCCCTCGGAGAAACACATTGCGCGCGTAGTCACGCTCGGTGATGATGCCGACGACTTTGCCTTCCTCGGTCACGACGAGCGCGCCAATGTCGAGGTCCGCCATCCGCTTGATCGCTTCGTAGACCGTGTCGTCGGGACCGATGGTTTCGACGGCGTGCCCTTTTTGTCGCAACAGTTGAGCTACAGTAGCCATAGGAACGGAGGATAGCACCTTCGCTCACTTGATAGAACCTCGGGTTCGAAATGCTATGCTCCGCGCCATGCGCGAAGGACGTTTTGGCAAGCTCACGGTTCACCTGGCCGGCGGGTCGGATCGCGAAGGCGGCGGGGCCGGCCCGCTCGTCGTGTTGATGCATGGTTTCGGGGCTCCCGGCACCGACTTGGTGGGCCTGTGGCGCGTGCTCGATGTTCCACACGAGGTTCGGTTTGCGTTCCCCGAAGCGCCGAACGAGTTGCCTGGGATGTTTGGCGCACGCGCCTGGTGGATGCTCGATATGGCGCGGATGGAGCGGGCGATGCGCGAAGGCCCAAAGAGCTACGCGTCGGAGGTCCCGCCAGGGATGGAAGAGGCGACCGATCACGTGGTCGAGATGCTCGCGCAGCTCCAAAAAGACCTGGGCGTGACCGACTCGCAACTGATCGTCGGCGGGTTCTCGCAAGGCTCCATGGCCGCCTGCAACGCGGTGTTCACCCGAGGCGTCTCGTCGGCAGGGCTCGTGGTCTTGTCGGGCACCCCCGTCAACCTTCCCGCCTGGTCCGCGGGCATGGAGGCAGGCACGAAGCCGGCTGTCTTTCAGAGTCACGGAAGCCAAGACCCGTTGCTGTCGTTCGCAGCAGCCGAGGAGCTACGCGACACCATGCAGCGCCATGGGCTGCGCATGCAGTGGTCTCCGTTTCGGGGAGGACACGAGATCCCGACGCAGGTGATCGACGGATTGGGCGTTTTCGTCTCGGACGTCGTGACGCCAGCCTAGACGGTCGGCAGCGACACTTTCGGGGTTGCCACCGGGCCACGCTGCGGGCGCCACTCGTCTAGGCTCGACGCGCGTCGAACGCACGCAATCGTGCAGCTGTCCTCGCACCCCTTGGGACGGTCATACTCGCGCTTGAGGTCGTCGCGCGTGTACTCGAGCAGAGGAATACCAGGCTCGGCTCGGCGCTGGCTGCAGTAGGCCACCTTGCCGAACTCGTCGACGTACAGGTATCGAGCGCCCGCCCGGCAGCGCCACGGCGCCGTCCCTCCTTGGAGCATTCTTTGTTCCCAGCCTTCGCCGAACCGATGAAAGAAGCTCTTGTTGCAGAGCGCGCGCATCTCTTCGTAGAACTCCGGAAGAATATCCCCGATCAGTCCCGGATCGATCTGGCCTTGTTCGTCGTGCAAGAGACCGACGGTCATGTAAAACCCCAACGCGCGAATCTCGTCGATCAGGTGGCGCGTTTGTGCGGGGGGAGACGATCCGAGCACCGCGTTGATGTTCAGCTTGAACTTGGCGTGCTCCTTGAGCACCAACAGGCGTTTCTTGATCTTCGACCAGGACTTCTGCGACACCTCGTTGGGTTCCATGTTGTCGACGGAGACTTGCAGCAACGAAAGGCCCGCGTCGTTCATGCGCTCGGTCCAGCCCTTGGTGATCGGGTAGGCGTTGGAGATCGCGGTCACGACCATGCCGTGTGAGACTGCGCGAGCGACGACGTCGTCCAAGTTGGGGTGCATGAAGGGCTCGCCCCCGGTCAACGTAAGGACCAGACAGCCGAGGTCGGCCAGGTGGTCGACCCGCGCGAAAAGCTCCTCGACGGGGATGGGTGGCGAATGGTCGTCGTACTCGTTGCAATAACCGCAGCTCAGATTGCACCTTCGGATGACCACCAGCTGGGCCAGCAGGGGCGACTCGGGTCGCCACATCGCGTTGAGCGCACGGGTGGCCGTTTTCAACGGATGCGGAGGTAGGGGACGCAGGCGATCCCGAGCGGTTTGGATGCGCATCGGTCGACTCTTTAGCAGGGCATATGCCATTCGGCCCCCTCTAGTGTCAGATTGTGACCCATCTTGCAAAGATGGTCTGATTCTTGCTTAGAGTCGGCCGCAATGGCGCAGCTGCCTCCATTTGCGAGTGTCCTGAAATCGAATGATGTCGAGGACTTGGTGAACCGATACGTGCACCGAACGCTCGCGTACCTGTTTGTCAGGTCCATCTTCAAGACGCGCATCACGCCCAACATGATCACGTTATCGACCGTGGTGGTGGGTTTCGTGGCGGGTTCCGCCTTCATCTGGGGCACGCCGACCGCCATGTTCGTTGGGGGCGCATGTTTGTGGGCTGCCGCGATTCTCGACGGCGCGGACGGGATTTTGGCTCGAGCCAAGGACCTACAGTCGGAATTCGGGCGGGCGCTGGACGGGTCGGCCGACGTCTTGGTGGCGGTTTTCACCGTCTTTCCAGCCTTCTATCATATCTGGGTAACCCACCATAATCCTTACCATCTTGCCCTGATGGTGCCTGCGTTGGGCCTCACCGTTATGCACCTGGCCGTCTACGATTTCTACAAGGAGTCGTACTTGCGAGGGACCCGTCCGGGTCAAGGAGGCGAAGGCCGCGATGCGGACGACATCGACGAGACCGTCCGCTCAGCGAAGGAGAAGGGCCCGATCGTTCAGATGGCGGTGAAGTACATCCTGGTGCCTCATCTACAGAGGCAAAAGGCGGTCCTCAATTGGCTCAACCCCGACGCTTGGCGATTGAGCCAAGTGCTTCAGAGTGACGACCAAACAGCTGAAATCTATCGCAAAAACAACGTTTGGCCGATGCGGCTTTGGGCACTCGTGTCGTTGGCGCCGCACAGCTATTTGATGGCGATGTGCGCCATGCTGGACCGCCTCGACGTCTATCTCTACATCCGGGTCTTCTTGATGAACGGTATTTTCTTGGTTGCGATCCTCTGGCAGCGCCATGCAACCTGCAAGACCATCGAAGAGCTTGCCGGCGTGGGCGCGATCAAAGTGAGCGGCACCGAGCGGTCCTTCACGACGTGATAGTTTTGCTACACAACTGTGACTTCAATTCACGGATGTGAAGAATTAGCCACACCGCGACGCCGATGAACAGCGCAAACACACGGGACCGGGCGGTCATCCTCGCGGCCGGTCTAGGCAGCCGCCTGGCCGATGGCCGCCCCGTGCCCAAGCCCCTGCGTGAGGTTGCCGGCATCCCCCTCATCGTCCGTATCATCAGGGCCCTCGAGAAAGGCGGAGTCGGTGAGATAGGTATCGTCGTCGGTTACCTCGGAGACGAGTTGAAAAGCGGGCTGGCAAACCTCGAGCACCAGGCGAGCCTCTCGTTCTTTCTCAACGACGAATACGAAAAGCCCAACGGAACCTCGTTGTTGAAGGCGCGCGACTTCGTCACAGGACCGACTTTGCTCTTGATGAGCGATCATCTGTGGTCGCCGAGGCTTCTCGCGGCAGTGGCTTCCTATCCGGTCGCGGAGCGAGAGTCCGTGCTTGGTGTCGATTATCGGATCGATGCGTGCTTCGACTTGGATGACGCGACGAAAGTCCAGGTACATGGGGACAGCATCACCCAAATCGGAAAAGAGCTCGACGATTACAATGCCTTAGACACGGGCCTCTTCTTGATCACCCCTTCCCTCATCGAGGCCCTCGACGCCGTCAACGGTCCCGAAGGCTGCTCGCTTTCGCAAGGCGTTGCAGCACTCGCGTCGGAGGGTCGAATGAAAGCGGCAGACGTCGGTAATGCAACTTGGATCGACGTCGACACCCCAGAGGCCTACGCCGAAGCAGAGCGTCTACTCGCCGAGCTTGGCGAGGACCTCGCAGCCGGCGGATTGCCCGATCCTGCCACCAGCTCTACAAAGGAGCGCTACACATGATAGAGGAAACCATCGGCGACCTGCCGTCAGCCCAGACCGAGACTGTGAAAACGATGAGCCTATTACGCGAGGCCCCGCGGCTGTACGATACGAAGCCTTGGACGGCCCACTTGTATCTGACCGACCAATGCAACCTCGATTGCCACTACTGCAATGAGTACGACAATTCAGTCCCGCACCCCAACACCGAGGACTTGAAGAAGTATCTCGACAAGATCCGAGAGCTCGGATGCTTGCGGATCGGCTTTCAGGGGGGCGAGCCACTCATGCATCCGGATGTCGTGGAGCTGGTGCGTCATGCCAAGCAGCTCGGCTTTCTGAAGGTGAGCATGTCGACGAACGCCTTCTTGCTAACCAAGCCAATGCTTGCCGAATTGGCCGACGCAGGCCTCGATAGTCTACAGATCTCGGTCGACCGGATGACACCGATCGAGGCCACACGAAAGTCCCTCAAGACGGTTCGCCACAAGCTTGCTTGGTTCGAGGATTCGCCCATCAAGCTCGTGGTGGCGGGCGTTCTGTTCCACGACAGTGTCGACCAGGCAGGGGAAGTGATCGATGAATGCCTCAAAGAAGGCGTCCGAGTGCACTGCCGCGTCATTCATGATGACCTCGTGAACGACCGAAAGCTTCGACTCTACCCAGCGGTCGATGGAATGCGCCGGATGCTCGACTATCAGGAAGACCTCAAGCGCCGAGGCGAAAAGATCCATACGAGCTGGCGGCTGCTCCAATACCAAAAGGACATGCTCGCGGGCAAACCGACGGAGTGGTCGTGCGTCGCTGGCTACAAGTACTTCTTCGTTTCGGCACAGGGTCAGTTCTGGCTTTGCAGCCAAGTGCGAACGGACAAACACATTCTCGACATCACGCCGGAGGATTTGGTCTCTTACAACCATCCGAAGGATTGCCAGGACGGTTGCGGCGTTTACTGCACGGTCGACATGTCTCTCGCGGTCAACGACCCGATTGGATACGTCGGCGGGGAGGCCAAGGGGATGGTGCGGGACGGCTTGATCCAACTCCGTCGCAAAGCAACGCAACTCACCGAGAGAGCGGCTGTCGGGGGCTAGCCCGCCAGCTGGCACGCCGGTCGCGCTGTGGAACGATCAGTTCGCGTTTTACTGGCCGAGCCCCGAGGTCCCAAGGTCCTCGGCATGCGGGTTCGCGACCGAAACGAGCGCGTCATCGTGCGCAGCGGGGCGGCCCTCGTGGGGGCGACCGGGGCCGATGGAGATGACCGGACGCTGATCGTCCCCGACGACATCGTCCTCGAGCAAAGCTTGTTCGGTGTTCTTCAGGACCTCGAGCCTCCTCTTCGGTTGCGTGCTCCCGATGGTGCAGAACTCGATTGGGGGCTGGTCTCCGAAGAAACGCCGGTTCATCACCTTTCCGAGTACGACTTTCTCGACGTGTCGGACCGGTCGAAACGCTCGCAAGCCGAACGGATTCTTCTTCTGCGGACGGGAAAGAGCAGTGACGGTTTCGTGTCCCGTCGGTTCAATCGTCCGCAAAGTCGGTTCTTCAGCCGGTGGTTCCTCAAAGCAGGCTTGAGTGCGAACGCTGCAAGCGCAATCAGCGTGGTGATCGGCCTCGGGTGTGGTTTCGCTGCAGCACAACCTGGTGCGCTTTGGCTGGCGGCGACCGGAGTGCTTTTTCAGCTCGCGTCGATGTTCGACGGGGTGGACGGTGAGATGGCACGTGTCACCGTGCGAGATTCGAAGCTCGGCGCCGCAATCGACTCTGCGGCGGACAACTTGACCTATCTTGCGACCTTGGTGGGCTTTGGTGTCGGATGGGCGCGCGAGGGCATCACCGAAGTGGAAGCCTGGTCGCTCGTGACCATCTCCGTGATGATCGTGGTCACCCTCTTTCTGGTTTTGTTCTTCGTTCGCAAGTACGCACCCAACGCCTCGTTTGTATTCTTCGATCGGTCGGTTCGGCGGGCAGCTCAAGAAGCAAGCGGCGTCTCGTTGCGCGCAATCGACATCTTTTTCCGTGCTACTCGACGCGACCTCCTTGCTCTGATTCTCATGTTTGCGTCGTTTCTCGGAAGTCGATTTGCGATCTTCTGCTTGGTCGGTTTCGGGGTGTTGATCGCCGACTACTTGCTGCTCTTTCACCGACGCGATCTGATTCACGCCGCTGGCCTCTTGCGGGCCGAAGAAGGGTGCTGAGCCAACATTCCATGCCCTCTACTCCGGAGAATCAACGACCGACTTCGAGGACGGTTCTCAGCAACACGGTCTTCGTCTTTCTCGGTGAAGCAGGCATCGCCATCACCCAGGCGCTGGTTGCCGTCTTGCTTCTGGTCGTACTAAGCAAGCGCGACTACGGAATCTTCACCGCTGCGATCGCCTGGATCGATCCGTTTCGCGCCGCGGCGATTTTCGGGCTCGACTCGATTGGACTCCGGCGCGCGGCGGCCAAGCCAACCGACCTGATGCATGTCGTCGGCACGCTGATGACGACCCGCCTCATCACGGGCTCTGCAGCGTTCGTCATCGCGCTCGGCATGGCGTTCACCGTACGTGCGTCGTCGGAGAGCGGCTCGTGGATCGGGGCTGTGGCGGCCTTGGCAGTGCTCAGCAGCTCTGTGTTTCGCCCCGTTCAAGTGGCCTATCAGGCGCGGCATCTCAACAAACGTATCGCCTGGGCGCCGGCGATCGGCGGGCTGCTCCAACTTTGCATCATCGGGCTGCTGTGGCTCGTCCGCGCGCCGTTGATCTATTTCGTCGCTGCCACTGCGATCGCGGACGCGATTGGAGCGGCGATCATTCTGGCGCTTCTCCGTCGAGAGGTTGGTTATCTGCCTTTCGCGATGGACCGCAAGCTCGCCGGCTCGCTCGCTCGCGAGGCAGCTCCCGTCGGTTACATGCAGTTCGTCGTGATGCTCTACAAGCGCTTCGGGTACTATTTCGTCGAGGCATACCAAGGTGTTGCGGCCGTCGGCGGTCTCGGGGCTGCGACCCAAATCGCCTCACCTGTCAACGCGATCGCCAGCGCGCTTGCGGTTTCCGTCAATCCGTTCGCCGCGTCGTTGAGCGCACGCAGGCAGTTCGACGAGCTCGGATCCTTCTTTCGTATGATCTTGCGCAAAGCGGTCATCGTCCTGATCCCGATCTCGACGATCACCGCGTTGGCCGCAGGCCCGGTGGCCCGCGCGCTTAACCCGGAATACCTCGATGCGGCGGCCGCATACCGCTGGCTTACCTTCGCCGTGATTTGGATGTTCATCTGTCAAGTGTCAACGGCAGTTCTGATCGGTATGGGGTACGCGCGACTGATGGCGATCATCGTCACCGTCGACCTGCTTGTCTACACCGGACTTGCCTACTGGTTGGTACCCATCTACGGTCCCGAGGGCGCAGCGATGGCGACTTTTTTTCAAGAAATGTTGAATGCGGCGATGCAGGTGGGTTGTGTGCTTTGGGTAATGCCTCGCGCGAGTCGAAAAGCGCCTGACGGGCCGAAGGAGTCGGAGTAGTGTCGCGGCAACGCGTCGTCGTCGACGCCCGATACGTGCGCAAGAGGCCGAGCGGGACGAGGACCTATGTCGAGGCGCTGGTCCATCGGTTTCCCAAGCTCGCACCGAGCGAAGATTTCCATCTATGGGTGCATCCGGAGGCACCAAATCCATTGGTTGAGGCGCCCAATGTGACGCAGGAGGATGTTCGCGCGCCTGCCAACGGGCCGGCTACCCTGCTCTACCCACACCGCCTCGGTGATGTGCGCGAGTCCGATGTATTCCATGCGACCTTCAACATCGTAGGCTTCACGCTGCCCTGCCCGATCGTCACGACGATTCACGATCTGAGCTGGTGGGAGCGCCCCGACCTCAATGAGCCGAATCCCTTTCTCCGCCCGTTCGAGTATGCCTTCTACAACATAGGCATTCGTAGCGCACTCAAGCGTTCGAACCGCATCCTCACCGTCTCCAAGGCATCCGCCGCCAAGATTTTAGAGCTTGATCCGAGCGTCCGTGACCGCTTGCACGTGACGCACTGCAGCTGCGGAGCCGAATTTGTGCCGCCGATCGATCGTGGGGCGACTCGCGAGCGGGCGGCACGACTGATCGGAAGCGAAGCGGACTACTACCTAATCGTCGGCTGGAACCCCTTGGGTAAAGGCCACGACGTCGCCCTCAAGGCGTTCGCCGCAGGCGCACCCAGTGAGCATCATCTCGTGCTGGTGCGGCGCAGCGCTCCCCCGCGAGATTTTATTCGGACCCTTGCTGCCCTGGGTGTCGAGGATCGTGTTCACTGGGTCGAGCGTGCGCGGGAAGACGAGCTCATCATGCTAATGCAGTCCGCGCTGGCACTGTTGCAACCCTCTCGATACGAAGGCTTTGGAATCCCAGTGCTCGAAGCGATGGCGGTCGGTTGCCCGGTGATCGCCAGTGACATTCCGGCGCTCGTCGAGGTCATGGGAGGCGCCGGGATCCACGCGAGAGTCGATGACACCGACGATCTCGCCCGCGCGATCGCAAAGGTCGGTGTCGAACCGGCACTACGCCAAGAGCTACGCGAGCATGGCCTCGAGCGACGCAAGGCATTCAGCTGGGATCGGACCGCTGCTGCCACTCTCGAGGCTTTTCGCGAAGCAGCCGCTGAGGGGCCCAGACACCAGGCCAGTAAAGCGCCCGCGGCGCGGGCATAGCCGCGGCAAAAGAAGACCTAGATCATGGGAAAGACGGACCGCTTTTTCAAGCACCTGGCGAAACTTCAGTTTCGTCGCGCGGGGCTGTTCGCTTTCGTGAGTGCGCTCATGGCAGCCCTCTCCGTGCCGCTGATCGCGGAGCTCAGTCTGAACAGCGATTTCGAGGCACTGCTTCCCGAGGACAAACCGAGCGTCGTCGACCTCGAGCGGATTCGCGATCGCGTAGGTGGCTTCAATACGCTGACGGTCGCCATCGAGTCTGAAGACGTGGATGCAATGCAGCGCTTCGCGAGTGATCTGGTTCCTCGACTGCAGGCGCTTCCACCCGATCTCGTGCATTTCGTGGATTGGAACATCAGCGCATACGAGGACTTTGTTTGGGATCACCGCCATCTGTACGCTTCGCTCGAAGACCTCGAGCAGGCACGAGACGACTTGGATGAGCGGCTCGATTACGAGCGCATCCAGTCTAATCCTTTCTACGTGCAGCTCGACGACTACCAGCCGCCTGACCCGCGCGATGTTCTAGAGAGAATTCGCGACGAAGCCGACGAAGGCAAAAAGGAAATGGAGAAGTATCCGGGCGGATACTACATCCACCCGGATCGAGATTTCCTCGCCTTGTTCATCAGGAGCGACCTCGGCGCGGGTAATGCAGATGGCATCGCACGGCTCATCGCTTCGATCGCAGCGGAGGTTCAGGCGCTCAACCCATCGAAGTACGCCAGTGACCTCCGGGTGGAGTATGCAGGCAACCTCGTCGTGGCGGGCGAAGAGCACGAGGCGTTGAAGAACGAGCTCACGACTGCAGTGCTGTTGACCGTCGGCCTCGTTCTTTTCGCGATTCTGATCTTCTTCCGCAACTGGCGCGCGCCTTTGATCCTGGGGGGCGCACTGGCTGTTCCCGTCCTCGTGGCGTTTGGCTTTGCCGAGCTCGCGGTCGATTATCTCAACACGTCGACCGCATTTCTGGGCAGCATCGTAATTGGGAACGGAATCAATCCGAACATCATATGGCTCGCCCGCTATTTCGAAGAGCGCAGACGCGGCCAAGATGTTCGAGATGCGATCGTCCGCACACATCGAGGCGTGTGGCTCGCGACCCTGACCGCATCGTGTGCTGCCGCGATCGCGTATGGCTCATTGATACTCACGGATTTCCGTGGCTTCAGCGATTTTGGAGTCATCGGGGCGGTTGGCATGGTTCTGTGTTGGATCGGTGCGACCGTGCTCCTTCCGGCCGTCGTCGTCCTCAACGAGCGGGTCAGCCCCCTGGTGCGTCAGTCGGACGAGCCATCTAAAAACTTCTATGGTTCGCTTTTTTCCTGGTTGGCGTTTCTGAATCCGCGGAACGCCCTTAGGTTATCGGCCTTTCTCGCTCTCCTCGCATTGGGTCTCATCGCATGGGCGGTGGTATCCGACCCCTTCGAGTATGATTTTCGAAATCTCAAATCGGTCCGGGAGGGTTCGCAGCGAGCTCGCCTGATCAACGATCGCGCGGGGGAGATTGCGACCGGTTCGAAGAGAGGCGATGGCATCGCAATCGTGGTGGACACGATCGAAGACGCCGCACAGCTTCGCAAGGAGCTCGAAAAAGCGGGGCACGAAGGGGACGCGCCGTGGGGCGAGGTCTATTCGCTTCAGGCACTCTTCCCCGATCAGCAAGAGGAAAAGATCCCCGTGTTGGGAGAGATTCGTGAGCTGCTTCTCGACTATCGCGAATACGCCGACGACGAAACGCTGAAGGAGATCGACGAGCACATTCCGCCGGACACCATCGTGCCGATCAGCTTTGGCGACGTCCCCGTCGAAGTTGCCAGTCTCTTTTCCGAAAAGGACGGTACCCGCGGACGAATCCTCGTGGTGAGCCAGCAGGAGGGATCCTCCACCTGGGATGGGCGCTATCTCATTCGCTGGTCCGACGCGCTGCGCGCCTTTCGCACCGGATCCGGAGACCGGCCTGCCCTCGCGGGTCGTGCACCGGTCTTCGCGGATATGATTTCTGCGATCTTGACGGATGGACCCAAGGCGATCGCCGCCTCGTTCACTGCAACGCTGTTGCTGGTCCTGCTCGCTTTCCGAGATTTGCGGCAACGACTCTTCACCATGGTTGCTCTGCTGCTTGGGATCGCCTGGATGGCAGGCACTATGGCGGCGGTGGGAATGAAGCTCAACTTTCTCAATTTCATCGCGTTTCCGATCACGTTCGGCAACGGTGCAGACTACGGCGTCAACGTGATGCGCCGTTACGCGTCCGAAGAGGGGCTCGAGAACACAGATCGTGTTCGCACCGCAATCGAAGAAACGGGCGGGGCGGTCGTTCTCTGCTCGTTGACGACCATCATCGGCTATCTGGCGTTGTTCACTAGCGCAAACCTGGCGCTCAATTCATTTGGGGCAGCGATGGCGATCAGCGAAGTCACCTGCCTAGTCGCGGCAGTGGTCACCATGCCTGCCCTACTCCTCCGCTTCGGCCGGAGGAAATAGGCTCGCGGAGGGGGTGCGGAATGCCTCTGCTCGACAGTGCTAGATCGACTTGCGAGTAGCGTCCCGCAACTTCATAAGACAGCCATGACGCAGCCAAAGCTCAAACCGGCCACCGGCAAACTCGGCGTGCTTTTGCCAGGCATGGGCGCAGTGGGGACGACGTTCATCGCGGGGGCCCTCTTGGCTCGCAACGGGGCGGCACGACCGATCGGTTCACTTACGCAGATGGACACGCTTCGACTGGGCAAGCGTACCGAGGCGCGCTCGCCCATGATTCGTGACTTCGTGCCCATCGCCAACGTGGCTGATTTGGTCTTCGGTGGATGGGATCTCTTCCGAGACAATGCGTACGAGGCGGCTGTCAAAGCCGAGGTCTTGGCGACCGATCACCTAAACGCCGTCAAGGATGAGCTTTCGGCGATCAAGCCAATGGAATCGGTGTTTTTCCCTGAGTTCGTCAAGCGGCTTCGCGGCGAGAACGTGAAGCCGAGCGAAGACAAGATGGAGCTCGCGGAAGCGGTTCGCGAGGACATTCGTCGCTTCAAGAAAGAAAACGGGCTCGATCGGTGCGTCGCCGTGTGGTGCGGCTCGACCGAAGTGCATCGTGAGCCGACAGAGGTTCACTCGTCCTTGAGCAAGTTCGAAGAGGGTTTGCGGCGCTCAGACCCGGCGATCAGCCCGTCCCAGGTCTACGCATACGCCTGCCTTCGTGAAGAGGTGAGCTATTCGAACGGGGCACCAAACCTCACCGCCGGCGGCGTTCCCGCGATCTTGGAGCTCTCACGTGAAACCAGCACACCGGTTTCCGGCAAGGACTTCAAGACCGGGCAAACCCTGATGAAAACCGTCCTTGCTCCCGGGCTTCGGGCACGCATGCTCGGCATTCGAGGCTGGTTTTCCACCAACATCCTGGGCAACCGTGATGGCGAGGTGCTCGACGACCCCGATAGCTTCAAGTCGAAGGAAGTCAGCAAACTGGGCGTCCTCGAAACCATTCTGCAGCCGGAGCTTCATCCCGAGCTCTACCAAGACATGTATCACAAGGTGCGTATCGAATATTACCCGCCGCGTGGAGACCAGAAAGAGGGCTGGGACAACATCGACATCTTTGGTTGGCTCGGCTACCCGATGCAGATCAAGGTCGACTTCCTTTGTCGCGATTCGATTCTCGCAGCGCCCTTGGTCTTGGACCTGGCGCTCTTCATGGACCTCGCCCATCGTGCAGGCCTCAGCGGAATTCAGGAATGGCTTTCGTTCTACTACAAGAGCCCGATCACCCCAGAGGGCCTGTACCCAGAGAACAATCTCTTCGTTCAGCTCGGCAAGCTCAAGAACACCTTGCGTTGGATGCAGGGCGAAGAGCTGATCACCTATCTTGGCCGCGAATACTACGAGTGAGATCATACGATGAACGAATTCGACTACGGCTTCGAAGCCACGTTGTCCGGGAGCTTTGACGAGGTGCTCGACCGGGTCGCCGGGGCTTTGAAGGAAGAAGGCTTTGGCGTGCTGACCAAAATCGACGTCGCCGAGACCTTGAAGAAGAAGCTGGGCGTGAAGTTTCGCCAATACGCGATCCTCGGCGCCTGCAATCCCGTGCTCGCGAAGCAAGCGCTCGAGCACGATCGCAACATCGGCCTTCTCTTGCCATGCAACGTCGTCGTGCAGAGCGAGAACCAAGGCAAGGTGTCCGTATCGATCGTGGCGCCGAGGGCCATGTTCTCGGTGGTCGACGATCCTGCTCTCGAGCCGGTGGTCAGTGAAGTGGACACCCGGCTGCGGCGGGTCATCGGCGCTTTGCAGAACTGAGCGATTGCGTGAAGCCCCCGCAGCGCGACTTCCGCGTACAACGGGTCATCTTGATCGAAGGGACCGCGAACGTCCTGGTGCTGGGGCTGAAGCTCGCCGTTGGCTTTTCGACCGGCTCTTTTGCGGTGATAGGCGATGCGGTTCACTCGCTCGGCGACGTTGCGAACAACGTGATCGCGTGGATCATCGTACGCATGTCGGCAAGACCCGCTGACCGAGAGCATCCCTATGGTCACCGCAAGTTCGAGACATTGGCGGTGTTCGTGCTCGCAGCTTTGCTCGTCGTGCTTGCAGTCGAGTTGGCACTCGGCGCGCTACGTCAGGAAGCCGGTCCGCCCGTCACACGTCCGTGGGCCGTCGGCGTGATGGTCGTCGTCCTCGCGGTCAACATCGGCCTGACTTCCTGGGAGAACGCTTGGGCCAAACGACTCAACTCGGACATTCTCGCGGCAGACGCACGACACACCCTCGCTGACGTGCTCACGACAATCGTCGTCATCGTTGGCTGGCAGCTCGCCGCGCGCGGATATCCATGGATGGACACCATCTGCGCTCTTGGCGTCTCGATGTTCGTCCTCTTCCTTGCATTCGGTCTTTTTCGACGGGCGGTGCCTATCTTGGTTGACCGAATGGCGCTCGAGCCGGAGGAGCTCAAGGCTTCGGTGCTCTCCGTCCCGGGCGCGCTCTCGGTGAAGAGCGTGCGCTCTCGATCGAAAGGGTCTTCGGCTGCTGTAGATATCGTCGTTGGTGTGGATACCACCCTGAGCATGGAGGAGGCCCATGCGATCGCGGACGCGATCGAGGCAAAGCTTGCCAAAGACTTCGGTGTCGAGGACGCGACCGTTCACATCGAGCCCGACACGCTATAGACTCCGCAGCCGTGACTGACGAGTGCATCCTTGCGATCGATCTCGGAACGAGTGGCCCCAAGGTGGCGCTCGTCACGACCGAAGGCGAGGTGCTGGCATCCGAGGTCGAGTCGACGGAGCTTTTCCTGAGTGAAGGCGGCGGCGCCGAGCAAGACCCCGACGATTGGTGGCGGGCGATCATGACTGCGACCCGGCGGATCACCGACCGCCATCTGGTCCCGACCGAGCGGATCATCGCCGTAGCCGTAACCTCTCAATGGGCCGGAACCGTCCCCGTCGACCAGGCCGGCGATGCGCTCTCGCGGGCTATCATCTGGCTGGATTCGCGCGGCGCGAGGTATGTGCCTGAGGTGGCAGGCGGCTTGATTCGGATCCAAGGCTACGGCGCGCTGAAGCTCAAAAGCTGGATTCGGAAGACGGGCGGAGTACCGAGCCTGGCCGGCAAAGAGCCGGTGGCTCACATCTTGTTTCTTCGCCACGAGCGACCCGAGATCTACGACGCTGCGTACAAGTTCATGGAGCCCAAGGACTATCTGAACTTGCGGCTCACCGGGAAGTTCCTCGCTACGGTCGACTCGATCGCGCTCCATTGGGTCACGAACAACCGCAATATCGACAACATCCACTACGACGAGAAGCTGCTAGCGCAGACCACCCTGCCTCGCGAAAAGCTTCCCGACTTGACGCGCGCAGTAGACGTGATCGGGACTCTGACACCGAAGGCCGCGGTCGAGCTCGGGCTCAACGAGAGCACCAAAGTCGTGGGGGGCACCCCGGACGTGCCGGCGGCGGCGGTTGGCTCGGGGGCGGTCGGGGATTTCGAGGGGCATATCTATGTCGGGACATCATCTTGGCTGACCTGCCACGTGCCCTTTAAGAAGACGGACCTGATCCACAACATGGCGTCGCTCCCCTCGGCGCTGCCCGGGCGCTATTTCATCGGCAATGAGCAAGAAACGGCCGGCGCCTGCATGACGTGGCTGCGCGACAACGTGTTTTGTCGCGACGATGCGCTCGACCCGGGGGCTCCGCCTGACGACGTGTTCGAGCGCTTTGGCGAGCTTGCAGCCGGGGCGCCCGCAGGAAGCGACAAGTTGATCTTCACGCCATGGCTCTATGGCGAGCATACCCCGGTCGCCAATCCTTACTTGCGCGCGGCCTTCTCCAATGTGTCGTTACGCACCACGAGGGCGCACATGATCCGTTCGGTGATGGAAGGGGTTGCATACAACACGCGCTGGCTCATGGGAGGGGTCGAGTCGTTCATCGGGCACCCGTTCGAGGGCCTTCGGTTCATCGGCGGAGGCGCCAAATCCGAGCTCTGGTGTCAGATCTTTGCCGATGTGCTCGACCGTCCGATCGATAGGGTCGCCGATCCGCTTTCGGCAAACGTGCGGGGCGCGGCCTTCGTCGGTGCAGTGGGGCTTGGCAGGCTCAAAGTCGAGGACATTGCCTCGCGGGTTCCGATCGAGAAGCGCTACATGCCGAACCGCAATCATCGATCGATCTACGACGAGCTATACAAGGCTTTCTTGGAGATCCAGAAGAAGAGCGAAGCCATGTACAACCGACTCAATGGTTAGGGCCACCACGCGGGGTGGCCCACTCGTCGGTGGTGCGGTACGCAAAGCCCATGGACATCAAGGAACTTGCGAACGTTCGCCTTGGGCCGCTCGAGCCTCTGGTCGCGCGCATTTATCGGTATGCGAAACGTCTGCCGATCGTCAAAGAGAGACTGGAAGCGGAGTATGCGCCCATCATGCAAGAGCTTCGCAAGTCGGCGAAGCCCTACGCCGACGACGTCGAGCGTCACGCTGCCCTTCCGGCCGAGGGCAAACCTCACGCCGGCATATTAGAGGAGATTCGTGAGCTCGAACGGCGCGAGACCGCGCGCTGGAGAGACGGTTACGTGTCGGGAGCGGTCTATCACGGAGACCCGGAGCACATCGCCTTTCTGAATCAAGCGTACGCGATCACTTCTCAAACGAATCCGCTTCACTCGGACTTGTGGCCGAGCATTGCGAAGTACGAAGCGGAGATTGTCTCGATGACTGCCAACATGCTCGGTTCACAGCAAGCGAAGGACGCGCAGGTTTGTGGAGCGGTGTCGAGCGGCGGGACCGAAAGCATCATGCTTGCGATGCGGAGCTACCGGGACTGGGCACGCGAGACCAAAGGGATCACATCGCCTGAGCTCGTCGTGCCCACCACCGCGCACGCCGCCTTCGACAAATCGGCCCAATACTTCGGGATCAAGCTGGTAAAAGTACCGGTTGGGCCGGACTTTAGGGCGGACGTCGTTGCGATGAAAAAGGCCATCAACCGTCACACGATCTGTGTAGTTGGCTCGGCGATCTCATTTCCGCACGGGGTGATTGATCCGATCGAAGAGCTGTCGGAGCTTGCCCGAAAGCGCGGAATCGGCTTCCACACCGATGCCTGCCTAGGTGGTTTCATCCTGCCGTGGGCCGAAAAGCTCGGCTACGACATTCCGGCCTTTGACTTTCGGTTACCGGGTGTGACGTCGATGTCGGTCGACACCCACAAATACGGATACGCCGCGAAAGGCACGAGCGTGGTGCTCTATCGCAACTACGACCTTCGACACTACCAATACTACAAAGTCGCCGACTGGCCTGGGGGACTCTACTTCTCGCCTACGTTCGCCGGAAGCCGTCCGGGGGCGCTAAGCGCCGTGTGTTGGGCGGCGATGATGTCGATGGGAGAGCGCGGTTACATCGAGGCGACACGGGATATATTGGAGACTGGTGCGACGATCCGCGAGGGTATTCGCGCGATCCCCGAGCTCAAACTGCTCGGCGATCCACTCTGGGTGATCGCGTTTGGCTCCGACGAGCTCGACATCTACCGGATCATGGACTTCATGACCAAGCGCAGTTGGAACCTGAACGGGTTGCACAAGCCGCCAAGCGTCCATCTCGCGGTCACCCTCCGGCACACGAAAAATGGGGTCGCCGACCGCTTCCTCGAGGATTTGCGCGCGGCCGTCGAGCACACCAAAGGCCATCCCACCGAAGAAGGCGGCATGGCCCCGGTGTACGGCATGGCCAACACCGTCCCCATCCAAGGCGTCGTCACCGACCTACTCGAGCGCTACCTCGACGTCCTCTACGAGGTGTAACGAGGAAACTCGCCATGCATCGACTGATCACGCTCAGTTTTTCCCACTACAACGAGAAGGCTCGCTGGGCCCTCGATCGCTTTTCCGTGCCGTACCGCGAAGAGCCTTATGTTCCGTTCTTCTGCTCCATGGCCGTCGCCGTTGCGACGCGTGGCCGCGGGGGCACGGCCGACCGAACCTCGTCGCGGTACTCGACGCCGGTGCTACTCTTGGACGACGGTCGGGTGCTCACCGATTCCACGGACATCGCGCGCTTCGCCGCTGGCAGCGATGACTCCTTGTTCCCGAACGATGAAGTCGAGTCGCTCGTCGACCACTATGGTGACCAGTTGGGGCCGTACACGCGTATGCTCGCGTACTGGCACGCTCTGCGACATCCCGGGATGATCGAACAGCTGGCCGCAGACAACGTGAGTCCACGCCAAGCCTGGCTCTTTCGCACGCTGATGCCTCTCGCACGCTCGAACCTCAAACGCTTCGTTAACCTCACCGAAGCCAGTCGAGACAAGGCCATGGTACGCATTCGCGAAGAGTTCGATGCCACTGCGGCAAGGCTCGAACAGAGCGATTATCTATACGGGGATTATTTCACTGCTGCTGACCTCACGTTCGCAGCACTCGCCTCGCCCGTGCTGTGCACCACGTCCGAAGAGGGCTACGGCGCAGTCTTGCCGTCCCGCGACGCGCTCGACTCCGAGGGAGCAGAGCTGGTCGAGGAGATGCGGGCGCACCCCGCAGGACGATTCGCCCTCCGAATGTATGCGGAGGAACGCCGCCGCGTCCTGCGAATCCGTTGAGGCCCAAGGGGGATGGATCGCTGAAAAGAGCGTTTTTGGGGGGCGTCCGGACATCCAGGAGGCCGTTTTGGGTGGTTGCTGGACAGACTTGAGCCAGCTGCTACCTTGCCGACATCGCCCATCAGGGGCGCGGTAGCTCACCGTGGGTTGCCGGCACGCTGCTGTTCCTACCAGACTCGCACCGTGACACGAGATAACGGTCAGAGATTCGTAGAAGACAACGGCAAGTAGACGCAAAGAAGGCGTTCGGGACAGCTCCCGGCGTCATTCTGCGCAGATCAATGAGAGAGAAAAGAGAATGAGCAAGAAACTATTCGTAGGCGGCCTGAGCTGGAACACGACAAACAGCGAGCTTCAGCAGGCCTTTGAGGCTTGCGGCGCAATCGCCGAGGCCAAGGTGGTCACCGATCGGGAAACCGGTCGCTCACGGGGCTTCGGGTTCGTCACGTTCGAAGACGAGCAGAGCGCAAGCCGGGCAATCGAGGAGCTGAACGGCTCCACACTCGATGGTCGTACCATTCGAGTCGACAAGGCCAATGATCGGCCAAGAGACGACCGGCGCGGCGGCGGCGGCGGCGGCGGCAATCGCTGGTAAGCGGCGGCTGACAATTTTGATTGAGAATGACTTTGAATCCCTCGGGGTCGGCGGGAAGCTCCGCCGCGCCCTGAGGGACGTGGGCTACATCCAGCCCACTCCTATCCAGTTCCAGGCCATCCCCCACCTATTGCAGGGGAAGGATCTTCTGGGAATCGCCCAGACAGGTACCGGCAAGACGGCGGCGTTCGCGCTGCCGCTGTTGCAACGCCTGGACGACGAAAACTCACCTGCCAGGCCTCGGCGACCACGGTCGCTAGTGCTCGCGCCCACGCGCGAGTTGGCATTGCAGATCCACGAGGAGCTTACGAGCCTCGGACGATACACCGGCCTGCGTCACGCATTCATCATCGGTGGTGTGGGTCAGAATCCCCAGGTCAGGGCTCTAGCCCAAGGCCTCGACGTGCTGGTGGCCACTCCCGGTCGCCTCTTGGACTTGGCAGCGCAAAGGCATCTCGATCTCTCGGAAGTATCGGTTCTGGTGCTCGATGAAGCGGACCGGCTGCTCGACATGGGATTCGTCCGTGACGTGAAGCGCATCGTTGCGCAAACGCCTGAGACCCGACAATCGCTTCTGTTCTCGGCCACGATGCCACAAGAAGTTGTAACGCTGGCTCGTGAGATCCTGGACGACCCGATTCGGGTGGATGTTTCGCCGCGGCAAATCACCGTGAAAGAGATCGACCAGCGGGTCGTCATGGTCGGCAACGGCGACAAGCAGCGCATGCTCGAGCACCTGCTCCGTGACGACGAGGTTTCTCGGGCAATCGTTTTCACTCGCACCAAACACGGGGCCAACAAGGTAGCCCGAAAGCTCGAAGGTGCCGGCATCGGCGCCGAGGCCATCCATGGCAACAAATCACAGAACGCGCGTCAGCGGGCGCTGCGGAATTTCAAGACCGGAGATGCCTGGGTGCTGGTGGCGACCGATATTGCAGCCCGCGGCATCGACATCGACGCAGTGTCTCATGTTTTCAACTATGAGCTGCCCCACGAACCGGAAAGTTACGTTCACCGTATCGGTCGAACGGGTCGCGCCGGTGCTACCGGCGCTGCCTGGTCGCTGGTGGACCCATCCGAACGCAACCGGCTTCTCGCGGTGGAAAGGCTGATCAGGTTTTCGCCGGAAGAGATGGCGGTAGAGCTGCCGCCCCGGGATTCAGCCGAGCCCAGAAGGCGACCGTCCCGGGATTTCGTCAGGTCCCCACGTGATCAGAGATCCGGCACGCGGCGCCGTGAGCGGCGTAGGAGACGTCAACCGGCCGCGTAGAGGTTGCCGGCTACTGCACCACGACGTAGCAAGGGAAGACCGCTTCGAGGTCTGCGTCTCCCCCTCGCCAGTCTTGGCATGCCGAGCCCGTGAGCTCGATCGTGTTGCCGTCGACCGCTCTCCAACCTCGCTCGGCATTGTTGCAAACCAGCGGTTCGGCGTTCAGGCGCACCTCACCGTCACAGGCGGCTGCGGTGTCGATGGTGCCGTCTGTCAGGCTGACCGTACACGGGATGTTCTGCACGACGATTTGCTCGAGGGCGATTTGAAGCTCCGAGACGCTATCGGCAGTCCAAAGCGTGGCTCCGGAGCCGACACCCTGCCCGGCATCGGCGAGGTCCTGCAGGTGGGAATCGTCGAAGTTTACGCCGAGCACGAACGTCCCTATGCCTAGATCAAACGCCCTTTGCACCGCGCTCACGCTGTTGTTGCGGTCGATAGCCTCACCGTCTTCGTCGCAGCCGTTTGGCAGACCGTCGGTCGCGAGCAGGTACACCGTGGGCCCTGCCGGCGGCGGCGTCGCGAGGAGCGAATCGGTCACCGCTTCGATCGCTTCGGCGGTAGGTGTGAAGCCGCTCGGTGCGTTGGCGCTGAAGCTGGCGGCGATGGAATTGGCGTTGTCGAGACTCTGGGTGATGGCGACGCCATCCGTGCTGGCGCACATGTCGCCATCGGACATCGCTGGCGGGTCTTCGCTGGGCTTCCAGTACAAGGTCAATCCAAACCGCGCGATCGCGTCCAGCCTGCGAACTAGGCCGTCCGTTCCGACCAATGCGTCTTCGACCGAGTCCCATCGGGCCTCGCCGAAGTCCGGGTTGGGCGTGCCGGAGGTCGGACAGCCATTGCCGAGGAAGGGACAGTCGTTTTCGAAGTCGCGCCGCATGCTCCCGCTGCGGTCGACGATGATCATGATGTTGGGGATGACCCGGTCGGTTGCAACCTCGAGCTCACCACACACAGAGCCGTCGGAGGTGGAGATACCGCCGTCGCCAAACACCGGAACACACCGTCCATTCGAGATGCAGGTGCCTGCGGCGCCACACTGCCCGCCCTCAGGCGTGCACACGGCGAGGCAAACACCGTTGTCGCAGTACGTCCCGGCGTCACAGCCCGAATCGCTGATACAGACATCGCCACACCCGGCCGGAGCGCCTGGCTCGCCGCAGATACTCGGAAGGTCATCCAAGCGGATCGTGCCCCCGGAACCCGAATTGCAGCCAAGGACGAACAAGGCGACAAACACCGAAACGAAAAGCGTTCGAGTCATTACATAGCCCTCTGCACAAGATAACAGTCCCCCGAGAGCCGACAACTCTGGGGAGTTAAGCATAGGACACCCAGCGTCGGAGAAATCTTGGGTCGATGGCCAAGAGGGGCCCCCAATTTCGAGGCTACGGCGGGCAGTCGCGGAAGGTCCAACCGCAGAGTCCGTCGTCGTTGCGCACGCACGGTCCGGGTCCGCCGATCGATCCATCGTCACACAGGATGTTCGGTGCTGCTGGAGCCGGTCCGCATTCTTGTGGGGTGCACTCTTCGACGGGGTCGGGACATTCGAGGATCACCCATCCGCAATCGCCATCCTCATTGAGCTGGCAGCTTGGGCCTGCGATCGATCCATCCTCGCACTCGATGTTAGGCGCGGCTGGAGCAGGCCCGCACTCTTCTTCAGTGCACTCATCGGTGCCCCCGGATCTGTCCGGAAGGTCCACATACTGGCAGGCAGCCAGTGGCAGCAGGAGCCCGATGATCCAAAGCGGAGGCCGGTAGACACCCATGATGGGAAATATAGCAGCCCTAGCCGTCTCTGTCCGCTGCTCGGTGGCTCAACCCGACGAGTCGCGCGCCAGGGCCGCGACGCCCGCCAAAATGACTACAACTGCGACCGCAATGCCGACCGCACTCTTGGTTCCAAGGTCGATGAGCCCTTCGTGCTTTTGCAGGATCAAGTCATGCAGGTAGACGTAGTTGTTGAGAGCCACGCCGACTACGATCGCCGCAAGTGCTGTCTTCTTAGACATGAGTACCTCCGCTATTTCCGAGACTCAGACTGACGTCGATGCCCATTAGGGCGGCGGCGTTTCGCCAGAGCCATTTCTGGAGGATATCGGGGCGGATCGGAAGAGCGCGCATTTCTAACAAAAGGTCGGCCGGCCGCCTCCCAAGCAGAAAGGCCCCGGTCCCGTAGAGGACCTTGTCCTGAATCGTGCTCTGTCCATAACGAAGCAACGGCTCCCAGCCAGCACCGACGGCGGTGAAATACTTCGGTCTGTGCGCCGCGAGCTCCAAGTAGAGATTCGGATGTTTCCACGCGAGCAGGCAGGCCTCGAGCACCCAAGGATAGCCTGCGTGACTGAGGATGAGCTTCAGCTCGGGAAAGTCACAAGCCACCCGGTCGAAGTGACGTGGATGACCGAGCTCGCTCGGCCTCACGGTGGTCCAGTTGGCCGATGCATGAACACTGACCGGGATGCCGAGCTCGACGCACTTGGCGTAGAACGGATAGTAGTGCCTATCGTCCGCTGGGCGATCGATCATGAATGGGCGGAGGCTCAGACCGACGAAGCCCCTTTCCTTCACCCAATACTCGACCTCATCCAGAGCCTCCTCGCCGCGCATGATGTCGGCCCCCGCGAACGGGAGAAACCGACCGGGTTGTCGTTCTGCGACCGCAGCCACGGCTTCATTGGAAATGAAGCGCCCACCGGCAGTCGAGGTCTCGTCAAAGCCTGTAATCAGAGCTCGCACCACGTTAGCGTTGTCGAGCTCCGCGATAATGGCCTCGTCGTCTCGGATCAGTCCGTGTGCGAAGTCGCGGACGATGTCTAGCGTCGGCTCGCGTTTGAAGAACACGCGGAGGTACCCGAGCATCGGCTCAGGAAACCCCGCAAAGTCGGCCATGATCTCTGCGGTCGGGACGATCGGGGCCCACATGTCGATCACAGGAATCGCGTCGGTCGAGGACATATACCTGGCCTCCAAGCCCCTTATACCTCCGAACTGGACAAAGAGCGCGTCTAGCCTGGAGTCGGAAAGCACTTCTCCTCCCAAGCCCCGAGCGTTATAAGTCTTCTCTAGCTAGGGAGGAGGAACCTGATGGCGCGCCACCTCGTATGTAAGGCATCGGAGCTCCCAATCGGCGAGATGAAGCCCTTCAAGGCCGGCGACACGAGTGTCCTCGTCTACCACCTTGAAGATGGCTTTTATTCGACGCAAACCAACTGCACGCACACGTTCGCGCCGCTTCGGCGCGGTAAGATCGTCGATGGACACCGCGTTCGGTGTCCTCTTCATCGTGCAGAGTTCGATATCCGCACGGGCGAGGTTCACAAATGGGCCAACTTCCCGCCCGGCATCCAACTGCTCAATGTCGTCCGCAGCGAGAAGACATTGAAGACCTATCCCACGATGGTCGAGGGCGGCAACGTGATGGTTGAGGTGTAAGGTCAACTGCCATCGGGGCGTTTCGCCGTCGTCAAGAAGATGCCCGCCAGCTCATCTTTTCGCTCGCGGCCCATGAGCCGCGTCGCCTCGTCGGCCAGCGCGGCGCCCTCGTGGCACACGCGGTAGACCGATTCCGAGATCGGCATGTCCACCTTGGCCCGTCGCGCCAGCGAGTGAACCGCGGCAGCGGTGTGGTAGCCCTCGGCTACTGCCTTCTGGGATGCGACCACCTCCTTCGCCGGCTTGCCGGCGGCTAGCTCTAGACCGAGCCGAAAGTTGCGCGAGAGCTTGTTGGTGCAGGTCAGAGTCAAATCCCCCACGCCGGCGAGCCCTAGAAACGTGAGGGGGTTCGCGCCGAGCGCCACACCCATCCGTGCCATCTCGGCGAGACCTCGAGTCATCAGCGATGCCACCGCGGAAGCGCCGAGTCCGAGGCCGTGCGTCGCGCCGCAGGCCACCGCGATCACGTTCTTGAGGGCCCCGCCCAACTGAACCCCAATCACGTCGTCGCTCGCGTACACCCGAAAGCGGGGGGAATGAAGGATGGCCTGAACGCGGCGTGCCATGTCGATGTTTGGCGCGGCAAGCGTGACTTGCGCCGGCAGCCGAGAGGCCATGTCCTTTGCAAAGCTCGGGCCGGAGAGATAGGTGGCGTGCCCGGCATGATCCGGCAGGGTCTCCGCCAGGATGTCGCTCATGAATGCAAGGCTGTCGCGCTCGATGCCTTTGGTCGTCGAGGTGAGGAGCACCTCGCTGGGCAGGTGTGGCGCCGCCTGCTCGGTGACCGAACGCATGAAACCGGAGGGCACCGCCAGCAAGACCAGCTCGGCGCCCTGCAACGCCGCCCCCATATCGTTGGTGAAGTGCAGGTCATTCGGGACCGGAAAGCCCGGAAGATAGACCAGGTTCTCGTGCGCGGCGGCGATCCGCTCTGGCAGGCCCTCATCGTAAGCCCAGACGCGCGTCTGGTGACCGAGCTCCGAGCAGTAGATGGCGAGGGCCGTACCAAAAGCCCCCGCCCCGAGGACGCTGACGCTAGCCATAGAGCCGTCGATAGTAACTCCAAACGCCCCGAGCCAGAAGCGAAAAGACGGGACTGGTCTTTGGTGCGCTACCGGTCGACGGCCCGTCCGTAGAGCGGTTGCACGTGCCGGGCATTGTCGCCTTCGATTTGATTGATTCGTCGGACCTGCTCCGGCGACGCTTGCTGAATCTCTTTCGCGATCAGCCATTCGACGGTTTCAGTGAAGGGCGGCGTGGTGAGGGAGCCGCGGTAGTGATAGAAGTGGAAATCCAGAGCCCGATCGACAAGCGTCACATGCACCTGGCGCGGCGCGAGCACGGCGACGCCCTCTTCTGTCGGGACCTGGCTGAGAAAGCTCGCGATGAAGGGGTCCTCGTCGCCCATTCGGTAGAGAAAGCTCAGCACCAGGTAGCGCGGTGGCTCATTGGGCGTCTTCGGCTCGATCGAGTTGACCACATGCAACTCCATCGGATACGTGATGCCGTCGATCTGATGCTCCGACGGAGTGTGGAAATGAACCTGCTTGAGTGCGTACTCCCTTCCGTCGAGGGCGATCGTCGAGCCGCGCGGGAAGTCGAGCTCGATCGTGTGTCCCTTGTTCGCCAGATACTCGGGCTCCGCATGGTGCAGATTGACCGCAATCTCATGATGCCCCGCTTCGGACCGATTGCTGAGGATGTTGATCGGCGACTGCAAGAGGCCATGAGCCAGACCGGGCATGGTGTTTCGTTCGCCGGCGGGCTCCTGCTGGTCGGCCTGCGCTGGCTCGACCTTCGTCCCACCCGTTTCGCGCTCACAAGCGGTTGCTAACGTGAGCAGCGCAAGCGCGGCAAACGATGTGAAGTATCGGTGACGCTTCCACATAGCAACCTCCTACACAGTGATTCTCTCACCTTGGAACCTCCCGCTCAACTGCATGCGCCAGGCAAATTGACTGCCTGCGTCGTTGGACTGGATCGAGTTTAGTGGCGAGATCGGCACGAAGCTTCCGCGCTCTGGATCATCGCTTCTTGGAAGCTTCTTTCTTCATTTCTTTTTCGATCATCTGTTCGGTAACGAGGGACCTTCCAGAAGAAACGAAGACTCCAATAGCATGAAAAAACAAGCCGATGCCCCACCCCATGAGCGGCCACTTGAACCAGAGGTATTCGGGAGAGGTAGTTAGATTGATGATGATGAGTAGAAGGTTTACAGCGATGTAGACCGACAGATGAATGTAGAATCCAACCTTGGCTTCCACCCTTCTTTTGGCTTTTTGATAAGCTTTTTGGTTCTCCATCCGACTGTTCTTACTGCCCGTGACGAGCCTGGACGGCGGCCTCAATTTGAGCCTTCACCGCTTCCAAGTTGAAGGAGGCGCCTTTTTGCATCGGCGGAAACTCAATTGCCGTCTTGGCAAGCTTCGCGACTTCGCGCTGCACGAAGACAAAGCGCCAGAACTCGCGCGCGTAGAACTGCATGAACCAGTCCGGTGAGCCGACCGCAAAGTTTGGATCCGAATACCGCTCGAATGGATCACGGCGCAGGTTGTGAATCAGGGGCATGTTCAATTTCAACTTGGCGCCTGGCCAGCCATCGGGCTGTTCGATGAATGTGTACTTCCAGTCGCCAATTCGAACGGCGCCGAGCGTCGACTCGCCAAAATACCAAACCTCTTCACGCTTGCTTGGACCCCTGCCCGTGAACATGTCCATCTGGTCGTAGCCGTCCAGGTGAACCTTGTATTCACGGTCACCGAGCTGCTTGCCTTTCTTGAGCTCGCCCACGATATTCGGGTTGCCCGCGGCCGCGACGAGGGTCGGAAACCAATCCATGCCGGACATGATGCCATTCTGAACCTTGTCGGCCGGGACGTGGCCCGGCCATCGGACGATCATCGGGACGCGAAAGCCGCCTTCGGTGGTCATGCCTTTGGCACCTTTGAAGGGGGTGTTGCCACCATCCGGCCAGGTGAAGACCTCGGTTCCGTTGTCGGTGGTCACTGCGATGATCGTGTTCTTGTCCACGCCCATCTGCTGGAGTTTCTTCATCACTGCGCCGACGATGTCGTCGAATTGAGCCATGCCGGCTTCTTGAAGGCCGTAGTTGTCTTTGCCCTCGAGCGCTTTGTACTTCGGCGAGAGGAAAGTGAAGATGTGCATGCGGGTCGGATTTAGCCAGACGAAGAAAGGCTTGTTGTTCTTCTTGGCCCTTTCCATGAAATTCAAGGTGTGCCTGAGGATCTCGTCGTCCACCTTCTCCATGCGTTTGGGCGGAAGTGGTCCAGCGTCTTTGATCTTCTGTTTGCCGATCTTGCCCCACCTGGGCTGTACGGCCGGGTTGTCTTTCTCCGTTGCCCATGAGTGCACCATGTTGCGGGGACCGATCTCGCCACGCAGGTCCTCGGGATAACCCGGCCAGTACGGGTCCGACATGGCATCGAGGTGATAGAGGTACCCGAAGAACTCATCGAATCCATGAACCGTCGGGAGGAACTCGTTCAAGTCGCCCAAGTGATTCTTGCCGAATTGCCCCGTGGCATAGCCCATGGCCTTGAGCGCAGTCGCGATCGTCGGGGCTTCCGCAGGCAGGCCCAGCGGAGAGCCGGCTTGACCGACGGTGGTCATCCCGGTTCGCATCGGGATCATGCCCGTGATGAAGTTCGCGCGGCCGGCCGTGCAGCTTGCCTCGGCGTAGTAGTCGGTGAACATCATTCCTTCGCTAGCCAATCGATCGATGTTCGGCGTCTTGCCCGACATGATGCCACGGTGATAGGCGCCGATATTAAACCAACCGATGTCATCACCCATGATGATGACGATGTTGGGCTGCTTGGTTTTCTTCGCTCTTTTGGCGAACGCCGGCGAAGTTCCTCCCAGCGCCAATACGATGCCAGTGACGAGCAGTGCGCGAAAACGAATTTGTGTCGGCTTTGTCATGTGAGCTGTCCTTGCTCCTCGAGGGTTGGGATGTAGTCCTCGCGTGTTACACGGGGTCGCCTCGGAGATCAAACGTTCCCACGCGGCTTCAGCCTCGATTTGTGGAATGCCCTGTGCCAGTATCCTGTGCAGTCATGGATTTCACGTATAGCGAAAAAACACGGTCTCTGATCTCCCGCCTGCAAGATTTCATGGAGGCGCACATCCATCCGAATGAAGCGGCGGTGTACCAGCAACACGCCTCGCTTGGCGATCGATGGGATACGCCGCCGATGATCGAAGAGCTCAAGGCCGAGGCGCGAAAGGCCGAGCTTTGGAATCTCTTCTTGCCCGAGAGTGAGCGCGGAGCTGGGCTGACCAACCTCGAGTATGCGCCTCTTTGCGAAATCATGGGTCGTGTCGCATTCGCCCCCGAGGTTTTCAACTGTTCGGCCCCGGACACCGGCAACATGGAGGTGTTGGAACGGTACGGCACCGAAGCACAGAAAATGGACTGGTTGGAGCCCCTTCTCGCCGGAAAGATTCGCTCGGCGTTTGCGATGACCGAGCCTGATGTCGCGTCATCGGACGCGACGAACATCTCCACGGAGATTCGGCGCGATGGTGACGAATACGTGATCAACGGCCGAAAGTGGTGGACCTCTGGGATCATGGACAAGCGCTGCAAGATCATGATCGTGATGGGCAAGACCGACCCGAGCGCATCGACGCACTTGCAGCAAAGCATGATCCTGGTGCCCCGCGACACAAAGGGGGTGACGATCGAACGCTACCTCCCTGTGTACGGGTTCGACGACGCGCCACACGGGCACGGGGAAGTCTCGTTCGAAAACGTCCGGGTCCCTGCGAGCAACATGTTGCTCGGTGAAGGACGTGGATTCGAGATCGCACAGGGCCGCTTGGGGCCTGGGCGGATTCACCACTGCATGCGGCTGATCGGCGTGGCCGAGCGAGCGCTCGAGAAAATGTGCGTGCGCCTGATGAGCCGGACCGCCTTCGGCAAGAAGATCTACGAGCAATCGGTCTGGGAAGAGAGGGTGGCCGACGCCCGGATCGACATCGAGTGTGCGCGCCTGTTGACGCTCAAAGCCGCCGACATGATGGACAAGGTCGGCAACAAAGAGGCGCGCGCCGAGATCGCGATGATCAAAGTCAAGGCGCCGATCACTGCGCTCAAGGTTCTCGACGACGCGGTTCAGGCGCACGGTGGCGGGGGCGTCACGACGGACTTCGGCCTAGCCCAAGCTTGGGCACAGAGCAGGACGCTGCGGCTCGCCGATGGTCCCGACGAAGTGCATCGGCGGACAGTCGCGCGCATCGAGTTCAAAAAGCACGCACCGGTCTGACGAGGACGCTTCCCCATAACATCGCTCGGTCGTCGGCGGCGCGGTTCTCTGGTGAGCTGGCACCTGCATCGCCAAAGCTACGAAGGACGGTGACCGCCTCGGGGGCGGCAGCGCGTTTCACGGCGGCAAAGAGCCTTTGTCTGTAGGCATCCTCGACCCCGTCCAAAATGTTTGAAAGCGTGAAGCCATCGAAGCTGCCAGGCGGCTCGTTCTCGAGAAAGCTCGCGGCATCGGCGTGCACCAGCCGAATGTTCTTTGCTTCCGGGGGCGGTGGGTCGGAGGACAGCTCACCCAGTAGCAAGGAACGCGCGTAGGGGTTCTTGGAATTGGGGTGCCGCTCAAAGCAACGCTCCATTCGCCCGCGCATGACGGCTCCGAGTCGCTTTGGCAGGAAATCGAGGAAGCGCGGGGCGTACACCGAGCGGAGCGCGGTCACCGAAAAGAGCCCATCGACGGCGGTGCGGAAACGCCAGGTATTGAGCTCCCGTTGCCAGCACTCGATCTGCTCGACCGGGTCGTCGAGCTCGAGGAAGGCGCGCACCTGCGACGGCCACCAGCCCGCGAGGGGGCCGAAGAATCGGGCGAAATCCATGACGCGTTCGGCCTTGCCGCGAAAGCCGGCATCTCCCTCGAAGCGACGATTGGCGTAGGCGAGTTGGATAGGATTGATGTCGACAGCGACGACTTCATGATCGGGAGCGAGCTTCATCGCCGTGCAGCCTGCCGAGGCGATGCAAAAGATGCGACTGCCTGGATGGAAGGCGTCGAGCTCGATCGACGCGTCCTCGTACATACGTCCGAACAGGACTTCGCTCGGACCGACGCGCGCGTCGAAGCGGCCCCGTTCCCAAACGGTCGCCGCTGCGGTCACGGTCCTGTTCCTGCCGGGAGGCTCGCCGAGACCCAGGCCAGCACGAGGAACGCGAAGTTCTTGACCAGCATGCCGCGCGGGTCGTGAATGACCTGCCGGGCCCAGATGAGACCGTTGGCGTTCAGGGAAACGAGCAGCACGGTTTGCACGATCACGCAGAGGAGTGGAGCCAAACCACTCAAAACCCACACCGCGAGGCTCACCTCGACGACCCCGAGGGCCATCAGGAAAGGCACGCCGAAGCGTGGCCCATAGCGCGGCACCGCCTTGACCACCTCGAACTCACGCGGCTCGCCGCGCAGCAGCTTGCACCACAGGCCCTCGTAAAGCCAAACCGCGGCTACCGCGACACGAATCAACCAGTACGGCGGCATGAGCTCGGGCATATCGACGTTCTACGACACCCTTCACTGCGACTCGATCTTGCGTCGCATGGAGCTCAAGAGGCAGCGGTGAAACGAATGGCAGACCGAGCCCTCCAGTGGCTTCCAGAACCAACGCGGCCACCGGGTACTGACATATCGGGTTTCGAGTGCGACCTCTGTCTGGCCAACAGCGAGCTCGCGCAAGGTGTAGCGACCCCCCGACAATCGCATTCCTCCGCCCAGCGAGAGCGCTTGCTCAGCGACTTCAAATTCATAGAGCTCGCCCGGCTCGATCCGCATGACGCGCTTCACGAGATGACCGCCTTCGTACAAACACTTCACCTCGCCGCCTACCCTCGAGATCCGTCCCTCGGTGCCGACGGGAACAGGCAGCAGCAGGCGCAAATGAAGCGGCGGAGGTTCCTGTATCTCCTCGTAGAATATGAGACCTTGCCAGACTCGCGTGGGTGAAGCGGCAAACGTCATGCGGGTAACGACAGATGTCGGCAGCGCCACGGCGACTGTCGATTCGCCGAGCTCGTTGGCAATGGTATCTTTCATGTGAAGCGAATGCCTGTTGTGTTTAGCATGATTTGTGCCAGCGGGGGTCCGGTGGCGCAGGCTTTGCGTCATTGGTCCGATCCGCGAATCGCTTTTACGCGGCAAGGCGCTGCCTGAACCGTCATGCGCGTCGTGATAAGAGGGGAGCATGGCCGAGAGCTTTGAGTTGCGCCCTGGGCGGGTCTTGGCGCGCAAGTATGAGGTCGTTTCGTTCTTGGGCGCCGGATGGGAAGGCGAAGTCTACAAGGTTCGCGAGCTCCCGACCGGCATCGAGCGAGCTGCAAAGTTCTTCTTTCCAGAGCGCAACCCGCGTGACAAGAATGCGCGCTTCTACGCCAAAAAGCTACACAAGCTCCGGCACTGCCCGATCCTGATTCAGTACCACGCTCAGGATCAGATCACGCACAAAGCACAGGCAGTGACCTTTCTGATTTCAGACTATGTCGAAGGAGAGCTCCTGAGCCGGTACATCGCTCGTCAACCCGGTCAACGCATGGGCGCTTTCGCTGCGCTTCAACTCCTTTACGCGTTGGCGGACGGTATCTCGACGATTCATGGAATGGGCGAGTACCATGGTGATCTCCACACCGAGAACATCATCGTCAGGCGTTACGGGCTCGGCTATGACGTCAAGTTGCTCGACATGTTCCACTGGGGCGCGGCAACACGCTCGCACATCGCCGATGACGTCTGCGATCTCGTGCGCATCCTCTATGACGCCGTCGGTGGCGCCAAGCACTACGCAAAGCAGCCCCCGGAAATCAAGACGATCTGCGCCGGGCTGAAACGCTCACTGATCCTCAAGAGCTTTCCAACGGCCGGTGAGCTCTGCGAGCACCTCGAAACCATCGAGTGGACGTCCTGAGTCGGGCTTCGAACCTCGTGAACGGCCCCAACTCCGCTCGGTCCGACCCCAGCCTCGATCGCTTGGGCAGGGGCGGTATCGCTGCTTCCATTTGCCAGAAGTATCTTGACCTTACATCATGAGTCAGTCTGCTTCGTGTCAGGCCGTCGCCGCGCAATATGGCACTCATCTTACTACTCGCTCTCGCGGCCCTCACCCTCATCATCCCGAAGCTCTTGCTCGTCTGGCACGTCAACACCAGTCTTTGGGGTGACCTCGCCCCGCTCGATGTGGCGTTCGTGCTTGCCCAAGATCTGCTCTTGGCGGTGCTCGTACTCATGGTGTTGGCGCTCTGGTTGGCCCGCCCCACCCGGACCCGCTTGTGGCTAGCGTTCTTGAGCCTAGGGCTGTTGCTCTTGTGGCTGATGCTCGACGCGCGCGTGCGCCAGCTGTGGCTGAAGCCGACAGACTGGGGGCTCTTGAGCTACGCGTGGACAAACGCAGAAGGCCTCGTCTCCGGCTTCGACGTCTTTTTTCGGCATGACGCCGGCCTCGACCTGGCCTTCTATCAGATTCTGGCCATCGTGGGTGGCGTCTACGCGGGGATATGGGCCGCGATCGCCGTCCTTGCTCACTCTGGGCGAACGGGCGCTCCGGGTCCGCCCCGATTCAGCCGCATGATGGCAGGCGGCGGTGTCTGCGTCGCTCTCTACATCGCCTCGTTGGCCGCTGGTGATCAGCGCTACCACCTCAACGACAACATCTTGTTACGGCCTTTGGTGGAGCCGGTAGCCAACGCTCGAAGCGACCTTCAAGCACTACAGCCGCTCGCCGTCCAGTTCGAACAAAGGCCAGCACCCGCGTCACGTCAGGCCGCTACTCCCCGCGTCCGACTCCCTAGCGTCGCACCATTTCGAAACCTGGTCTTCGTAATTTACGAGTCCGTGCGTTGGCGTGGTCTGGATCTATTGTCGGACGATACAATCTCGCCAAACCTGGCACGAATGGCGCGCGAGGGAATGTTGAGTCGCTGCTACGTATCCGTGCCGCACTCTTCGAAGGCTTACTATGCGCTGTTGACTGGGCGGCACCCCTACCCCGCCATCGAAATGCAAGAGGTGGTCGAGGATTATCATCCTTCTGTGTTCCACGATCTGAAAGCGCAGGGTGTCAACACCATCGTGTACAGCTCGTTGTATCTGGCGTTTGAAAACATGGACGGCATGCTGGCCTCGACTGGGATCGAGACTCGGATGCAGGCCTTCGAGCTCGCGGCCAAACAAGGCAAGGCGCTGGGCGCCGACTCCAGCTTCGGGACCGCCGACTCCGAGCTCTATGAGCTAGGAGTGCAGGAGCTAGCCAAGATAGACGGGCCCTTCGCAGTGCTCTTCTTCCCGCTCGCGGCGCACTACCCTTATTCGTGCACGGAGCGCGACTCGGGAGCGCATGACTACGGGGACTATCGGGACTGCCTTGGCAATGCGGACGAGCTGCTCGGTGAAATGGTCGAGCACTTCAAGGCTGCTGGGCTGCTCGAGGACACGCTATTCGTCATCGTGGGAGATCACGGCGAGTCCTTTGGCGAGCACGGGATGTTCGTCCACAACAGCTCTCTGTTCGAGGAGGAGGTGACGGTGCCGGCAGTGTTCTGGTCCGCCGATGGCCGCATGCAGCATCCGGGCGTGATTCCCAGTCGACATATCGACATCGCCCCGACGATCGCCGACCTCTTTGGCGTGCTGGACGTCGAGACGCCTGTGCAGGGCGTGAGTCTTCTGCGCACGGTCGAGCCGCAGCCCGCCTTCATGGCCACTTTCTTCGACGACCTCGGGTTGGCCCTGCTCGAGTATCCCGACAAGTACATTTACGATGTGACGGATGATCGCTTGGTCCGCTACGACCTCGAGCACGACCCGGAAGAGCGTGACGGCACGGTGGTGTCGGGCGAAACCAAGAAGCGCATCGTGAAGCGCTTGCTTGCGTTTCGCGCGCACCAACGCCTGGCGTTCACCGAGTGACGTCAGGGCGCCGCAGGAATCACCGTCAGTTCGAAGTTGCCTTCCGACGCTCCGGAGGATGGTCGATACGCGTCGACGATGACGTAATACGTTTGACCAGCCACCACGTTGAAGACCACGCGTGACCCGTGACGCCCCGAGTTGCTCGAGCCGCTGCTCACGCCGCATCCGTTGACGTCGTCCGAACAACCCAGCTCGGTTCCGGCAATGCCGCCGTCCCGCACGTAGAGCACTGTATCGAACTCGGTATTGAGACCGCAGGTTTCGAGTGTCGCCGTCCCTGATACGTCCGGTACCCAAGTGAAGACCTGCTCAGGAGCGCGTCCGCTAGCTGAAGCGCAGGTTCCGCTGTGACTACTGGTTCCGCTGGTAAACCCGGCCACCACACCACCTCCCGGAGGGATCTGGGGCTCACTGCTGGTGCCAACCGTGATCGTCACAACCGCTGCGTCCGTGCTTCCCTCATTGTCCGATACTTCATAGGTAAAGGCGTCCCCACCAGAAAAGCTGGGATTCGGAGTGTAGGTGATCATTCCATCGCTCGAGCTCACCGACGTGGACCCATTCGAAGCGCCGACGGCGACATTGACAGACGCGGGATCCAGGAACCCGTCGGGATCGCTATCGTTGGACAATACGTCGATCGTGATCGGTGTGTCTTCGGGTGTCGTAGCCGAATCGGGTTGCGCGACAGGCCTGACGTTGCCGCGATCCGGAATCGTGACCGGAACCATGTGCGCATTGTTCGTTTCGTCGGCCTCCTCGAAGAGATTTAGCGGGTCGGCTGTCATCCGTACAAAGTAGTTGCCCCCCGGTACGTTCGTGATGTCGATGTATTGGCACCCGAGAGAAGCCCAATAAAGGTCCGAACAACCGGCGGTCAGGCCCTGAAATGTGCAGTCGTATGTAGGCGAACCGAACGTGCAGGATGTGTCTCGCAAGCAGAATCCCTGCTTGTGACCCACCGCGACCACGTTTTGCGCGGTCTCGTCGAGCAGCTCATAGGCGGCGAAGTTCTGATAGTGACCGTGCCCATGGCCGTCGGCTGGTGCGCATATGAAGTTCGGGTTGGCGCACACTGCCAAAGGGTTGTCCTCGCAGTCTGGGCAGCCAGGATTTCCAACGACGAGGTCGGCTGGACCGAGGTTGATCGTCGTTCCTGCGAATCGCACAAGATCGACGCCGCTCTGAGCCGAGGCGCAGCCTTCGAGTAGGTCAGCGGCCGGAACGGTCGTGTCGAGCCGTATCTGGACATCTGACACAAGCGACGCGAGGTCCGGCAAATCGCCGCCGCCGCCGCTTCCGGACTGTGTCACGGCCAGTTCGAAGGCACCTTCAGACGTCCCCGACGACGGGCTGTATCCGTCCACGAACACGTAATAGGTCTCCCCTGCGGTCACAGTGACCGACACGCGGGAGCCATGACGACTCGAGTTGGCTGAACCGCTACTGACGGCGCAACCCGGAGTATCGTCATCGCAAGCGATCTCACTGCCCGTCGGACTGTCTTGGCGAACGTACACGACGGTGTCGAACTCCGTGATGAAGCTACATGTTTCGATCGTCGCCTGCCCGCTGAAATCGGGTGTCCAAGAGAAAACCTGCTCGGGCGCGTTCACGCTGCCCGCTCCACATGATCCGCTCTCAAAGCTGGCTCCACTCGTGAAACCACTGACGATGCCGCCAGGCGGCGGGATGTTCGACGACGAAGTCGGTGGCACGCACGTGCATGGCTGCCCCGAGGTTGAATCTGGATCGTAACATTGGCCCGTAGAGCAAGCCGAGGCATCCGGGCCGTCACATTGTTCGGATCCATTCACGACTCCGTCACCGCAGGACGATGCCAAAGGTGGAGTAACCGTGAGCTCGAAGTCCCCCTCCGACGCACCGGACGAGGGTTCGTAGCCGTCGACGAATATGTAGTACTTTTGTCCAGCGGTGACGTCGAAGCTGATCCTCGATCCGTGTCGCCCCGAGTTGCGTGATCCGCTGTTGACCGCGCAGCCACTCACGTCATCCGAACACGCGAGCCCCGAACCTGAAAGGCTTCCACTCCGAGCATACAGCACGGTGTCGAAGGCGGTGTTCGGGCCGCAGGTTTCCATGGTGACCGTCCCGGATACATCGGGGATCCATTCGAAAACCTGCTCAGGCGCACGCACGCTTCCGGTGCCGCAACTCGCGCTATAGTTACTCGAGCCGCTGGTAGAGCCGGCAACGACCCCGCCCTCGGCTGGGATCGAAAGCACTCCGGGTGGCTGAGCATGGCTGTGTCCAACGCCCGAAGCCATGGTGACCACCACGATGCTGAGGGGCACCGCAAACCTGAACAGTGCTCGATCTCGACGAATCATGTTGACCTCCTTGCGACACACATCGCTGTTGGGGCTCACCCGCTCGTCGGCGCGTGCGAGTCACGACGTTAACACGAAATGGGGAAAGCAGGACAGGCGGTGTGTGAGGCGCAAGGGCAGCACGAAATTGTGAGCTGCCTAACGGAGAGTCGATCAAAAAAATCGTTAGATCACGCGGGCCTGGGCAAGCACCATCGAGATGCCCCCCCTGCTAATGCGGACCTCATCGGGACGGAATCGTAACGGGGACGGAATGCGAGTTGTTCGTCTCGTTGGCTTCCTCGAAAAGATTTAGGGGGTCGCTCGTCATCCGCACCAAGTAGTCGCCCCCAGGCACGTCGGTGATCTCGATGTACTGGCACCCGAGAGTATGGCTGTACACATCCGAACAACCGGCGGTCAAACCTTGGAAGTGGCAACTGAATGTCGGTGATCCGAAGGTGCAATTGGTGTCTCGCAGGCAGAACCCCTGCTTGTGACCCTGTGCAACCACGTTTTGACCGGTCTCGTCGAGGAGCTCATACGAGGCGAAGTTCTGATAGTGACCGTGGCCGTGGCCCTCGGCGGGTGCGCAGATGAAGTTCGGGTTGTCGCACACCGCCAATGGATTCCGCTCGCAGTTGGGGCAGCCGGGATCTCCGACCACTACGTCTGCAGGACCAAGGTTGTTGGTAGTCCCCGAGAATCGTACGAGATCGATGCCGCTGCTGGCCGAGGCGCATCCTTCGAGCAGGTCGGCAGCCGAAACTGTCGTGTCGAGCGCTATATAGACATTCGACACGGTCGCCGTGAGGTCTGGGAGTGGGCCAGCGTCGCCTCCTTGTCCACCAGTGCCACCTGCGCCCGCTGCACCGCCAACACCCGCGTTGCCGCCCGTGCCACCTGCACCCGCGTTGCCGCCCGTGCCACCTGCGCCCGCGGCACCGCCCGTGCCACCTGCGCCCGCGGTACCACCCGCACCACCTGCGCCCGCGGTACCACCCGCACCACCTGCGCCCGCAGTACCGCCGGCACCAGTTGCGCCCGCCGTGCCGCCGGCACCTGCAGAGCCACCTGAACCGCCTTCGCCCGCTAGGCCGCCCGAGCCGCCTTCGCCCGCCGTGCCGCCCGCGCCTGGCGCGCCACCAGAACCACCTGTGCTGCCGTTCGTACCTCCGCAGGCGGGGAGAGACACGCAAAAGGCCGCCGCCAATAGGAGCAAACGCATGGCGCAAGGATAGCGGAACCCAGCTTTGAGGCCATTGGGTTCGTGCCGATTCCTTCGGACCGCGAAGCCGTCGCGCTCTTCGATGTGATCAAGCTCGCATCCGCGAGCCTGGTCGGTCTCGCGTGGCAGCGCATGGTCGTGTACAAGTGGCTCGCGCCCTTGGAAGCCGGGCACCACGCCGAGGCAATCGAATGGACGTCACGAGTCGAAGCTACTATGCGCCCAAGGTGGAAGGAAGTCAGACACCGGTTGACGAGAAGCTGGAGATACCGCGGCTCGATTCATCACGCGGTCGAGTGATCGCGCTCGTCGCCGGGGTGCTCGTGATTGGAGGCCTGGTTGCCGCGTACTTCCTGACACGCGGTCCCGGGGAAAGCCCGTATCGGGTTGCTGAGGTTTCACGAACATCGATCGTCAAAGAGATCCGGGTGACCGGTCATCTGGAGCTCACCGATCAAGTCGAAGTGCCAGCACCGATCGAGGGGCAGCTCGTGAAGGTCGTGGTTCAGCCGGGCGACAGCGTCGAGGAGGGGCAGCTCCTCGCGCAGCTCGACAAAAGCGTGGCTGAGGCCGCCTTTCACGTTGCGCAGGCGGAGCTGCAGGCAGCTCGCGCGCGCGTCTCGGAGGCGGCAGCCGCGGCGGAACGCACGACCGAATCGTTCGAGCGCACGAAGCGTCTCGCAGAGAAGAGCCTGGCCAGCAACAACGCCCTGGAGACCGCACGCTCGGAAATGGCCAAAGCCCGGGCTGTGATGCAAGCGGCGCGGGCAGAGCGCGCCGCAGCGAGCAGCCGAGCCTCTCTCCGGAGCCGCGAACGGGACCGAACCGACATCGTTGCCCCGCGTGCAGGGCTCGTTCTCGAGGTCCCGCCTCACACGGGGATGATCGTCGGACCCCGAAACCGCCTGTTCCGGATCGGCGCTCCGGTCGACCAAATGAACGTTGCGGCTCCAATCGGCGAAGCTGACATCGGCGAGGTGACCGTTGGGCTTGGTGCCAAGTTCGAGGTGCCCACGTATCCGGGCCGGGTCTTCGAAGCGACAGTGAAGCACATCAGCCCCGACCCCTACACCGAGTACGGAGCGATCTTCTATCACGTCAAGCTTGCGACCGAGAACACCGAGCATCTGTTGCGTCCGGGCATGACGGCGCAGGTCCGGGTCAACGTTGCCCAGGTCGACGACGTGTTAGCGGTGCGTGAGGCGACGCTTCGGTTCACTCCAGAGGGTGCGGGCGCTGCACCCGCGCGCAGCCGCGTCTGGCGCGTCAGGGGAGACGTGCTCGAGGAGATCCCCGTCGAGGTAGGTCTTTCCGACGGCGCCTTCACGGAAATTCGGCCGACCGAGCCCGACAGCCTCGACGTCGACGACCCGATCGCCATTGGCCTCGCGCTGGAAGGCGAAGAGAACAGCCCATTGCTGTCTTTGAAGGGCCGACGATGAGCGGCTTCTCGATCGTCCAAGCCCACGGCATTCGCAAAGAGTTTCCCAACATGACGGCGCCTGTGCTCGACGAGGTGGATCTGACGGTAGGATCCGGCGAGATCGTCGCGCTCCGCGGGCCTTCCGGGTCGGGCAAGTCCACCTTGCTCAACATCCTCGGGTGCCTCGATGGCCCGACGCGTGGATCCTACTCGCTCGGCGGACGCGACGTCTCGACCCTGAGTCGCCGGGAGCAAGCCTGGGTGCGCCTTCACTACATCGGCTTCATCTTTCAGTCGTTTCACCTGATCTCCGACAACACGGTTATCGAGAACGTCGCGTTGCCGCTCTACTATTCAGGCTTGGGTCGCCAGGACCGGGAGGCACGCGCAACCGAGCTCATCGAGCGGGTTGGGTTAGGCCATCGAATGAGCCACAGGCCGTCGCAGCTTTCGGGTGGGGAGAAGCAACGGGTTGCGATCGCGCGCGCGATCGCCGCCCAGCCCCGCCTGCTACTCGCCGACGAACCTACCGGAGCCCTCGACACACGGACTGGCAACGAGGTCATGGACTTGCTTCTCGAGATCCACGCGGCTCGATCGCTCACTTTGATCATCGTGACGCACGATCCAGATGTGGCAGACTTCTGTCACCGCCAGATCTTTTTGCGCGACGGAAAGATCGTCGCCCACGGGAGCGATCGTGCGTCGAACACGTAGCGAAATCCTGGGGCACGCGTTCCGCACGACGATCCGCAACCCGGGCCGGAGCACGCTCACGATGTTGGGCCTGGCCATCGGGGTGGCCGCTTTCATCGCCATGGTGAGCTTTGGGACCGGAGCACGCACGACGGTCATGGAGCAATTCGAGATTTTGGGCACGCGCGTGGCGTCCATCAGTAGCAACGTCGGGCGGCGCGACTTCGGTGGTAGCCCCAAGCCCTTGACAGATGCCGACCTCGAGGCGTTGAGGCGCGACGCAGTGACGGTCGAGCGTGTCGTTCCTATGACCATTGAGGTGCAGGCCGTCCGATCGGCGAATGCAACCTCTTCCACCGAGGTTTTCGGTACCTCGCCGGGATTCGTCAAGATCCGAGAGTGGCCGATTTCGACCGGAGGCATGTTCGATGACGCCGACGTCCAACAGCGAGCGAAGGTTGCGGTGATCGGCCTCACGGTTGCGCGCGAGCTGTTCGGGCTGGCCGATCCGCTGGGACAGACGGTCACCATTGGCTCGAACCTCCCGTGCACGATTATCGGCGTGCTCGCCTCCAAAGGGCAGGCGACCAGCGGCAGAGATGTGGACGACATTCTGCTGGTCCCCGCGACCACTTTCGCAGCATTCCTCGGGATGCCGATGGGTTATAAGGGATTCGAGCTACAAGTGCGTGACATCGGTTTGTTGGAATCGGCCATGGAAGAGGTGGTTCCGATCATGCGCCGCTCCCACCGCTTGTCCGAAACGGAGCCGGACGATTTTCGAATCGGGAGCCCGGTGCAAGCCGCGGCCGCGGCGCGGCTGGTCTCGAACATCTTGACGGGGTTGCTCATAGGCATTGCCGCAGTGTCGCTTCTGGTCGGCGGCATTGGGGTGATGAACATCCAGCTGGTGTCGGTCGCCGAGCGCACCCAAGAAATCGGGATTCGGTCGGCCATTGGCGCATCACCGAGGCAGATCTTGTTGCAGTTCCTGTCCGAGGCTGTGGTGTTGTCGTTTACCGGATCGCTTGCGGGTGTCTTTGTAGGCTGGCTCATGTCGAGTCTAGTGGCGGAGGCCATGGGTTGGTCCGAAAGCCTGTCGGTGTTGACGATGATCGGTGCCGCCGCCTTTGGAACCAGTGTCGGGGTGCTCTTTGGCTATCTCCCTGCTCGGCGCGCGGCACAGCTCGAGCCTATCGAGGCTCTGCGCCATGAATGAGGTGAAAGATGAACGCGGTCTGCAATTGGAAGGTCCAAACATCGACTGTGGTGGTCGTGCTGGCCGCGACGCTCTCACCGGTGGCTGCAGCGGCTGAGGTTGTCACCCTGCAGGAGTTGGAGGAGCTGGCACTGCAAAACCAAGCGCGCTGGAAGTCGATCGACGCGAAGCTCGATCGGACAGCAGCCGAGGTCGATGCAGCCAGGGCCGGGAAGATGCCGACGTTTTGGCTCGACGTGACGGGCGTTGCCGCGCCAGGCTCCGATATCGAGCAGGTCCGAACCATCGACGGCCGTGCCGTCAACGTCCGGGCATCGCCGACCGTCCGAGAGCGCACCGCGTTTCGCCCCAATATCCGATATGACGGGACCATCGGGATGCGGGCACCGGTCTACGATGGGCAAACCCGTGCTGCGGTCGAGGCCGCGGAGGCCTATCGTGCGGCGGCCCAAGCAAGCTCCGGCGCATCCCGGCACGCCGTAGTGGCTCTGGTGCGCGGGTCCTACCTCGACTGGTTAGCGAACCATTTGGTGTCCAACCACGCGGCAAGCTCGGCTGAGGAAGCAAAGGCGCAGCGAGAGCGCATTGCCGAGCGGGTCGCGGACGGAGATCGACCGGGGTCCGAGCTGGACACGGCGCGTTACGAGGAGCTTCAAGCCGAGCTCGTGGCTGCCGACGCATCGGCGCAGGCCATCGTCGCAAAGCGTCAGTTGGAAGCCGCGGTGGGTATCAAGCTACTGCCCGAAGCGGAGCCCGATGGCGAGCTGCTCCAGATCGAATCCCAATACGCAAGCACCGACGCCCGGGCGGAGATCGCGGCGCTCGAGCGTCAGCGGGACGCTGCTCGTCACGAGGCTCGGAGGCACCGCAAGAGCCGGGTGCCTGCGCTGGCCGTGATCGGCCAGACCGGTGTCGCTGGCGTCAACGAGAGCGTATTTCCGATGTATCGCGTCGGCCTTCAGCTCGCCGTTCCCCTCTGGGATGGCGGACGGGCCATGGCGATGGCGCTTGCGGCAGATGCCCAGGTCGCTGAGCTCGAAGCACGCGCACGCGACACGGAAGTTTCGCTAAACGGCGAGCAGGAGCGCGCGCTCATCGACAGGAAACATGCCGAAGAGCAACTCGCCCTCGCGGACGAGTTGGTGGCGGTTTCCGAGAAACGCGTCGGGCAAGCGCAGGCTAGCTACGACCTCGGCGCTGGCGACCTCGAAGCGGTGGCGGACGCCCGCGCGGCGCTTCGCGAGGCCCAATCCCACCGCGTACAGATCCAAGTCGCGCGCGCAGACGCCATCCTCCGACTCGACGGTCCGGACTAGCCGAGTTCCGGACTGACTGTAACATTGGTGCCTCAAAACATGCTCCGCAACCACCTACGCCGAGTGAGTCGGGAACTTCAGCTCCGGGGCTGACAGGGGGCTTGAACGTGCTTAATGAGAGTGCGGGTGGTCTTGTTGGCTCGATTTGCGGTTTTGTGTGCACTGTCCATCGCGACGGCTTTCGCTCTTCCGGCTGCCGCCGACGAGCTCGATGTGTCGCACGACGGCTATGCTCGAGAAGGCCAACCGAGCAAAACGGCCGATCCGACCAGCTACGTGGTCATCGAAGCCGAGGAAGGCACCACGGAGCAGGTCGACGGGGAAACTGTGATCGTCGTCCAGGAGCCCGCGCCAATCGCAGCCTCGGCAGAAGCCCCGCCGCCTCCAGAAATCATCGTGGTCGAGGAGCAAATTCCGCCCTGCCCTGGTGGGGTTTGGGTCGATGGCTACTGGTACTACAGCAACGGGCAATATCTTTGGGTGGACGGTCACTGCGTCGTGGTCCGGGTGAACTATGTTTTCGTGCATCCGCGATGGGATTTCTACACGGGCATTTGGTGGTTCGTGCCTGGCTACTATCGGCCGTGCGCTGCCTACGTCGGGTTTGGCTACTACAGGCCGTGGTATTGGTACCCTCCTTACTATCATCCGTACTACCCCGCTCGGCGTCCTGTGCCAGTGTACCGGGGGGTTCCGCGGCGACCGACGAGCGCTCACCCGACGCCAGCTCGGCGTACGCCTAGCCGCGGGATCTCGGGTCGTCCTGATGCCACACCTCGACGAATCACCCGAGCTCCAACGCAGCCGACGACGGTCATCTATCGGACCCCTACAGGAGCGACGCGCACCACCACGACCGGGCGCACCGTCACGGGCCCGACGCCTAGGACCACGGCGCCTCGGCCTCGCTCGGGTAGCGGCATCGTGAGCCAACCCCGCACCAGGACAGGCACTGTACGCCAGCCTTCTTCGACCCGCTCTCGGTCATGGAGGGGAAGAAGCGATGGGGGACGTACGCGCTCCGCGCCATCGAGAGGAAGAAGCGATGGCCGAGGTTCGAGTGGGCCATCGACCGGCGGTTCTGGCTGGGACCGCGGCGGCGCCCGGCCTGGCCGCAGCCGCTGAGCCGACGGCGCGGTCTGCTGACGAAGCAAGCTTATGAGAAGAAGCTCGCCAGCGCCTGCGCGAGCCGTGCGGCGAACGATTCATCGACGATCAGGTCTTGCCGCGCCTCGATCTCGAGCGCGGTCCGGCCGAACTCCCGGGCATGACGCACCGCTGAATAGGCGAGACCGGCTTTGCCCGACCAAGGCTGGTTCGGAAGAACATGAAAGCCCGCTTGCTCGAGGTGACGCACGAGTCGAAGCGCTGGCTCGTCGTCTTCGTCGAAGAGCACGCCGATCTCCAACACCCGAACGTCGCCCTCGTATTCGTCGGTAAAGGTGTGGATCGAGAACACGGTGTCGCCCTGACTGCGCTCGACCATGGCGCGCACCGCTGCGTGATACGGCCTGTAGAAGCGATCGACTCGGCGCTGACGCTCTGTCTGCAGGAGCGACTCGTTCAAGTGAACGGTTTTGCCGTCGGCGATCTCCCGAAACAGTGTGTCCGAATCGAGAGGCCGGTTCGGATCGATCAAGAGCCGTGAAAAACGAGAAAGCACGGCCGGTGCATTCATCAATTCCGCGACCTCACGAGTGAACGCGGCAGCGCCGATGTCACTGGCCCAATGGGTATCGACGAGCCACTGATCTTGTTCCGGCCAGATCCACGGAGCGGGAAGCCGTGCCGACGCGTGCTCGCAGGTAAATACGACGCGAGTACCGAAGTCGCCATCGATCTGCTCCGCTGCTTCGTACAGACTCATGCTTGGAATTGTAGGCGAACGCTCGAAAAGTCGAGCCGATGATGACACTGAACGATTGAGCGGTATGGGCCCACAGACCTCCGCTCGTCTTCAGCGGACAAAGCGGATGTTGTCCAGGTAGACCGTGACGGGGACCCGTTTGCCGCGGAGAGTGATCACGAAACCGGTCTTTATGCTCGACAGGTCGAGCCGCTTCACCTTAATCCGGTAGCGCTTCCAGTCTCGGGTCAGGACGATGCCCTCGACCGTCTTCTTGGCCGAATCGGGATGAGCCTTGTCTGCTTCGAGCAGACCGACGCCGATATTGATCCGCTCGCCGCCATATTCTCCACGGGCCCACAGCTCTAGCTCTTTCGCTCCGGTAAGGTCAAACCCGCCTTCCACGTCTCCCCAGTTGTTTGGCGGATGCTGCCACGCGACGCCGACCCAGCCGAATTCACCTGTGTAGAGCATCTCGATGCACGCCGACCCCTCGTGGCAGTTGTCGGCATGGTCGCCGTCCAGAGTCAGTGCGTCGATCGAACCCATCCATCCCGACGGAACCCACGGCATGCCTTCGAAGCCGTCCTTGTAGACGTAAAACGGCATGGACGTGCGCACCTTACCTTTCACCAGCAGCGGCACATTCGCAGTCGCCGCACTTCCCGCCGCATCATAGGCGTAGAGGAACAGCCGATACGGCCCGGGATCCCTGGGCATGCGCAGCCGGGCGCCACTGGCGCGACCCTCGAGGACCGCGCCCTCCACCTCGGGCGGCACGGGCCGGAAGTCGCCACCGGTCGTGTACTCACCGGACTCGCGGCGCAGCACCCAACGTACGCGGATCGCAGCACCTTCGGGATCGGTAATGACGGCACGCACGCGTACCTCGTCCCCCGGATCCAGCCGCGGTTCGCCCTCGATCACCAATGGCTCCACCGTGGGCACAAGGTTGGTCGGGGGGCTTCCGGACCAGAGCTCGGTCATGACATCGACAGCCCCGAGCCGGGCGCCATCAGGGAGGAACATGCCGTACCAGGTCGGGGTGGCCTCCATCTTAGAGCCCCACGTAAAGACGTACGAACCGAGGGCGAGACCCGGAGCTCCGGTCACGCCACGCTCGTAGCTACGCCGGTAAAACGCCGCCTTTTCCGTGCTCGTGAGCTCGTAGGGCGCCCCCCAGGCGCTCTTTGCGCTCTCCCACGTCCCGGGCGGTCCGAACTCGGTGAGTATGTACGGCTTGGTACCGCCACCGGCGCGGTAGCGTTCGGCCAGAGATAGCGCACCGCCATAGGAGTTGATGCCGTGGATGTCGATCGCCGGGGCGTTATTGACGCGTTGGATCCGCGTGCCGCCAAGCTCGGCAGTGACGGTCATCGTGGGATGGTTCGGGTCGAGCTCCTTGGCCATGGCGGCGACGTCGTTGACCGCCTTCCAGATCACCGGATTGTCGCCGGACTCGAAACCCTCCATCTCGTTGCCGATGCCCCACATCAGGACGGCCGGATGATCCTTGTAGCGCAGCACCGCCTGGCGAGCTCGCTCCATTTGTTCTGCCACCTGCGCCTCGTCGTTGTAGTCGAAGCCGTGGCGCTCGTGGCCGAGCCAGATACCAACGGTGACGGACAAGCCGAGGGCGTGCGCTTCGTCGAGACGCGCATCGAGATCGTCGGCGCCCCAGGTACGGACCGAGTTTGCGCCAGCCGCGGCGAGTTGATCGAGCGGGGCATCTCCGCCGGCGCCGCGGATGAAATAGGGCTTGCCACCGCGCAGCAATTGCCAGCCGTTCTCCGTCTGCCTCAGCTCCACCGGGATGGCCTCGGCCCGCGCGGCCAACGGCCACAGCAGCAGGCTGGTGCAAAGAGCGATAGATAGCCGCGCGGTTGTTGTTCGCATCATGGTCCGACTAGGCTTCTGGCACGGGCTAAGCCATCACGCGATATCCCACGACATCGACCGTTGAGTTCGTGCCCTTCTCAGGCCTCCAAGCGCTCTCGGATGTTCTCCATCGCCAAGTCCATTTCGCGCTCGTTCCGCCTGAGTACCAGCTTCTCAGCCAGCTTGCCGAGCACCGGAACGGGGATGGTGTAGTCGATGCTTAGGTTGAGCGTTGTACCGCCATCCTTGGGCTCATAAAGGAAAGTCCAAGTGCTCTCGCCGCCACCCTTGCTTTGCAACACTAGGCGTTTGTTCGGCACATATTCGACAACCGTAGTCTCTCCGCTGAGCGGCACGCCTACCATCTTGTACTTCCAGCGATGATGCTGCCCCTCACCCGAGCCGGTCACATCCGTAGTTTCAATCACTCCCGGAAGCCACTCTACATCATTCCTCGGATCCTCGAGATATGCGAAGACCTGGCTCACCGGAGCCTTGATGCTTACGATTCTGTGTATTGTTGCCATGGCATTCCGTCCCTTCTGTTAATAGCTCCGCGATAACCGAGTTTTCAGCCCGGTCATGTGGCAACAGTGGTGCATCGCCCATGCCAACCGAGAAGCGTCGGCAATCATTTGGTAGTCGCCAGAGAGTGACCGAAACTGTTGCGTTTCGAGGCGGATGGACGCACGGAGTGCGCCATACTTCCGAACGCCGGTTCGTGGTTCATATCCGTGCTTTGTAGACGATCTCGCAGGGGCGGTCCGCGCGTGCGACGCCTCCGATCTGCCGCCGAAGGGGGAGCGGGTGGTCGAAACGCGGAGTCAGGTCGAAGCGCCTAAACAGCTCGCACGTAGCGTGGCGGATCGCCGAGGTGGAAAAGCGATGCGCAGGGCAGGTGTGCTTGCCGTGACCGTAGGTCGTGACGAGCTCGCGTGCCGGGAGCTCGCTGGTTCGAAGGAAGGTTGCGCCCCGGTAGTTGTTCGCATCGAAGTGGTCGAGCCCCGGAGCTGCAGAGCGGTTGGTGACCGACAGCATGGTGGTTACGAGGATCCCTGGCGCCAATCGATAAGTCCGGCGCTCGTCGGAGAGCTCGATCGGGCTGACGATTCGCCGAAGGACGATCGAACGTTGGCTCATGCGAATCGCCTCGTGGCTGAACGAGTCGAGACTGCTGTCGTCGCCCTGACGAATCTGCTCCACCAACGAGGGATCTCGAAGTGCGTATACCAACGTCCAGGCCATGGCCGCGAAGAGGTTCGATTGTGAGCCCATGTGGACGACGATGACGTCGTGCGCGATCCCGATTTCGCGGTCAGGGCTCGGCACGCCCTCCCAGGACGCACAGATGCGTGAGAACAGGTCGTTGCCGCCAAGCTCGGGGCGAGTCGTGAGTGCCTCGCTGAAGATCTCTTCGATCGCCCTCATCGCGCGCCGTTCGCGGCGCTTTCGCGTCGCCATCGCGAATATGGCTTTGTGAGGATGCACGAACGATTCCGATGCATCGAGCTGCTCGAAGTGCGCGACGAGCGTGTCGAGCTCCGCGTCGGAGAGCGCAGTCATGCCGCCCCAACTTGCAAGGCCCATGCGGTGCGCGAGTCGCTTCGTGAACGTAAAGAGCTCGATCGACCCCCCGTTCCCGAGGTGGCTGAGCTCGAGTGCGACGGCATTGCGGAGGTTTTCGAGATATACCTCGACATCGTCTCGCGCAAAGAGGTCATGGGGCAACGTCCGGCGACCTTCGAACAGCTCGATCGGCACTTTGTGGCTCAGCAATGTGAGGTCGGCGAGGGCTTTGCTCGCCTGTTCTTCCGGCAGCCTCCACAAACTGCTTACGCCCAAGGGCGAGAAGACGCAGAACAAGCGGTAGCCAAACGCGTCGACGACGAAGGTATCTCCAAAGCGTTCTCGGCAGCGAGTGAAGAACGCAGTGGGATCGTGAATGAGCGCGCGGCCCGCGCTGACCCAGGGCACGACCCCACCGACATGAGGCGGCATCGGATCCACAGAGGGCCGTGCGGCAAAGAGCGCGGACGCCACCCCTCGCGCTCGCGCCACGGCCGCCGAGACGGGATTTTCGACGTTGATGCCGTAGCCTTCGACCATGTTCACGACATTCGGAAGGTTGACCGCGAGCTTTAGGTCGCCGTCCACGCGGATCTTCCCGCCCATGAAGGCGCGCATCGGGTTCATTTGGCCGGTCGTCAGCGCAACCCAGTCGTCAGAGGTCACGTGGATCGTTGCGCCGGCTTCTGGGCCGTTCTCCCGGGTGACGAACCCGGACGTCGTGCCTTTTCGAAGGTCGAGCGTCCAAGTGCCCCCGGCGTCTCCACTAAGCTCGAATCGGAACACGGCATCGGGGAGTGTTGCTGCCTCGGGCTTCGCAGCCGCGGCCCGCTCGAACGCGTCGAAAAAGTCAGATGCCCTTGCCATCTTCGAGGGACGACGGTATCGGCGCACGGGAAAAACCGCAACGTCGCCACGCATCGAACCACCTCGTTGAGCCTTGGACGGTCGCGCAAGCTGCTGTAAGAGCCCTCCGAGGGAGTTCGAACGACACCATGTCGCCAGTTCGCCGCAAAACGCTACTTGCTCTTACAGCCCTCCTGTCTTCTGGGGTAGTGCAGAGCCTCATCTTTCCACCCTTGAATTATTATTGGCTCCACCCCTGGGCCTTGGCGCCGGGCTTCTACGTTCTCAGTCAGCTCCGCGGGAGGCGCGCGTTCTTCGCCGGTTGGCTCATCGGCATCACGGCCCACGTGGCGTGTTTCTACTGGATTGCCGAAACCGTGACTCGCTTTGCCGGCGTGTCGCCGGTCCTCGGTGTGCTTGCGCTCGTGCTGTTCGCCGCCTTCGAGGGACTCTACTTCGGGGTCTTCGGCTGGGGGCTCGGCTACCTACGCTCTATTAGCGGCGCGGCATGGCCGTTTGCTGGCGCTGCATGGTTTGTCACCTGCGAGTTTCTCAATCCGCAGCTGTTTCCTTTTTACCAAGGCGTTGCGCTCTATCGCGTTCCCGAGCTGTTCTTGGTCAGCAGCGTCACCGGCATCCTCGGAGTCACGTTTCAGTTCGTTCTCCTCAGCTTGCTTTTGGTGGCTGTCGTCGAGCAGTACCAAGGCATTGGGCGGCTGACCCGTCGAGCCTGGATCGGCTCCGGCCTGGCGGTGGCGCTCATCTCGCTTGCCACCGTCGGAATTTCCGCTTGGCAGATTCAACGAATCGAAGCCGCCGAGGCACAGGCCCCGTCGATGCGAATCGCCATCGTGCAACCCAATCTCGGGGTCCTTGCGCGACGAAAGCTCGGGACGATCGGTGCCGCGCAGCGACACGTCGAGCAAAGCCGAGCTGCCCTCGCACAAGATCCGGAAATCGACGTCTTTCTCTGGTCGGAGGGTGCACTGCGGAACTCTCCTGCTGACCCTGGGAACGCCGCCGTGTTTGATTTCATCCGTGAAAGCGGACGCGAGATATGGACCGGCGTGCGAACGGTGGAAAAGGTGGACGGTCAAGACACATTCTTCAACACCGCCTACCTGCTGCGTCGAGATGGGACCGTGGGGCAGCGGTATGACAAGGTCCGGCTCCTTCCTTTGGGCGAGTACATGCCGTTTGAGGATCAGCTCCCGGTCTTGGGACGCGTGCCGGGAGTGAGCCACTTCGAGGCCGGAGATGATCTGGTGCTTCTCGACTCGGAGACTCCTGCCCGAACCTCCTTTCTGATCTGTTACGAGGCCATTCTGCGCGAATTCGTGCGAACTCGCTTACCCGAGCAAACCAACTTGATGACCAACGTGACCTTCGATGACTGGTTCGGCGACACGAGCTGTCCATCACAACACCTGATGTTGGCTGCCAATCGCTCCGCCGAGCTCGGCATACCTATGGTGCGCGCTGCAACTACGGGGATTTCGGCGTTCGTCGACGCTCGAGGAGTGATTACCCATCAGTCGGTTCTCTTCACCCAGGAAAATCTGGTCGCGGACGTCCGGCCGATCCATGTTCCGACCTTCTATGGCGCAGTGGGTGACTGGTTCCCCTGGGGTGCCGTGCTCATCTCGCTTTCACTGCTGATGCTGGCGGTTAGGCAAAACAAAAAGCAAAGGCGGTCTGCCGAAGGCTAGTCGGAACTGCGCGGAGGTGGTGCCGAGAAATGCTGTCGGCCTTTCAGCGCTTCTCGTAGCTCCCCTCGAAAGTCCGGATGCGCAATGGAGATCAACGCCCCCGCGCGTTCGCGCAACGTCATTCCGTGGAGATTGACCGCTCCGTGCTCGGTGACCACCCAATGGACGTGCCCGCGCGTCGTCACGACGCCTGCGCCCGGCTTGAGCTGCGGGACGATCCGGGAAAGCGCCCCTCGCTTGGCGGTCGACGGAAGAGCAATGATGGGCTTACCGCCTCGGGAAAGCGCAGCCCCGTGGATGAAATCCATCTGGCCGCCAATTCCCGAGTAGATGCGGTGACCTATGGAGTCTGCGCAGACCTGGCCGCTCAGGCTGATCTCGATCGCCGAGTTGATCGCGACGACTCTGGGGTTCTGTCGGATGATCGCCGTGTCGTTGGTGCGGTCACAAGGATGAAACTCGACCGTGAGATTGTCGTCGACGAAATCGTAGAGACGAGGGCTTCCCATGACGAAACTCGTCACGGAACGTCCTTTGTGCACCTTCTTTTCGCTGTTCGTGATGACGCCGGCTTCCGCCAAGTCGACCACGCCGTCGGAAAACATCTCCGAGTGGACGCCCAGGTCGTTCTTGTCGCCGAGGCGCCGTAGAACCGCGTCAGGGATCGCGCCGATGCCCATCTGCAGCGTAGCCCCGTCCTCGACGAGCTCGGTGATAATCTCGCCGATGCGCTTGTCGACCTCCGATTCCTGAGCCGGCTGATGGCTGTGCAGTGGGCGGTCCGAGGCGATAAACGCGTCGATCCGATCGAAGGGAACCGCAGTATTCCCTTGCGTCCGTGGCATGCGGTCGTTGACCTCCGCAATGATCATCTTGGCAGACTCGGTGGCCGCCTTGGCCGTGTCGACCGACGTGCCGAGTGTACAGAAGCCGTGTCTATCCGGCGGCGACACCTGCACCAAGGCGACATCGAGTGGGATCTGCCCACTCGTGAACAGTTCCGGAATGTCCGAAAGAAAGATCGGCATGAAGTCCGCGCGCCCCTCGTCGATCGGGGCCCGAAGCGCCGGTCCAGTGAACAGCGAGACCGACAGAAAACGCCCACGATGCTGCGGCTCGGCAAAACGGCAGGGGCCGTTTAGATGGAGGTGATAGAGCCGCACCGCTTCGAGGTCGGTACGGTCGGCAAGGGCCTCGAGGAGCGGCGTCGGCGTTGCTGCCGCGCCGTGCACGAACACCCGGCTACCGCTAGGCACGAGCGCCACGGCCTCTTCGGCGACGACTGCTTGCTTCCTCCATTCAGAGTCCATGATGATCGTTCCGGCTAAACGTAGCGCGAGTCTCCTCCAAAGCCATTCAGCCCCCGAATTGCGCAAAACACCTTATCTGTCCACTTTTTCTTTCGGCCGGCCTGACCCGCCTTGCTCATTCCCACGGCTTGATGCTCAGGAATGCATCGGTACGGCTCAGCTTGTTGCTGAGGCCCGTAGCGAGGTTCCTGAATAGAACAACCCCGATGTCGCTTCGTTGCTCTAGCAACCGATTGAGATCTTTGTGATGAACTGCGGCGGCCTCGACGGGACCGTCCGCGATCGCAGTCGCCGTGTGCGGGGTCTTGCGAAGGAGGGACACCTCGCCGAGAAGCTCGCCCTGGCTCACCGAGCCAACCTCCTCCTGGGGGCTTCCGGCGAACACGCGCGCCGCGCCGGAGAGCAGGATGTAGAGCCGTGCATCTCGCTCCCCGGTTTTCACAATCGTCTCCGTGTCGGCAAAGCTCACCGTCTCGAAGAGCGTCGAAAGACGCGAGACCTGTTCTCGATTCAGGCCGTGCCCCAAGCGTGTCGAGGGTAATAGCTTTACGAGCTGGGGCTGAATGGCTCTCGTATTGAGATTACGAATCACCATCTCGAACACCGGCTTGGCTTCGTCGATGAGACAATAGTCGCGCTCGCGGAGCGGCACATAGAACCGCTGCATCCGAACCGTGTCGAGCCGCTCCACGTGATGGAACACGGCGGCTGGCAGGTAAGCGACCGGCACGAAACCGATCTCGAGAAGCGTCTTTTGCATTCGTGGGGCGTGCGCGTTGACATCCACCTCGACGTAGTCGACCCGCCATTCCTCGCGTGATCGGCGCATGAGCTCCTTCAGCAGAACGCGAACCGGATGCTCATCTGCGCAAACCAACTCGAAGATCCGCACTGCATGATCGAGGCGAGCGTCGTGAGCATACCCCACCGCCCCCACGAGATGCCCGTCTTTTCGTGCAAGAAGATACGACGTGTTGTGCGACTCGAGCGCGCGTAATCCAAAGTGGAGCCGGGCCGGACCAAAGATCTCGGGCTGCCTCACCCGGCCCCGCTCGAAGCGCAGGAGCGATGCGTACCCTTTTGCGCTCATTTCCTCGATCTCGAAGCTTTCGTCGAGACCATATGGCGGCGACATCTCGTCGACGATGGCATCTGCTTCGATGCCGCAGCTTCGCAGTGCACGTTGCGCCAGCCCGTAGACCTGCGGAGCGACCCGCGGATGGTTGCACCGTAGCTTCAAGCCTTCACCGAAGTGGCGAACGAAAAGCGCAACCGATTCGCCATTATGAATTGGAAGAAAACCGATGGGGGCAAAGCCGTGCGCCAATGAAATTTGCTGGGAGCGCGTGTGAGCGACTCGGTTGTCGGCGAATCCGATATGTAGATAGGGCGCAACGTGTCGGATTCGCTCGGTCATGAGACGATGACCGATCTGCTTGCCCCGCATCTCGGGATGAACGACCAGGCGCCCAAACTCGCCGATGAGATCGGCATACGCGCCTACCTCGATCACCACGGACGCCGTTGCCGCGATCTCGCCGTCGTCACGCTCTGCAACGAGAACCAGCGAGTTGTCGCTGTAGATCATCTTGCGGAGGTATGGAGGGGAAACGAACTCGGGATGTGAATAGCGATCACCGTAACACTCGCTGAAGAGCGCCTGAATCGCCGTGATATCCCCCTCGTCGGCAGGACGAATGCTCACTTTCGCCGCGTCGACCTTCGCCATACCCATTCCTCCATATGCAAGAACGAGCGGATAGTAAACCTAAAGGCGACACGACGACGTTGGGTTTCTTGATCGCGACCTATCTAGGGCCGTGGTATCCGACCAGCGGGCCCGAAGTGCTCGTGTGCTAACGTGGCACACGAGTTCGAGGAAAATGATGTCTTATCGCCACCGCTTCGACTTGAACGTGGCAAAGTCGATCGCGGTGACTTCGATCCGGTCGCTTCGCCGGCGGACTGACGCGCGTTAGTCGGGTCGCAGGATGCCGTCTTCGATGGCAGCTTGACGCCAGCGTGCGCCCTCCTCTTTGCCTTGGACTCCCGCGCGCTCTCCTAACGCGTAAAGGATCTCATAGAACTGATATTGCCCGCGATCTCCGGTCTCGGGATCCCTGGGTGTCGTGGGGTTCCGTTCGCAGTACTCGACCCGGTCACGCAGGCCGACCAGCTGACGGCGCGCCATGATCGAGTCGATACATGCAAAGGCGAGCATCGCAATGGGTGCGAGAGGCCCGCTGGTGTCCGCCGAAATCCGGCTGACGAGGCGCGCATCCCGCCCTTCGCGGCAAAGCAGGTAGCAGCTCACCATCCGGGCCCGCGATCCAATGAACCGGCCGCCACCCAGCCACCACGCGACGGTGCGTCCCGCATCGATGTGGCGGAGATAACCGATGGCCGTGGCGTCGCCCAAGCTCGGCTCGGGAACCCACGAGACGAGGTGCCATGCGGAAGTCTTTCGCCCGTTGTCGAGCCAGTCGACGCTGTACCATCCTGCGCCGCGCCCGAGTTGCGCAATCCAAGGCCAGACGCGCTCGGGAGGCGCCTTGATCGTGATGGCACGCGTCATCGCGAGCCGCACGCGAGGCCCACCTCGAAGATACTCGTCACCGGGCATCGCCCGCGCACGCTCTTCGGGCGTCGATCCCCATCGCGTTCCCCAACGGAGGAGCGCTGCTCCGAGTAGAGCAAGCACGGCGAATGCTGCGAACCAGCTCATGATAGAGACCTCTCACTCCGTCCTTGCATTCGACGTGCTAGAAGGCAATCCGCCAAAGGTAGGTGGCACACAATGGAACCAACGCTCGTCACATGGATGCTGGTCGTATTCGGTGCGATCACTCTGAGCCCGCTCACAGTTGCGTATCTGGCCTTCCTGCGGAGCCCGTACAGTCCGAAGTCGAAAGAATTGATGATCGGCAAGGGCGAAGACTGGCGGGACAAGACGCATTTCCGTTTCGCTCTGGGTGGCGCCCGGGCCGACGTGTTGGTCTTGGCCCCGCTGTTTGTGTCCGGAAGTGTCGGTGCGCTTCTGGGTCAACCCTGGGGATACGTGCTCTTCGCGGCGGCAGGAGCGATCTCGCTCTATATCAACATCATCTTGTGGTTCACGGAGAAGGAATATGTCTATCCTTCGCGCGGACCGCTCCGCTATTACACGTACTACTGGGGATTCTTCGTCTACTGGGGTGCGCTAGCCCTGGCCTATTCGGCTCTACGCCTCAGTGGGATCGAGTTCTGATAACGAAGGCCGCTTCCGTTTGACGCGCGATGCAACCATCATCGCCTACGCGCAAGTTGGGTCCGGCGCGTACATCGTGGTCAGCGGGGTCCTCGCGAGAGGCGCACGCGATATGCGCGTGATTCGCCATCGCTACGTCTTTCTGAACTCGTCGACACCGCGCTGAATCTCCGCAGGCGTCATCTCCTTCGTAATCCGAGACAAGATCCACAAGTGCCCAAACGGGTCTCTAATTCGGCCCTCCCGATGTCCGTAGAACTGATCTGCAACAGGGATGAGAATCTTCGCGCCATGCTGCTCGGCTCGGTCTGCGACTGAGTCTGGATCATCACACATCAGTGTCATCAATACTGGCGACCCCTCCGGTCGCTGAGACGGGTACCAATCGTCGTGTGCATCTGCGAGAGAAACGACGGCTCCACGAATCGAGATCGCCGCATGGACAACGAGTCCCTCAGGGCTCGTATAGCGCTCCAACTCCTTGGCGCCGAAGACCTTCTCGTAGAAGGCGATGGCGTCTGCGGAACTCGAAACGATGAGACGTGGGGTAAGAACTGGCGAGTCTTCAGGCATCAGCCATTTATAGCACTTGCCTTCGAACCCGTATTGTAAGAATCGGCATCGTCGAGAACCGCGTGGTTCCAATCGTCGGCGTTGCGAGAAAATAGTTCATCGGAGTGACGCCGGTCAGTGCCCGGAACTCGTGAATCCTATGCGACTGATCAAAGCAGCCGTGCTGATACGGCTAGTGTCGCCCAGTACCTTTCACGGGCAATGGTTGCGACTGAACACACGAAGCGCTGAAGACGGTACCCGCGAGCATAGGTTTTGGGGGACAGCCCCATTGATGCCACGAAGTCTTGGCGAAGCTGACGCCAGTGATCATCCGTTGCTGTGCTTCGTCTTGGTCCCCTTTACGTTCGACTGTGAGCCGTGCGCACTGTGCGGGACAAGGCGGATGCCGCGCTCGGCTCGCGCATGTCGATCCGTCGGCACGCTGGCTGACAGCCACGAGCGTCTCAAGAACCTGCACGTAAGTGCGCATCGTCGCAGTGAGCAAGCTGCACGTACCTGGGAACGTCCCCACGCCTATCAGTGTTCTCCCAGAATGAAAATGTGTGCTTACTCACATGAGCCCACACGAGCAGCGCTGGCACGCCGTTTCTCGTTGATCTCCAAAGGCGATCCCGAGTAGTCATGGGAGGGGTTGTATGCCCCGTTGCCCGTCGACCCCCCCAGGCGCGAGTCTTCTTCGCGCTGCTGGTCATGCAGCTCGTAGCGTGTTGTGCAGTGAACTTCCCAGTCGAGGACCTCAAACCAATGAGCAAGACACGATTTGCCCCCTGGCTCGTGTTCGCATGTGTCGGCACCCTGGTAGGCTGCGCAAGCGGCGACCAGGCCGACGCAGGCAACACCGAGCTGAACGTCATTGTTCCGAACAATGAGTCGAGCCCTGGTGTGCCGGCCCCAGTCGACATCCAAGATGTCGAGTACACCATCAACTGTCTTGGAAACAGTGATACGTTCCTAGACAACAACGCCAGCTTCCCCGACGAGGTCCAGATCAATGGTAACCTCGAGGTCCAGGATGGCCGGACCGACCCGCAGGGCCCCATCCCGCCCGAGTTCGGTACGCCGCGCCCTGGCGACGGAGCCGAGATCTGGCAAGCCTTCATGGACCTGCCGCCCGGAGACTGCACCGTGCAACTTCGCGCACGTGACAACGACGGCGAGGTTATTTGTACCGCTCAGGAAGACGTGACCATCGCCGCGGACACCACGGTGAAGGTCAACCTCGTCTTGATCTGTCAAGTGAGCTACCAGGCTCCTGTCGGCATGCTCGACGTGGACGCGACGTTCTCCTTCGTCGTCGGCAACTTCTGCCCCGACCTCTTCCAGCTCAACTGCCTCGACAGCGCGCCGCAGCCGCCATTCTTTGGCGTTCCGATTGCAGCGACGTCCTGCGAGGTTCGCTTCCGCGACGGTGACAGCACCTGCGGCGAGGGGTGTGACCCCCAGAGCTGCAACGTGGTCCCCGAAGGGCTTGTCTGCTTCTACGATCCAAACGGGGACAACATCGATGATGGTGATCCCCCGCCAGTGGTCGAGACCACCATCACCTGTGGCGCCAACGCGCTGCTCGACTGCGAGGGTGACCTCGTTCCGGACGCCTCTTGCACGTACTCCGGCGACACACTGGGCATCGTTGGCGACCAGCCTCCGGTTCCCGTTGCGGTCGGTGGTCCTGGTCCAAATGCAGGCGGCTTCTACGTCGCGTGTGATCCGGCCGGTGTTCCGGGTGCGACCATCACCTGCACCGCGGTCACGACCGACGGCGACAACGACTGCGATAAGACCAAAGTCCTTTCGATCGATTGTCCAGGCCTCTCGCCCTGTCAGAACTTCGGCGACGACGCGGCATGTCAGGCCGCAGCCAGCACGGTCTGCCAAGCCGGCACCTGCAACGAAGCGACCTGCGACGGCGCCTCAGCGGCCGCCTGCTGCGACTACGTTGCAGCGGCGGATGGCATCGACTGCTCATCAGAAATCCCCGAGCCGAACGGGGAGTGTCAGGGTGGAGTCTGTGTATCCACGAGCTGCACGGACGACGCGTCATGCGACACCGACGGCAACGACTGCACATTCGCACCGCCAGGCACATGTGACCTTGGCTCGAGCCTTTGTGATCCACTCGCCGACCGGCCGCCAGGCTTCTCCTGCAACGGCGACACAGGTACATGCGACGGCGGCGGCACCTGTATCGACAACTGCACCAGCGTCGACTGCTCCGACGGCAACGAATGCACACAGGATTTGTGTGACCCGACCGGCGGCCTGGCCACCTGCTCCAATCCGGACGAGGTCGACGGCACGTCGTGCGATGCGGGCGGCGGCCCAGGTAGTGGCACGTGCCAGAGCGGTGCTTGCATCGGCCTTCGAGTCGAGACCTTCAATTTGGCACTTGCGGGCGCGTTCATCCCGTATGAGCAGGAACGGCGCCAGTCGCTTCCCGCGGCAATCGCAGCGACGCAGTCCGACATCCTGTGCCTCCAGGAGGTCTGGTCCCAGGCGGACAAGGACGCGATCCGCGCCGCTGCACTCCCAAGCTTCCCGTACATCGCCTCGTTCCTGAACGACCTCGACACCCCGCTCGACGACGCCACGGACCAGAACGGGCTGGTGCCTCCGGCTCCTACCACCGTGCCCTGCCCGGATGACGTCGAGGTGATACCAGGAACGACCATTGCGGACCAAATGAACGCCGCGATCGATTGCGTGCGGGATGGTTCGGACAGCCAAGGGAATCCGTGCTCGACGATCCCGGGAAGCGACGACGGCCGAACCACGAGCACGGCATGCGCAGCCGAGGCATGCACCGTCGAGGTTGCGGGGCTTATACTCGGAACCGGGCAGCAACAACGCTGCTATGCGTGTCTCGCAACCCAGCTTCCGACCGATACATTCGGCACCATTCGCGGGAGATGTCCCACGGTCGTCAACCAGGAGCTCGCCTTCCAGGGGCAAAATGGTGTGATGATCCTCTCACGATATCCCTTGAACAACGTGGTGAATTGGGTGATTCCAGGGACCTGGAACCGCAGAGTCATCTTGAGCGCCACGGCCGAGCACCCTAGCGGGACCGACGTCGATGTGTTCTGCAATCACCTTACCCCGATCTTTGACGACCTCGTGTTTCCGTACACCGGGCAATACGGAGCCGGACTGACGTACGCGGCGGGCTGGGAGGCCGAGCAGTTCCTCCAGGCCCAAAAGCTGATCGCTCACGTGCAGAGCGTCAGCGGGAGCAGGCCGGCGGTCATCCTCGGTGACCTCAACACGGGTCGTGGCTATTTCGACGACCCGGGCAACGCCATCTTCCCCGAGGGAGAGCCGACGCTGGACCTACTCGAGAGCGTCTTTACCCCAGCCTACGCCGCGGACTACACCCCAGCTTGCACCTTCTGCCAAGAGAACCCAGTCGCTGGTATCGAGCGCGAAGCAACGGTCTGGATCGACCACATCCACATGTACAATCTACCGGCCACGGCCGTGACGGCCACCGAGCGCACGTTCGACCAGAATGTGCTCACAGTCCCAGACGGCACTGGCGGCACCATCGACATTCCGCTCTCCGACCACTACGGGATGCGTTCGGTCATCGTCGTCCCCTGAGACGCTCGGTGTCCGGAAGAAATTGTGGGGACGAAATCTCCATCTGCAAACGCCTGTTGCGCGGCATCCGTACAGATACCGGCCTTTATCCATTCCTTCGTTGGATAATCGCACTCGGTTGCCGTCGTGCATGCGTCACCAGGCGCGAATTGCATCAACCCGTATAACGACAGGGCCAGAGCGGTGGCGGAGACCTAGTGCGCGGTGAGCTGATCCAAACCTCGTTTTGCTTGATCCGGACCCCGAGGACGGGCGCCTCCGCTCTGTGTGCGACCCGCGGGGGACACGCGCGATTTCTATGAAGAGGACGAGATCGCTAACTCGTTGAAATTCTTTGCGGACGCGGAGGGATTCGAACCCACGACTTCTGCCTCCGGAGCCCAAATCACCAGCCTAAATCGCCTGGTTTTCCCGTGGTTTTTAGGGACGAGCCAGGCGCCACTGAGCGCGACGAGACTCCTTTAACCCCCCTTTTGGGACCGGTGGTCCCGAAAGACATCGAGCTCTCCGCTCGGCGCGCATTAGCCGATCCAAGTGTATCGAACCGCGAACTGACCCTTGCTAGATGGGTTCTCAACTCTCTTGGTCGGCCGAGCGAGCAAACCAAACAACCCCACCCAGGTTGGCGTCCGCCAACGCCTGTGATGGTATCCGCCGATTTGGCAACGCCAAAGATTTGAAATCACTTGCGGCGACCTTGGCCCGCTTCGTGCGTACTGAAACAACCCCACCCAGGTTGGCGTCCGCCAACGCCTGTGATGGTATCCGCCGATTTGGCAACGCCAAAGATTTGAAATCACTTGCGGCGACCTTGGCCCGCTTCGTGCGTACTGAGCACACATGACTCAGCCGCGCTTCGTGCTTGCCGGCGACACCGTGATGGTCACGCGGCGCACGCTACGCCGCCACCACCTCTTTCGGCCCGACCCGGCCATTCGGCAGCTCTACCTCTATGCCCTCGCCGTGTGCGCCAAGCAGTTCGGCATCCTCGTGCATGCCGTCACGCTCATGTCGACGCACGAGCACCTGGTCATCACCGATCCCAATCGACGCCTGCCGGAGTTTCTACGCGACCTGCATCGGCTCGTCTCCCTTGGCGCCAAGGTGATTCGCAAGTGGGAGGGGCCCATCTGGGACCACGAAAAGAGCTCGGTGGTGCGGCTGCTCACCGAGCAGGCGATGATCGAAAAGCTCGCCTACGTGATGGCTAACCCCGTTAAGGCGGGCCTCGTCGCGCATGCTCGAGACTGGCCCGGCATCACCGTGCTCCCGCACGAGCTCGGACGGCGCACCTTGGTGATCGAGCGACCTCGGGTCTTCTTCAGTCCGGACAATGAGAAGTGGCCCGACACAGTCGAGCTCACCCTCACCTTGCCGCCCACGCTCGAGCGATCGTATCCCGCCCAGGAGGTGCGGGAGGCGGTGAACGAAGAGCTCGAGCGCCAAGAACGGCAGGCCCGCGCCGAGGTCAAGGCGCGGGGCTGGCGAGTCCTCGGGGCGGGGCGCGTACGGCGTCTCTCCCCCTATCGGAGAGCCACGAGCTTCGAGCTCCTGCGCGACCGAAACCCGACCTTTGCGGTCGGAAGGGGACAAAGGAAGGTGTTCTTTCAGGCCGTCGCCGAGCTCCGTGGGTTTCGGTGCGCGTATCGGCAAGCGCTCGAGCAGTGGCGTGCGGGACTCCGGGGCGTCGTGTTTCCGCAGGGCACCTGGTGGATGTGCCAGGTGCATGGCGCGGCCGGGCAGATGTAGCCGAGCCCCTTAGAAGCTGGGGCCTTGGGACCACGGCTCACGTCGGTCGACGCACCGATGCGCCTGGAGCGTGAGATGAGCCGCTCATGCGAAGCGCTGAGGCCGCTGCAGGCGAATTGCGGGGCAACCGTCGGGCCCGAGGACGGTTACCGCGGAGACGGCAAGAGCTTCAGCGGCGCTTGGTCGCCATCGAGCCCGCCACGCCCCGAGGTCAACCAGGGTCGGGTTGTTCCGCCCTCGAGCTCGCCAAGATCGCGTCCGATGCCAACGTGTCGAAACTGGTCCTTACCCATCTAATCCCGGCTCCACCAAACGTTATCGCTGCGCGCATGTTTAAGTCCGGCATGGGCCAGCATTATTCGGGACCGATTATAGTCGCAGAAGACCGGATGATGTTGAGCTGGTAATCTGGCCGTGATCGACGGCGCCGCCCCAGACGGAGGCAACAACGTCACTCTCGTGGGTGTCCTACCCCTCGCCAAGGACAACATCAAGACGCTGGCCGCAACGTTGTCAGAGCCGACCATAGGAGGTGTTCCTCAAGAACAGGAAGCCTCTGCTCGACGAGATTCGGGTGGCCAAGAAGTTTTTCGAGTCGAGAGCGCGGTAAAGCCGCGCGCGCTCCTGTCTTGGATGAGTCGTTTGTTTTGATTGCGGGAGCCGGACTTAGACCGAGGACCTTACCCTCAGGTCACCGAGCCAAAGAGAAGACTGCCTACGCCAATGAAACCATCAAGCCCCTGCTGGCCGGCACTCTGTTGTCCAACAGGTCCAGCCAGGTTTTCTGCAAAGTTTTCGGATCGTTGATCCATTCGATACTCATCAGCTTCTTGATGTCGGCGGCGACGGCAAAGCTGGTCTGCATCGCCTTCATCATCAACACGCTCTCGCCCCATTCTTTTTGGCGCTTGGCGAATTGCGTGGGCGCGAAGAAGAAGGTGGGTTCGGCTCCAGGCAACTCTCCGACCTCGCCGCCCTGCTCCCAGTGGCTGGCTCCTACCAAAGAGCTGCAAACGACGTTTTCGCCAACGTGCTTGTGCACCGCGGTGGTCAGCCTGACGTCGCCGGACATGTCGATGTAGGCGGTGGGCTTGCTGGCGTCGATTTGGTCTTCTTCTCCGTACAACACGACCTGGTCAAAGCAGCCAAGGCCTTCGACGAAGTCACGGTTGCCCGGGGAGGTAATGCCAACGAGCTTCGGGTCAACGTTGGCATCGGAGCGCAGCATCTTTGCGACCCCGAAACCGGTCTTCGAGGAGGCCGAGCCGATCAGTACCTGCTCGGCGCCGAAGAGGTGGTTGTCGACGAGATAGTCGTAAACGATGAAAGAGGTCCCCAATGAAGGGAGGAACAAGCAGCGCTCGTTCTCGAACTGCTTGACGAGCTCCGGCTCGGCATCGGTACGGCGGTAAGTATTGTACAGTGTTGCCAAGGCTCGCCGGTGCTCTGAGATATCCAGAAACCGCTCGGGCTTCACCTTCCCCGCTTTCAACACTGCATGGCTGGCCATCGGAAAAAAGCCCCATAGGCGTTCGCCGACAGCGATGTCATCGCAATTCGATTCAATCACATCAGCACAGCCCCACGCGGGCACCCTGCCCCAAGGCTCATTGTCTTCACTGTTGACGGGGTATGCCTTCCAATATCCAATCATGTCGCCGGTAAGCGCATAGCTGACGTTGTTGGCGGTAAGTCCGAACTTGTCGATGGACACCCGGATTTCTCCATCACTCAGCGGAGGGTTTTCCCGTTGCGCAATTTTGGTGGAACGAAAGTCGTCGCGATTTACCCATAGCTCAGTGTAATTGGTCACAAGAGTCTCCTTAAACGCGGTGTGGTGTGTAAGAGTTGCTTCTCGCAACGGGGCATGGTCATTCATCTCGTAAACTTGCGACGAGGTCACCTCTTGATGATCTTCTGTGCGCTCTTGCGGAACTCTTCGGCCGCTTCTTTATTTTCCGCAGCGGTAAGGTTGGGGAGCGTGAAGGGCACCTCTACGCCGCGCCGGCAGGCCGGCCGTTGTTTCATCGCGCCCAGCCAGCGATCGAGGTGCTCCAACCCATCGCGGGACACACCGGACCATTTGTACGTGCGTACCCAGCACCAATTCGCAATGTCGGCGATCGAGAATTCGTCCGCGAGCCATTCGCTTTGTCCAAGCCGTCGGTCCAACACTTCGAACAGGCGCCTGCTTTCGTTTTGATAGCGATCGATCACGGGCTGAATCTTCTCGGGGAAGTACCGATAGAACACGTTGGCCTGCCCCATCATCGGCCCGATATGCCCCAGCTGAAACGCCAGCCACGACAGGGTCCGCGCCCTACCCGGTCCGGACGCGGGCAACAGTCGACCCGTTTTTTCGGCGAGGTAGACCATGATCGCGCCCGAATCGAAAACCGCGAGGTTGTCGGCATCCCGGTCGACGATGGTGGGGATGCGACCGTTTGGATTGATCTCGAGGTACCAGTCTTGGTTTTGTTCGCCGGCGCCGATGTTAACGAAGTGGGCTTCGTAAGGCAGCTCGAGCTCCTCGAGCGTCACCGAAGCTTTGTGACCGTTGGGTGTGGGCGCGGTATAGAGATCGATCATGGGCTCACGTCCTTTGACTGATCATCGGTCCTTAAACACCAGCTTGAAGTTTTCTTTTCGCAGGCGATGGCGCGGCACGTACGCAAGCACTTCGGCCCAGCCGGTCCCCTTGATGGCTTCATCGACACGGGCACGCTCGTCGTCGTTGAAACCGCGATAGACATCGAGTGCCTGCTGAAGTGACCACAAGCTGTAGGGGACAACGATCCGTTTGATCTGCGTGCCTCGCAGCGTGATGGTTTCAACTGTAAGTCGATGAGGCGCTTTGGCTTTGTCAGATGGCCGGTCGTCAGCCCATCGTTCGACGACGCGAACCATCTGCAGGATCGCCGGTGCGGCATCGCGTCCCATCACCGTAAGCACTTCAATCAACGATGGTGAAAGCGCATCGTCAGCGAACCAATCTTTGTGGGAGGCTGAGTCCGGAAAGTTGCAGCGCTGGATCCAGCTCACGACAGGAAGCGCGGTTTCCAGGAGAAGCTTCCGCGAGATCAGATCGATATAGAAGTGACCGTAGAGGGGTCCCATTAGCGCGCAGTCCGCAAACGACATGCGGCTTCCGAGGAGGTAGCGGTGGTCCGTGAAATGGCTGGAGAGTGCGGCGAGCAGGTCATCGGTATGGGCCTCGATCGCGGTGGCATTGGCGGACTCGATCCCAAGCGAGTCTCTGCGAGATAACATCGTGTCGGCAGCGAGCTTGCCCATCTGGGTGCCGAACGTCGCTTCGAACAGGGCGCGGGTGTAGCGCTCTCGTTCGTCGGTCCCCCAGCGAGTGTACATCGCCGGGAGAAGCGCGAACTCATCGACATAGAGCTCCACCAAGTGCGCGGCGACTCGCTGCACGGGGGTCATCGGAAAGAGGGGTGGGTCTGGGTAGCGCTCCTCCAGATGCGCGTAGATGTCGGTCGAATCCTGCCAGGTGGCATCCTCAGGCGTAATGACGATGGGAATGAAGTTCATCCCCGTGCGCTGATACACGACGCTCAGATCGGCTGGGACCTCTTCGTACCAAAGCCGCTTGTATCGGAGCGCTGGGCGGACCTTCGCCGAGAAATACGAAAGGTCAAAGGCCAGAAAACGGTACGGGGCGCCAGCGGTCATGAAGCTGCCTCTTGCGTGGAACCGGGATAATGACATACTCCCTGCCATAATCAAGGCTGTCGATCCTTCGATCGACGCGCCGGCACCACGAGGTTCCCGATGACGCTTTCCACACCGCTTACCCTGATGGGTGCTCCTGGGTCGCCCTACACGCGCAAGATGCGCGGGGTCTTGCGCTATCGGCGGATCCCTTATCTGTTCATTCTGCAAAACTCCCCGGAGGCGGCGAAGCTACCCAAAGCGAAAGTGCCGCTTCTTCCGACGTTCTATCTTCCGAACGAAGCGGGCGAAATCGTGGCAACCACCGATTCAACGCCGCTCATTCGTCGCTTCGAGCGGGCCTTCGACGGTCGGTCGATCATTCCACGGGACCCAGCGATGCGGTTTCTCGATGAACTGCTCGAGGACTACGCCGACGAGTGGTTGACCAAATGCATGTACCACTACCGTTGGTACTTCGAGGCAGACGTCGAAAAAGCGCGCCGCATCCTTCCGCATTGGGGCACCGCCAATGTCACCGACGAGCAGATCGCGCCGTTCCAGAAGATGTTCGGGGATCGTCAGGTCGGGAGGCTCGGGGTCGTCGGGTCGAACGATGTCACCGCACCGGTCATCGAGGATAGCTACGTACGCTTTCTGTCGGCGTTTGATGCACAACTGCAGAAGAGTCGGTTCCTTTTCGGCCGCCCCGCATCGAGTGATTTCGCCATCATGGGCCAGTTGACCTGTCTCGCGCTTTTCGACCCGACGTCGATGGCGATCACGGCCGAGCGTTCGCCGCGCATCTACGCGTGGGTCGAGGTGATGGAGGAGCTATCCGGTTTGGAGCCCACCGACGATGACTGGTTCGGCCCCGGCGACATGCCGGACACCTTCAAAGGCTTGCTCGCCGAGGTCGGTCGTGTGTATGCGCCCTTTCTTCTCGCCAACGCCGATGCGGTCGAGCGAAAGGCCGAGCGTGTCGAGACGGAAATCGCAGGGCGCCCATGGGTCCAAAAGCCTTTTTCGTATCAGAAAAAGTGCCTCGGTTGGCTGCGCGAGAGCTACGCAGGACTCGATGCCACCGCGCGCAAGACCGTCGACGCTTTCCTCGAAGGCACCGGCTGTGAAGTCCTTTTTGCTTAGCGGCCGTGAGCGCGAGCGATCAAGATAACGTCACATTGGGTGTCAAAACTTCTTTCCAGGGGGTTGAGATCTTGTTATCAAGCGGAATGCGTTCAGTACCCCACATCCCGGTCTTGTTCGCGATCTTCGCGGCGATGGTCGGGTGCAAAGATTCGGCCGACGCAAACTCTTGCCCCGAAGGATCGACGGATCCCGAGTGCGTCGCTCCTCCACCAGATCCCTGTCCGGATCGCAATCCGCTCCGCAACCTCTACGTCGGCGAGCTGCATATTCATACCAATCTCTCGTTCGACGCCGAGTTCGCCGGCGTGGTGGCCGAGCCGCGCGATGCCTATCGATTCGCGCGCGGTGAAGCGCTCGAGATTCCGCCTTTCGAGCCCGCTTCCGCGCGCCGCACGGTGCAGCTTCGGCGCCCGCTCGACTTCGCCGCAGTGACCGAGCACGCCGAGCTCTTTGGAGAAAGCGAGACTTGTACAACGGAGGGTGCCGACGGCTACGACACCGAGTTCTGTGAAGCGTGGCGCGAGCAAATTGCCAGAGCGAAAGACGCAACGATGCACCGCGAGGTGGGGGAGCTTCCGCCGATCTTCCTCCAGATCTTCGCTTTGGCCAACCAGGACCCCCCGGGCCGTCCGGCGATATGCGATCCCATGCTTGGCGCCGATTGTTCCGAAGAGGAAGCAAACGTGTGGGCGAACATTCAGGCGCAGGCGAACGAGGCCAACCGTCGATGCGAGTTCACCACATTCAACGGCTACGAGTGGAGCGGCAACCCGCAGGGGGCCAACATTCATCGCAACGTTCTCTTTCGAAACGCAACGGTGCCGTCGAGGGTGGTCTCTTTCGAAACAGTGTTCACGCCGCAGGGCTTGTGGAGCCGACTGCGCTCCGAGTGCCTCGAAGACCTGCCCGGCTGCGACGTGCTCGCGATCCCGCACAACTCGAACTTCAGCCAAGGCTTGATGTTCAATCCGGTCAATGAGGACGGGTCACCGCTCTCCGCGGAGGACGCCGAATTTCGCGCGCGAATGGAGCCGATCGTCGAGGTGTTCCAGCACAAGGGCTCTTCGGAGTGCAAGCCGGGCATCCTCAGCAACGACGAACGATGCGGCTTCGAAAGCTACGACAAGAGCTCTCTAATCGGCCCGCCCGTGCCCGCGAGCATTCCGCCGCTTTCGTATGTTCGTAACGGCCTTAAGGAAGGGCTCGTGCAAGAAGAGTCGATCGGCGTGAACCCTTTTCAGTTTGGCATGATCGGCGCGACCGATGGGCACAACGCCGATTCTGGAAAGACCAACGAAAACGACTATCGCAACACCGGCCACACCGGATCGCTCGACTGGGAGCCGCGCCGCATACTTGCGTTCTTGCCGGCGAGCGGGATCGAGTCGAACGGGGGCGGGCTCGCCTTCGTCTGGGCCGAAGAAAACACCCGCGATGCGATCTTCGATGCGCTGCGCCGGCGCGAGGTGTACGCCACAAGCGGAACGCGCCCAGTTCTACGCATGTTTGGTGGTTGGGACATCCCGACAGGTGCGTGCGACATGCAGAACTTGATCGAGGTTGCGGACCAGAACGGCGTGCCCATGGGCGGGACGCTGCCGGCGCTTCCGGAGGGTGAGAGCCCGAGCCCGAAATTCTTCATTTCCGCACTCCAGGACCCAGGCTCCGAAGGAGCGCCGGGGACGCCGCTAGAGCGAATTCAAGTCGTGAAAGGGTGGGTCGACAACAGCGGCGAGGCGCAGGAAAAGGTGTTCGATGTCGCTGGCGGCGACCGGCCTGCCGACGTCGACATCAATACCTGCGAGACCTCAGGGGAGGGCTATCCGTCGCTTTGCACCGTCTGGACCGATCCGGAGTTCGACCCGACGCAGCGCGCCTTTTACTACGCTCGAATCCTCGAAAACCCCGTGTGTCGATGGAGCACTTTGCTGTGCAACGAGCTCGAGGTCGATTGCAGTGACATCGACAACGTTCCCGAGGACTTCGCCGCGTGTTGCCATTCTACAATCGAAGCCCAACGTTCGATCCAAGAGCGCGCCTGGTCTTCGCCGATCTGGCACACGCCTGAAGCGCCCTGACGCGTTTTCGACCGCCCGCGAAACCGTAGCCAATCACTTTCATGGTGCGACGTCAGTTCGAAACAGGCGTGCCGCCCGCGATGCGAATCATCTGCCGCGCGACTTCGTGGCCCGCGTTCTGGTTCTGGCCGGTAACCAGCCGGCCATCGACGACCACATGGTTGGCAAACATGTCCTTGAACTTGGTCACCGAGGCGAAGTTGGCGCCCGCGGCGCGCAGCTCGCGCTCGGGGTGTTGCGGGGTTTGGGTAATGCCGAGCTCTTTGACCTGCTTGTCGGTCACAGCCGTCAGGTTGCGCCCTTCGACCAGCGGCTTGCCGGTCTCGTCCTTGGCTTGCAACAGCCCCAGTGGCCCATGACACACCCCACCGACGATTTTCTTGTCTGCCCACGCCTTTGTAATGACGTTGCCCAGAGCCTCCGACGTGCCGAGGTCGTAGGCGGCGCCCCAACCACCCGAGAGGAAAATGACGTCGTAGTTTTCGGGCTTCACGTCGGCGATTGCAATCGATTGCTTCACCTTCTTTTGAAACGTCGGGTCTTTGAGGTATCGCTTGTCGGCCTCGTCTGCGATGAACCAGAGAAACGACTGGGGGTCGATCGGGATTGGCCCGCCGCGAATACTGGAGACATCCACTTCCATGCCGGCGTCGACAAACTCATAGTACGGCGCCGTCATTTCCGACCCGAACACGCCGGTCTTTTTGCCATCGGGACCGAGGGTAGCCTGGCTCGTCGTGACGATCAGCGCGCGCTTGCCGGGAGCGTTGAACCGAGGGCCGTCGTATTCAGGATGGAGACCAAGCGCACCGACAAGCTTTGGAAGACCGAAGCGCAATGCGGTCGCGGCGACTCCCACGATAACAGCGACCAAGGCAATCTTCTCCATGTCGTTCCTCCGAGCTTCTCAGGCTTCTGAAGCGCGCGCGTTAGTTCCCGATTTCCACATCCGACTCGCCGGCGGTGTAGATCCAATGCGTTGCAAGACCATCTGCGCGTGCTGACGAGACCGTCGCGACGCGCGGATCGGCGAGCGTCAATAGGTACGCCGCTCGGTTTGGATACTCGGTCACCGTCTGCTCATTGAAGGCGGGTTCCGCGTTACCGAGAATGAAGCCGTCATAGGAGCCACGCCAAACGAGTCGTGCGCCGCGCTCCGTCAGTACGGGGGCGATCCCAGCTTCGTATTGTGCGTACGTCGTACGATCACCGTCGGTGAACCGGAGGAGCTCGACGATGAACACGGGCTGGTCGGCAGGCCCCTTGAGGACGCGCCCGATCTGCTCGGCGGACAGGCCGGTCGTTTCGACGAGAGTCGCCATGTCCGGGAGCTCGTCCGGGGTGCCATCCGTCGACCCAGCGTCGCCTTCTTCTAACGTCGTCGAAGCCACCAACCACTGGCCCTCTAGCCCTGCCGACCGAGCCTGGGGATTGTCGCCCGGCATCGCTGCGAACCCGAGAAACGCCATGGGGCTCGCGTACTCGAGCAGCGCGATCGACTGAAACACCGGCTCGCTGCTTCCCACGACCTGGGCTTCGACGTTCCCCGACCAGATCAGGCGCGAGTCGATCATCATCTGCGCTTCCTGCAAGCCGTCGACGTACAGCTGATAGGCCTCGCGTCCCGTGAGCGTATCGAAGCCTTCGCCGGTGGCCATGTCCTTGAACGTCAGCATGTTCACCATCACGAAACGCTCGTCCGGTCGACCCGTGACCGTGCCGAGCCTCGTGAAGTCAGGAAGCACGTCGATCTCGAACGTGTCGAGAGTCGAGTCTTCAAAACCTGGCACGGGTTCGCCTTCCTCGGAGCTGCCGCACGCCGTCACCATGGCTAGGAGGGCGACGGCGCAGCAGAGAATCAACGTCTGTGGGATCATAGTATTGGCACTTATACTGTCGATATCTCAGAACCGCAAGCCTCGTCGACGACGAACGAACGCCGCCCCCAAAAACCGGTGGTCCCCTCCTCTACGAGCTCTACAGCAGAAGCGCGGAGAGGGCGTTTTCCATCGCTTCGGCGGCTCGCTTCTTGCCTAAGCGCTGGTCGAGGCGGAGCCGGTCCCATGCTTCGATCGAGGTGAGAAGCTCGATCGCGTGGACCGTCGCGGGCTTCTTGTTTTTCAGCTCCGGAAACCAGCGATGGAGGTCTTTGCCGAGCCTGCGGACGGCCGCCTCGTGGCGTTCCTGTAGGAACTCCGAATGCGGGCGCTTGATGTTGGCGGCGCGCTTGATGGGGGCGACGCCTTCATAGAGCTTGGTCCGCCGGGCGACAAACTCGCTGATGCGCTCTTTGAGCGCGCACTTGGGCACGGGCGCAGCCATCATGGGCCCGTACCGCGCCTCGATAATGGCATCCATCGCGGCGTACAGCGTCTCCATGTCTTTGAAGTGCCGGAAGACTGTGCGGCTGCCGATCGCTGCGCGTTCGGCGACTTCGTCCGCCGTCGGTTCGGGCGTTCCCTCACCGATGAGGTCCAGAAGGGCGTTCACGATCGCCGCTTTGCTCCGCTCGCTTCGTCGAAAGCGCCCATCCATCTTGCGAGCGCTCTCGTCGCGGTCGGGGTTCAACATGCGACAGTCACTGTGACATAAGATCCGACATTTCGCACGGCCATTTTGGTGTCGTCGTGCCTCATGTCGGTCTAGTCCTATTCATGGCAAAAGATCATGGTTCTCTTCCAGCAGGACTAGACCTCGATCGGTCCCTGAAAGCTGTCCCGGCTCGGAAAGAAGAAGACCGTGGTCGGGTGGGGCAGGTGAACGATCCAGTCTTCGCGCAGAGAGACGTGGCGCAGGTGGCAGCCTTCAGGCACTTGCAGGGCGGGCCCGTCGACTCCGCCGTCCATCACGTGTACGTACTCCGTGCTGTCGGGCAGGACCAGCAACGGGATCGCGCGTCCGGCGGCGAAGCGCATCACGTGGTGCTTGTCGACCAGGAGCCGGCGCGGGCCATCGGGACCAAACGGGAGTTCGGGCGCAGTAGCGGGACGGGCGCACAGGCCGAACGCGCGGCCGCCGAACTCGCGCACCTCCATCGGACCGGAGATGTCGGTGCCGGGCGAACGGTCGAACCAGTGCTCGTCCATGGCGCCGCGACCGATGCCGATTTTCACGAAGCCCACCTCGAGCGGGAAGGCACGGTACTCGGCGAGGGTCACAGGCTCGAGCGACTGCCAGACGTTCTGTGTAGAAGGATCCAAGATCTCCATGTGGAGCTCCTGTGCGCCCACCATCTTGGTGGCGAAATCGGGCCGCCCGGTCGGCATCAAAATCCGCTCCCGCGCAGCCAGGAGACCAGCGCCGCGCTATAGGCCTCCGGGATGTCCTCCTGGAGGAAATGGCCTCCGCCCTCGAGGATCTGATGGGGCTGTCCCTTCGCGCCGGGCACGCGCGCGACCAGCGGCTTCCAACCGTTCGGCGCCACCATGTCCTTGTCGCTGAAGAGCGTCAGGAAGGGTCGGTCAAACTTCTCGAGCACCTTCCACGCGCGGAAGTTGTCCGGGAGCATCGGGTTGTTGGGCCGCGTCGGCAGGAGCTGGGTGAACGCACGACTCCCGATCGTGAGCGACGCGTCGGGGTACGGCGCGCGGTAGCCGGCTGTCACTTCGTCAGAGATGGGCGTCGCCATCACCATCGGCAGGAGCGTCCATGGCTCCCACCGCGGCGCTTTGCGCGCCATCCGTTGGAAGTCGGCGAAGGGTCCGGAGGCCTCGATGGTCTCGGGCAGCGGCTCGTCGGGATCCCGCTCCGGGAAGCCCGTGTTCGACACGACCACACCGGCCACGCGTTCCGGATGCTCCGCCAAGAGGCGCAGGCCGATGATCGCGCCCCAATCGTGAAGCACGAGGATCGTGTCGCGGAGGTCGAGTTGCTCGAAGAGTGCGGCGCCCGTCCAAGCGACGTGGCGTGCCACCGTGTAGTCGGCGAGCTCGGTCGGCTTGTCGGAAAGTCCCATGCCGACCAGGTCGAGGGCGACCGCGCGGAAGCCCGCCTCCGTCACGGCGGCGATCGGGTGGCGCCAGATGTACGACCACGAGGGGTTTCCGTGGAGGAAGACCACAGGCCGGGCGTCCGCGGGCCCTTCGTCGACGTAGTGGACACGGAGCGTGCCACCGTCTCCGCTGGGGACAGGCACGCGGTGTGAGGTGAACGGGTAGTCGGCCAGCCCGGCGGCGGCGTCTTCAGGGGTCGTGAGGATCTGCATGACTTATGACATAGTATATGACAATTCCGGAGGCGGAGGGAACCCATCGTCGTCGGCCGGACAGCGTGACCTTGGTGCCCTTTTCTTTAGCGAGCCGCGCGATGAGCTGGATTGCCCAAGCTTCTAGGCTCGCGCCATCTTTTCGACCGTGCGAAGCATCACCGCGAACGCTTGTTGGAACTGTGCTGCGGCACGCGGTTCGAGAAAACGCCCAACGACCGGAATCCTAAACTTGAAGGTGCTCGTCCAATGGACGCGCGTGCCACCGTTCGGAAGCCGCTCGAAACGTTGGCGACCAAGCTCGTGGTGGATCAGGTTGGGTTTGGCCTTGACGATCCGGTACTCGATCAGAGCGTTCTCCTCATAAGCGAGGATGTCTTCCCAGAGGGTGACCGACCCGAGCTCGATCTTGCGTTGAGCGCCCTCACCGTTTTTCTCCCGGGTGCCCTCGCGTGTCAGCTCCGCCGCCTTGATGCCGCGAAACCGACCGTAGCCGCCGTGGTCCGCGAATATCGCAAACACGCGCTCGATCGGTGCCTCGAGGTCTTGTTGGACTTCGATAGTCTTCATTTCATACCTCGTGCGCGGTGATGCCCTTTGTTGCCTGATCGCATTTTACTCTAGTCCATCCCGCTCAAAGCCGGGATGAAATCTCGATCGCGTCCGAGTCCGCGGGGAGGCAAACAAGCATGCCGTCGTCGCCGAGGACCCAGCCGCCATCGCGCACTTTGTTGAGACCGCGGGTGAAAATCGGCTCCATCGCCTTGACCTGAGGCGGTGGGATCAAGTGGTACATCAAGAGCAAGTCCACACCGGCTTCGTTCGCACTCTCGGCGGCTTGTGCGGGCGACGTGTGATACGAGATGATGTCATTCATGATGTGAGCAATGCGGGGACGGTTGTTCTTGTTGGCCATCGCCTCGACCCTGCGAACGATGTGGTTCGCCTGCGCTTCGTGGATGAGCACGTCGGCGCCTTTGGCGGCGGCGATCAACGAAGATGACTTGGCGGTATCGCCGCTCACCACAACTGAACGACCCTTGTATTCGAAGCGATATCCGACGGCCGGCTTGATGGGCGTGTGGTCGACGTTGAACGCCTTCACCACCAATCCGTCTTCCTTGAGGACGACCGTTTGGGTCCCGTCTTCCATGTCAGCGATGGTGTTCGGCACCATCTTGCCGGCTTCGGGCGGCACGAAATCGGCACCGTGGTGGGCGATGCGGTAGCCGTTGTCGAGTGCATACGCCTCTTCGAACCCGCGAACCACGCGCTCGACGCCGGTCGGACCGAAGACCCGCAGCGGTTCCGGTCGCCCGCTTGCCCAGGACTGCATATTGACCTGGCCCAGATCACCGATGTGATCGGAGTGATAGTGCGTGAGAAACACGCCGCCGATGCGCGTGGGGTCGATACCGATGAGACTCAGCTTGTTCCAGGAACCCGGGCCGGTGTCGACGAGCCAGAACTTTCCGCCCGCGAAGACCGCAACACAGGCCTTGGCCCGCGATGCATGAGGAAGCGGCGCCGACGTGCCACAAAGCAGCGCTCGAAGCGCGTCTTGCTCGAGCATGTCGTGGCCTTGGTTGGTGAGCAGTACCGTCAGGCCTTTGTCGAGCAAGCGATCTTGAATCGTCTCGGAGCGCGCGCCTACGAAAAAGACCACCGCTAGAACCAACACAGCTGCGATTGTCCAACGCATTGCCTACCTCGTCGCTTTCTGGTCGAGGCCTTCCAGGCGTCGTGCCCCAAAGAGCAGCCCCGCGGTGGCCAGCACTTCGACGACCAAGCCGACGATGGCCTTCGGATGAACGCCATCCAGAATCACTCCGACCAATCGTCCAAACGCCACGAACGCGATCAGTAACGCGACGATTTTCAAAATGTCGTACCGGCTGCTTCTCAAGCCGTGAACGCAAAGGAGCGCCATCGCAATGAAATGGCCGCCAAAGACGCCACGCGCAGTGCTCAAACCCGCGACCCCGTTCGGGATGAGCGCGAAGTCAGGTTGCGAGAGCACGATGGAGGGGAAAAACATGAAGCCGAGCCCCAGCGCCGCGTACATCGCGGTGACCAGCCCAACGATGATCTTTGGCATCCATTGCATGGTTACTCCCATTGCTGCTGCGACGGATTTCGCACTATTGACGCTTGTACTGCCAATAGTGTAGATTCGCAAGGACAGGCGCACCCTATGTCGAATCCCATCGTCCCGTACGTCGTCAAAGCGATCACCAGCCCGCGATTGCGAAAGCTCAGCCGTGCCCAGGCGGAGCGCCGGCGGGTTCGAAAAGGGCAGCCGCATCGGGTTACGGTCTATCTCCGGATCACAGACCCCTACAGCTACCTCTTGCTGCAAGTGCTGGAGGAGTTGGGCAATCGTTTGCGGATTTGGGCGCAAGAGCGAAACAGGTCTCCGAAACCCGCTCGGTGACTCGCCAGCCCCGAGCTTGAGGGACCCAAATCAGGCTTGCAATTCCATGCTTTTGTCAGTATCCGTGCCAATACCATGCAGGAGCGAGGCTGCGGCCACTGGCACTTGCTGCTTTTGCTGACGGCGATCGTATCGGCACCGTCGACGGCGAAGGCCGCGGGGTTCGACCTTATTCTCATGCACGCTGCCAAGCAGAGCGCGATGGGAGGCGCGGCGATTGCATACACCGACGACACCCGCGCGTTGCTCTTCAATCCTGCTGGCCTCGGGAATGTCCCAAAGGGCGCCCTCGACGTGTCGCTCACCAACGCGTGGGGTGGCGGCCGAGCCACGCCGCTCTTCAATCAGCCGGACCTCAACGTCCCTGGCGACAGTGTTCCCGTGATCTTTCCGTTCTTGGGCGGCACCGGTCGCATCAACGACTACCTAACCGTCGGTGCGGCTGTCTTCCCTTCCGGAGGATCCGCCGTCCAGTTCGAGTACAAGGTCGATCCGGACGACCCAACGGCGACGAAGGACGAGACCGAGATCTTCTTTCTCGAGACGGGGGTCGGCTTGGCGATCAACGTCGATTCCATCGGCCTTCGCATCGGCGCAAGCTATCGCATGACGTTTGCGCAGCTCACACGAAGACGCGAAGCGTTTCCAGACGTCTCGATTAGGGCCCAGGGAGGGGACTTCACGGGCTTTCGAATGGGCTTCCAATGGACCGAACCCACCAAGCATCTGACGGTTGGTTTCGCATATCGACACAAGATCGACGTCAACGTCGACGGCAACGGAGGAGAGCTCGTCGGCGAGGCGCTCGACTCGATAAGCACGACACTCACGCTTCCGACGCGTCTTGGTGGGGGGATTCGGTTGGACTTTGGCGACTTCTCCTTCGTTGGCGACTTCGAATGGCTCTTCAACTCACAAAACCAAGCCATCCTGCTGCAGCCTCAGCCCGTGCCCCCGCTACTCGAAGTGCTCGGCCAGGATCAGGTGACCAACACTTTGGACTGGAAAGACCACTACTACGTGCGGGTCGGCATTGAATACCGGTTCTTCGACAACCGGTTGCCGGTCCGCCTGGGCTTCGCCTACAACAACCGCAGTACGAGCCGACGATATCCGACCCCGGGAGGTTCGCCGCCCGCACCGGCCTACGCGGTGACGTTTGGCACAGGATACAATCACGGTCCGTGGCAGATGAACGTCGCGTACGCCTACGCCTGGTCGGGAACCACGATCAACGAAGAGGATCTTGGCGCCGATTATGAAATGCGGTTCCTCACGGAATGCTCGAATTGCGGCGGCCCGGGAAGGTACGAGGCGTACGGCAACTTCCTGATGTGGGACTTCTCATACCGGTGGGGCGAGTGAATGCGCGACGCTGTACGACCACCTTTAGCCACTAGGCTGCTTCGCTACCTCGCCGTGGCCTGCGTCCTCGCCGCGGTCGGCGGAAACACCGCTCACGCGCAGGATGCGTACCATTGCATCGAAGATCTAAGCGACGACGAGGTCCGCTATCGGATCGATAAGATCGAAAAGACGTTCGCCAAGGGCAAGAATAAGGCGATGGGCTGGCGCATAGGGTGGTCGGTCGGCACGGCGGCCCTCGCCACAGCGGTCACGACGAACGCCATCATCGCGGCGCGCGAAGGCCGAACCCCGGATAAATTTGCCTCGGCCTACATAGCCGCAGGTGGGTATTTCGCGTCGGCGCGCCTGTTGCTCACGCCGATGCCAGGAGCATGGGGCCTCAAGCGTATTCGACGGATGCCGGACGAAACCGAGGCGCAACGCCGGGCAAAGCTGCTTTATGCGACCCAAAAGCTGGAGCAGAACGCAAAGATCGAGACGTTCAACAGCGGGCCGGGCACCGTCCTCTTCAGCACCGTGTACGCCGTGGTTGGCGGCACGGTCAAGGCGGCCAAGTGGACAGGCTCGAGCCCCGAGGTCACCGCACTGATGTTTATTCTCCCGCCCGTCATCTCGACCGCCGCAGTACTCACCGCCCCCAAAAACGCACGCCCCGCCTGGGAAGAGTACCGAGGCTTGGCCTGCTCCGGGAAGTACTACGATACCGGTCGCGACGATAGGCTCGACCTCGACCTGAGCGTCGGACCGCAGGGGTTTTCGCTAAGGGTTGTTTTTTAGGTTTTGCGCCCGCTTCCCCACCTCACGTCAACGTCAGGTCAACGGGCAAAAAGAAAGGCGACCTTGGGGCCGCCTCAACAATTGAAATCATTGGTTGCGGGGGCCGGATACGCACAGCGTTGTCCGGTGGAGTTTGGGGTGCCGATGGAGGTGGTGATTGTGGCGTAGCTGGTCGTTGGCCGAGTGGTCATCCAAACCTCTTCCATTTCCCGAGCGTTCGGTGCAGGGTCTCGAAGAGCCTGCCCTGTGGAAGCCATCACCATCCATCACACGCTGGACCGACGGGGTAAGACCGTCACCACCTTCGTCATCTACGATGCCGCCGAACAGCTGGCCACGATGGCGGAAGGAGAGGTTCTGGAGGTCATCACCGACGACTTCGAACCCTTCCGCGCGGATATCGCCACATGGTGTCAGGCTACCGGCCAGCGACTCGCAAGAACCGAGTCGACAACGGCGGGGCTTCGTTTCCTCATCGAGAAACAACCGGCCCGGGCCAAGGACACCAGCTTGGCCATGGTGATCTCAAGCGATGGTCTCGAAGAGCTGTTGTCCCCGCTGGGCTTCGCGCTGGCCGCGGCCCTCGAGGGCATCGATGTCAATCTGTACTTTCAAGGACCGGCTGTGCGCGTGCTCTCCCCGGGATTCCGACCCAAGTTGCGTGGGTGGTCCCGGCCGTTCAGCCGATTTGCCGAGGCCGGTATGCGCAAGACCGGACACATCCCTGCGAAGCAAAAGCTCGTACAACTCCGGAACCTCGGAGCCCACTTCTACATTTGCGGTGCCTCCATGCCGCACTTCAAGGTCACCCAGGACGAGTTGATCTTCGACGACCTCCCGCTCGTGGAGTACTTCACGTTCATGGCGATCATGGAACGAGCCGACATCCAGCTGTACATCTGAATGCCTCGAGAAGTTGTTCACCGAACTACAGGGCGGCGGCAAAGAGGCGCGAGCTCATGAAAGAAATCAACACTAGCGGCATCATCAAAGGCGGCCTGCTGGCCGGCTTGGTCATCAACATCGGAGGGTCCATCCAGAACGAGCTAGTCATGAAGGATCAATGGGACGCCGCCTTGCAATCCCTCGACAGAGCGCCCATCAGCGGGGCTTCAGCTGTTTGGCTGATACTCATGGGGTTCGTGATGGGGTTGGCCCTCGTGTGGATCTACGCGGCCGTTTCCCCACGGTTCGGACAGGGCCACAAAGCAGCTATCGCCGCGGGCTTGATCACTTGGTTGCTGGTGTATGTGTTGGCCTTTGGATGGTCAGCCGCCATGGAAGTCTACTCGATCAAGCTGTACGTGAGCACGGTCGGCTGGACGTTGTTCGAAACGCTAGCCGCCGCCTTCGTTGGAGCCTGGCTTTACGAGCGTGGATAGGCAAGCTCTCTAAGGCGCAACGATATCGATCGTGGCCGACGTGTTTGCGCCGAGCGCTGCCCCCATGGCATTGCTCACTACCACACGAAACGACTCCACAGGCTCTTCCACGCCATCCTCGGCGATGGCGATACTGATGGTGAGATTGCCGGACCAACCATCCGGCCAGCTCAGTGTGCCGCTTGCGGGAGTGTAGTCGGAGCCTCCCTCTGCGGTTCCGTCCACGGTTTCATAGTCGACCCTCGCGACGCCGTCGCTGCCAGCGCTGCGGGCGACTCGGACATTAACGATCGTCCCTTCGGGTGCAACCAAAGAGGTCTGAAGCAGCTGTACGGTTCCGGGCGAATTGCCGTCGGCACCGCCACCTCCGCTACACGCGGCGACCAATACCAGACCAGCCGGGACGAAACAGCGCGGTCGGTGTGATTTCCTGCTCATGAGGACTCTCGTCGAGCGCATCCTACTCGCGTTGGTCAGTGTGCGCTTCCGCAGACTCCGGGTTTTCGCTGCCGCGAGTTCGGTCTTCGTGCGCGTCGCGACGCCGTCCTTCCGAATTCGCTAACCCGCGGCAATCCTTGCGCTTGTCTGGTGGACGCGGTGGGAATTTTTCGAGTGCGCTTGGCCCGTGGGTAGGCATCACGCGGCCCACTGAGACCGCACCTCCCAGAGAAAGGGCCGCCGCGGCCAACATCACGCGAGGCAGAAGTACCGCGTCGTACTCGGCGAGAAACAGCGCGTCGCGGACAGCGCGCCCTCCGATCAGCTGCGCGACCATCGGAATCGACGTCAGAAACGCGATCGACGCGGCGCGTTCTCGCGCTTGTTCCATCGGTGGAAGCATAACCGATCATGCCGACGTGCTTTGCCCACTTGATTTCGCGTTTTCGGAGCCCAGACGGGCCGTTTGATCTACTATCTCTCGGTGCGGTCTTCGCCACATGTGTGGCCCCAACCACCGTCCGTTCCGGCCACGGATACCGAAAGCGGGCGCGCCTTCTTCCAGGGGCGTTTGCGGATCTGGGCCAAGCTGGGCTTTTTGATCACCGCGAGCTTCTTCGTCCTCGCGAACCTTCTGTCTTTTCTGTCGGCGGAGCCGCCTCCCGAGGCGAGAGTACAGCTCCTTCATCTCACGGTGGTGGTCATCTGGGGAGCCGCCTGGTTTGCACTGCGGCGGAGGCCTCTCAGCTATCCCGTTCTGCGGGCCATCGATGTGGGAATCGTCCTCATCGGCTGTCCAATCTCCGTTCTGTACACGATCCTGGACGATCCCATGCAGTATTACACTTACCTGCCCCCGATGATCGTTTTCATCGGCTCGGTGGGCCGAGCGGTCTTCGTCCCGAGCACGGGTCTGCGCACGTTTGGGGTCAGCCTCGGAATCGCAGCGGCCGTCCATGCCGTCGCCATCGCGTTCGCGCCTACCCTCGACCTCCCCCAGTGGTTCTCAGAGGGCCAGATCAATGTGTGGACTTTCGCTTTCTCGCTTGCCGCAGTCGTCCTCGCCACCGTGGCCTCGCGTGTCATCTATGGCCTCCGACAGGAGATTCGCAAAGTCCGGCAACTCGGACAGTACACGCTGGAGCAGAAGCTCGGTGAAGGAGGGATGGGTGTCGTATACCGGGCCCATCACGCGATGCTCCGGCGTCCCACGGCAATCAAACTGCTTCCGCCGGAGAAAGCCGGGGAGAGCAACCTCGCCCGATTCGAGCGTGAGGTTCAGCTCACAGCCTCACTGAGCCATCCCAACACCGTCGCCATCTACGACTACGGTCGCACGCCGGACGGCCTCTTCTACTACGCGATGGAGCTTCTCGACGGGATCGATCTCGAGCGCTTGATCACCGACGAGGGGCCAATGCCCATCGAACGCGCCCTCCACGTGCTCCAGCAAGTCTGTGGGGCGTTGTCCGAAGCGCACGGCATTGGGCTGGTCCATCGCGACATCAAGCCCGCGAACATCATCTTGTGTGACCGTGGCGGCGAGCCCGATGTCGCCAAGGTGGTCGACTTCGGGCTCGTGAAAGATGTCGCGCACCAGGGTGCTTCCCCGGGCCTCACAGACGTGAATGCGCTCGTGGGCACGCCACACTACATGGCGCCTGAATCGATCGCGCACCCCGAAGACGCCGATGCTCGTGCTGACCTCTATGCGCTCGGTGCGGTGGGCTACTACCTCATCAGTGCCAAGCCGGTCTTCGATGCCGTAACCGTCGTCGAGGTTTGCGGTCACCATCTCCACACGCCGCCGCCGCCGCTGTCAGAGCGCGCGGAACAGCCGGTGCCCGAAGACGTAGCCTCACTGCTGCGGCGGTGTCTCGCGAAGGATCCCGCTGACCGCCCCAGCAGCGCCAAGGACCTCAAAGACGCATTCGTCGCGACTGGGATTGCGCCAAGATGGAGCGCAGAGCGGGCGACAGCGTGGTGGAAGGAGCGGCGCACACCGGTGGAGGCGCCAGCCACCACTACCGAGGCCATTGCGTCGTCGCTACCTACGCTTGCCGTCGACATCGCCGGGCGTATCGCCGAATAGGGACAGGGTTCCGAACGCGGCCCATCATGCTTAGTGTGCAGATGCCTTCGAAACTCACCGAGTTGGAGAGGAGGTGAGGAGTAATGGATTGGGCAATCGTAGTCTCTGTGTTGGTGGCAAACGTCATCCTCATCCTCGGGTTTGCGGCAATTGGGTTTGTGCTTTTTGGGCTCGCCGCTCGAGGCATGAGGAAGGAGATCAAAGCTGGCGGGATGCCGAAGTGTCCAATGCCAGGCTGTCCCTTCCACGAAGAGATCGTGAGGGCAGCCGAGGGTGAGCTGCCAGAGCAACAGGCACCCCCGCAAGCAGCCTGATCTCGCATTGCTAGCTGACGATGGAAGGCGCCTTGCTTGAGGTAGTGGTCCTAGCGATGCCGCAGGTATTGGCTGACCAGGATCGCTATGCCGGCAATAATCAAAATGAGTGGCCATGAGATCTCAATGGTCGTGAAACCGCCCAACCCCACGAGAGTGAGGCCACCGGACCAGATCCAATCCCATGTCGACGGCTTGTAGGGCGACGCCGAGCGCAGGTAGTAGAGATTGGAGAGCAGCCCGTATAGGCCCGCCCCGAGGAACACCCAGCTCCATGCGTTGGCGCCACCGACTCGCGGCAGGACGTCCAGGCTTTCAGCCCCAAAGACTAGACCTGCCCAAATCAACGCCCCTGCCCACCACAACCCCTCAGCGCGTTTGCGCGCCTCTTTTTCGCTTTTGCGACCTTCTGCCGTCATATCGCTCCGCTCTTCAGTCATTCCGGTTCTCCCGTCCACCGGCAGGGTTGGAGACGTATTTCTCCGGTTCGCCTTCGAAGGCCGTCTTGCAGCCGGGAGAGCAGAAATAGTATGTCCTGTCCTTGTAGTTCGACTTGTGGCTTGCGATATCAGTATCGACTGTCATGCCGCACACCACGTCTTGTACCCTCGCCACCGTCTTCTTCCTTTGTCTCGAATTGAGCCGACGCGCACCGGGGATGGTGGGGACGCGGTCGTCTAACCGGTCTCAGCGCCGACGTTGTTGCATTGAATGATCGAGCGAGGCTGCAAAAAGTCAACACAAGAGTTGCGAGCTCCATGAGCCCTCAAGACTGCTCCCCATGGACTGAGACGCGTGACCGCATTCGAGGTTCTTGGAATGTCGGGCTTTTCGCCCGAGGTACACGTCCGCGAGCGTCGAATCTGTGTCGCGAAAAGGCTGGGAAAACTGATCGTTCCTGCGCGATGCGGACTGCGTTTGGGCTCGCGCCGACTGATTGCTGCGTAGCTGGGCGCTGAGCCCTCCCTTGCAAGCAGGGCGCCCTCGCGGTTGGAAGAAGACGCGCTGCGAGAGGCTTTCACGTTTGCGATGCTCAGGTATGATCTTCCCCCATCTCTACGGACAGGTTTCCTAAGCTGTGTAAGTCCTTCCTGAAGCATGCCGGCGCTCGTACTCCGCTGGGCTCAGATGCCCGGGACACGAGTGTCGGTGTACCCGTTCGGTTCGCGGCCCTCGGGTCTTCTGCCCGAAGGTCGCAGAACTCGCGGGTGCCATCTCCACCGAGAAACCCATCGGCTTTCGGGTTCTCCACTAATCATAGCTGAACGTGCTTGTGCATCGACGCGCCGCGCGTGCGAGTGAAGTTCCCACAAGGAACGCTGCCCACCGTGGGCAGCGCTCTACGCGGATCCCAGCCCTACTGTGCAAAGGGTTTCGATCCGCAACTGGGATTAGTCCCGGCGTTACTGCCTCGTCACGAAACCGCTAACCACTTGAAATCGCAGCGGACGCGGAGGGATTCGAACCCACGACTTCTGCCTCCGGAGCCCAATCCGCGATCACGTTTTCCCTGCGTTTTTCCGGGTTTCGTGATTTTGAACAGTGTGCCGCTGCGCGCGAAAGTGTTCGGTTTTGCGCGCTCATGGGATTAGTAATCCCACCCCAAGTTGTGCAGCTGGCCTGGGCCGTCTTGGAGGACAGGAGCGCCACCGAGCGCGAAGTCAAGCTTGCCCGCTGGGTGCTGTTGAGCACACTCAGCGAGAGCCGCACTCAGAGCACAGACCGCCGCCGTTAAGTGGAAAGCGGCTTTCGTTCTCTCTTCGCCACCGAGGCGTAGACCGTGGGCAAGACGAACAACGTGAGCAAAGTCGAGGTCACCAGGCCGCCGATGACGACGGTGGCCAAGGGGCGCTGAACCTCGGCTCCAGCACTGGTCGATAACGCCATCGGGACGAAACCAAACGCCGCGACCGAGGCGGTCATCAGAACGGGCCTGAGCCGGGTGAGGGCGCCGCGCTTCACCGCGTCGTCGACTGAGGCGCCTTCATTCTGAAGCTGGAGGACGTACGAAATCAAGACCACCCCGTTGAGGACCGCGATGCCAAAGAGCGCGATGAACCCGACGCCCGCCGAAATCGAAAAGGGCATCCCCCGAAGCAGAAGAGCGAAAATCCCTCCTGTCGCAGCGAACGGCACGTTGAGGTACACGATTAGCGCGGGTGTCACGGAGCCGTAGGTCATGAATAGCAGCAAGAAGATCAGCAAAAGCGCCATCGGAACCGCAACCGCCAAGCGCCCGGTTGCTTCTTGGAGATTCTTGAACTGGCCGCCCCATTCGAGGAAATAGCCGGCAGGGAGGACCTCGGCTCGCTCGATGGCGGCCTTCGCCTCCGAGACGAAGCCGGCGAGATCGCGTCCTCGGACATTGGCCTCCACGGTGAGCCGACGCTGAATTCGGTCGCGGCTGATTTGGGCGGGGCCCTCTTCTACGGTCAACGCCGCGAGCTGCCCAAGCGGAATGAGCGCTCCGCCGGGTGCCGCAATCGGAATCCTCCGAATCGCCTCGATGCTCGAGCGAGCATCTTCACGGTAGCGGATCTGCAGGGCGAAGCGGCGCTGACCTTCGAAGACCTCACCCACCCGCTTGCCACCCATGGCCGCTACGGCATCGAGAACGTCGCTTGCGTTGATGCCGTATCGTGCGATGCGGTCGCGGTCGATCTGGATCCGAAGCACGGGCAACCCGGTGGACTGCTCCGCCTTGACGTCGGCCGCACCAGGGACGCGTTGGAGGATCCGCACCAGATCGTCGCCGACCTCTTTAAGGGCATCGAGGTCCTCCCCATAGACGCTCACAGCGACGTCCGAACGCACGCCGCTGATGAGCTCGTTCATGCGCATCTCGATCGGTTGTGAAAACGAAAAGCGCTGACCGGGCACCTCGTCCCGCAACACCTGTTCCATCGCCTCGAGGAGCTCGTCCTTGGTCGTGGCCGCCGTCCAGGCAGAGGGCGGCGCCAACATGATGATCACGTCGGAAAGCTCGACGCCCATCGGATCCGTAGCAACCTCGGGGCGACCGGTCTTCGTGACGACGTTTTCAATTTCGTCGGGAAAGTGCTCGAGAAGAGCGCGTTCTACCCGGCTCACGGCCTTGACCGATTCCTCGAGTGAGACCGAGGGCAAGCGAATCGCGTGCATGGCGATAGCGCCCTCATCGAGCTTAGGAACGAACTCTGCCCCGAGAAACGGTGCGACGCCGAGAGACAAGACGAACACCACGATTGCCGCCCACACCGTTCGGCCCGGCCGAGTGAGCGAACGTTCGAGGCCAGGCACGTAGCGGGCGTGGATCTTGCGGATCAGCCACGTTTTGCGCTCGGCGACACCTTTACGAAAGACGAACGTGCACGCGGCAGGTATCCACGTCAGCGCCAGCACCAGGGAGGTTGCCAAGGCGAACACGACCGTCAGCGCCATTGGCTCGAACATCTTTCCTTCGACACCCCGCAAAGAGAGCACCGGAACGTAGACCAGCATGATGATCATGACCGCAAAGGCGACCGGCCGCGCAACTTCCACCGACGCTTCAGACACCGTAGGTCGAAGTGCACCGGCGGCGGGCTTCCGATCGTTGAGCACTCGGACGACGTTTTCCACGATGACCACCGAGCCATCGACGATGAGTCCGAAGTCGATGGCTCCCAGGCTCATCAGGTTGCCTGACAGACCCGCGACCCGCATCGCGATGAAGGCCCCGAGCATTGACAGCGGAATCACCGAAGCGACTAGCAGCCCACCTCGTATGTTGCCAAGCAGCAGTAAGAGCACGACCACGACCAGCACGCCGCCCTCGATGAGGTTGGTCGCGACGGTGCCAATGGTTCGGTCGACGAGGTCGGTGCGATCGTAGAAGGCTTCCACCGTCACGCCGGCGGGGAGTGTGGGCTGAATCTCCGCGAGCTTGGTTTCGACGCCCCGCGCGACTTCACGCGCGTTGGCGCCCATGAGCATCATGGCCATCGCGACGACGGTCTCGCCCTGCCCTTCCGCGGTGGCGGCGCCTTGCCTGACCATTGGCGCGTTCGCTACCTCGCCCAGATCAGCGATCGTGATCGGCGTGCCCTCGTGCCGTTCGGCGACGACGATCTGACGAATGTCTTCGATTCCGGAGAGCAGCCCCTCTCCTCGAATGAGCAGTTGCTCGCCCGACTGCTGAATGTAAGCACCACCTGCGTTGGCGTTGTTCCGCTCGATGGCGTCGAACACGTCGGCGAGCGGTATGTCTAGGGCGGTGAGGCGGGTCGGGTCGAGCTGCACCTCGTACGTCTTGAGCTCACCGCCGAACGTATTGACTTCGACCACGCCCGGAACCGAGCGTAGCTGGTAGGCGATGTACCAATCGAGAAGAGTTCGAAGCTCCATTGGCGTGTAGCAATCGTCGATGTCGGGATCATCCTCGGGGCACATCGGGTCGCCGCGAACGGTGAACTGGTAGATCTCGCCGAGACCAGTCGAGATCGGGCCCATGCGCGGCATGCCGTAGCTCCTTGGAATCGCGTCGCGTGCTTCCGCGAGGCGTTCCGCCACGAGCTGGCGGGCGAAGTAGATGTCGGTGCCTTCCTCGAAGACGATCGTCACGGCCGACAGCCCGAACTTGGAGACGCTGCGAACTTCTTCCAGGCGGGGAAGCCCGCTCATGACGGTTTCGACTGGAAACGTGATGAACTTCTCCACCTCGAGCGGCCCGAGCGCAGGCGCCGTGGTGAGCACCTGCACTTGGACGTTCGTCACGTCGGGCACGGCGTCGATCGGCAGCTCCTGAGCCGCGCGCAGGCCACCTGCGCCCATCAGCAACACCGCGAAGATGACGATGGCGCGATTTCGGATGGAAAAGTCGACGAGACGTTCGATCATGGTCTTTTCCTCAGTGGCCGTGGTGGTCGTCCGAAAGCGCCCTGCCGAGGAGCTCCGACTTCAACGTGAAGGCACCGGAGACGACGACTCGTTCTCCCTCTGTCACGCCCTCGCGAACCTCGACCTTCCCGCTTGACCTCGCGCCGAGCGTGACGAACACGGGACGGAACACCCCCTGTTCTTCGTTCGCGACGAACACCAACGGCCGGCCTTTGATGTGCTGCACCGCGGCGTGCCGAATCACCGGGACCTGTTCGAGCTGATCGGCGTCAGGGCTCAAGGCAATGCTTCCGAACAAGCCCGGTCGAAGCGTGCCATCCGGATTGTCGAGCTCGACGCGGATCTCGACGGTGCGCGTCCTCGGATCGAGCGTGTGGCTCACGTAGCTCACCTCTCCCTCCCATGACTTTCCGGGGTAGGCTTGAAGCGAAACGACCCCAGGTGCGCCCACTCGCGCGGCCGCGATGTCTTGCTCGTACACTCGGCCCACGACCCAAATCCGTGAAAGGTCGGACACCACGAAGAGCGAGCTCCCTTCGGACACGACCTCCCCCGCTGTCGCATGTTGTTGAATGACTGTTCCCGTGAGCGGGCTCCGAATCGACGTCGTGCTGCCGCGCCCTTTTCGGCCGCCGTAGACTTGGAGTCGCTCGGTTGCAGCGGCCAAATCCGATTCGGCTCTTCGAAGGTCCCCTTGAGCTTCGAGATAGGCGCGCTCCGAGCCGATGCCCTCGCGCTTAAGCTCCTCCTGTCGAACGAAATTGGCGCGCGCGACTTCGACCGCCGCCCGCGCGTTGGCCACCGCCGAGCGGGCTTCGCCGAGAGCCACGCTACGCATCGTGGCGAGGATCTGGCCGTCTTCGACTGCATCGCCTAGGACGACGCGTACCTCGGCGATCTGCCCCTCCACCATCGGCGCGACGTGCGCGGTGCGGTTCGGGTTGAGCCGGATCTCCGCAGGAACGTCGATGCCGCCAATCAGCCGTTCCATGCGCACTGGCTCGGTTCGGATCTCGCTCCGCCGTAGGCCAGCTTCGGAGATGCGGACGAGCTCAGCAAGCTCACCCTTGTCGTGCCCGGCGTGATCATCGTGCGCGGCCTCGGCGCCGTGCGCCTCGTCCGTGTGGTCGTGAGCCTCGGGCGCGCGGCTCGGACAACCCATCATTAGCGCGGCTGCAGTGAGGAAGAACGTGGTTCGTGCGTCAATGGTCATGTTGCTCTCCGAGGTCGCCTTCGTCCTGATGGTGCTCGTCGGGCCAGACCTCGATGCCCACCTCGGCTTCGAGTGCCGCGGCGTCGCGGTAATAGTCCTGGTACGCGGTCAGGGCGTCCTGCTGAATCCTCAGCAAGCGCTCCCGCCCGACGAGCACCTGCAAGAGGTCGGCTTCGCCGAGCTCGAACGCTCGGCGCAGCAAGGTGAGATTGCCTTCGAACGCAGGCAGGATCTCCGTCCCGTATGCCGCAATGCGCGCCGCGTCCGCGTTCACCGCGTTGGCGGCGCGAGCGAGGCGGACTTTCAGCGCTTGGACGAATGCCTGTTTTTCGGCTTTCGCGACCGAAAGCTCTGCGCGCGCCCGCGCGCGGCCTTCCTGGTTCCGCTGCGTGAAGGGGATTGGCAACGTCATCAGCCCTTGCACGATGTGTTCGTTGAGCCCGACGATCGGCAAAGACTCGCGCGTGTACGTCACACCGAGGGATGGCTCGGGCCACGCCTCGCGGTCCTCGAGTCGGACCCGCGCCTCTGCTTCCGCGATCGCCCCCACCCGAGCCCCGATACCGGGGTGCTTCGCGAGCGCAAGAGCTGCGAGCTCCTCCATCGGGGGCGCACGTTTGGGCTCGTCGAGCTCGCCCACCGGCTCGGGAAGGACGTCGGCGGGCCAGCCCGACACTTCCGCAAGCCGGAGCTGGGCCGAGCGGTACTCCTGCTCGGCAGCAAGCGACGCCTGTCGCGCCTGCGCGAGCTCGCCTTTGGCAAGACGCACGGCAAGCTCCGAGATGTCACCGGCCTGATGACGGCGCTCGGCAACGGACAGGAGCTCCTCCGTCGAGACCAGGATCTTCTCGGCAAGCGACCAGCGCTCCCTCGCGACGAGCGCCAGATGAAACGCGGCATGTACCTCGCGATGCACCTGCCACCGGACCTCCTCGAGCTCCTTGTGGGTCCGCTCCCGTGTCTTTTCGGCTGTGTTGCGCCGTTGCTTGCGCTCGCCGGCGATTTCGATCGGTTGCCGCAACCAGAGCTGGTAGTCGGTGCCACGCGCGCCTTGCGCGAATCGCGGGCCAGCCATGGCGCCAGCAATGGTGTTCTTTTGTAGCACGACCCGGGCGCCATCGACGGCGGCCTGCCCGCGTTCGGTCTGCGCGCGGGCAACCAAGACCCCGGGAGCATGCTCGTCCGCATAGGCGAGTATGTTGTAAAGCGAAACCGGTGATGTCTTGTCGCCACCTTCGGCCTCGGCGCCCATCGACACCAACGGTATTGCGAGAGCCATCGCGCTCGCGCGCAGCCACGCTGCGAAATTCATCTTTCCCTCCTTTGCGCCGCGCTCGGGGCGCTGCTCGATGTTCGTCGTCGTTTGCACCACTGCGGACCGACCCGAAACGAAGCTCGGCGGTCTGCAGGCGCACTCGTCTCTTGAAACGTCGAGCTAGGAGATGGGCGGCCGGAAGACGCTGATTAGGACGCCGTCCGACCGGCGGTCGCGGGTGAACGATGGCGCGAGTAGCGCTTCTTGCGAGACTCCGATTTCAAAAGGAGCCCCGGCTGTCAAAAACGCCGATGTCCCGTGGCAAGGGCAGGTTTGAAACGGACCGGAGCACCCGTGCGTATCCTCTTCGGGCGCATGGCTCGCCTCGTGTGCCACATGGGCCCCGTGACCGTCACGCAAGAGGTGCGCCACATTTTCGGTGATCTCCCCGGCGCCTGGTGTGACCGAATATGCGAGCAAGATCGCGATGCCAGGAATGAGCCGCCGCACGACTCCAATCTAGCCGCGGTCAAGCGCTCTTGCCAGAACCTAACGTCCTCGTGCGATCAAGGCGCGAAGAATATCGTCTGCAGGCAGATGCCCCCCGCGGGCAGCGCTCTACGCGGCTTCCGACCGACACCTGGCCAAGGGTTTGGGGGGCGCAATTGGGATTAGTCCCGGCGTTACTGCCTCTTCACGAAACCGCTAACCCCTTGAAATCGTTGCGGACGCGAAGGGATTCGAACCCCCGACTTCTGCCTCCGGAGGGCAGCGCTCTATCCAGCTGAGCTACGCGTCCATCCCCTATTTTCTGGGGTAAAGTCGTTGTCCCCGATTGGGGATCGGGCACTGTTACAGTTCCCGTTACAGTTGCAAGCCGGCGATCGGCCGCTGTTCGGGCCCTGAGCGCCGCCGTCGCCGCGCGCTTGCGAGCGTTGAAGTAGCGGCTCGTGGTCTGGAGGTCTCGGTGGCCTGCAATGGCCGCCACGGCGCCGACGCTCTGCGTACACTCTGCGAGATCGGTGAGTGCGGCGTGCCTCAGGTCTCGGAGCGTGAGGTAGCGAGCGCGCTCCTCGCCAATGACCTGGGCGGCCGCTTTGCGGAGGGTCCTCCGGTAGTCATACCGGCTAAAGATCAAGCCTTCCTCGGGCGCGATCCGTTCGAGCGCTTCAACGCACGCTACCCAAACGATCGCGCCACGCGCCGACGAAGACCCCGCCGCGTTCGACCCTTCTAAGAAGACCGGCCCGGATGAGATCCCGTTTATTCGCCCAGCGCGCGGATCCGTGTTGCGTCGAAACGCGCCTGGCTGAGCCCACAACGCCCCCATCAACAAAGGTCCCGTCACCGACAAGAGCACGAACGAACGGAGCTCAGCTAGTCTGTGGTCGGGCACATACGAGATCCAGCACGTCGTTCCCCCGTCGGTCGTCCGCAAAATGGCGGGGGGGGCGACGTGGACCGCGCAGAATAGCGGCACCACCCTCAGTCTCTGGGGCGTGTTGTTTACCGATGCGAACACCGGGACCGCGGTCGGCTTGGAAGGGACCATCTTGCGGACCGACGGGGGGTGACCTGGACCGAGCAGAGCAGCAGCACCATGGAATACCTTCAGGGCGTCTTGTTTACTGATGCCAAGGCGGGGACGGTCGTGGGCTCCAGCCGGGACCATCTTGCGGACGACCGACGGGGGCGGTGGCTGACGCCTGGGACTCGATGTGCGACGTGGGGGCGTTTGAGATGCAGCCGTCGGCGAGGGTGAATAATTACGCATGTTCAAGAATTGAGCGCCCTGGTAGCATCACCTTTTCCGAAAAGGAGGGTGAAGACATGCCCACGATAAACAAGAGCATCAGCATCAGTGCACCGGTCGAGAAGGTCTTCGCATACGTCACCGACCCAACGAAACTTCCCGAGTGGTTCGTCGGCTTGACGGAAGTGACCGACGTAAGCGGCTCGGGCGTTGGCCAGCGCAATCGCTGGACATACTCCATGATTGGCATTCCGTTTCATGGAGAGAGCAAGATTACCGAGCAGGTCCCGAACCAGCGCTCGGTCTCCAAGCAAGAAGGGGGAATGACAAGCACGATTACTTTCACCTTCACGCCTTATGAAGGCGGGACAAAGCTGGATTTCGACGTCGACTACACGATCCCGGTTCCCGTGTTGGGGAAGCTGGCCGAGAAAATCGTGTTCAAGCGCAACCAACGAGAAGCCCAGCTGTCGATGGAAAACATCAAGGAACGGTTGGAGGTCTAGAACGACACTCAGAGACGTTCGCTGCACGTCGTTTTCTCTATCCGCGTCCACGCAGGGCGACGAAAGTTCCGCGCAACGACGACAAGCGAAGAATTACGTGTGGACTACGGAGGATGGTGGTTCCCACACGAAGTCGGACGTGAGCGTGAGCTGCGCGCACTGCGCGAGGCTAAGGTGCATGCCGCGCTCATTTCGCGCTCGTCGAACCGTCGGCAACGCACGTAGGGGTCCGAGTTCCGTCGGCTGGGTCAGCTTCGCCATCATCTCGCGACGGACAACGTTTTGAGGAACGACAGGGCGGTGCTTTATCCTTGCCTTACCCAACGTGCCGTACATCCGCGACCCGGCGGCTGAACGCTTCTGGTCGAGAACGGTTCGAGCATGTAGGCTAAGCGGGCGATATGGGCCGCGTAGAGATCACGAATCCCTGGCCGCGCATGCGCGACATCGTATCCGCGGTCGTGAAGGGGCTTCACGGAGGTCGCTTCATCGAGGAGACCCTCGAAGCACTCTGTGTGCAGATCGGCGCTGCCTCAGCGTGGAGCACCCTAGAGACCAAGGGTGCAGGCCCAATGCATCGCTCCCGCACGGCAAGCTTCCGCGGTGTGCCACCTGCGGTCCTGGCTCAGCACGTGACCGAGTCACTCAGCCAAGTGCAAGCCGAGCTCAAGACGTTCGCAGGCCCCGTTCCGTTCGCGCCTGAGGGGTCGTTTGCCGCTGTCCCGCTCTGGTCGCACCCTACGGCGTCCGGGCGTGGTCGTACGTTGATCGGCGCCATGTACCTCGAGTTCTCGGGTGACCAAGGAACTAGAAAAGAAGTGCTGGAGTTCATCGAATGCGTAGGGTCGCTCCTTGGCGGCGTCATCGCACAGCAGACGCTGATCGAGACTACGAGGGAAGACCTTCGCGTCGAGCGCGCCAAGGACCGAAACGAGCACTATTTGAGCCTCGACGATCTGCTCAGCCCCGACAGCATGACCGCTATTCGTGAGGAGCTTCGCGCGGCAGCCGCCGGCCAAGCGTCGATTATGTTTTTGGGCGAGTCAGGCACGGGGAAGACCCAACTCGCCACCGCGTTCGCGCGCGCGAGCAACCAAGAGCCCATCGTCCGCGCGACACTCGGGATGGCCGACGATCTCAACACCATCACCTCCGAGCTCTTCGGGCACGAGCGGGGCTCATTCTCCGGCGCCGTGTCTAAACGCAAGGGGCTCGTGGAGTACGCAGATGGCGGAACCCTAATCCTGGACGAGGTGTTGAACTTGCCGCTGAATGCGCAGCAGCTCTTGCTCGATTTCACCCAGTTCGGATCCTACAGACCCCTTGGCTACCAAGGTCGCGAGCCAAAGACCGCCAGCCTCCGGCTCATTTCGGTAACCAACGGCGACGTGGAAAAGGCGATCGCGGACACGCGCTTCCGACAGGACCTCTACTATCGCCTCGCCACCGTGCCGATCGTCCTTCCGCCTCTGCGCGAGCGACGCGCCGACATACCTTCGATCGCGGGCCGCTACCTGAACCGGACCGACGCACAGACCGACTGGGAGCTCGACGGCAGCGCCGTGGAGCTGCTTACTTCTCGACTGTTCACTTGGGACGGCAACATCCGCGAGCTCGAGGCGGTGTTGGAGCGCGCACGAAACCGCGCCCGCGCGACCAATCCGAAAGACGCCGTCATCGAAGCCCGTCATCTCGGCCTCGAAGCGGCGGGGCCGGTCGACACAAAACCGACGCGCGCCTCCTCGATGTCCTCCGACCCGCGGACCCGAGACGGAATCCAGGGACGCTGGCAGGAGCTCGACGACCAAAAATCAGAGCTCGACGACCTCGAAAAGGCGATCATCGAAGACGCGCTCGCGGCGTGCGAGGGCATCGTGGCAAGAACCGCCCGCATGCTTTCCGTTCCACGCACCGGGCTGATCAGCCGCATGGCGACCCTGGATATCGACCCGGAACGCTTCAAGAGCCGGGCGGGTACGACGAAATCGATTGGTTGAATAGCGTTCAGCCAGCCTGAGTCGCCGCTCATACGAGCCGGAAATGACTCCGTCACCGACTCGGCAGGTGTCCCAGCTCAAATTGCTTCGGATGAGTCGCCATCCCCTCCAACGGAGACCAGATACAAATCAATCCTGAGAAAGCTGTTTGAGTCGAAAGTCATGCCGGCCAGATTAACCGCCAGACCGTCGCCGTCGAAGCTCAGGTCACCTTCAAAGACGTCCAGCGTGGACATCTGCAAATCGACCAGCGCTAAAATCAAAACGGGAGCATCGGCGGTGCGCACGATGTTGAGGATGTAGCCTTCGAACTCGCCGTCAGGGAACCGGCCAGGCTCGGCTACGTTTGAGAAGTCGAAGACCGCGGCGTTCTCCTCGACGTTCACCTCGACGCCGGGATTGAGCACCTGGGAGCAGTCCGCCTTGAGCGCGCTGACCGCATGGGCGGGGTACTCCAGCCCTGGCCCGACTTCCACGATGAGACCTTGCGGCTCGGTCGATTGGCAGCCCGTCGAGTGACGAACGAGCTCGACGCGCACACCTTCCATGCTCGCGGCCACGCTGGCGTCAGGTGGGATGTGGCCAGGGTCACCCATGTAGAGGCAACCGGCAGCAAGTCCGAGTGCAGACACTGGAGCAAGAGACGCGCACTTTCGCAACATTGCGCTGATGTTCTTCTTCATGATGGACTCCTCTCTAATGGACTGGCCGAGTTTGTTGAGGACAGCAGCCCATGCAGGCGAAGCGATGCAGTGTTCGTACCAACGAAGAAATCCGCTAATTCACCGCCTGCACCAATCCTGGTCGACCCGAAACGATGACGAGCGTCGTCAATAGATGACGTTCATCGTCGATCTCCGGTCATTCGACCCGACCTACCGATGTAGATTGCGGCGTTTTCGAGTTGGCACAGCACGTGCTTCCTACCCAAGGCAGATTCGCCAGCGTCGAACGCAACCAACAGCGAGGAGTTTCACCATGACCAATTATGAAGAAAGCTACCGAATCATCGAACAGGCAAAGCAGCAGCGTGCAGAATTCATCGGCAGATCCATCCGCAAGCACCGGGTCGTTACGCTCTTGGTCGTCGCGATTCCGATCTTGCTGACTCAGATCCAGTGGAGTCCGTCGGAACCGGTGGCCGTCGAGATGCAAGACGCGGACTCGTACCACAGCACTTCACTGCTTGCTCGCATTGAGGCGAGCCTCCAGATCGCAGAATCTGTTTGAAACGGCGGATATGAAGGAGGCGAGGACGGGGTTACGCTTGAGCTCGCGATCGAGTGCTTCTAACGTCACTAGTCGCAAACTTACGTCTGTCTGTGCCACTACGGTGGCGCTCCTCGGCATGCGGGTGAGGACGGAGAGCTCGCCGAAAGTATCCCCGGGCCCCATACTGCGGATGAACTGGCGACGTCCCTCAGGCTTGCCCCTAAAGACGTCACAGACGCCGCTCGATATGATGAACGCTTCAGAGCCACTGTCGCCTTCACGGATGATGACGTCGCCGCCCAAATAGTGCCGTGTTGCGAACCAACCCCCTCCTGCCATGAATGCTTCCATTTCGCATTTCAGCTCATCGACAGATTGGAAGCGGTCTGCCTGTGCGGGACTCAGCGCTCGCTCAGCGATGCGGCATAGCTCAGGCGGCACCTCTGGCATGGCTTTTCTGTCCTCGAGGCGCGGAGTCTCAGACCAGTCCGCAAGGGCAGACGCTTCGGTCCGTGGGGGCTCGCCGGTGAGAAGAACGCATAGAATCCCGCCTAAGCCGTAAACATCCGTGGTCGCGTTGATCGCACTTCGGTCACCCGTCAGTTGTTCGGGCGCCATATAGCCGAGGGTTCCACCGAGCGGCACCCGCTCCGCTTCCCGGAGGAAAGCGATGCCCCAGTCCATCACATAGACCTGACCGTGCTTCCCCACCATGATGTTCTCTGGCTTCAGATCACAGTGTATGACTCCCCGCTCATGTGCGAACGAGATGGCGTCGCAAACTTTGAGGAATACCTGTAGTGTCTTTTGCAACTTCGCGTCGGTGGGGGAGGCATGGAGTCCTTCGACCAGCTCCGAGTAGGTTTCGCCGTCCACGTACCTCATGATGACGGATGGCGCGCCACCGTCGCTGCTGGTCGTCAATTCATACACCGGGACGATATTGGGGTGATCCAGTTGCCCTGTGAGCTGGGCCTCTTGAATAAAGCGTTGTTGAAGATCCTCGGACTCGCTCAAATCGTCGCGTAGGGTCTTCAGGGCTACTTCTCGCAAGATGAGATGGTCGAATGCGAGGTGCACTGTTCCCATGCCCCCTTCGCCTAGCAGGGACTGCCGCTCAAATCGTTTAGAATCGGCGCTATTTGTGACGGCCGGGTGGCCGTTGGAAGCGCTCGGCCTGCCGGTCACCGGCCGCACCCCGTCCAGCCGTGTTCCCCTTGGCAGAGCACCTCGTTTAGAGAATGTTTCGCGGCGTTCTCGTGCGTCGGGCTAGGAGGGGTATGAGTATTGGTCATGGCCGCCAGTTATGCGTCTCTGAAGGTACCCAAGGTGGCCAGGACAAAGCAAGCGACAACCTGATGCCAGCCCGGCTGGGTTGAACGCTGACGGCTCGTCGAATTACCGAGGTGCGGGCGGCAGCTCAAGAACCATGCGCCCGCGCCGATGCGGGCCACGACGGGGGCCTCGAAATCGGGTATCCTCAGAAACCGCTCTTTAGACCGCAACAGCCAAGGACGACTGGCGATGGTGGACATGACAAGTAGCGCCGCGGGCGTCGACCTGATTGGGTCAATCATCCGTTACTACGACCACACCCACTTCGACTACAGCTCGCTTTGGGCGCATCGGTCGGACCCCGCGTTCCACTATGGTTATTACGACGAGCAATGCCGTCACCATAGAAGGGCGGTAGCCAATGCCAATGCGACGCTCGCGAATTTCGCCGCGGTCAAGCAGGGCGACATAGTGCTCGACGCAGGTTGCGGTCGCGGCGGGAGCTGCTTTTGGCTGGCAGAGAAGCTCGGTGCACGGCCCGTAGGAGTAAACCTCGTTACGTCACAACTCGTTTATGCGAGAAAGGAAGCCGATCGGCGTGGTCTGAGCGGACGGACCGAGTTCCGACGGGCCGACTATACGAAGACGCCCTTCGAGGCCAGCTCGTTCGATGTGGTCTGGGCCCTGGAGAGCCTGTGTCACAGTCCGAGAAAGGTCGACTTCTATTCGGAAGCGTGTCGGCTACTGCGACCGGGTGGCCGGCTCGTAATCGCCGAATACATGGTTACAGAAATCGACATGCTGCCGGCGGACCAGAAGCTCGTCGCGGACTGGCTGTCGGGATGGAGTATTCCCTCTCTCGATACAGAGACGCAGCATAAGGAAAACGCCGATTCGATGGGCTTCGAACGGATCGAAGTGCATGACTGGACAAACAGAATGCGACGATCGTCGCTTCGGTTGTATTGTCTGGCACGGATCTGCCACTGGCTTTCGTTCATTCTGAACAAGGCCGGCCTTCGCAGCGACGTCGCGCACGGAAACCTCCTTTCCGCAAGATACCAGTACGAAGCGCTTCAAAAGCGCCTTTGGCAGTACAAGATACTTGTCGCCCAAAAGCCGGGCGGAACGGGCCGAGTATTGTAATGACGCAGGAACGCGTGCATCTATCCGAGATAAAGCTCGGAGACGCCGTCTGGGAAGATTCCTTCAGCATTCTGTTCGAAGGCAGCGGACTCGATGGCGATCGGTTGCTGTTGCGCACGTTCAAATCCGATGAGCCGTCCCCTGTTGAACTGCAGTGGCTTCACCATGACGAGCATGCGCACGCGCTGGCGCCGCCCGGAACGGTTCATGAGTGTCTTGGGCGGCTGAAGATTCAACACAAGCCTTATCTCGTGTATCGGGACGAGGGCTTCCGGCCGTTCAGACGCCGATACGTTGGTGATCTGAGCGCCAGCCTGCGACTGGGCCATGATGTGACGCACGCGTTGCGACTGCTGCACAAGACCGGGATGAACCATAACCGGCTCAGCCCTGCGACCGTCTGGGTTCATGCGGATCTTCCGGGGGTCAGATTGTTCGACCTCAGCGGTTCGTCGACCAAGGAAGGCAGGCCGCGCTCCGCCCCGCCGCCAGAGTTGCTGTATTTGGCCCCCGAGCAAGTCGGTTCGACAGCCTTCGGCTGTGACTACCGCGCCGACTTCTTTGCGTTAGGCGTCCTTCTTTATCGCGGTGTTACGGGTCAGCGTCCGTTCGAAGCGCTCGACGTGGATTCACACCGTCACAAATTACTGACGGAAATGCCGGCGCGACCCGACGAGCTGGACCCGACGGTTCCGGTATGGGTGTCGGAGCTCGTGATGCGCCTACTGAATAAGGCGCCGGAGCAAAGGTACCAGACGCACTATGGTCTGACCTACGACCTTACTGAAAGCCTTGCGGAGCGCGGCGGTAAGCTAGGTGCCGGCCAGTCGCGTATTGGCGACAGAGACCTGCTCGCAGCTTTCGGCGTGCCCGATACGTTTCGCGGCCGCGAGCAGGAGCAGGCTCTTATTCTCGAAGCTGCAAAGGCGGCGCGTTCGGGGCCGCTGAAGCTGGTCGCCATCAGCGGCACCCCCGGCATCGGGAAATCGGGCCTTGTTTTGACGGTGCGCGAACGTATCCGCCGAACCGGGATGGAGATTGTCGGCGGGAAGGCCGATCAGTTCAATACCGACATCCATTACGGACTGTTCGTGCAGGCTATCGAAGCACGGGTCGCGCAGATGGCCGCCCGCGAAGGTCAGCTAGACACGCTGGCCAACCGCGTGAAGGAACTGCTCGGCGTGAACGCGTCATTGATTACTGACGTGATTCCACAGCTCTCGCCGATCGTCGGCGCGTTGACCGAAGCGCCCAAGGTGCCTTCCAGTGAGGGCCTGAATCGGTTCAACGCGACGTTCGAAAGATTCGTGAAAATTTTGGTCGAGGTCGGTGGCCCCCTCTGTCTTTTCTTCGATGACGTGCAGTGGACCGACTCCGGTTCATTGACCCTCCTGGAATACCTCGTTTCAGCTCAATCTCTTACCGACGTGTTGGTGTTGTTTTGCTTCAGAAGCAACGGCGACGGCGCAATCAGGGCCGAAGAAAGCCTTCAAAGGATGGCGGACTCGGGAGCCTCGACGTCGATTCTTCGACTTGAGGGTCTGGAAGAACCGCAGATCGCCCAGCTCGTCGGGGAAGCGCTCGGTCCCGCGACTGACGCATCGATGTGTGCGCAGTTGAGCGAGCTGGTACACGAACGCACCGAAGGCAACCCGCTTTTCGCTCGCCACTTGCTCGAACACTTGCACGCGCAGGGATTGTTGGTGTTCGACGAGCGGCTCGATCAATGGAATTGGGATCCAAACGAAATTGTTCAGCGAGCGATCACCGATGACGTTATCGACCTTGCCCGCGCAAAGCTCGATCGCCTCGTGCCCCGTGCAAAATCCGCACTCTTGGCGGGTGCCTGTATTAGCAATCCGTTCGAGCCGAAGCGAATCGCGTGTCTGATCAAAGAGCCGGAGGAAACCGTGCGGGCCCTGCTCGACCAGGCCGTCGTTATGGGCGTCCTCACACACGTCGGTTCGGGGTATCGCTTCATCCACGACAAACTGGCGCAGGCTGCGTATTGTATCGTGTCCGACGAGGAACTGTCCGCGATCCGTCTTCACTTTGGTCAGCGGTTGCTCGAAGAGCTCGCCGATTCCGGTAAGAGCGACGTGCCGGTCGACGTCGTAAACAACATCAACTTTGGTCTTGGTGCCGTCGCCGACCCGAAACAGCGGTTGGCATATGCTGAGTTGAATCTTCAAGCAGGACAGGAAGCTCGGCGCGAGGCTGCATATCGTGACGCGTTGAACTATTTCCGAGCCGGCATGAAGTGGGCTCCCGAATCGGCATGGCAGAGCGATCATCGGCTGATGTTCGACCTGTACAGCGAAACGTTCGAGAGTGAGTATCTAAACGGCAATCCGGCCGCCGCCAATGCACTTTTCGAATCGTTAGAATCCCATGCTGAGGACCGCCACGATCTGGCTGGCGTCGTGTACACCAAGATCTTGTTGTTGACCGGCGCGAATCGGGGCGACGAGGCCGTCGAAACCGGTGTCAAAGCGCTTCGTTCCCTGGGTATGCGGATTGCGGCCCAGCCTAGCCGGGCACAAGTTCTGAGCGAGCTACTGCTGGCGCGGTCGAAAACCGCGTTTCGTTCGCTGGATCGCCTAGCGGAGTCGCCGTTCAGCGAGGACAAGACGTTGAAAGCGACGAACGCCCTTCTGATGATCATCGGTCCGGCCGCGTACTTTCGAAACACCAGCATCATGGCATTTGTCGGATTGCGGCTGCTCAATCGCTCGATATCGCAGGCGCACACGACGGAATCCGCTTTCGGCTACGTCATCTACGGGCTGGTTCTCAGCGCCGTGACCGGCAAACCCCAACACGGCTACCGCTTTGCTCAATTGGCCATGAAGCTTGCCGATCGGGGCGGTGACATCATTCTCCGATCCAAGATATGGATGATCAGCGGCGCGTTTATTGCGTTCTGGTCGCAACCAGTCACAACCGCGCTGAACATCTTAAGTGCATCTTTGTCGCAGGCTCTCGAAGCCGGCGATATTCAGTACGCCAACTATGCGGTGCTCGGCACCGTGTCGCTGATGTTCTCCTCCGGCGCTCCGCTCTCTGAAGTGCTTTCATTGAACGAACGCTATGAGCCATTAGTCCGGCGTACCAACGATACTTTCTCCATGGAAACGCACCGGCTGTGGCGGGAGGCCACACGGACGATGCTCGATGACTCGGCGGTATCGCTCGATCCATCTGCTGAAAAAAGGGCGATGCGCCAATTCCGGGCGAGCGGAAACCAGACTGCGTTGACTTACTTTTGGGCGCTGAAGACGCAGCTTCATTATCTCGATGAGGATTACGCGACGGCCTACAAATTCGGCATGCGGGCCAAGTCCCATAGCGACAGCGTGCTCGGGCAGATAGTCGTGGCCGATCTGTTCTTCTATCTCGGCCTGTCGGCGGCAGCGCTCGCAAAGTCGAAACCGGACCATCAGAAGAAATACGCTAGTACGCTCAAGGATTGCAGGCGTCGATTCCGCAAGTGGGCTGAGGGCTGCCCCGAGAACTTCGGCCAGCAACACGAAGTGCTCTCTGCCGAGCTCCAGTCGGTACGCGGAAAGAACGCGCTCAATGCTTACGAACGCGCGATGAAGTCGGCTGCCGGAAACGGCTTCATCCACATTGAAGCGCTCGCAAACGAGCTTGCCGCAGAGCACCTTGCGCGGGAGGAGCGCGAGGACCTTGCCGGTGTCTTTCTGGAGAGAGCCTGGCGGCTCTACCGGGAGTGGAACGGCTACCGGAAGGCGCGCCGCCTTGCGCGGAAGCATGCGCACCTGCGCGTGCTCGATGAAGTCGCCAACGATCAAGACGAAAAGATCTACGCACACGGCGCAACGGCGCCGACGTCGGCGGTGCCCCTGGGCGGGGCCACAGATTCGATCAATCACGTGCTCGAAGACCTGTGTCGCGATGCTAACGCAGACTGGGGCGTCGTATTTGGGCTTACCGACCGTGGTCTGGATTTCATAACTGCGCGTGACGCCACGCGTGACGTGCAGAGCGTCCGCGCATCTGCAATCGTCCGCTACGTTGCCAAGAGTGGCACGAGCATCGCCATTCGAGACTGCGCCGAGGACACGCGTTTCACAAAGTGCCCTTACTTGGCTACGCACAGGCCACGATCAGTCTTCTGCAGGATGCTGGGCAATACAGACGACCCGATCGGCGTCGTGTATCTCGAGAACCGGTCGCTGCCGAGTATTTTTTCCGAAGCGACCGTCGCCGCAACCCGTTCGTATCTCGCGGCGATCGAAACGGCAATGGCCAGGAATCAAATGCTCGCCGATCTTCGAGAGAAGCAATCGCGTCTCGAGCAGACGCGACGCACGATCTCGAAGCTGGAGCAGCATCGCGATCATTTGGGTAAGTTTGTTCCAGTCCCTGTTAGGCGGCTGCTCGCGGAGAATCCAGAGGCGCCGGACATGGTCCGGCAGGAACGCGAGGTGTCAGTGATGTTCGTCGACATCGCTGGATACACCCAGATGAACGAACTGCTCGGGAAAGAGGCCGTCGAAAAGCTCGTGGACACCTATTTTTCGAGCTTTGCGGAAGAAATCTGGCAGCGACAAGGCGAAATCGTGGAAACGGCGGGGGACGGTTTCATGGCCGTTTTCGAGAATCCAACGCACGGGCCGCTCGCAGCGCAAACGGCCGTGGCGCTGCAAGCTTGCACGGCGGAATTGAACGCAAAACACGAGTCAGAGTTCCCGACGGTAGTGATCAACATCGGAATCAACTCGGGGCCGGCGCTGGTGGGTTTGAGTAGGCTCGGAGGCAAGACGGACGAACGCTGGGCATACACAGTGCACGGACCGACGACGAATCTGGCGGCACGAATCGCGGACCACGCGACTGGTGGTCAGATCCTCATCAGTGAGACGACGGCGAGGGAACTAGCGGATGAGCTCCAGTTGCAAGACAGGGGCCCCAGCGAGTTCAAAGGCGTTTCGCGACCGGTACGGCTGTTTGAAATCGAAGTGCCTAGTCAGTTGATCACGATGGGCCCGGTGTTGACTAGTGAGGAGGGTTGAGATGACGAAGGTAGCGATTTTCGGCGGCGGGGTCGGCGGGTTGACCGTTGCTCATGAATTGAGAGAGCGTGGATTCGAAGTCGACGTCTATGAAAAGAACAAGATTTGCGGCGGCAAGGCTCGAAGCCTGGAGAAAGGAGGAACCGGCACTCCCCCTCTTCCGGACCTACCCGGCGAGCACGGGTTTCGTTTCTTTCCGGGGTTCTATCAGCACCTCGACGATACGATGAAACGCATCCCGCTCGGACCGCTGAACAGTATCTCGGCCGCGCCGATCGGTCCCTCGACCGCGCCGATCGGTCCCTCGACCGCGTTCGACAATCTGGTCGATGCGGGAATGTTCGCGATCGCCCAGGAGGGGAAAGCCCTCTACAAGTTGACCCCCGATACGCCAAAGACCTTGCCGCAGTGGATTGTCGCGCTCGATAGTTTTTTCGGCAATCCGGAGTTGGGGTTGGCCCCCGGTGAGAAGGAAATACTGCTGAAACGAATACTGCGCTTGTTTGCGATGTGTCGAGAGCGGCGCGAGAAGGAATACGAGTGCGTGACGTGGTGGGATTACCACAATGTTCCAATCCAGCGTTCGGCTCAGTACAACAAGATGTTTGTGACAGGATTTTCTCGGGCGTTCGTGGCAATGGATGCACAAAAGGCAAGCACGATGACCGGAGGCAACACGCTGGCCCAGTTCTTCCGCGTATTCTTTGGGAAAGGCACGATGGATCGGGTGCTGAATGCCCCCACCAACGATGCCTGGCTCAGCCCGTGGGTCGCCTATCTAAGTCACAAGGGAGTCAACTTTCACCAGGAACAAAAGCTGACCGGGTTGAACGTCAGCACGGGCGCCGTGCCGGCGACGATCACGTCGGCAACCGTCGAGAATACCCAGACCAATGCCGCGACGACGGTAACCGCAGACTATTATGTCGCCGCGGTTCCCGTGGAAGTCATGACACCATTGGCCGAGTCGAATCTCGCGTTGACAACAGCCGCGCCTTCCCTGAACGGGATCAAGAATCTCGAGGTGTCGTGGATGACCGGCATCATGTTCTATTTGAGTAAGGATGTTCCCATCGTTAAAGGTCACGTCAATTTCGCGGACTCCAAGTGGGCGTTGACCGGGATTTCGCAGCCCCAATTCTGGCCAAACGACCAGCTATCAAACTACGGCGATGGCACGCTCAACGGCCTCTTGTCGATTGTCATATCGGATTGGACGACGCCGGGCGACAAGGTGCACGTCAAGACCGCTGAGCAGTGTACTACACCCAACGAAGTCGCCGACGAGACCTGGAAACAGTTGGTCGCACATCTGCCGAATTCCGTGACGTTACCTCTGGGCGCCGAAGATCCGGTCGACTTCTTTCTCGACCCGGCCATTTCGTTCCCGCAGGGAGGGGCGGCGCAAAATGCCGAGCCGCTGCTGACCAACACGGCGTGTTCGTTGAGCGATAGGCCAAGAACTGCCACTGCAATCCAGAATCTGATGCTTGCAGCGGACTATGTGAGGACCAACGTCGATATCGCAACCATGGAAGGGGCAAACGAGGCAGGGCGACGCGCTGCAAACGCAGTAATCGCTGCATCAGGTTCAGGCCACCCACCCTGCGGTGTCTGGGATTACCCGGAGCCTCAAGTTTTCGATATCTCCCATGCCATCGACAAAGCTCTCCTGGAGGCCGGTGGACCGTCCTGGGGTGACATCCTGTTTCCGTGAACTATTCGCGGACCCAGTCCAACGCTGCGTCTTTGTCCGCCATCGGGAAGTGCCTGATGTCGGCCCCGATGATTGGAGAGACGTTCTTCGCGTAGGCCGCAAGCCATCTTGCATCACCGACGATTGCCATCCGCTCGACGGCGGACGTGACGGTCGTTAACCGCTTGAGCTTCTCGACCACAAGTCCCTGTCCGAAGCTTGGAAGCGCGTGCATCTCGGCGTAGATTCGCAGCTTTCTGCCGTCGCTTACGGCCTCATCGAACCGCTTCCAATAGGGCTCCAACTCGTCGTCGGTCACCTCGCCTTCGCCAAGGGAGTACGCGATGAGGTTCTCCCCCGAATCCTCGACGTCCAATAGCCTGAATCCTTGTTTCTTCTCGCTCATCTGTCCCTCCGAGGCTACCGCAGACTATACACCGGCGAGCCAAAGCGGCCATCTGCGTTGCGGTTCATGGAGTTCCTGCCATCATTTTGTACCGGCAGCGATCACTCCTCGAGCACCGTCACCCCTTCCCGGATCGCGAACTTCGTGAGGCCGGCCACGCTGTGTGTGCCAAGCTTCTGCATCAGGTGCTCGCGGCCGAGCCTAGTAGTCTTCACGGGTCAGCAATGGAAGTTCGTGCTCGTCTGGGGCTAGGGCCGTGTGACCGGTTGCGACCCGCCGGTGGCTGGCTTCTTCTTAATGCAGAACGCGTTCGGAGGCGACAGTGAAGAGCCCTTGACACGGTAACAATGAACGCCATCGGCTGTTTCACCGGTCAGTACTGGCTACCCGTGCGCGCCGGACGGATCTAGGCCGCTTAAACAAAGAAGCCGGAGCCGGAAGAACCGAAATTCGCGCCTCGTTCCGCAGGTTGCTACGAACACAGGCAGAGCCGTGGATGCGTCAATCGGGCAGTTGCCGAGATCGCGTTTACGAATTGCTGACTGGTCCGCGAAGTCGCGAGCCTCTCAGCATTCTTGATGTCGGCAACGACTCATTTGGAAGTGCGAAGTCAGTCGTACGCCGATGGTCACGATAGGCTCGATCGTGCATCGTAACGAGCGAATCGTTGCAAACGTCGGCTCCTTCGGGACTCAGAAGCAAAGGCGGAACTATGAACTCCTATAGATTGATTCTCACAGTGGTGCTCGGTTGCCTTGGTGGGATGGGCGGCTGCGGGGACGATCCCCCAGTTAATGGACCAGGTGGTTCCGGTGGAAGAGGCGGCATGGCAGGACCAGGTCGTTCCGGGGGCACGGGCGGCATGGCTGAACGCGCGAGCCCCGAGGACCGTTTCAAGGTCTTGATCGTGCACTGCGGCGTTTGAGCCGGCAGTTGCGGGGGCTGGCGATCAAGAGCCGTGAGATCCGACTTCAGCCCCTGCCCTCTCGTAAAATTGTGGACGAGTCGCGGAGGCATCGTTCACAACCTGCCAGGCGAGGTGCGGCTCCGAGAGTCTGCAGAATCGATCGAGCTCCTCGGCGAGGCCCGCGATGATGCGCTCGAGCAGCTCGTGAAGGTCGCCAAGCAAAGGTTCGGGTCGAAACGCGTCAGGCTACTCGGACGCACGGATGTTCAACGGCGACTGACGGAGATGGCAGCGGAGCGAGGGTTAGACATTGCTGAAGAGCGTCAGCGCTGAGCGACGAAAGCGGCCTATGCGCTCGCGCTGGAGTCGTACGTCTCGGCTCAAGCGCGTCGAAGTCGCCTGAAGATCAGGGGCACGAGGGCCACGCCCTCGCGAGCTGCCCTCACGCAGATCTGCGCACGGCCTCAAAGAGGGCGGACGTTCTCCGCGCGTGGCCCCTTGGGACCTTGGCCTTCGTCGAATGAGACCTTCTGTCCCTCGCGCAAATCCTCGAAGCGCACGCCATCCACGTTCGACATGTGGAAAAAGATGTCGTTACCGGGAGAGGTTTCGATGAAACCGAAGCCTCGGTCCGTAAGACGTTTGATTGTACCTTCAGCCATTTTGCGTTCGTTCCTATTCGAGAGTGTTGCAGCCCTGATAGCTCTATTCGCCCCTCGGCGCCATTCCGCGCAATTCGTCTCTCAGAACGAACGTCAATATCGGTTGTCGTTCACGATGGTTTCTGAAGAGCATCAGCGCTGATTTACTGGTTGCTGGCCTCGAATAATTGAATGACAAACTTGATTGTCGTTTTCGATGAGCGCCCCGCTGGTGAACCACGGTGAACCCAGTGTCAATCGCCAAAGCGAAGGGGTAAAGTATGCTGCACTCTATGCACTCATTCGCGTCGTAACGCAGAACGCGCACGTCACGGTTTTGTAAAACCCCTCGAAACCAACCGATCTGCGTTGGCACACCGGATGCTTCTACATGGCTCTGCTTGATGGCGCTCCGGTGGGAAGGGTCAGCGGGAGGTTTCTGATGCGGTACTTAATGGGTTTGGTTTACGTGCTGGCGCTGGGTGTCATGCCAATCGTTGGCTGCGGTGAGACTGCGGGCGATGGTGGAAGCGGTGGCTCTGCTGGAAGCGGCGTGCATCATCGATTGCCGAAATGACGCGCTGGACGGGCCCTTAGTGGCGCGCGCGGCACACTGGGGTCCACGCTTCCGCCGCCGCACGTCAAACACCGCGAACATCGCCCGGACCTCTGCGAGCTCCCGATTCACGTCCGGGATTTGTGACATTGTCATAAGAACGTCCGCTACCGCGTTTTGCCCGTATTGTTTGACAGTGTCTTCGGGGATACCTGTCCGCAAAACCGTTCGAGAATCGCCTGAATCGGGTGAGCTGCAGGCTGTTCGATTCCCACCGCCTTCACTAATCCGGTCAGCTGGCGACCACTTTCGTGCGAATCAAAAGCTGGGCTCGAACGAGACCCCTTTCTCAGGACCACGAAAGGCGTTTACCATCCGTCCTCATGACGACCGTTCGCCAGGGGTTAGTGAGCCGATTGCGCGATCTGCGTGATTGGCTTCGGCCCGCCGGCGTCCAAGACCAATACGGTCGCGTGTACGACCGGCTGACGCGTGCAGAACTATCCCGCGAGGACCCGCAGCTGTCGGAGAGTGATCTAGCGAGCCTGTTGGGGCCACCGGAAGGCCGGGTCGACCGCTTCCTGGGGCTGTACAGCGCCGAAGGTGGGCAGCTGGCGCTCGAGCGGTATGGCTTCTTGCAGTTGCTGCGTGACAAAGGCTTCGAGAAACTACTCCTATCGCTCGACACAAGCGATGCGTCACGTCATAGGCTGCGTATCCATTTCGACCAGCGGGATGCGGAACACCTGCTGATCGAAATGGTTCTCGGGTTTCGACCGCTGCGGCTCCCCGACGGCACCACGCATAGGATGCTGAGCATCGAATGGCTGCTGATGCAGGATCCCCGCACCGATTTTCCGTCCGATCAACAGCCGCTGCCTGACCAAAGATATCCGGGCCTCGGGCTATTCCGCTGGCAGGGGGAGCTGCTGCGGCTAATGGCGACACGACTTGGGTGCGACGGTCTGGTCAACAACCCGCAGGGATTCCACAACGCCAACCTCTATGGAAGGGCGATGAAGTTCGTCGATCCAGTCGACGAAGGGAGGTTCCGCGCGCTGGAGCGGGATCTGGCTGACCTATCTTTGCGAGATGCCAGCAGCGCCGTCGCCATGGGACGGGTCCGAGAGGTCGATGGCGATACGCTTCGATGGCAGGGGCGCCCGCAGGTTCTCGCCATCAACCTGCCACTCCAGGCGTACTTCGAACGCGACCATTATCGCTCGACGGTTGAGCACGTGCGCGACAGCACGAGATTTCTGGTCGAAGACGGCCAGCTCCAAGATCGCCCCACCAGCGAGTGAGACCGGTCAGCGTAGTGCCTTCAATCTGGTTCACGGAGCGCCCCTCAAACCAAGGGCAGCGCTCCCCAGGCGCCACGCACGTGCTCCAGCAATTCATCCGCGCGAATCGCCGACCTCGCTCGGGCGCGGGCGCAGTTCAACGAAGCAAGGTGGGTCCGTTGGAATCTCTTTCGGGCGCTCGCAACGACCGCCGCAGAAACGGCACACTCGACCGAGTGGGCGTGGCGGGTGGTGCAGCCCACGAACCTTGACCCCACGAGCAAGCCGCGGAAGGACGTAGTCACGATGCACGGGACGGTCCGCGTCGAAGCGGCTGGTGAGGGACATTGCCGACGGACCGACGATTTCTGCATCGAGGCGAAAATGTTCGGTCTCGGGGGCCTAATCGAGTCGAGCATCGAAAAAGAGCTGCGGAGCGCGCGCGCAAAGGAGTGCGCGTTTCTCACACGGTGGGTCGAGAAGCGTGGCACCTGATCACCGTTCGCGCCTCGGCGTTCGCTAGAGTCGACAACCCTTCTTTACTACTACGTCCGAGTCTTGGAGTTCCGAGGGGGCGGTGGCGCAGGAGACATGCGGCTGGGTGACGAGGTCATCGAGTTCGCGGACCGCATGTACTTCAGCGGCGGCGGTCTCATGGTAGACTCGAATGTGCGTGGAGGCGAAATACGATTGCGACAAGCAAGAACGCCTGATCGACAAACAGTGCTGCCAGGAGAGCGCCTGGACCTCGCCCATCTGGTACAATCCCGTGAGCCAAAGCGAATAGCGTTGTTGCATGTTGAGAAGCAGATCGACCATCGCAGGTGCTTTGATAGTGGCGGTCGTCGCTGTGGTCTTGCCTTCGACCACCATGGCGCAGCCGGACACCTGGCATGCCGCGGCTCTGGGTGGCGGTGAGCTCAACTTCGTGCCGGGGCTCGACCAGCAACTCACCGGGCACGGTTGGGCTTCCTTCGACAGCGTGGGCGAGGGAATTGTTGGCGGCGGCAACCTCAGGCTGTTCTACAACACGACGAAGCTTCATGTGGGTATCGAGCGACTGTCCTTCGCCGACGACAAGCTCGCGTTTTTCGCTTTCGTCGAAGGAGAGGCAGTGATTTCGCAGCTCCTCAACGACTACTTCCAGCAGGGGCTCCGGATCAGCGAGTACGGCTTCAAGGCAAGTTATGTCTTGGTCAGCACCAAGCTGCAGTGGTATCCGGGAAAGAATCAGACCCTCGAGGTCATTTTGGGTGCGCGGCGCTGGTGGTTCGCGCAGCGAAGCAGCACTTCAGCTGACTATCAGCTTCCACCCAACACATGGGTTTTCGAGCCTCGCATTGGGTACAACTACTGGAACATCGACGTACCCGCCACGGAATGGGAGGCTCATCGTATCTTTCCGCGTATCACGGGTGTGGCAGTGGGGATTGACGGCGGCCTCGATGTGCGATCGGACGTCCAACGATGGGGCCTCGACGACGGGCGAAACGACCCCGGCAAAGTGATGTACAGTGTCAGCCAATGGCTGCGGGCCGGTTGGCAATTGGGGCCGTTTGTCCGTTTGCAGCTTGATGAGTGGGGTAACTACGGCTGGGCGCAGGATGACATCACGCGCCGTCGCATGGGCGGCGTCAGCCCTTACGTGATTCCAGTGCCTGGTCTTCCCTGGCCCGGTCTGATCTCCGAGCGCCTCTTGGCAGGCCAGCTCGGCCTTCATTTGAAAGCTAAAGAAAGCTCGCAGCACGAGTTCGGTCTTTTGGTCGGGGGCGGCGCCTTCAACGACGTTTATCGGATTGGAGCTCTCAGCAACTACGGCGGCGCTGGCGGCTTGGCATTGCTGGGCGATCTGCGCTTTGGCCCCGCAGGCCGCTACCAGGTCAACATCCGGGTTAGCTGGGGCTTCCCGGTCAGCTGGTTGCTCGACCCACCCTATTTCTCGGGGCTGGTCGCGTTCGGCGCCCGGATCTTTTGACGGCCTAGCTTTAGTGTTCGAGGCGCACCCCGGCCTTTCGGAGTCCGAGCTTTGTTCGGGTTCAGGGGGTGAGATTCAAAAGAGTGGTCGCGTATAGAACGCGACGCCGACGAAGCGCTAGCCATCTGCGCACTGTCCACTGTAAGGTATGCGGCGTAGAGGCTGCGGCCTAGAAGGGGACCGATGATCACGAGGCGAATGATCCGTGTGACTTGCCTGGCCGTTGGAATCGTCCTGCTCGCCACCACAACAGGCGCGTTGGCGCAGAGCGCTTCGGGGGGAGAAGCGCCGAAGCTGTTCGCAGATCTCTCTTCTAGTACCCGCATCTACCCAAACGCCGACGCCGCACTCACCGGGTTCGCGTTGGGGGCGTTCTACAGGCCTTTCGACAAGTGCATCCATTTTGCTGGCGAAGCCTTTGCGAGGTTCGGCCGCAAAGATGGAACCCCGGATCTCAAAATGCGCACGGCCGGAGGAGCTATCGGCGCCCTGTGGGGGACCGGCGACTGGAACCGCTGGTTTGGAGCGGGCGCGATGTTTGATCTCGGATGGGGTCGTGTGGGCCCACGAAACGAGTTCGTGTCGAGCGCATATTTGCGCGCGCTCCTCTACTGGCGGCTGCGCGGGGAATTCTGGTTAGGCCTCGACGTGCGCACAGGGTACGTGATTGCGCCCGTCACGGTTGGCGGCGTCGGAATCAAGGGACCCGTGCTCGGCCTTGGAATCGGGGTGTCCTGGGGCAAAGACGAAGATGACTACGAGCCTGGGACCCCGGCTGCGCTTTAGCTAAGCGGAGTGGCGGACAAAGTGGGCACCGGCGGCGGCCGTCAGGGCCGAGTGGCACGATCACGCCGTTTTCGCGCTCGGCTCGACGGCACGCGGCTTGCTGCACCCGGCGGGTGCTTGCTGGAATCGGTGCGGCGTGGGTCGTTGGGCTCTTCGTCGGAGCGCAGTGGCAGAGCGACGCGGGACTTGGGCTGGTCGCCGCGGCTGTTTTGGGTGCCGGGGCGCTCGCCATGCATGGACAGGAGCTCCGCGCACAGCTTTGGGTGGTGCCGCTCTCGCTTTTTGCGTTCTCGGCGGGACTTGGAGTCGCTCACCATGCTCTGCCTTCCTGCTCGTCTCGTGGCGAAGTGTCGGTGAGTGCCGCGGTCGACTCGGTTCGGTACGGGGTCGATGAAGCGCGCGTCCGGTTACGGGTGATCGACGGCCGGTGGGTTCCTTCGAACGAGCGTGTCCGAGAAGGACTGCTAATCAACACACGGCTCCCCCTCGACGCCGCACCCCCCTCCGGTAGCACCGTCAGGTTCTTGGGAAAGGTCCATCCGCCGACGGTGCTCCGCAACCGATCGCCAAAGCCGACGCTCACTCGAACGCACGGCGGGGCGTGTTGGGGGCAGGCCGGTGGCGGGGCCGGGTTAAAGATCATTTCGGCCTCGCACTTTCAGAAATGGATCGATCGTGCGCGTCAGCGCGTTCGCCGGCGCATGGTCGATAGGCTTCCCGAGGAAGTCGCCAGCGTTGCACGGGCGTTGGTGCTCGGCGACGGGGCAGCGCTCGCATACGAGCAGAGGCAAACCATCGCGGCGGTCGGCCTGGCTCACCTCTTTGCGGTGTCCGGGCTTCACATCGCGCTGGTGAGCGGGACACTGGTGCGCGGGCTTCATTGGCTGATTCGCGGATGCATCGTGCGGGCCGACCCGTTGCGGATCGCCGCGGCGGTCGGCATCCCGCTCACGTTGCTTCACGCGACTTTCGCGGGAGGATCTCCGAGCGCATGGCGTGCAGCGGTTACCGCAGCCCTCACGTGGAGCGTCGTCTTATTAGGAAGGCGGTCCTCGGCCACTGCGGTCACCGCAGCGGCCGCCATGCTCCTGTCCGTCCCCGAGCCATCAATGGCATTGAGGCCCGCGTTTCTTCTTTCGATCGTCGCAACGACCGCAATCCTGAGCGCCCCGAACGCGAAACGAGGCCGATGGAAATGGGTGCGTGCGGCTTCGACGGTCAGCGCTCGAACCTTGGTAGCTACCGCACCGATGGTCTGGTGGTGGTTCGGCGGTGTTCCGTTGATCGGGTGGCTCACCAACATCATCGTGCTTCCGTTCGGGAGCCTGGTCGTGATCCCACTCGCGCATTTCTTCGCTTTGTTCGCAGAGGTTCCCCATTTCGGCGAGTGGGTCAGCGCCTTGCTCTCAGGGACCGTGCACCTGCTGCTCGTCGCATGCGACGTTGTTGCGCCTCTCGCGATCACCCAACGACTGCCGCCCCTCGATGCGACACAGGGACTGACCGTCCTCGCCGCCTGCATCGGGCTACTAATGACACGAAGGTGGCGCGCGCGTCTCGCGATTACTCTGATAGCAAGTCTGATTTGGTTTGTCGCCGAGCATCGGCTCATCGAGCACCAGCAGCCCCGGGGCGTGCTTCGCGTCGCATTCCTCGATGTGGGGCAAGGAGACGCGACTCTGGTCGACTTTCCTGATGGCAGTCTCGTCCTGATCGATACCGGCCAGGGCGGCCGACATCCGGCGGGGCGCGAGATCATCCGCCTCCTTCGCGAACGCCGCCGCGCGCGCATCGATCGCCTGATCATCACGCATGGGCACCCAGACCATTTCGGGGCGCTGCCACAGCTCCTCGACGAAATCGACGTCGGGCAGCTGTGGGTCAACGGCCAGCTCCTCGCCGAAGAGAGCGACGGGACGATGCAACGTCTGCTCGTCATCGCCCGCAGCAGGGGAACCGAGGTTAGGTTCGTACAAGATGTGTGCGGGTCACACAGCGACATTGGAGGTGCGTACCTCGCGGTCCTTTGGCCTTGCCCCCGGTACGACCCAGAGCTCGACCTCAATGACAACTCGATCGTTTTGCGCGTGAGCTTCGGAGCCCACTCGTTCCTCTTTACTGGTGATCTGGAAGCCGAGGCTGAGCGACGACTCCTTCACCAAGGGCGACTTTCCAAAAGCGATGTGCTGAAAGTTGCCCACCACGGCTCCAAGACCTCAACAATTGAGGAGCTCGTCGACGTCGTCCGTCCTAACCTCGCCGTGGCCAGCATGGGCGCCAACAATCTCTATGGGCACCCTAGCCTGCTCGTCATCGACCGCCTCCAAAACGCCGGCGCCCGGGTCTTTCGCACCGATCGTGACGGCGGAGTCACCGTCGAGACTGACGGCACGACGCTCGAAGTGCACACTTGGCGAGGCGACATGATCACCCTCTCCCCTTGAACTCCCATCCTCGTCCACAGCTTGATAGCTAGGTGCCGATCGCCTTCTCGTATACGCGGTATACTTTGTAGACTTGTGCGCGCATGCCTCTTATGCCGGCATTGATCGCACGATTACTTTCGAGCGTCCAACCAAGTTCGGCCCATTCGTAGCCTGCCTTAATTCCTCGCTTGGCAATCTCCGAGTACATGCTCGCTGAGAGCGGCGCGTAGCGCCGCGATCCGCGAAATTTTTTTCGAATCCCCAACAGCAACAAACGGGCCGACTTCACGCCGCGCACTTTGAGCCGCCACAGAAGCTTGGTGATCGTCACCGGGTTCAGCTTCCCATCGAAATCTCGAATCGCCTCGTTGACGTTGGGAAGACAAACGCACATCGCCACGGGCTCGCCATCGACTTCAACGAAGAACGAAAGCCTTCTGTCGAGGATGAGCGCTAGGTCCTTCGCCATCTTCTTCGCTTCGGCCTCGGTCGAGGGCACGAAGCCCCAGTTCTCTTCCCAAGCGTCATTGAAGATCTCGAGCAGCACGCTTATTTCATGCTTCAAGTCGCGGGGGCGAATGGATCGAAACCGCACCTCCGGCATGCTTTGAATCGTTTGCCACGCCTTTTCGGCCCGCGGCGGAGGTGGCTCGACCTTGTACATCCATCCAAAGAGGTCCTGCACCTTCACGAGCCCAGCGCCTTCGGCCAGCGCTCCTTGATAGGGCCGGTGATGAGTGCACATGAGCACCGGCGGGGTATCGAACCCCTCGATCAACAAACCTGATTCCTCGTTGATAGAGAGCGAGAACGGGCCGCGCATCACCGCCATGCCCCGATCAGCCAGCCACTTCTCGGCGGTCGAAAGCAGCGCGCTGGCCACCTCTTGGTCGTCGATCGTGTCGAAGAAGCCAAAAAAACCAGCGGTGTCTTGGTGTACGCGCAGATGTTCGTGATCGACCTGTGCGGAAATGCGACCAACGAGCTTCCCGTCTTTTCGGGCCGTGAAGAGCGCACACTCGGCATGTTCGAAGAACGGATTCTTGCTCGGTGCTAAACGATCCCGAATCTCCATTTGCAAGGGCGCCACCCAAGCAGGGTCGCCGCGATAGATTTCGTATGCGACCTGAATGAAATCGTCCAGGTCTCCGCCCGGCTGGTGTTCGATGATCTCGATGCTCATACCTTGAGCGGACCCACCATCTCTTCGGGCTTGATCGCCTCGTCGAACTCCTCACCGGTCAGCAGACCGAGCTCGATCGCTGCTTCTCGAAGGGTCGTGTTGTTCTTGTAGGCATGTTTGGCGACTTTGGCCGCATTGTCATAGCCGATCGACGGGTTGAGGGCGGTCACCAGCATCAATGAACGTCGGAGCTTGTCGTCGATCGTCTCGAGATTGGGCTCGATCCCCACGGCGCAGTTGTCGTTGAAGCTCTTCGCGGAGTCGCCGAGAAGCTTCACCGATTGGAGGAGATTGTACGCCATCACCGGTTTGTACACGTTGAGCTCGAAGTTCCCTTGCGAACCTGCGACACCAATGGTCACGTCGTTGCCCATCACCTGCGTGCACACCATCGTGAGCGCCTCACATTGAGTGGGGTTCACCTTGCCCGGCATGATCGAGCTACCCGGCTCGTTCTCTGGAATCCGAATCTCCCCGATGCCGGAGCGCGGCCCGGACGCCAACCAGCGAACGTCATTGGCGATCTTCATGAGCGCCACGGCCAGTTGTTTCAGTGCGCCACTGGTTCCAACGAACGCATCATGGCCGGCGAGGACTGCAAACTTGTTGGGCGCCGTGACAAACTTCTTTCGGGTGAGCTCGGCGATCTTGGCCGCGACGCGTTTGGCATATTTGGGATGCGTGTTGAGCCCAGTACCCACCGCCGTTCCCCCGAGCGCGAGCTCGCGAAGCTGGGGGAGCGTCGCTTCGATGGTGCTGAGCCCGTGATCGATCTGCGAGACCCAACCGCTTATCTCCTGCCCGAGGGTCAGGGGCGTCGCATCCTGAAGGTGCGTCCTTCCGATTTTCACGATATCGGCAAAGGCTTCGGATTTCCCTTGCAGTGTATCGCGCAGAATGCGAACGCGCGGAAGAAGCCTGTCTTCGATTTGGATGACCGCGGCAATGTGCATCGCCGTGGGAAAGGTATCGTTCGAAGACTGCGATCGATTGACGTGGTCGTTCGGATGAACGGGCTTCTTCGACCCCATCTCCCCACCAGCAAGCTCGATGGCGCGATTCGAGATCACTTCATTGACGTTCATGTTCGACTGAGTGCCCGAGCCGGTCTGCCAGACGACGAGCGGAAAGTGATCATCGAGCTTGCCCTCGATGACCTCATCCGCGGCCCGCACAATCAAATCGCAGATGTCTTGGTCGAGATTCTTGAGCTCGAGGTTGGTGATGGCCGCGGCCTTCTTGAGGATTCCAAAAGCATGAATCACTTCAATCGGCATGCGCTCCTGACCGATTTTGAAATTCTTGCGGGACCGCATGGTCTGAGCGCCGTAGTACTTGTCGGCGGGCACTTCGATCGGGCCCATCGAATCGGTTTCCACACGCGTTGCCATCTGACCTCCGGCGGTCACTTACCGCGTCCTTGACCCGATGTCGATTCCTCGTAGGAGCCTGAAGATGCGCCCTGAGCGACCCCACGTGCCGCCTCGCCGTTGCCCTTCGTGCGGGAAACAGGTCGACCCGCTCCGCGCTCCCCTGATGCTGTGGCGCGAAGACGGGGCACGATACCTCTGCGGTGAGGGCTGTCATGAGCGATTTCTAAGGGGCGACCATCATTTCGATTCGACGATCTCCAAGAGCGTGGACGAGCACAGCGTCGTGCGCCCTTCCGTGCCTCACCTCGTGCGCGAGGCGACGCTGGTGCGCGAAGATAACGGCCCTTCCCTGGGCAGCGCGCGCGCACCCCTTTGGGCGGTCGATGCGAGTCGCTTGGTCCAGGTGACTGCACCGGTGGGCTTGACGCTCGCGGCCGTCTCGACGCTCATGACACTTGGCGAACGTCCGTCCACGTGGTCGATCATTGGCCTCGGAGTGGCAGCGCTCGTCGTGTCCGTCCGGGGATGGGTTTACGCTTCGATAGTCTCGTCGCTGCGCAAAGCTGAACGAGCACTTCTCGAAAGCTTGCCGACCAAGGCCCGTGTGCCCTCTTACGATCGATCGACCTACGAAGAAGTGCCGGTGGAGCATCTGCAACAAGGCGACCTCGTCGTGGTTCTTGAAGGAGAGCTCGTCCCTGCCGACGGCACAGTCGAGGGAGGCTCTGGCGTGGCATTGAGATACCCCGAGGCCGCGCTCTCGAGACAGTACGACGAAGGAGATTTTCTCCTCGCCGGCACTCGCGTGATCGACGGCGCACTCAACGTTCGGGTTCGCCGCACCGACAAGCGCCGCGGGATCGTGCGAGCCGTCGAGCTCGCGCGTCGTAGGCAGCAAGACGCAGGGGCCGCCAGCCGTTTGCATTGGGCGATCGACCAGTGGAGCTGGGCCGTGCTGGGACCGATCGTGATCGCGTTGGCTGTGTGGAACGGACTGGATAGCGCCGCAGCGCTGCTACTTGGAGTGCCTCTGATCGGCATGCTCGCGTCTCTCGATGTTCCCGTCGCGGCCGCCTCGCTGGCAACGGCACGACGCGGGATGTTTTTCGGTAGCTCGAAGGCCCTCCGCGACGCGGGCCGCGTGAATACCACCGCGATCGTCTTGCGGGGGGCGCTGACGGCAGGCGAGCCCATCGTCCAACAGGTGCAGAGGTTGGGGGAAATGGAGCTTGCTGAGCTGTTGGGCATGGCGGCGGCGGCGGAGCGAATCGTCGCAGACCACCCTATCGCGCGGGCGATTCGTCATTACGCGGCCGAGCACGGTGACGTGGCACTTCAGGTGCGTCGAGCCTGCCTGCACCCGGGGCTCGGCGTCACCGCGGTCACACACGAAGGAGCTCCTCTCGTCGTGGGTCGGCGCCAGCTGCTCTTGGACGAAGGGATCAGCGTCGCAAGTGCCGACGCCGACGCTGAGCACATCGAGCACGAGGGGCTGACGCCGATCTTCATTGCGGTCGATGGCCGGCTCGAAGCGCTGGTGGCGATCCTCGACCCCACGCACGTCGAGGCTCGGGATGCCGTCCAGCGGATTTCCGACTTGCCGTCCGAAGTCGTCATTCTTTCCGGCGACGATCGCAAGACGGTGGAGCGGATCGCGACTCACCTCGGGGCCCCGCAGGTCAAGGCTCCCCTATTGCCGGCAGAGCGCGTTGCCGAAGTGCGCGGGCTTCGAGAGACCGGAGGCATCGTCGCCATGGTTGGCCGGGGCGGAGACGACGACATGCTGCTTGCGGCAGCGGACGTGCCGATCCCTCTTCGCTTGGTCGGCTCGGCGCTCGAAGACCGCGGAGTCGCGATCGCCAGCCACGACGTCCGCGATGCCGCCGGCGCACTTTGGATTGCCCGGGCCGCTCGGAGGACGGTCTGGCGGAGCCTCGGGGTCTGCGGGGCAGCCACACTCGCCGTCGTCGTTGGTGCCGCGCTTGGCTGGATGACGCCGATGGCAGCGGCTCTGCTCGGGCTTGGAACTGAGGCTTGGACGCTCCGGGCTGGCTCCCGACTGCTTCGGCGTGTAGACCTGCGGGTGCCGATGCAGCAATAGCGGAGAACCACGATGAGTAAAAAGGCATGGGGCGGGCGCTTCGACGAAGAGTTGGACGCCATCGCAGCGAGATTCAGCGCGAGCGTGGATGTCGATCAACGCCTGTGGCCGCAGGACATCGACGGCTCGATCGCACACGTGCGCATGCTCGCCGATCAGAAGATCCTGACCGCCAAGGATGCCAAGAAGATCGTGGCGGGCCTCGAGAAGATCCGCGCTGTGATCGAGCGGGGTGAGTTCGAATGGGACGCCGACAAAGAAGACGTCCACATGAACATCGAAGCGGCGCTCACCGAGGCGATCGGGGAGGCAGGCGGACGCCTTCACACGGCTCGGAGCCGGAACGACCAGGTCGCCAGCGATATGCGCCTGTGGACGCGCCAAGCTTGCCACTCGATCGCAACCGACATCGACGCATTGCTGCTAGCACTGGCCGACAAGGCCGAGGCTCACGTCGATTTCGTGATGCCAGGCTACACCCACCTGCAACGCGCCCAACCCACCCGTCTCGCCCATCATCTCCTAGCCTGGTGCGAGATGTTGGAGCGCGATCGGAGCCGTGTGCTCGACGCCGCCAAGAGAATGAACGAGTCGCCACTCGGGAGCGCTGCCCTCGCTGGGACGACCTTCCCAATCGATCGGGCGGCCACGGCCGAAGCCCTCGGGTTCGATCGACCCATGCAAAACTCCATAGACGCTGTCGGCGATCGGGACTTTCTTCTCGAAGCAGTGAGCGCGTTGGCAATTTGCTCCGTGCATCTGTCGCGCGTGGCCGAAGAGCTCGTGCTCTGGTCGAGTGAGGAGTTTGGCTTCGTGCAAATGAGCGACGCATTCACCACCGGCTCGTCGATCATGCCGCAAAAGAAGAACCCCGACATGCCCGAGCTGGTCCGCGGCAAGACCGGTCGAGTCGTCGGCGCCCTCGTGAACCTCTTGGTCATGCTCAAGGGCCTGCCACTCGCGTACAATCGCGACCTACAAGAGGACAAGGCGCCTGTCTTCGACGCCTTTGACACCGTCCACGACTGTTTGGCCGTGCTGACGGGGGCGATCGCTTCCGCCACGTTCGACAAAGCACGCATGGCCGAGGCGCTTCATACGGGTCATCTCGCTGCCACAGAGGTCGCCGATTGGCTTGCTTCGCGAGGTGTGCCCTTCCGCGAGGCACACCACATCGCAGCCACGCTCGTCGATCGGGCGCATCAGCTCGGCAAGACGTTGGCGGAGCTACCGCTCGAGACCTATCGAGAGGCCCACGCCTCATTCGATGCGACGGTCTTCGACGCGCTCGACATGGAGACGGCGATCGAGCGTCGCGACGTGCCCGGCGGGCCAGCCCGAAACCACGTGACCAAGGCGATCGACGAGCTCAGGGGTCGACTCGAGACGAGGCGCGGATCATAAAGGGACGGCCATGTCCAATGCGCACATCCCCGAATCCGAGTGGTTCTCGTACCGAGACGGCCTGCTCTCGTGCGAGCAAGTTCCGCTCGACTCGATCGCCGATGAGGTTAACACGCCGGCGTTCGTGTATTCGGGTAGAGCGATCGACGATGCATACCGGTCTATCGACGAGGCGCTCCAATTTGCGCCGCACCTGATCGCCTATGCGGTCAAGGCCAACGGGAACCTCTCCTTGCTGGCGCGGCTCGCGTCGCAAGGATGTGGCGCGGATATCGTGTCGCTCGGCGAGATGCAGCGCGCGCTCAAGGCGGGCTTCTCTCCCGACCACATCGTGTTCAGCGGCGTCGGCAAGCGGCGAGAAGAGATCGCAGCCGCAGCTGAGGCCGGTATTCGCGCAATCCACGTCGAAAACGTTCAGGAGCTCGATGTCGTAGAGAGCGTCGCGAAGGAAGTTGGAAGGCCATTGCCCATCGGGCTTCGGGTCAACCCGGATGTCGACGCCAAGACCCACCCCTACATCGCGACCGGGCTTCGAGAATCGAAGTTTGGGCTCGCCATTCCCGTGGCCGAAGAGCTCGTTCCGCGGATTGTACAGAGCCCGCACCTCGAGCTCGAGGCGGTCGCCTGTCACATCGGTTCTCAGCTCACGTCCCCAGCGCCGCTGCGCGAGTCGATCGAGATCTTGGGGAGTTTCGCCCAGCTCTGTTTGGAGCGCGGCGCCAAGCTGCGCGCGATCGACATCGGGGGCGGTTGGCCGATGCACTACGGACAAGAGGTGGACCCCTATCCTCCCGCCAAGGTATTCGGCGAGGCGATTCGCGAAGGCCTCGAGACGGCCGGTATGTTGCGACCCGACATCGAAATCATCACCGAGCCCGGCCGCGCCATCGTCGGTGATGCCGGTGTCCTGCTCACCCGCGTCCTTTACACGAAGACTCAGGGCGACCGTCGCTTCGTCATTGTCGACGCCGCGATGACCGAGCTGATCCGGCCCGCCCTCTACGGGGCGTATCACGCGATCATGCCGATCGACGAGCCAGCATCGGATGCCGTGCTCGCCCCGGTGGATGTAGTAGGCCCGGTTTGCGAATCGGGTGATTTCGTCGCGAAGGATCGACCCTTGCCACCTGTGAAGCCCGGCGACTTACTTGCCATCCGCGGAGCCGGTGCGTACGGACGAGAGATGCAGAGCATGTACAACGCACGACCCCTTCCTCCCGAGGTGCTGGTCGATGGCATGCGTTCGCGTGTGATCCGCGAGCGAAGCGGCCCAGAAGCCCTCTGGCAAGGCGAAATCCTGGCATGAGCGGCGTCACCATCATCGGGACCGGTCGCCGCGTGCCGGGCGCTGCTCAGCCGCGCAGGACGTCGGGACGCTCGCCGATCTTGGGGCGCACGACCCCGCGCTCGGTATAGATCGCGTCGACGAGATTGGCCGGTGTGACGTCGAACGCCGGATGGCGACAAGGAATGCCGTCCTGCACCAAAGTCCGTCCCCCGATCTGCGCAACCTCGGCGCGCGACCTCTGCTCGATCGGAATGTCGGCGCCCGAAGCTGCGCGAAGATCGACGGTGCTCCACGGCGCAGCAACGGTAAAGGGAACCCCATGATGATTCGCGAGCACGGCAACGGCATAGGTGCCGATCTTGTTCGCCACGTCGGAATTCGCCGCGATACGGTCGCTCCCGACGACGACGAACTGGATCTCGCGTTTTTGAAAGAAATGCCCGGACATGTTGTCGGTGATGACTTCGACCGGAATGCCATCCCGATGAAGCTCCCACGCCGTGAGCCGTGCGCCTTGGAGGTAGGGTCGCGTCTCGTCCGCCAGCACACGAATCCCTTTGCCCTGGGCATGTGCCGCCCGGACTACACCGAGCGCTGTCCCGTACCCCCCGGTGGCGAGCCCGCCCGCATTGCAGTGCGTCAGGATCACCGCGCCCTCCGGCACATCCGCGGCGCCGAGCTCTCCCATCCGGCGACAGGCTTCGACGTCCTCGCGATGAATCGCCTCCGCCTCCGCCAACATCCCTTCGAAACGGTCGTGGGGAGGGCGCTCCGCAAGTGCCCCCGCCTTGCGTGACATTCGCGCGATCGCCCAGCCGAGGTTGACTGCCGTCGGGCGGGTCTCGTTGAGGATGCGCCCGGCCATCCCGTTGGCGACCAAGAACATCTTTTCATCGGCGTCCTGGTGCCGCGCGAGCAGAGCGAGCCCGTATGCTGCAGCGATGCCGATCGCTGGGGCGCCCCGGACGACCATGTCGCGAATCGCCCCTGCCACCTCGTCGGGGGTGCGGTACCGGCGATACTCGATCTCCGCGGGCAAGAGACGCTGGTCGAGCATCACCACCTCGTCGGTAGCGGGGTCGTACTCGACGGCAAACCAATCGGCGCCGCTCAACGGTTCGCGAGAGAGGCCGTGGGTCATGGCGCGTCCAAAAGCCGCTTGAGCGTCTCGTTGACCATCTTGGGATTGGCGGCGCCCTGCGTCGCCTTCATGACCTGACCGACGAAGAACCCGAGGACCCCGGTCTTGCCGCCCTTGTACTGCTGGACTTGTGATGGGTTGGCCTCGAGGACGCGCCGCACTTCGTCCTCGATCGCACCTTTGTCGGTCACCTGAGCAAAGCCCCCTTCATCGATGATCGCTCGTGCCGACTTCCCGGTATCGACCATCGTCGCAAACACCTTCTTGGCGATCTTGCCGTTGATCGTTCCATCTTCGACAACCGCCAAGAGCCCCGCTACGGCCGACGGCCCCACCGGGAACGTGGCTGAAAGCCCATCGGTCGAAACGTGCCGGAGCACCTCGGACTGGATGAAGTTGCCGACCTTCTTCCCCGCCTCGCTCGCCTTCATCTTATCCGCCCTCTTGGCGAGCGCCTCGGCTGCTGCTTCGAAGTACTTGGCGACTTCGGGATGAGCAGACAACACGCCCGCGTCGTATTCGGTCAAGCCAAGATCCTTTTGCCAACGCGCGCGTTTCGCTTCCGGAAGCTCGGGCAATGCCTGTCGCAGCGCCTCGATCCGCTTCGCGTCGAACGCCAGGGGCGGTAGATCGGGGTCTGGGAAATACCGATAGTCATGCGCCTCTTCCTTACCTCGCATCGACACGGTCTTGTTCTGCGCTTCGAGCCAGGTGCGGGTTTCTTGAACGACTTCGCCACCACCCTGCAGCACTCCTTCTTGGCGAGCGATCTCATGCTCGATAGCCTTTTTCACGAAACGGAACGAATTGATGTTCTTGAGCTCGGCGCGGGTCCCAAGCTCCGTTTGGCCCGCCGGTCGAATCGACACGTTGGCGTCACAGCGAAACGAGCCCTCCTCGAGGTTTCCATCGTTGACGCCGATGAACATCAAGATGTCCCGAAGCTTCTTCAAATAGGCCTCGGCCTCATCCGCGCCCCGCAGATCCGGCTCGCTCACGATCTCGATGAGCGGAGTTCCAGCCCGATTGAAATCGACGAGAGTCACCGCGCCGGACCCTATGCCATGCAGGTTCTTGGCAGCGTCCTCTTCGACGTGAATTCGGGTGATGCCGATTCGCTTGGCCTCTCCTTCGACTTCGATGTCGAGGTGACCCTTTTCGTTGAGCGGCAGCTCGAATTGAGAGATTTGATACCCCTTGGCGAGATCGGGATAAAAGTAGTTCTTGCGGGCAAAGCGACTATGTGGCGCCACCTGACAGCCGAGCGCCAACCCGGCCCGTACGGCAAGCTCGATCGCCTTCTCATTAGGCACCGGTAGCGCCCCCGGAAGGCCGAGGCACACTGGACAGGTGTGCTCGTTGGGGGGAGCTCCATAATCGGTCGGGCACCCACAAAACAACTTCGTGCGGGAGCGCATCTGCGCGTGCACCTCAAGTCCAATCACGGGCTCATAGCCGGCCATGCGTGCGCTTTATAGCGCACCCGCCAACGATAGCCATGGCGTGTGGCTCCTCAGATAGACTGGCAATTGGTAATCGATTTTACCAATATGGAGGATGGGTGGAAATGCCTTCGAACGCTGGGCAGGGGAGCAAAACGGCCGAGACTTTTCGGGTCTTGGTGGTCGACGACAGTCCGTCGATTCGCCGGCGTGTCGTTCAGAAGCTCGAGACGAAGAAGTTCCACATCACCGAGGCTAGCTCGGGGGAAGAGGCGCTGGAGCTGACTCTGGATCGGACCTTCGACTTGGTGGTGAGCGACATCGAGATGGGGTCGATTACCGGGGTCCAGCTTTGCCGGGTCTTTCGAGGAGACCCAGGCATGGCCGACATTGCGTTCGTGTTGTTGACCGCAGCCAAGGAAGCCAAGACACGGTTCTGGGGCCGAAACGCTGGGGCGGATTGCTACCTTGCGAAGGAAGACATGGAAGAGGAGCTCCTTCCGGCGGTCGAAAAGCTGATGAGGGGTCGCGTTCCGCGCGACAGCACCCGCCCAGAGCTGACAGGCACTCCGCTCGAGCGGGTGAGCGCCGTGCTCGACCACCACTTGTTCGACGTCGTCGTCGCCTCCGAGGTCCGCAACCTGATGGACCACGTGCACGATCGCATCGAGTTTGGGGAGAAAGCACTCCAGCTGGCCTCGGAGGTCCTCGGCTGCCCCTATCTGGTACTCGAGCTTTTGGGTCCCGGGGGCCCAACCTACTCGATCCGCGCGCGCGGTCCGTGGCCCGAAGGCGACGCCACTGCTGGCCTCGCTGCGCTTGCGATCCCGGAGCGCTGTATACCAGCCGCCCACACCAAAGTGGACGTCGATCCGCGGTTCGGCGAAGGCCAACACGTCATCGGCGGCAAGGCCCATACCTGCGAAATCCGCGTCCGGGACGAGACCCTCGGCGCCCTTCAGATCTTCGGCGGCGTGAATGGCTGCGCCGATGTCGACATTCAAAGCGCCGAGCTCATCGCCAGCGCGCTCGGGATTGTGGTGAAGTCCCTTTTCCTGATGGAAGAGACCCAGCTACTCGCGCTTACCGATGGTTTGACCGGTTTGTACAATCGCCGCCATGCAGCGAAGCGACTCGAGGAGGAAATCGCGCGCTCACATCGCAATGGCACCGGCCTTTGCGTCGCGATGTGCGATGTGGATCACTTCAAGGCCATCAACGACGAGTTTGGGCACAGCGCAGGCGACCGCGTGCTTCAACAGATCGCGAATTCCCTCACCGAGTACGTGCGACGGAACGATATCGTCGCACGGTGGGGAGGCGAAGAGTTCCTGGTGATCTTTTCCGAAATCAAACTCACCGCCGCCCGCATCGTGGCCGAGCGACTCCGAGGCCGACTTGCGAACATGCCCAAAGTCGAAGGTGGCCCTGACCAGATTACGGTGAGCGTCGGGCTTGCCATGCTCGGTCACGGCATCAGCGCGGAAATGCTGATCGAGCAGGCCGACCAAGCGCTCTACCGCGCCAAGGCGCGCGGTCGTAATCGGGTCGAAGTCGCAGGAGAGGAACGGCGAAAGACCCCGACGATCATGCAAACGCAGGTGGATGGGAAGTAACGAGGCCGCAGGCGTCTTCGACCACCTGCGCCGCCCCACAGAGCTTTTCCTCTTCGAATGGGGGGGCAACGATCTGTAGCCCAATCGGAAGCCCGTCGGCCGCGAGCCCGCAGGGAGTGCTCAGCGCAGGCAGCCCGGCAAGGCTCGGCGGCAATGTGAAGATGTCGGCGAGGTACATCTCGAGCGGATCGTTCGTCTTTTCTCCGAGTGCGAACGCGGGTGTGGGGGTGGTTGGCGTGCACAGCACGTCGCACGACTCGAATGCGGCGTCGTAATCGCGACGAATCAGGGTTCGCACTCGTTGCGCGCGAAGATAGAACGCATCGTAGTAACCGGCGGAAAGCGCGTATGTGCCGAGCATGATTCGTCGGCGCACCTCGGGCCCAAACCCTTGCCCCCGCGTCCGTGCGTAAGTGTCGGCAAGGTCCTCTCCCGAAACCCGCAAGCCATAGCGAATCCCGTCGAATCGCGCCAGATTGCTCGACGCCTCCGCGGGAGCGATCAGGTAGTAGACGGACACGGCATGTTTCGCGTGCGCAAGCGCAACGTCGACGAGCGTCGCGCCTTGTTCCTCGAGGCTTTCAAGGGCTGCTTCGACCGCCCCGCGCACCTCGGGATCTTGGAGCTGATCGAGCTGAGCGCGAACGACGCCAACTCGCAACCCCTGCACCCCACGACCGCAAGCCGCGTGATACGCCCCGAGCTCACGATCGGCCGACGTGGCATCACGCTCGTCGTGGCCGGCAATGACTTCGAGCAAGAGCGATGCTTCGCGAACCGATCGGGCCATGGGGCCCACTTGGTCGAGCGACGAGGCAAACGCGATCAACCCGTACCGGGAGACGCGACCATAGGTTGGCTTGATCGCCGTGATTCCGCAAAACGCCCCCGGTTGGCGAACCGAGCCTCCAGTGTCGCTGCCGAGCGCGAGCGGCGCCAGGCCGGCGGCGGTGGCACAGGCGGAACCTCCCGACGACCCTCCCGGAGCGCGATCGAGGTTCCAGGGGTTGTGCACGTTGCCAAACGCCGAGTTTTCGTTCGACGACCCCATCGCAAACTCGTCTAAGTTGGTCTTCCCGACGATCACGGCTCCGGACGCGCGGAGCGCTTCGACCACATGCGCATCGTAAGGCGGGATGTAGTTGCCGAGGATCTTCGATGCACAGGTCGTGCGGACACCCCGCGTGCAAAGGTTGTCTTTGATGGCGACCGGAACACCCGCCAGCGGCCCGAGCGGTTCGCCAACTTCGCGAGCGCGGTCGACCTGAGCGGCCGCTGCGAGCGCGCCCTCGTGATCCAGGTAGAGAAAGCACGAGAGCTTCGGGTTCAGCGCCTCGGCCCGCGCGAGGTAGGCCCGTGTGACGTCGACCGCGGTCATGGCGCCACTTATGACTTGCTCGCGGATTTCAAACGCGCTCTGCCATGGAAAGCTCGTCATGAGTCGACCTCGAGGACCAGCGGCACCGCGAAGCCCCCGGCTTCACTCTCGGGGGCCTCGGCGAGGATCTCCGATCGGTCACTGCAGGGGACCGGGACATCACGCCGAAGAGGCGCGTCCATGGGGATCGAATGAAAGGTGGGCTCGACGTCCGAGACATCCAGCTCATCGAGCTCCGCCAAGTACCCCAGAATCGAATCGAGCTGGGCCTGCATCTGGCGCGCTTCGTCGTCTGACAGCTGGAGCCTGGCCAGCTCGGCCACGTGCAAAACCTCGTCCAGCTTGATTTTTGGCTCAGCCATGGGGGCGCCGAAAGTAGCAGATCCGGCCTTTGAGGCGAGCCTGTGATCGTCCAAAGCCTCAACCGAAACCTCCGCCGCCCGTGAAGCAGTTCCAAGGCTTTTCAATCAGGCCCAACCCGATCTGCCTGTCCGGGTTCGGTGCCACGCAAAAGCTCACGTCGGGTGCATCAAGCAGTCGGTCAATCGACTGCACACCTGTGCACCCGCGCTCGCAGCGAAGGTGATTTCTAGTTACAATTTTGAAGTACTATTATGCTGGCAGCGGTGTATAGCAATCGCCTAATGTGGAGGGGTGGGAACTAGCCGAAGCGGCCAGCACACGCTCGCACCCGACCTCTTTACACAAGTCCGGCAGCTGGACGACTCGGTACCTCCAACGCCAGTGGCTCCGGAACGCGTGGGCCACTATGAGTTGGTGTTCAAGCTCGCGTCAGGGGGCATGGCGGACGTCTACCTCGCGCGCGAGACCAGCGCTCCTCCAAGACTCAACCGAATCGTGGCCCTCAAGCGTGTCCATCGCGATTTGGTGGGAACGGCCGGCTACAGAGAGATGTTTCTCGATGAGGCGCGCCTGACGTTTCAGATCGCGCACCCCAACGTCTGTTCCGTTGTCGACTTCGGCGAGGCCGAAGAAGAGTACTACCTCGCCATGGAATACCTCGTCGGCGAGCCCCTTGCTCGGTTGTTGAATCGTTGCGCAAGAGAGCCACAAGCTCTCGAGTATCCGTCGGCGGCGTGGCGACTGGCGCGGATTGTCGCCGACGCATGCGCCGGGCTCCACGCCGCGCACACCGTCAGCGATGCCAATGGAAACCTGCTCGAAATCGTACATCGGGACGTGACGCCACGAAACATCTTCGTGCTCTATGATGGAATGGTGAAAGTGCTCGACTTCGGCATCGCCAGCGCGGCGACGAGGCTGCATTCGGACGGCTCCGAAGACCTCAGAGGAAACCTTTCTTACATGGCCCCCGAGCAGTTGATGGGCGGCCGGGTCGATCACCAGGCTGACATCTGGGCGCTGGGCGTCGTTTTCTGGGAGATGCTGGCCATGAGGCGGCTCTTCAAGCGCGACGCGCCAAGGACCACTGTCCTTTCGGTCGTCTACGATGAGATTCGTCCCCCGTCCAAACTCCGACCAGACGCCCCGAGAGAGCTGGATCGAATCGTGCTCAAGGCACTGGAGCGCAATCCCGCCGACCGTTGGAAGAGCGCGAAGGAAATGGAGTTGGCCATCCGGCAGGTGTTGGACACCCAGCCGGTCGTCATCGGGCCAGCCGACCTGTCGGAATGGCTGGCCACGGTGTTCCCCTTGGGCGAGGTCAGAAAGAAGCAATTGGCCGAGGTCGCTCTGCGTGGAAGGCGGGTATAGCCGTGACACTTTTTCGACTTCGATATCGGTCGAGCGACCTCGATCTTTCCTTCGGGGATTTCGTCATTGGCCGCGTTGTTGGCGCAACCCGCTGAGATGATTAGTCGGGGCGACTGGATGCGAACCAGCGACCTCATGCCTCGGGCAGCGGGCTCAGCTCCGACTGGTGGCCGATCTCGAGCCCTCCGCGCCGCCTCATGTCTACGTCAGGTCAACGAGGCGAGGTGAGACGGCGTCCTAGCGCGCGCAACATTATGATATCGCAAGCAAAACGTTAGATCGCAGACACCCGCGAAGCGAGGACTGCGCACTTGCTCACCAAAACGTGCCTTTCGGTTGACGAAACGATGGGAAAAGTCGTACATTTTGGTTGAAACGGACGTTTGCGGTGTCATTAGAACTAATTCGTTGGCTGGCTAACCAACTCGGTCTGTCGCTCCTCGAGGAGGACTCGAAGGGGACGCTGAGTGCCAACATTCATGCGCTCGAACGGCTCGGCGCGCACCAGCCGAGCGGCCTGCTCGAAGACGCGCGGAAGCTCGTCGACGCCGCGGACACCAATCAGCTCGAAGACTTGGTTGCCGAGGCGCGCGCGGGGCGACAAGCCGCCTTCGACCCCCGCCCCGGTGTACAGGTGCTCGCGATACCGACAGCAGCCGATGGGGTCGCCTTGTTGATCACATCACAGGAGAGCCCAGTGCCGGAAAGCGTACAGGCCAAGGCGGCGGCGGCGGATCTCGCCGCAGGCGTTTCGCACGAAGTCGCCAACGCGCTGAGCGCGATCGTCGGTTGGGCCCAAGTCGCTCGTGAACGCCCAGACAAGGCCCCGCTCGAGGAAGCGTTGTCACTCATCGAAAAGAGCGCGCAGGTCGCGCGGGATGCCACCCAGGACTTGCTGCGGATGGTGCGCCACACCAATCACGAGCGGAGTCGCACCAACCTCAGTGTGGTCATCCGCGACGTCGCTCGTTTGCTTCGTCCGGAAGCTCAGCAAAAGCGGGTCACGGTTCATGCAGAGGCGGAAGATGAATGTTGGGTGGACGCCAAGCGCTCGCAGCTGTTCTCGATCGTCTGGAACCTAGCCCACAACGCGGTGCAGATGGTACCGAGCGGTGGGGAAGTGTCCATCCATGCGCGCCACCACGGAGAACTCATCGACCTCGAGGTGCGCGATGACGGGCCGGGGATGTCCGAAGCTCAGCAGCAGCGCGCATTCGAGCCGTACTACACGACGCGCTCCGAGGGCACCGGTCTCGGCCTCGCAATCGTCCGTGGCACCGTGGAGTCGCTTGGCGGTCGGATCCGCTTGGACACTTCGCCAGGTCATGGAGCGAAATTCAGGATTCAACTCCCCGAGGCAGGCGTGAAACGCGAGTCTGAGCTCGTTCCACGGCAAACGCGAATCAGTCGCGTCATGAAGCCCGAAGAGGCACAGCGAATCCACGTTTTGGTGGTCGAAGACGACGAAGGGGTCCGCGGTCTGATCGCAACGACGCTCGCCCTCGGAGGAGTGACATCGGCATGCGTTTCATCGGGGGCCAACGCGCTCGCGCGCGAGGAAATTTTTTCGGCGGCGTTGATCGATCTCACCCTTCCCGATGCAAGGGGCGACATTCTTCTAGGCCAGCTGCGTGACAAGGGCTTGGTGTCGCGTGCCGCGATCATGAGCGGCGCACCCCCACCCGAGGACATCGATCCGAACGGGCAGCCCGATCGGTGGCTCCGAAAGCCGTTCGATCCCTCGGACCTCGTATTGTGCGTTCGCGAGCTCGTCGAGTCAGACGCCGGCGCCAAGAACGTCGCCAGCTCCTGACCGAAAGCGTTTGCTCAACGCGCGAATATGAAGAGGCCCTGTGCCGCAGCACCCACCGATGACCGTTGCGCCGATCTCTGCCCATCGCTCGGCGAGCTCGACGTACCGCTCGGCTGCGTCCTCTGCGGCGTCACCCCACCCGAGTCGCTCATCCTTGGCCCCGGCATTGGCGTAGACGCCTAGTGGTACGCCGAGCGATGCCAACGCCTCCACGAAGGGCGTCATCCGGGTCGCCGCAATGCAATTTGCAAGAAGACGATCGACGCCAAGCGCGACCGCTTCACGACCTATCTGCCCGAAATCCGAAGGTGTCAGAAGCTCTCCGAAGGGACCCGCCGTCAGCGACAGCCAAACCGGAAGCCCTGTATCGCGTGCCGCTTCTAGTGCGGCAAGTGCCTCCGCCTGATGCGCAAAGGTCTCGCAGAGCAACGCATCACAGCCTGCCTCGGCCAACGCGCGAGCCGTCTTGCGGTGCTGGGCGAAGGCCGCTTTTCCCGGGCTGAGGTCGGGCCGATAGCAATCTTCGATCGGGGCGATGCTGCCGAGCACTTTTTGCCCCACCGGAACCGCGCTTCTCGCGATCGTCACCGCGGCGCGCAGATCGTCACCCCATCGGTCTCCGAGCACGCCCGGCTGCGTTCGAAAGGTGTTCGCCGTATGAAGAGTCGCACCTGCCTCGGCGTAGCTGGCATGGATGTTGGACAGAACCTCTGGCGCACCGCGGATCGCGCGGGCGCTCCAATCTGCGCCGTCGAGCGCGACCCCTCGCGCAATGAGCTCCGTCCCAATCGGCCCGTCCAAAATCTGCATCCGACCCTCTACCCACTACTCTAGCGCCTGATCCCTGGTACGCTTCGCGCGTGGACGCACGTACCCAAACCTCGTTCATTGCGGCCCTTTTGTGCGTAGCGCTGGCAGCAAGCGTACTCCTGCGGACTCAGCGGCAACGTGCCCACTGGCTTTTCGGCATTCTCGCGCTCAACACGGGCCTTTGGTACGTCAGCACGTTCATGCTCGGCGTCGTGGGGCGCGTGCCTTTTTGGGAGCGCTTCAATCTGATCTGCGCGGTCCTTCTCCCCCTTTCGGCGGTCCGCTTTTTCGGGGTGATGGTGCCGTGGCAAACGGGGAGTACCCGATTCATCGGGCGGGCATCGGTCGTGGCCGCAGTCGTCCTGCTCGGTGCGATGCTCACCCCCTTTTACGATCACGCGATCGTCGTCACCGGGCTCCTCCTCTACGTCATCGTGTTCCTGACCTTGGCTCTGCGGTACCTCTACAAGCTCGGATCCGAAACGACATCACGCTTGGAGGGCGCCCGGCTTCGATACATCGCCCTAGTGGGCGGTCTCGGCGGTTTGTTCACGTTGATCGAGTATCTACCGTACGTCGGCCTCGACATCCCGCCGGTAGGGACGATCCTGATCCTCGTCTTTCTCTACGCCCTTTCGCAGTCGATCACCCACTACCGCCTCATCGATCTCTACGAGCTCGCCGGCCGCTTGGGTGTATTGACCGCCCTCGCCTTCATGTTGGCGCTGATGCTATGGCTGATGCGGCTCGTGTCGGGCGAGCAGCTATTCCTTCACGTCGTCGTGTCAGCCTTCGTCGTGCTGATTCTCTTCGACCCGGTTCGGACAAGGGTCCAACAATGGATTTCCCAAGTCTTTTTCCACGAACGCTTCGAGCTCGAACAAACGGTGCTCGCCCTCCGTCGGTCTCTGACCCACATCCTCGACGTCGACGAGCTCGGCGCTGCCCTCATGAACGGTCTAGACGCCTCACCACGGTTCACCCAGGGCGCCTTCTACTTACTCGAGCCCGACGCGCTGACGTTTGTCGCGCGGCATTACTTCGGTCCTCCTCCTCCGGAGCGAATCGATATGGCGCCGGCCCGACCCCTCCTCGACCGGCTCGCCGCCACCGGTACGGCCGTCCTCGAAAATACCGAGCGCGAGCTCGAAGAGTGCCGCCAGCGCGGCGACGACCGTGAGGCGGAGACGCTCCATGACGTCGCCGTGATCCTTCGCACCGTCCAAGCATCGGTGTGCCTCGGGGTGCGCGGCGAAGGCGGCCATCTCTACGGCCTGTTGACCGTTCGAGACGATCGGTTGCGAGACGCGTTTTCGCGGGAAGAGGTCCAGCTCCTCGCCGGCCTGGCGACCCAAGTTGCGATCACATTCGAAAACTCCGAGCTCTACCAACAGATGAAGGAAAAGGATCGGCTTGCGGCGCTCGGCGAAATGGCAGCCGGGCTTGCCCACGAAATCCGGAATCCACTCGGCTCGATCAAAGCGAGCGCCCAATACCTCTCCGAGGCTGACCGAAGTCCGGAGGACCGCCGCGAGTTTCTCGACATCATCGTCGATGAGGTCGACAGGCTCAATCGCGTGGTCAGCTCGTTCCTCGATTACGCGCGCCCACCGCACACGGACCCCCAACCGATTCACGTGAACGCGGCCGTCCAACGAACCCTTCAACTGCTGCGGCCGGAATGCGATGCGGCGGACGTGACTCTTCACGTCACCATCGATGAAGGCCTCCCCCAGGTTCGAATCGACATCGAGCATCTTCGCCAAGTGTTGATCAACCTCGTGCAGAACGCGCTTCAAGCCATGGGGAGCGGTGGGGACATCTTCGTCGAGACCCGCACCCAAGACCGCTTCCGCATCGGCGGAGGAGCGCACCAATGGGTCCAGATAAGCGTGCGGGACACGGGGCCCGGCATCGCCTCCGGCCTCCTTGCGAACGTGTTCGTTCCCTTCGTCACGACGAAGCAGCAGGGTACGGGGCTCGGGTTGGCGATCTCGCAACGCATCGTGTCGGAATCAGGCGGCCGGATCGACGTTCGGAGCCGTCAGGGCTTTGGCACGACGTTTGTCGTCTTGCTGCCCGCAGAGGAGCCCGACTCCTCCTTCGAGATACTCGAGTCCGACCGAGGAGCCGAGCGCTCGTCGGAGCCCGAGTCGACCTCCCCTCGCCTCGAGGCCGCCGAGCCGTGATCCAACGAAATGGTCTTCATCCGAAGCCGATAGAGCCTCAGGTCGGCTCGGTCGAAGCTCTCCTCGGGAAGCCCGTTGTCGCGAAACAGCCGACGGTAAGCTTCGGTCGGGCTTTTCTCGTGGTGGGTGGCAGTCGGCAACAGATAGCGCCATCGCGCCGGCTGCTCGTAAGCCACCCCATGCAACGGCTTCACCAACGAGTCGATCAAGGACACCGCGCGCTCATCGATTGTGCCGTCATCGAACAGCAAGGCCACCTCCACGTCGAGCCGGTCGAGTCGCTCTTCGAGCGGCCCGCCCATCGTGTCACTTCGCTCCTCCCAACGTTTGCGCGCCGCGAGTGCTGAGGTGTTCAGCGCCTCGGCGATCGATTCGGCACGTGCCGACCGCCAAAGCCGAACTCCGTCGGCCCCGCGAAGCAGGACCAGCACCTCGACCGATTGCCGGCGCGTGAGGGCCTCGGGAAAGGCGTCAAGCGGCGGGGGGTCGCGCCCCTCCAAGATCTCTCGTGCGACCGGCCCGAGCACGCGATCGGCCAGCGCCTCAGGCCATTCGGTCCTGTCGATCGCGTAAAGTAGGCCCTCTGGTGCGAGGTACACTCCATGAAACCCTCGGATGACACCTCCTGCCGCGAAGCGGTCGGCAAGCGGGAGCTCCGGCCCCCAAGGAGCCTTAGGGGTCACGCCGACCCAAAGCGCATTGAGCTCGGCCTCATCGAGCGCGTCACGAAGCGCGTCCGGATCGAATCCTCGAACGGCTTCGCTCACGGCGGGATAGTCCTTTGGGTCCACCCAATCGAGGCCCCGGGGGGGTGGCACCAACGCCACCACATCGGTCCAAGGGGTAAGCGCCGCCGCCGGCTCGGGTCGGCGCTGGTAGTTCCAGATCACCACCGCCACCGCTCCCACCAAAAGCACCCAAAGCCAAGTCCGCTTTGCCACGTGGATAGGCTCTATCGTAAGAATGGTCATGCCCCAAGGCCCGAAGCTCCGCGCGCGGCCCCTCGAGAATCCGTTCCACGTGGTTCTGGTCGAACCGGAAATCCCACCGAACACCGGAGCGATCGCGCGGACCTGCGCCGCGACCGGCTCGCCCCTGCATCTCGTCGGGCCACTCGGCTTCTCGATCGACGAGCACGCCGTGCGCCGTGCAGGCCTCGATTACTGGAATCTGGTCGACATCCACCGTCACGAATCGTTCGACGCCTTCGAAGAATCCAATGCATCCACCCGAATTCATTTCTTTTCCGCGGGAGCATCCCGCTCTTACCTCGAGGCGGGCTTCGAGCCCGGGGACGCCTTGGTCTTCGGGCGAGAGTCGATTGGCCTCCCCGAGGCCCTCGTCGCTCGGCGCGATCGTGTCTGGGCGATCCCTACGCTGGGACCGGTTCGGAGCCTAAATCTCAGCAACGCCGTCGCCATCGTCCTCTATGAGGCACTGCGTCAAAATCGAGCTCTAAACGAGACCTTTCTGGACTAGTTCTCGGCAGCCTGAATACCCCCGGAGCCCGGGCGTCCGAGGGGTATGGCCAAAGCACGTATTTTCTCATTGCTACCCGCAGTGCTCCTCCTCGTCGGCTGTCCCGTCTACGGACCAGACCCCGTCCAGCGCGACGTGCCGGTCTCGTGTCTCGACGACCTCGACTGTCCTTCGGAAGCGTTCTGCGACCCATCGACCAACGGGTGTGTCGCCATCGATTTTGGGATCTGCCTCACCGACGGCGATTGCCCGGTTGGAAGCTACTGCGAGCGGTCCGAGGGCGCGTGTTTGATCCCCGCGCTTTCCGAATGCCTCGAGGATCCGGATTGCGCCGTGGGGTTCGAGTGTGACTTCAGAGAAAGCTGTCGCCCGGAGGTCGAAGGCAACTGCCTCCTCGATGCCGATTGCGGCGCGGAGGAGCTCTGTGTCGAGAACCTCTGCGTACCGGTGATCGAAACGTGCCAGTTCGACTTCCAATGTGCCGCCGGCTTCACTTGCGCGAACAACCGCTGCCGACTGCTTTGCGGCGGCACCACGCGCTGCCCGGGCGGCACGGCCTGTCAAGATAGCCTCTGCCTCCCGGTGGCTGGGCAATGCATCGACAGCAGTGATTGCCCGGACCTGACCACGAACTGCGTCGAGGGGGCCTGCCTACGGCGCTGTGATTCCGGCTGCGACGAGGCGATCGAGACGTGCGATGCGGAGGGCTTCTGCCGCCCGCGCACCAACCCCGACCCGAACGCGCCAAACCCGTTCTGCCGAACCAACCTCGATTGTGACGGCTCGGTCTGCGTCGAGGGTGTGTGCCGCACCGAGTGTGATGCGACCGCACCCGATCCCGACGCGATCTGCGAGTCTTTCGACGGCCAAGTGCCGCTCTGCGGTCTCGACAACCTCTGCTACGCGCCCAGCGAAATGCAGAGCGACTGCCGCATCCGGAGCGAGTGCCCTGAAGGCCAAGACTGCATCGACGGCAAATGCCGCTAGCGCGCTAGCGCAGATACCGAACGCGCCGAAGGTCGCGAAGCGCCCGGTCGATCGAATGGATCGGCTCGTACCCGAGCTCTTCGCGCGCCCGCGTGTCGTCGACCATGCAGACATAGCGCAAATGGTCGAGCTCCTGGGACGGGAAGTTGCTGAGACGCAGCCGCCACAACTGGTCGAGCGCCAGACGCGCAAGCGGCGACGGAAGCACCCTCGGACGCCCACCTGCCTTGCGCACGAGATGGGAAAGGGGCATTTCCCCCGGGCCGCGAATATTGAAGATGCCACGGACCCCTGGCCGCAGCGCGAGCTGGATCGCACGCGTCACGTCCTTTTCGTGCACGATCTGCATCATCGGGTCGAACCCCATGATCATCACTGGACGATCGAGCCTCAGGTAGTTGCTCGCGGCATTCCGGACGCGCCCGACAATGTGGCACGGGCGAAGGATGACGGTGTCGGTGGTTGGATGCTTCCAGAAGAAGCTTTGAGCGAGCATGTCGAGCTCGACCAGGTCACGCATCCCGCCGAAGTGCTGCGCGCCTAGCAGGGGCGCGTCCTCGGTCAAAAACTGAGGGTTGTTGGCCTGCGGGCCGTACACGTTGGCGCCCGAGAGGACCACGAGCTTCGGGACCTCGTACTGCGCCATGTACTCGAGCAGCTTCTGAAACGCGACGATGTTCCAGGAGTGTCGCTCCCGGTCACTACGGCGAGGGTTGTGAAGGACACCGACGTGAACGACCGCTCGGATGTTCCGACCGCGAAAGATGTCTTTCATCTTCTTTCGGCGCATGTCGACTTCGTGGTGGGTGATATCCTTTGGGCGCCCGATGAATGGCCGCCGATCGACCCCCACTACCGTGTCCGAGCGGTGGAGCTCGCGCGCGAGGAGCTTGCCAAGGCGTCCACATATCCCCGTCACGAGCACTGCGCCCTCGGCCGCGGCCTTGAGGCGAACGCTACTCTCACGCGAAGGCTTCGCGCTCGGCTGGCTCGCATCACCAAACACCCCCCGTGCCACCGACGCGCGGGCGGACGGGCGAATTTCGGCCGGCTCTCCCCGAGGACGGGCGCTTGGTTTGCTGGGACGGGTGGGTTGTGTGTCAGGCATAAGAACGGTTGCGGGTTACCTCAGATGAACACGCCTTTTCTTTCGCGCAGGCCGCGATTCACCATGCTTTGAATCGTGCTCTTGACGAGCCAGACTTTTTCTTCGACGGCCGAGTCTTCGTCGTCGGGGTCGCCCGCGAACCGGAATGGCTCCCCGAAGTAGAGGCGGTATTTCGTCGGCAAGGGCGCAATCATCCCGAAGAATAGCTGCGGCATGACCGGAAACGCGGGCATCCGAAGGAGCTTGGCGAGCGGCTTGAAGTCCGCGATCGACGGATACTGTTCTTCGCCGCCGATGACCGCGACCGGAACGATCGGGGTATTCGTCTCGAGCGCGAGCCGCACGAAGCCGAGACCGAAGTCGGTGAGCTGATAGCGCTGATCGAAGGTCTTGCTGATCCCCTTGGCTCCCTCGGGGAAGACGATCAGCGACTCCTCTTGCCTCAGCAGGCGGCGCGCGTTCTCCGGCGAGCCGACCACTTGGCCGAGCCGTGGGTACAGCGTCGAAATGAAGGGCAGCTCGGCGGTCCACGTTTCGACCATGCTTCTCGGAAATCGCGGGGGATTCGCATCGAGCATGAGCGCGCAGGCGATCAGCACGGCGTCGATCGGGAGCTGGCCGGAATGATTGGCGACGATCAGCACCCTCCCCTCGGGAATACGCTCGATTCCGAACACCTGGGTACGAAAGTAACGACGGTGCAGCAGACCCGCCATGGCGAGGGCATAGCGGCTGGTTTCTGGATCGAAGCCAAAGGGGTCGTGGCCGACTTCGTTGGGATGAGTTCGGATCCCGGCGATGCGGGCGTCGATGTCCTGGCCGACCACCTCTTCGGCGATCCGGACTACGCGGTCCCCCACCGAGCGGAGGGCGGCCCGCCAGTGGGAATCCCCCAATAATCGCGGCCGCCGCCAGCCGGCGAACGGCACGATCGACCCCCTTTGAGACATACCGCCATCGTGGAGAAGAAGGCTGGATCCGTCAATGAGAAAGCGCGAAACAAGACAGGGACACGCCCACTTCCCGCAGAGGGGCTGGCAGGTCATGCTCCCTCCATGGGCAAGGGGTTTGACGCAGATCGCATCGGTGGCTCGGGCGCGTTACAAGGGTTATCCGATCTGATCGTCCAAGCTGGAGAGATCGCGCTGAAACATTTCAATCGGGGGGTCGTACCTGAGAAGAAGCCAGATCGCAGCCCGGTGACCATCGCCGATCGCGAAGTAGAGGAGATTATTCGCGACTACGTCGTGGAGCATTATCCACACGCGGAGTTCTACGGCGAGGAGACCGGCCGACATGGCGACAATGCCGAGCTGCGTTTCATCGTTGATCCCATTGATGGCACGCGCGCCTTCGTCCGAGGCCTGCCGACGTGGTCGGTGCTCCTCGGGATCGAGATCGACGGAACCCCGGTGGTGGGGATCGCGTACATGCCGTCGGCCGGTGACTTGTTCGTCGGGGCCCTCGGTCAAGGCACGACCCACAATGGAGTTGAGACGCACGTGTCGAAGGTGACCTCGCTGGGTGATGCCACGGTGATGCATGGTGGTCTTCAACAGTTCACCGAAGCGGGCGTCGGCGATACGCTGGTCCGGCTTGCTGACGCCTGCGACTCGGCGCGCGGGTATCCCGATTTCGACGGGTACAAGCAGGTCCTGCTGGGTCGAGCGGACGCGATGGTCGACCCCGGGGTCAAACCCTGGGACATCTGCGCTGCAGCCGTCCTGATTCGCGAAGCCGGTGGAAGGCTCACTTCGATGACCGGCGAGCAGACGATCTATGGAGGTAGCGCTGTCGCCAGCAATGGCGCCATCCACGACGAGCTCGTCGCGGCACTGAGAGTCACATCTAAGGGTTAACAGCCTTCCGAACTAACGACTTGCCTCAGAGCCCGTCTTGCTGAAGGTTCTCACGCTCAACTAGCAGGAGAGAGGTATGACCAAACCAGTTCGGCGAGCAGGTGTGATCGGAGCGGGTGTCATGGGCAGCGGCATCATGGCGCACTTTGCCAACGCCGGGATCGACGTGGTGATGCTCGATATCGTGCCCCCGGGATTGAGCGACGAAGAGAAGAAGAATCCTGCCAGGCGGAATCAGTTTGCGGCTGGCGGCCTCCAGGGCGCGCTCAAAGCGAGGCCCGCGGCCTTCTTTCATCCGGTCTACGCAAAGCGGGTCAGGATCGGCAACCTCGAGGACGACATCGAGCTCTTGAAGGGGTGTGACCTCGTGATCGAGGCGATCATCGAGAACCTCGACATCAAGCGAAGCCTCTTCGAAAAGCTAGAGAACACCCTGGACGAAGGTACGGTCATCGCCTCCAACACCTCGGGACTTCGCATCGAGGACATGCTCCACGGGCGCGGCGATTCATTCCGCAAGAACTTCCTGGTGATGCACTTCTTCAATCCGGTCCGTTACATGAAGCTGCTCGAGCTGGTCGCCGGCGAGGAGACCGACCCTGCCGTGATGGATCGCATGAGGCTCTTCGGGACGGACCAGCTCGGCAAGGGCATCGTCATCGGCAAGGACACGCCAAACTTCGTGGGCAATCGCATCGGTTGCTACTCGATGTCGCTCACCATGAACCACATGCTCGAGGCGGGCCTGACGCCAGAGGACGTCGACGCGATCACCGGGCCGCCAATGGGACACCCGAAGAGCGCGAGCTATCGTACCGCCGACATGGTGGGGTTAGACACGTTCAAGCACGTGTCGGACAACTGCTACGCGGCGCTACCCGACGACCCCGAACGAGACGTCTTCAAGCTGCCGAAGTTCGTGAACGTGATGGTCGAGCAGAAGCTCCTCGGCAACAAGACTCGCGGCGGCTTCTACAAGAAGACCAAGGAAGGTATTCAGACCTTCGACCCAGTGAAGCTCGAGTACCGGCCCAAGGCCGGTGACCCCGAGATCAAGAAGTTCTGCAAGAGCCTCAAGGGCTCGCCCGCGGACCGGGTGAAGGTCTTGGTCGAAAACGACGGCCCCGCGGGGAAGTTCGCCTGGGCGGTTCTCTCCAAGACCCTGGCCTACTCGGCCAAGAAGATCGGCGAGATCACCGACGACGTCGAGGCCGTCGATAATGCGATGAAGTGGGGCTACAACTGGGACCTCGGCCCCTTCGAGACCTGGGACGCGATGGGGTTCAAGGCTGCGTACGAGCGGATGAAAGCCGATGGGTTGTCACTTCCCGCCTCGGTAGACAAGATGGCCGAGTCGGGGGCCGAGAGCTTCTACACGGACGACGGCCGCGTGTTCAATCTGGTCAAGGGCGAGTACCAGGCCCGTGACGTCGACCCGCGCAATGCCAGCCTGACGGTGATGCGAAGGGGGGACGCCGCGGTGTTCAGCAACCGTGGCACGGAGGCTTGGGACCTCGGCGATGGAGTTTTGGGCCTGACCTTCACCACCAAGGCGAACAGCATCGACGACACGGTCGTCGAAGGCCTCGGCCGCGCGGTGGAGATCGCGGAGCGCGATTTCCGCGGGTTGCTGATCTACAACGAAGGCGACCACTTCTGCGTTGGCGCCAACCTTTTTGCGGTGGTGATGGCGGCGCAGCAAAAAGCTTGGGACCAGCTGCGGGGCACGATCACCGGGTTGCAAAACGGCCTGCAGCGCACGAAGTACTCGACGATCCCAGTCGTAGCGGCGCCGTTCGGCATGACCGTCGGCGGAGGTTGCGAGGTATGTCTTGGTGCGGACGCTGTGCAAGCGGCCTCCGAAACCTTCATCGGCCTGGTCGAGGTCGGTGTCGGGCTTCTTCCAGGAGGCGCAGGGAACATGAACATGCTCTGGCGCGCCCTCGAGGGGATTCCCGACGGCACCGACGTCGACACGCTCCCCTTCGTTTCGCGCACGTTCCAGAACATTGCAATGGCGCGGGTCGCTACCGGCGCAGGCGAAGCCAAGGAGTTTGGCTACTTCCGCAAGACCGATGGAATCTCGTTCGACAGGGCAAGACTGCTGACCGAAGCCAAGGCACGGGTGATCGGCATGGCCGATGCCGGTTATCACCCGCCACCGCGGCGGGCGTACCGGCTGCCAGGCGAGAGCGGCATGGCAACGCTCGACATGATGATCGACACGCTGGTCGCCGGCGGCTTCGCAACGGAGCACGACGCGCTGATCGCCCGCAAGGTCGCGATGGTCCTGTGCGGCGGCCCGTCAGGCAGCGCCCACGAGGTCACCGAGGAACAGATGCTCGAGCTCGAGCGGGAGGCCTTCATCAGCCTCTGCGGCGAGCCAAAGAGCCAAGAGCGCATGCAGCACATGCTGACCACCAACAAACCTCTGAGAAATTAGTGTGCGGATCTTTTCGCCCGTGGTCGGCTTTCCTCCTCGTTCGCTCCCTGCGAGGTACAGACGTACCTCTCAGTCGCTCTCTGCGGGGGTGCTCGACCACAAACGGAGCCGCTTGCTCGCGGACGAAACGGGATTAGGAGAAGAGACATGGGTAAGATTGTCGTCGTAGATGCGGTTCGAAGCGCCGTCGGGCGTGCGAAAAAGGGTTCCTTGGCGAACCGGCGGCCTGACGAGCTGGCGGGTGAGGTCGTTCGGAACCTGCTCGCGCGCAATCCGAAGGTGAAGCCAGAGATGGTCGAAGACTTCGTCTTAGGTTGTGCGTTCCCGGAGGGTGAGCAGGGCATGAACGTCGCTCGGATGGTGGGCATGCTGGGCGGATTGCCCGAAGAAACGTCTGCCATGACGATCAACCGTTTCTGCTCGAGCGGGCTTCAAGCGATCGCCATCGCGGCCGGGTCGATCAAGGCCGGGTACAACGACATCGCCATCGCTGGCGGCGTCGAATCGATGACGATGGTTCCGATGACGGGCAACAAGCCAAGCGCTTCGCCCGAGGTCATGGCGGAGTATCCCGAGACCTACACGCCGATGGGCATCACGGCGGAGAACGTCGCGAGTCGCTTCAACGTCAGCCGCGAACAACAAGACGAGTTCGCCGCGCGAAGCCACGAGCGGGCGCTTGCGGCAATCGAAAAAGGCGCGTTTGAAGAGGAGATCGTGCCGGTGCACGGCGTGAAATTCGACGCCACCGGCGAACGCAAGATGTTCGAATTCAAGGTGGACGAGCTGCCGCGACCGGGAACGACGGTCGAGGGTCTCGCAAAACTCCGTCCCGCGTTTTCGGTTAGCGGGAGTGTTACCGCGGGGAACTCGTCGCCGCTCTCGGACGGCGCAGCGGCCGCCATCGTGATGAAAAAGAAGAAGGCCAAAGAGCTCGGCGTCGAGCCGCTGGCGATCTTCAAGTCGTTCGTCACGGTCGGCGTCGATCCCGCGATCATGGGCATCGGCCCCATCCCGGCAGTGCAAAAGCTGCTTCGTAAGAACGATCTCACCATCGACGACATCGACGTTTTCGAGGTCAACGAGGCCTTCGGCAGCCAGGCCGTCTACGTACAACAACAGCTCGGAATCCCCGACGACAAGCTCAACGTCAACGGCGGCGCGATCGCGCTCGGCCACCCCCTCGGCTGCACCGGCGCAAAGCTGACGGCCACGGCCCTCCAAGAGCTCAAACGCCGAGGAGGCAAGCGAGCCGTAGTCACCATGTGCATCGGCGGCGGCATGGGCGCAGCTGGGCTCTTCGAAGCGCTCGACAAAGACTGATCAAGCGCGTCGGGACGCGACGGCGCCTCGAACTACGGGCGGTCGGTCCGCACGTGGGCTCCCGCTGTATGGCGCTGTTCTGAGCTACGGGCCCACGCGCGGCCTCGCCCGGCGACGCGGTTCCCCGTGCTGCGCGCACGGGGACACACGACCTTCGTTCGAGACCCCGTCGCGTCCCGACGCTATTGACCAGAGTATACCGGTGCATCGAACTGCGGCGCGAGCGGCGGCCTTGCGGCAAAAAGGCGAGACCCTGGCCGATCGGCTATCCTCAATCGAGGGTGAGGCGCTTCGCCGAGGGCGACACGCCTCCCGCGAGAAGGGGGGGCGATGGATAGAGGGTTGAAGCAGCTATTGGGTTTCGCGATGCTTGGAGGCATCGTGTATGTGCTGTTCTTCGCCGCTTTTGACGGCCAGACCCCTTACGAGCATGCGGTCGAGTTCGTCAACGACGGCGTCGCGTCGGCCAAAGAAAGCGTTCAAATCGACGACGGGCGCAGCGCGTTTCCGCACGCCGATGAGACGCTGCGACTCGAGGATGCGGACGAGGGTGTAACCTACGCACCGAACCGCGGAGAGAACAACCCGGGGCACAACCTCAATAAGAAGATCTACGACTCTGCACAGAGACGCGAACAGCGCAGGCAGCGTAAACAGGACAGCTGGCAATAGACACTAACGCTGGCACTGTCACTATTGTCGAGTCACCGATTGACGCAGTCAGTCCAGCTTGATGACCAGGGGAATCCCCCCTTCGAACCACATTTCGTGCAGCTTTTGAATCTTCCAGCGGCGAGGGAGGCCGCGCCAGTGGAGGATACACTCGAGGTAGTCGGCGCCATTGACGGTACCCACGTAAACGCGTCGCGCTTCCTCTCGCTCCTGCCCTTCGCCGAGCTCATGCGCTGTCCCTTTCAGATTGGCGCCGCCGAGCCTGATCTGCACACCGGGATCGTCGCGTAGATTGTGCAGCCAGGCAGCGTACTTTCCATTGATGACCACGACATAGACACGGTCGTTGTCGCGTATGGCCCGTACCGCGTGTCGCCGTGGCTTTCCCGTCTTGCGACCGGTCGTCGTGAGCACACCCATGCCTCGAAATACCCCCGACCAAAACAACGGCCGTATGGCTCGATCAAGCGCGATGACGCGCCATTTCACGGGCTGCCCCGCGACGATGTTGCTGCGAGGCTTTGCGCCGGACGTGCGCTGTGACATGAGACCTCCTAGCGCGTCGTGCGGACGCCGGCCGAGTGTACCGTACCCGGAAACGGGAGAAAACTCGGGTCACCTGAGACATGCGTCCCGTGCCGTCGGTTACTCCGAGAGCCAAGCTTGGGGTGTCTTGGCGACGCCTCGCTATCGCGTCCCGACGCTATTGACTCCGTTGCCGTGCCCGAAACTGCGAGCGTCACGACGAAGCGCAGAGGGCTGAGCTTACCGATGTGGTCATGATCGGTGCGGTGACAGCCAGTGCCGCAGTGAGCGCTCCGAAACTGTGACCCGGAGACACTGGCCTGTTCAACCTTCTGCGCGGTTCCGCAGCCGAGGGAGCTACGGCAGGTTCACTGTCTCGAACAGGTCCCACATCGCTTCATTGGCGATGATGTCCGTGGTGCTTCGTCCGAGGTCGATGCTCTCGAGGATTTGACCGCAAAGGGTCTGCCCGGGCCAACAATGACCGCCGCCTTCCACGGTGCACATCGTCACGGTGACGTTGCCGTCGCACTGGTCGATCGTTTCGCAGGTGACGTCGCCATTGCTGTACGTCACCGTCGACCCTCCGGTGCAGCCGTTGCGCTCCGCCCAGCCGGCTTGCGTCTCCGGGGCGCTCAAGCCGCCCGCCAAGCCCCCTCCATCATAAGGGACCAGCGGATCTTCGGTGCCATAGAACTGAATGACCGAAATCGGCCGCGACGGTGTGCATTTGGCAGGATCGAGGACGAGCACTCCAGCGACCGGCCCGATCGCGGCGATCACATCGGCCGCTTCGCACGCCAGCCGATGCGACAAGAATCCACCATTGGACATGCCCGCCGCGTAGACCCGCGACAGGTCGATGCAGCCACGTCCACCGATGTCGTCGATGACGGCACGTGCAAAACCGACGTCGTCGATGTCTTCTGCTTGTGCCGCACCGCAGCATGAGCCTCCGTTCCACGAGCTCGCGATGCCGTTCGGATAGGCCACGACGAAGCCACGTTCATCGGCGGTTCCGTCCATCTCCGAAAAGAACTGCTGCTGCGGCCCGTTCGACGTGAACCCGTGGAAGTTGAGCAACAACGGCATGGGCGTGTTGCCATCGTAGCTCGGCGGCACGTGGAGCTCGTAGCTCCGACTTTCGCCGCCAAATTCTAGATCGACGTGAACGACGCTCTGGTCCAGCGTGCCGTCCGCACACCCAAGGCTCGCGCCGACGCTGACGGTGTCCGAGCCGCTGCTGCCGCAGGCCGAGGCAAGAAGGCCAATACACGCGGCCAGCCAGGCGACGCACTCATTTCTATCCTGCATCGGGCGCACGATAACACCCCCGACCTCATGGTCCAGCGGGGATGACCGTCAGCTCGAAGTTCCCTTCGGTGGCCCCGGACGACGGTGAATAGGCGTCCGCAAAGATGAAGTAGGTTTGACCCGCAACCACGTCGAAGACTACGCGGGAGCCATGGCGTCCCGAGTTGGAAGAGCCGCTGTTTACCGCACATCCGGCGACATCGTCGGAGCAACCCAGCTCGGGTCCAGCGATATCGCCATCCCGCACATACAGCACCGTATCGAACTCGGTGTTCAGACTGCAGGTCTCGACGGTCGCAGTCCCCGATACATCGGGCACCCACTCGAAGACCTGCTCTGGTGCCCTTGCGCTCGCTCCCGCACAGGTCCCACTATAGATGCTGCTGCCGCTGGTGAAGCCGGAGATCACCCCGCCCGTCGGAGGAATGGGGGTCGCGCTCGAAGGAGTGCTGGTGACGTTCACGGTCACGACCGCCGTGTCGGATAGACCATCCGCATCAAACACTTCGTACGTGAACTGATCCAAGCCCTCGAACAACGCATTCGGCGTGTAGGTGATCATACCGTCAGCCGGGTTCACCGAGGTGACGCCATTTGAAGCTGACACGATGACGGCGACAGACGACGGAACGAGAACCCCGTCCGGATCGCTGTCATTCGACAACACGTCGATCGTGATCGGCGTGTCTTGGTCGGTCGTTCTCGAGTCGGGCTGAGCGATCGGCGGGAGCGGGCCGGGCCCACCTCCGGCCGGCGTGACAGCTAGCTCAAATGCGCCCTCGTCCGCCCCGGAAGACGGACGGTATCCATCGACCACCACGTAATAGGTCTGTCCCGCGACCACATTGATCGTCACACGCGACCCATGACGGCCCGAGTTTCCAGACCCGCTACTGACTCCACAACCAGAGGTGTCGTCATTGCAGGCGACCTCGCTACCGGTCGAACCGCCTTCGCGAACATAGAGCACCGTGTCAAACTCGGTGTTGGGACTACAGGTTTCGAGGGTGACCGCTCCGGTGAAGTCAGGCACCCATACGAAACCCTGCTCGGGCGCGTTCACACTTCCCGATCCACACGACCCGCTGTCGTTGCTGGCGCCGCTCGTGAAGCCGCTGACGATGCCGCCACCCGCTGGAATGTCGGTCGCTGGCGGCACACACGTACACTCGGGTCCTTCGCTCGAGCCTGGACCGTAACATTGCCCCGTCGGGCAACCCGAAACATCAGGCGCGTCGCACTCTTCGCCCGTCTCGTGCACACCGTTGCCGCAGGCGGGTGGAGGTGCGCAAGTGCAATCGCCCTGGCACAGGCCGGGGCAGGCGTCGTCCTCGCCGACCTCGCACTCTTCGCCGGGACCGAGGATGCCGTTGCCGCAGATGTCGGGCGGCAGCGGACACGGGTTCGGGCTGCAGATCGTGGCGTCGCCCTGGTATTCGCCACCTTGCGACGCGCAGTCGACGGCGTCGAGCGCGAAGCCGCAGCTGCCGTCGACGGCGCAGCAAGCACCCCAGTTCGACGAGGGGGGGGAGAAGTAGACCACGAGCTCGGGCCAGTTGGCCGAGACGCCGTTCTCTCGGCTGTCGAAACGCTTGGCCGTGGGCTGGTTCTGCTCGTCGCCGACCATGATCCAACCGAAGTTGCCTGCCGGATCGTCGAGCCATGCTTGCACGTCCGCTGTGAGCCCCGGCGAGAACCAGGAGTAGTAGCCCTCCAATGCAACGGAGGTGGCCGCACTGGCGCCCGCTTCGAAGTCGCCGCCTGGCGTGCTCCATGCTGGCGAGCTGGCGGGAGTGATCAAATCGTACTGGGTGTAGAGCCAGGTCACGTCCCCGTCCGTCGCAGGGGCGCCACCGCCCTCCTCTCCCGGTGCGTCCGACGTGCCTTCGCCCCAATCCGCTGTCATTCGATGCAGACTTACATCTGAAGGTCCGGCTACCGTGCGCGACATGTTCAGGGTCAGCTTCGCGGCGTGAATGATCGAGCCGGCGGGAACGCCTCCAGCTACGTCGAAAGCCATCAGAGCGCGCCGTAGTTTGGCGGCCCCGGTGCGCCCCGCGAACAGGTAGTCGCCCGCGCCATTGCTGAGGTCACCAAGAGCGCTCTCGAAGAGTGTATTGTCCTTGACGGGAACCAGGGTGTTGCTGGTCGCTGTCGGGGGAGCGCAGGCACAGTCGGGCAGGCAGAGTCCGGGGCAGGCAGCATCGTCGCTACCATCGCACGCCTCGCCACCCTCTTGAGTGCCGTCGCCACACACCGGCGGCGGGGCGCACGTGCAGTCGGTCTGACAGAGACCCGGGCAAGCAGCGTCGTCGGCACCGTCGCACGCCTCGCTCCCGCCCATGACTCCATCGCCACACACACTGGGCTGCGAGTCGCAGCTGCAGTCTTGCTGGCATAGTCCCGGACACGCGCCATCGTCGGCGCCATCGCACGCTTCGGGACCGTCGGCGGTACCATTCCCGCAGAATCCCCCATCGGGCCGAGTCACCGTCAGCTCGAACGCACCCTCTGCATTGTAGCCATCGACCACGATGTAATAGGTTTGGCCTGCGGTTACGTCGAAGGAAACCACCGAGCCATGCCGGCTGGCGCCTGAGGAGCCGCTATTCACCGCGCAGCCTGTCGTATCGTCGTTGCAGCCAATCTGGGCCCCACCGAGCGCACCTTCCCGCACGTACACGACAGTGTCGTAATTGGTGTTCGGACTGCAGGTTTGAACGGTGTAGGTTCCCGAGGTCGTCGGGGTGAGCGTGAAGACTTGCTCGGGCGAGCTTCCGGTACCGCTTGAAGCGCAGGAGCCTGAATGGGCGCTCGAACCGCTCGTGAATCCAGCGAACACGCCTCCGAGGGGGGAGATCGGCTGCTCGACAGCCCGCGTAATCGTCACGGGCGCTACGCTCACGTTGTTGTTCTCGTCCAACTCTGGGAATAGGTTGAAGGGATCGACGGTTACCTGCAGCTCGTACTGGCCAGTCGGAACTCCAGTGATCTCGACGAACTGGCAGCCGAGAAACCTGCTGTATTTGTCCCCGCACCCGGCACTGATTCCCTGGAACCCGCAATCATAGAAAGCCGAGCCGGTAGTACAGAAGCTATCGCGCAGGCAAAATCCACGCTTGTGCGTCGTCGCCACGACCGCGCGCGTGACGGTGTCGACTAGATCGAAGCGAGCGAAGTTGTCGTAATGCGGATGCCCATGCCCTCCTGGTGGAGAGCAGACGAAGTTCGGGTTTCCGCAGGACGCACCGGGACTCGAGCTGCAGTTCGGACAGCTTGGAGCCCCCAGCACCATATCTGCGTTCCCTTGATTGATGGTATCCGTACGGAACCGCAGGATGTCGATGCCCGAAGTCGCGCTTGCACACCCCTCGGCAACGTCCTCCGAGGGGACAGTGGTGTCGAACTCGATGCCGAGCTCCAAGACCGCAGAAACCAAGTCTGGTGCGCTCGAGGGAGACACGCAGGAGCAAGGATTAGCGTCGCCGGTGCCCTGACATTGTCCGCTGGCACAATTCCCCGCGTCGGCGCCATCGCACTCTTCCCCCGCATCTTGCACTCCGTTCCCGCACGACGCAGTCGTAGTAGACACCGTCAACTTGTAGTTGCCAATCCTCCCGTTGTAGCCGCTCACGACGATGAAGTACGGTCGACCCTGTTCGGCAACGAGTTGAATTCTCGAGCCGTGGCGCGCCGCATTCGAGAGGCCGTCGTTGACGCCGCAACCGGTGGTGTCGTCGTTGCAGTCGATCTCGGAGCCGGTCTCGCACGAGTCGGATCGAACGTAGAGCGCGGTGTCGTAGTCCGTCTCGGGGCCACAGGTTTCGATCGTGACGAGCCCGCTCACCTCAGGAACCCAGCGGTACACACGTTCCGGTGTGTTCCCCGTAGAGCCGCAGCTCCCCGTGAGGAAACTCGACCCCGCAATCGAACCGAAAAAGACGCCACCTTCGGGAGGAAGGTCCGCCAAGCCCTCACACGACGTGCAACCGCCGGCCAGGTCGCCACCGACGCACACTCCCTCTGCGCACACGTCGATCGACGTGCAGGCATTTTGGTCCTCGCACGCGACGGCGATGTTATCGTGCAAGCAAGTGCTCGTGCCTGGGTCGCACTGGTCGTCAGTGCAAACGTTGCCGTCGTCACAGTCGAGGTCCGAAGTGCACGACATTCCGCCAGGTATGATCGTGCAGGTGCTGCTGCACAGGGCGGTATTCGGCGGCTCACAAGTTTCTAGTCCGCCGTTGTTCACGATGCCGTCGCCACAGAACTCGAGGACGCAGCTCGAGGTGCATCCGTCGCCATCCGTCAGGTTCCCGTCGTCGCACTCCTCGCCGGGGTCCTGGCTTCCGTCGCCGCAACCACCAGCCGGGGGGGACACGGTCCATGTGTAGCTCACCACCGAGACCTCATTTTGGTCCGACGCGCTGGCCGTGACGTCGTGGGTACCGAGGGCGGCAGCCGTGAGCGTCCCGGTGATCTGGCCCGAGGTGTGGTCGAGTGTTAGCCCCGGCGGGAGGCCCGCTGCATCATAGTAGAGGAGGTCACCGTTGGGATCGGTCGCCTGCAGGCTAGGCGAAACCGATTCGCCGACCTCGCTTTGCAGTGGCCCAGGGTTCGTCAGGGTCGGCGGGTCGTTGCTGGGGAAAGCTGGATCCACACGGAGGATCCACTCGCCCAAGATGTCGACGGCGGGCGTCTGTGCGAGCGCCTTGGCCAACGGCGGCATGCCAATCGGTCCAACGGCGCCCGCGCGCTGGTAGAGGGCTGAGAGAGTCGGATCACCGGGCGTGAGCACTGTCATGCCTGGAAAACCGAGGTCGTCTCGAACCGCGCCGTAGACCATGCCCTGATTCTCAAATGGGGTGGTCAGCCTCGCATCGAAGCCTGCGTTTGCGCCACCTGGGCGGTGGCAGTAGCCGCAGTTCGAGTCGAGCCATGAGCGCGCGCGATCTTCCAACGAGGCCGATACGTCAGTGAATTCGACCGAACGCAGAAGCGTGGGAATCGTAGCCTCGTCGAGTGCTGGCGAGAACATCTCAAGATGGTTCCAGGTGACCAGCTGGTTGTCGGTGCGTCCGGTCGACGGGTAGAACATGTCCCCGTTTTGCTGACGCGTATTGAGACCGAGAGCGCCTCCAGACACCTGGAGGTGACAGGCCAGGCATTGCTGGCGCGCAGGGAAGTACCAGGTCTGGTCTCGTGTTCCGCCGCCTGCGAGCGCGATGCTGTAGTCGCGGGTGGCGGATGTCGTCAGAAGCTCCGCATCGGTGTGATCTAGTCGCCATCGGTAAGTCACGCCGTACCACTTGTCGTCGTCACCTAGAACCAGGAAGCGTGTTTCGAGTCGCGCCGTTAAGCTCGGGTCATTCTCGTCGAGCGGCAGCTCGAAGTGCTTCATCAAAACCGTGCCGGTGGGGTAACTCCAGATGCCCGTTTCCGAGTACCCGATCTGCTCTCCAGCGGTATCTCGCGCGCCGTCGTTCGGAAGCGCGATCCACCGGAATTTCGCCGCGCCATCGGACCAGAACGGTTGGTTGAGCTGGTAGGGCACCCAGAAGGGGCTCGGGTCGAGGGAAACGAGATCCTGGAACGCGCCGACGTCGGACAGCAGCGCCGGAGGCTCGGGGACGGATTGAGCGATTTCGTCCAGGGTGTACAGCGCGTCGGTTCCAAACACGTCTCCGAGGTAAACCTCGCCGTTATTGTCCTGTCCCCAAGTCCCAAGACCTCCCGGCGTGAAGGTCGTCAGGAAATCCTTGGTAGCGGTCATCGTCTGCTCGTCCAACGTGATCGCCCAGATGTTGTCCAAGACGTAATCGCCGGCGAGGTACTTCCCGTAAAGCCCTGGGAACTTGGTTCCGCGATACACGTAGCCGCCGATGATCGCTCGAGCTTCGGAGCGAACGAAATCGATGACGGGGGGCTGCTCGATGCCGATGACGGTTGGGGGCCTCGGCCGGACCCCCGTCGTGAGCCCTTCCATGTAGGGCCACTGATAGTTGTGACCGGTCAACAGAACGTTGACCTCTTCGCGGGTGCTTTGACCTATTTCGCCGGACCACATCCGGCCGGTGACTGGATCTACCGCGATGCGGTGCGGATTCCGATGCCCGATGGTGTTGTACTCACCGAAGTTCTCGCCCGACAAGCCGGGCCAGGGGTTGTCGTCTGGGATGCAGTACTGATGGCCCGTCATCTCGTCCGGGTTCCCCGTGACGTCTTGCATCTTTCTAATCGGTTGGTGGCTGCCGCTCGCACAGCTCCAGGTGCCATCACCGTTGTCGACGATGTCGACGTCGATTCGAATCGAGCCGCCCTCGAAGTTCGCGGCGATGTCCTGGGCGGTCTCGTAGCGAAACTGGTCGCCGATCGCGACGTACATGTAACCATCCTGGCCGAAGACGGGTCCGCCGCCACGGTGCGACCCGTTGTACAAACGAATGTTGAAGAGCGGGACCTCGCTATCCGGATCGCCACGCCAAGTACCGAGGCCTGCATCCCAGAACGCCTCGAACCGCGACAGCCGGAGCCAAGTGTTGAAAAAGCCACCCGTCGAACCCGTGGGATAACCCGGGTTGCAGTTGTTGAAATCGTTGACGTAGCTCCCGGCGCTGAGGGTCGTGGGGCAGAACGACGAATAGTACACGTAGAAAGTCGTTTCATACGGCGACCCTGGCGTTCCGAAGTCCGGATGGAATGCCAGGCCGAGAAAGCCGCCGTCCCAAACGACCGCGACCCGGTCGCGAAGATCGACGAATGGCTCGGAGCTCGCGACGCTCGGCGTGTTCTCGAACGAAAAGATGTTCCCGTCGCGCGACCCGATGTAGAGGCGATTGTTGGCGGGGTTGGTGACGATGACGAGCGTCTGATTAAAGGTCAGGTTTGGAAACGCTTCGATGATCTCCCAGGTCGCGCTGGTCAAATCGCTCGGCGTCCGAGTGGGAAGGACTCCATCGAGAAAAGGACCGACTGGGACAGGGGGGGCGTCCAACCCAGATTTCACGACCGTCCGGCTAACGCTCGGGGGCTCTCCGTCGCCGCCCGTGGATTCCCCACAGCCAGCAGCGATCAAGCTTGCAACGATAAGAAACCCTACCGTGGCAAACCGAGTTTGCCGCGGTGCCGACCGATACCTGCACATTTAACGCCTTCCAGAAAAGGGAGGTAACATCCGCTGCCACCCAATGTGTGCGATATAGGGGCGGACCTGTCAAACATCTTCACGGATTGTATTTTTATGTCGGACTTCTCACAAGACGCGCGGAGCAAATTCTTACACCTACAGCGGAACCTTTCGAGTGCCCACCCGCAACTCTGCTCGGCGACTACCAGGCTCCGGTGTTCGGCATCGACGCCCACGGTTCGGCGGGCAGGAGAGCTTTGCCTTTTTGTAACAGCTCGATCGAGATTCCGTCGGGGGAGCGGACGAATGCCATTCGGCCGTCGCGGGGTGGGCGATTGATCGTGACGCCTTTGTCGATCAGCCGCTGGCACAGGGCGTAGATGTCTTCGGTCTCGAACGCCAAGTGACCGAAGTTGCGTCCGCCCGTGTACTGTTCGGGATCCCAGTTATAGGTCAGCTCCAATAGCGGCGACACTTCTGCCTGTGCGCGCGCGCGGTCTTCGGGGCTGGTGAGAAAGACCAGCGTGTATCGCCCCTTCTCGTTTTCCGATCGCCGGTGCTCCACGAGGCCGAGCTTGTTGCAAAAGAAGTCGAGCGAAGCTTCCAGGTCGCTGACGCGAATCATCGTGTGGAGATAGCGCATGGGTGGCCAACTATAGCACTGACACCGGCAACGTCACTGGCGTTGACCCTGCCCCTGGCGCTGCCGCTGCTACTGATGCAGACTCCGCTCCGATGTCTAACGAATACGAAGCGATCGTCATCGGTGGGGGCCCCGGGGGCTACGTGGCTGCCATTCGTCTCGGTCAGCTTGGTGTGAAGACGCTCTGCGTCGAGAAAGAAGCGATGGGTGGGGTCTGCCTCAACTGGGGGTGCATTCCATCGAAGGCGCTCATCGCCGCAGCGAACCTCGCGAACAAAGTTCGAAACGCCCAGCACATGGGCATCACCGTCAAGGACCTCGAGATCGACGTCGCCAAAATGCAGCAGTGGAAGGAAGGCATCGTTGACAAGCTCACCAGCGGGGTGACGAGCCTGGTCAAGGGCAATGGCGGCGACATCGCAATGGGCAACGCGGTGATCACTGATCCGAATACGGTCGAGGTGACCGACGCGGACGGAAAGAAGCAAACCTATAAAGCAACCAAGGGGATCATTGTCGCCACGGGCACGCAAATGATTCAAATCCCTGGGTTCGAGCCCGATGGCGAGGTCGTGATCACGGCGCGCGAAGCGGTCAGCCTTCAAAAGGCCCCTGAGAGCATGCTGTTGATCGGCGGCGGGGTGATCGGCCTCGAGCTCGGGATGGTCTATCAGAAGCTCGGTACGAAGATCACGGTCGTCGAGCTCTTGGAGCAGCTTCTGCCCGGTACCGACTCCGACCTGGTCCGCGTCGTTCAAAAGCATCTAAAGAAGGGCGAGCCTGCCGACATCCACTTGAAAAGCAGGGCCGTCAGCCTCGACAAGTCCGGTGGGAAAGCAAAGGTGACGATCGAGACCGAAGGCAAGCAGCAAGTGGTCGAAGTCGAGAAGGTCTTGGTCGCCGTGGGATTCAAACCGAACTCGGAAGGTCTCGGTCTCGACAAGATTGGGGTCAAGCTCGACCAGCACGGTCACATCCTCGTAAACGACCAGTTCCGCACCAACGTGCCGACTATTTTCGCCATCGGTGATGTCGCTGGGCCGCCCTATCTCGCCCACAAAGCATCCAAAGAAGGCGAAATCGCGGCAGAGGTGATCGCGGGCCACAAGGCTGCCCGCGATTGGCGTGGCATGCCGGCCGCGATCTTCACCGACCCCGAAATCGCAACTGTCGGCCTCACCGAGACCGAAGCGAAAGCTCAAGGCAAGAAGGTCAAGATTGGGAAGTTCCCGTTTGCAGCGTCAGGCCGGGCGATGGCCGTCAGCGAGACCGACGGCTTCCTCAAAGTGATCATCGACGAAAGCGATCACCAGCTCCTCGGCGTGGCCATCGTCGGTCCCGAAGCGAGCGACCTGATCAGCGAGTCGGCGCTTGCCATGGAGATGTGTGCATTCGCCGAAGATGTGGCTCTCACGATTCACCCGCACCCTACTCTCGGCGAAGGCGTCATGGAGGCGTTCAAGCACGCGCTCGGCGAGGCGATCCACATCATGAATCGGTAGGACGGCCCAGCGCCCATGTTCTTCTGTAGACTTGGCCTAATCGACTACGACGAAGCGCACGCGCTACAAAAAGAGCTGCAGGCCAAACGGATCGCCGGCCAGATCGCCGACACCGTCCTGATGCTCGAGCACGACCCAGTGATTACATTGGGACGTTCGGCTAGGGAGCAACATCTCCTGGCGTCTCCCGAAACGCTGAAGGCCCAAGGTGTCTCCGTGCACGAGGTCGGTCGTGGCGGGGATGTTACCTATCACGGCCCGGGGCAATTGGTGGCGTACCCTATCATCGATCTCAAGCCCAATCGTCGTGATGTTCGCAAGTACGTGTGGTCGCTCGAAGAGACGATGATCCGAACTTGCGCCGACTTTGGACTCGATGCCTCACGTATCGAAGGGCTGAACGGAACCTGGGTCAAAGATCACAAGATCGGTGCAGTCGGTGTGCGAATCAGTCGCTGGGTCACGATGCACGGCCTCGCTCTCAATGTGAGCACCGATCTGTCCCACTTCGACCTCATCGTGCCCTGTGGCATTCAGGACAAAGCGGTGACCTCGATCTCGGTGGAGCTCGGCCGACAGGTTGGAGTCGCCGAGGTCATGAAGCCACTCGCCCGACACTTCGCGGCGCTCTACGATGCCGACATCGTGTGGCAAGACGGCCCGCCGCAGTAGTCAGTCACGCAAGAAATACTTGATCGCGCTCTGGCCCATCGCGGTCGTGCCTGCGCCTGCCACACCAGCGGATACCGCGTTCCCTGCACCGGGGACGAACTTGGCAATCGTTTGCGCAGAGAAGCGAAGCCCCATGCCGATGGCCCCGACGACACCCAGGCTCGCCAACCACTCGGTAACGGTCTTGCGGCCCCAGGTGCGCCCGCTCAAGTACGCGAGTGAGCTCACCATCATTGCTTGCAGCGGGCCGAGGACGACCATGTCGGAGAACGGAATCGGCGTGACTCCGACGGTCACCGACACGGCAGTGCAGGCCTGGACGATTTCGTTGCCGATGCGGATCCGCGCCTGGCGCGCGCGCGTCAACGAGCGTGCCGCCTCGAGTCGTGCTTCTTGGGGAAGCGCCAACACGATCGCTTCAGACAGTCCCCCCAAGCCGCGACCGGAGATGGCGGACACCGCTCGGGCTGGATCCGAACGAACCGAAGCAGCCCGAAGCTTTTCTGCGAGCTCACGACGCACCGACTCCACGTCCTGCGGACCTCGACCGATTAGATCGGAATGCGTGAGCAATGGGAACACGCGCAGGGGCCTTTCGGTGTCAGGGATGCTACGTATCAGGCTCTGGCAACGCCCGAGGACTGCTTCCGCGTTGTCCATAGTCTTGGGCTCCACGGTGATTAGCACCAGATCGGGCTTTCGCTCATCGAGCGCTGCTTCCCACTGAGATCGGGCGCTGGGATCGTCGACATCGAGCTCGATCCAGTCGACTTTTGCACCAAGGTGCTCGATGTGCACCCAGCGCCCGTGCTCCGCATGGAAGGCTTGCTGGCCTGCGCTGCGCTCGATCAACGCGCGTAGAAGCGAGGACCGTCCACTGCTTGGGAGTCCGAGGGCGGCGATGCGAGGCGGTCGACGATTATAGAGGAGCGCGCGGAGCCCAGTCAGGTCGCTTTTGACGCTCGACACGATCGGCACCCGGTCGAGCACCTTGACCAACTGATCGAGCGCGACCTTCTTCGCCGGACGGGCCATCGTTTCAATTCATTCTTCGTACGCCCTATGCGCGCAACCCGAGTCATGTTAATGTTCCATCGGGGTTTGGTTTGGGGGTGAGCTGGGTCGCGGCAATGGAAGAGATCGGCGGCCGTCTCGTGCCTGCCGCGCTCGGTTTCGCCGAGGTGCGGGGGTCCGCGCTGCCCGCTGCCGGTCCGACGGGAGTTCGGTGGCTCGCCGACCAAATCGAACGCTTCCTCGAGCAAGGAGGTGACCCGATCGCAGACGACCGTTTCGTCGAAGGCGCAGGCGCGTTGCTCGGGCTCTTGCTGATCGAACACCTCGGTGGCCGCACTCGGGAACGGGAAGGGACGCACCGAGTCCAGCTCGGTCGTTTTGGTTGGTTCGACCCGTTCGGCGCGATCGAGCAAGCACTCGATGCCGAAGACCCGCGGGACTGCTTGTCGAAGTCCCTCGCGGTCGCCGAACGAGAAGCGAGCGACGCAGGCCCGGTCTCACGGGTCGTTTCGATCTTCGCCGAGGTGCTCGGCGAGCAGCGGCCGGACCTCCAGATCGAGTCGCAGTTCGAGCTGACTGTCGAGCTAAACAACGGTGCGACCGTAGACCTCGCCCGGGTCGAAAAAGTCGCCCGCGATCAGGACCAGGTGGCTACGGCGGAGGCTGCGCTTCGCATCGTCAGCATGTTGCCCGGCGATGATCGACTGCGCGACACACAATGGGCGGAAGCGATGGCCCGCCTCTTCCCGCGACTGGTCTCCGATAGGTTCCTCGGTTCGCTGCCTGCCGACGACGTACTCTATCGTGAAGAGCTGGGCCACGATGTGCACCTCACGCTCCAACTGCGCTACGGGCCTCGCGCGCGCTACGTCCGTCGGGCCGAGGTGGAGCAATGGCTCGACAGCGGCGATGCCTTCCACCAATCGATCCGCAACCTCGCCTCCCATTCTCGCGAGCTCAGGCTCGAACCGATTCAAGACGGTCTCTTGCGCGTGCGTCAAGGAGACGGTCTAGATGCGGCGCGGTTGGTTCTCCCGGACCTGGCGGTACGGTTGCGGCAACTCTCGGCCGAGGGCTGGATCGCAGCAGCGCCGCACCGAGACGTGTTGCTGGTCGCACCCTTGGATGGTGCCCCCATGCTCGCCAAGCACGCCAACGACGCCGCCGAACGCGCTCCTCATCCGATTTCAGGCGCGCTCTTTTCGGTGACCGAAGAAGGGCTTTTCCCGGTTCACCCCTAAAACGCCAGCACGTCTGGGGTCACTTGCGCGAGCGTGCAAACTCGTTGGAACGGGTCAAACTAGTCCGTGCTCGAGACACGCCCCATACGAGAACACCCCTACGCACGGTTCATCGACCGCGTGAACAAGCCCGCCCAGTACCTCGGTGGCGAGCAGGGCGAGGTTCGCAAGCCATGGGACGACGTCCGCTGTCGGATCTGTCTCGCATTCCCCGACCTCTACGAGATCGGCATGAGCCACCTCGGTTACAAAATCCTGTACGACATCGTCAATCAGACCCCAGACTTTCTCGCCGAACGCGCCTACGCGGCCTGGCCCGACATGGAGGCGGAGCTACGTGCACACACACAATCCCTCTGCTCCCTCGAAAGCGCACGGGGCTTGCACGAGTTCGACATCGTCGGTTTCTCACTTCAATACGAGCTCACCTACACCAACGTCCTTCAGATGCTCGACCTCGGGCACATTCCTCTTTTCGCGCACCAACGTGGTGACGACGACCCGCTGATCGTGGCGGGCGGCCCTACTGCGACGCACGCCGAGCCGATCTCCCCGTTCATCGACGCATTCCTGATCGGTGACGGAGAACGAAAGGTGCCCGAGCTCATGAATGCTTGGGCGGAGATGAAGGAAGAGGGGCTTCCACGCGCAGAGCGGCTTCGCCGGATAGCCGGGCTCGGGGCCTTCTATGTGCCGTCGCTATACCAAACCACTCTGTGTCCGGACACCCAAATACAGGTCGTCGGGCCGAAAGATCCCACCGCGCCGTTCCCTGTCCGCCGCGAAATCGTCGAAGACTTAGGCGAGTACCCGTTCCCCGTCGACGGGCCGATCGCGAACTGCCAAACCGTATTCGACCGCGCGTCGATCGAAATCGCACGAGGCTGTACCGAGGGCTGCCGATTTTGCCAAGCGGGGATGATCTACCGACCGGTGCGCGAGCGGGATCCCAACGCCATCGTCGATGCCATGATGCAGTCGGTCTCCGAGGCCGGGTACGACGAAGCCTCTCTGACCTCGCTATCGACGGCAGACTACAGCGCAATCGCCCCGCTGGTGCGGAAGTCGGTCGAAGCACTGGCCTCCCGACATGTCTCCTTGGGCGTCTCCTCCCTTCGTGCGTATGGGCTCAGCGAAGATGTGCTCGATGACATGAAGACACAACGCGCTGGCGGTCTGACGTTTGCCCCCGAGGCCGGCAGCCAGCGGATGCGCGATGTGGTCAACAAGAACGTCACCGACGCCCAACTCATGGAAACCGCCGAGCGTGTGTTCTCCCGTGGTTGGAGCAAAATGAAGCTCTACTTCATGATCGGCCTTCCGACCGAGGAAGACGAGGACGTTCGGGATATCGTGCGCACGGGGGCTCGCGCGCTCGAAGTCGCGCGCAAGGTACAAGGCAACAAGCGGGCCCGCGTCACGGCCAGCGTGTCGACGCACGTACCAAAGCCACACACGCCGTTCCAGTGGTGCGCCATGGATACCCAGCAGGAGATCGTGCGAAAACAATCCCTGCTTCGCGACGAGGCAGCGTCCACCCGTGTCAAGCTCAAGATGCACGGCTCCGACGGCTCCTGGTTAGAAGGGATGCTCGCACGCGGCGACCGACGCCTGGGTGAAGTCATTTACGGAGCATACAGGCGCGGCGCGCGTTTCGACTCGTGGGACGAGCGTCTCGATCTAGACGCTTGGTCGGAAGCCCTCGAGGAGGCGACGGTGGACCCGGCGCTCTTCCTCGGGACGATTCCAATCGATGCACGGCTTCCCTGGGACCACATCGACGTAGGCCTCGCGCCGGGCTTTTTGGCTCGCGAGTATCGCAAGTCGGTCCGAAATCGGTTGAGCCCCCCCTGCGGAAAAACCATCGGCAGGTTCGTCCACCATACCAACGTGCAAGAGGCCGAAGCCGACCAGCGCAGGCTCGTTTGTTACGACTGCGGCGTCGCATGCGATCTCACGCAAATGCGAGAAGAGCGACTCGTGTTTCTGAAGCGCATGGACGCGCTCGAGCCTCGCCTTCCATCACCCGATCGGTCGGATCCCGAGGGAGAAGTCGACCGGCGACCGTACTATGGTGTCGACCAGGGGCCCGCGATGCGAATACGAATCGGCTATCGAAAGCTCGGTCGGGCCGCCTATGCCTCGCACCTCGATCTGGTGCGAACCTTCCCTCGCATGCTCCGGAGGGTGGGTCTTCCGCTCTACTACAGCGAGGGTTTTCGCCCGCTTCCGCGATTGACCTTTGGCCCCGCTCTTCCCGTAGGGACTTCGAGCCTTTGTGAGCACGTAGACGTCCGGCTGCGAGCCGAAGAGATGCCCAAGATCGACGAGCTTTGTGCCGCCCTCAATCGAGTCGCGATCGACGGGATTGAGTTCTTTGGGCACGCCGAGCTCGGTCCTGAAGACGCGGCCCTCAATCGCGTTCTCGATGAAGCGGAGTACGTTGCCGCGCTTTCGCGGAGTGACCTCGAAGAAGCTGGTGTCCTCGACCATAACGCACTTCGAGAAAGGATCGCCGGGCCCCGCGACAATCTCACGATTTGGCGCGATGTTCGGGGGATTGGCAAGCGGGTCGATGTGGGCGCCGCCCTGGTCCACATCGTGGCGGGCGACGGTCGCGGCGAGCTCGAGCGCGCAGGCTTCGCAGGCGATCTTCTGCCGATTCGGATCACGCTGCGTCTCGACGGGAAGACCACGCCACGACCTGAGGAGGTTCTTCGTGCGTTGACGGGTGTTTCGGAACTAGAACCTCGCGTCGTGCGAACCTCCTTTTTCGCGCGGAGAGCCTCGGGACGAGTCGGCCCTCTCGACCTCGAAGCCCTTCGCCGCAAGTCCGAGCTGGAGGCGGCCGAATGAGCGATCGTTTCGATGTCCTCCGAAGCTGGATTCGGGCCGCAGCCGACCGAGCCGTCGGCAGAGCAAGCGAAAGTCGCCTGGCCACCGCCACGAAACAAATTCTCGAACGTCTCACCCAACAACTGTGGCGCTTGAGTGATGACGCGCTGACGACGGCAGCGGCACACGCCGAAGGCGTAGACTCGGCCATGGTGGCGTGCAGGCGCGGCCGTATCTTCGTCGACGCATCGCTCACCAGCGGACGGGAAGTCCAGTTCAGTCTCGCGCCATTGTCGGTGCGGTTCGCGCCCCGGGGCGCCAAGGAGATCTCGTTCGATGTCGAGCCACCGGGCGCTTTCGATCACTCGATTGTGGGAGCCCTCGCCGCCTCCATTGCGAAGGCCACCTGGCCGATGATTTTCTCCGTGGACACACAGGAGATCGGAAGCGCGATCGTAGAGCGAGAGTCGGCCGAGCGCGTTCGCGTCGATCTGCGTACCGTTCCCGCAGTGCGCCGCTTTGCATCGCGCGGCACCGCCGCAATGATCTTTGATGTGTTGGAGCTCGAGTCGATCCGCGTGGAGCCAGGGGCGCTTGCCCTCAAATTGAAGCTCCCGCAGTTGGCCCCTTAGCTAGGGGCCCAGCAAGCTCGTCCCGCCACCTTCGCGACAGAGCGACCTCGGCTCGGTAGGCATCGATGTGGCGTTGCTTTTCCTGCGCACTCCAACCGATGAGGGTTGCCATGCGTGTGGCGACCTTGTCGGTCGCCTGGAGGCCCTGATCGTAGTCCCGGAAGAATATCTGCGTTCGACGGACCATGATGTCGGCGACGCTCGCAGCGAGCTCTTCCTCCACGCCCCAGTCCACCTGCGCCATGATCTCGCTGCGCCCCTCGATGATCGACTCGCGCTGAGCGGGGTCTTTGACGCACCGCTTGGCGATCTCGAACGCGCGCATCCCGTAGTTGTCCACTAGGTGCCGGCACACATGGTCGGGGAGAGTGCCTTCGGCCGTCTTGCTGACCTCAGCTGCAACCTTGTCGTGATCATCGTCGGCAGGCCAATCGACCGCACCGGGAAGCGGAAACTTAAAGGTCTGTCCGGAGCGCAGGTCCTGAGGAAGCTTGTCTATGAGCTTGAGCAGTTGAACTGCGGTGTCGACCGCTTCTTTGGCCATCTTGCGATAGGTCGTCAGCTTGCCCCCAGCGATCGTGATCAGCCCGTCCTCGCCTACGAAGATCTGGTGCTCGCGGCTCACCTTGGACTCGGACATCTCCCCAGCATCCGGTTCGGGCGCGATCAGGGGCCGAAGGCCAGCCCAGGTCGAAATGACGTCGTCGCGCGAGATGTGGTGGCTCGGGAAGTGCTCGTTGGCAGCCTCGATCAGATAGTCGACATCGGCGAGGGTCGCATGCTCCTCGCCGGGAGCGCCATCGTAGTCGGTGTCGGTCGTTCCGACGTAAGTACGTTCACCCCACGGCAAAGCAAACAAGACTCTGTCGTCGGTGGGATGGAACAAGACGACTGCATGCTTGACCGGAAGCTTGTCTTTTGCCACGACGATGTGGATGCCCTTGGTCGGCCGGAGCACTTTTCCGGTCCTGGGCCCGCTCATCGCCAAGACCTCGTCGGTCCACGGTCCGGTCGCGTTGATGACGGCATGGGCAAGAACCTCTTTCAGGCTGCCGTCCCGACGGTTCTTGACGACGACACCTGAAACCCGCCCGCGGTCGTCTTTCGTGAACGCGTCGACACGAGCCCAGTTGACCACGGTCGCGCCTTGTTCCGCTGCATCGAGCACAGTCTCGAGTGTCAGACGGGAGTCGTCGGTCGAGCAGTCGTAGTACAACGGCGCGCCCTGCAAATCCTCTTGCTTGAGCATGGGCTCTTCGTCGGCGACCTCTTTCGGTTTTAGTGTTCGGTGCGTCTTGGGCGAGCGAAACAACGAAAGCCCGTCGTAGAGCCACATGCCGGCGTTGATCATCCACAGGTTTCTTCGCGAGCCTTGATAGACGGGAAAGATGAACGCGAGTGGATTCACCAGATGAGGCGCGAGCTCCATCACGACGCGGCGCTCGGTCACCGACTCGAAGACCAAGCTGAACTCGTAACTCTCGAGATAACGAAGCCCGCCATGAATGAGCTTGCTCGATCGAGAGCTCGTCCCGAATGCAATGTCGTTCTGGTCGAAGAGGGCAACACTGAGGCCTCGCCGCGCGGCATCGCGGGCAATGCCTGCACCGGTGATGCCTCCACCCACCACGACGACGTCCACTTGCTCGGGAATCTTATCCCACATTTGTTCGCGAGAAGGCATCAGGGGTCTCCTAGTATATCGTGGGTTGCCAGATAGCGGACCACTTTCGCGGCCGCCTCGTCCACACCGAGGTCGGCGGTTTCCAAGTGCACCTCGGGCGACCTAGGTGCCTCATAAGGTGCGTTGATACCTGTAAAGTTCGAAATTTCTCCAGCCCTTGCCTTCTTATAGAGGCCCTTGGGATCGCGAGCTTCGCAAATCTCGAGCGGGGTATCGACGAACACCTCGACGAACTCGCCCTGCCCGAGCAAAGCGCGAACCCGCTCTCGATCGCGACGGTATGGAGATATGAACGCGGTCAAGACCACTGCACCCGAATCCGCGAAAAGCCGAGCTACCTCGCCGATGCGACGAATGTTTTCTTCCCGCTCCTCCGGCGAGAAGCCGAGGTCACTGTTGAGCCCGTGACGAATGTTGTCTCCATCGAGCACGTACGCGAAGACGCCTCTATCGACCAACATGCTCTCGACGCGATGCGCGATCGTGCTCTTGCCGGAGCCGGACAGCCCGGTAAACCAGAGTACGGCTCCGCGGTGTCCATGTGCAGAAGCGCGTGTGTCGCGGTCGACCTCGCCTGTGTGCCAGGTGATGTTGTCGGCCTTGGGCGCTGTCATGGCGCTCACCATAGCCGGGCTCTTGCCTCGAGCAAGCTACCTCACGAGGACCTCCGCCAGGGCCCGCACGGTCAGCGGTGACGATCCCTCCGCCTTGTTGTTGACCAGCACATAGGCCTCCATGTCGCGTTCGAGAGCGGCTGACACCAGGCGTTTTACGTCTTGGCGCATCACGGGCTGCACCGCGACGAGCTTGTCGAAGGGTGCGTACGCGTCCCTCAGGTCGGCGTACTTCGCCCCCTGTGGCAGAAGCAGACGCACGACCAAGAGGGAGCCGCCGAGGAGGCCCTCGACACGCATCTGATCGGCCAGGCTCGGCATCCGAGACCAGTAGTTGAACACGTGTGCCGCATCGTGCTCCCGCAGAGCTCGCGCGTACTCGGGGGTGAGCAAGCGGCGATCCCGAAGCTCGACCGCAAACGGAAAATCCCGCGGCGCCGCGCGAAAGAAGGCGCTGAGCTTCGTCAGAAACCAAGACGGATCGATCGGAGACGGCGATGGCGCCATTTGCAGGATCCAAGGGCCCATGCATCGACTGAAAGAATCTCGAACCGAAGCGTTCACCTCGCTTGCGAACAGGTCGGCATCGAGGAAGTCTGGGTTCCTTTTGCCGGCATCAGGGCCGTATCGCGGGTGCCTCGGGTACACCGGCATGGTGATCCGTTGCCAGACCTTCATCGCGCACAGAAAACCCTCGGGCAGCTGATTTGCGTAGAGCGCGAGGTCGTCTTTGGGGACTGGGGTATAGTAGCTGCGGTCCACCCCGACCGTGCGCATCAAGGGATGTTTCGCGTACTCCTCGAGGGATTCGCGCAAGAACGCGCGCTGATCAGGGTATCGCCGATGGTAGACGAGACCGGCCCAGCCCGGGAAGGTCCAACTCGATGTGCCGAAACGCACCCCTTCGGGGAGCCGCGCTCCAATCGACTCGAGCTCCCGCTGCATCTCTTCGGCAGGCGGAGGTGCCCCGTCATGAGGCTCATCAAAGAGGCCGAGCTGAGGTTCGTCTCGACCAAAAAGCGGAGTCGGCGGGGTCCGCTTCATTGCTGACCGTTGCGCCGCACCGCGATGTTGTGCTGCCGTAGGGTCTTGCTGAAATGATGCTCTCCACGCCCCCGGGCCACGAAGTAATAGTAGTCGTGAACCTCCGGGTCGATGACGGCTACGAGCGAAGCCGCCCCGGGGTTGCTGATCGGCCCTGGCGGCAAACCGGAATGGCGGTACGTGTTGTACGGGTTGTCGCGGTCGTCGAGCATTGCGCGGGTAATCTCGCCGTTGTATTGCGCACACGAAGGCGCGGCCTCGGGCTCGGCGATGCATCCGTACTGAACCGTCGGGTCGGCCTGGAGCCTTCTGCGTGGCAAAAACCTCCTAGACCTCAGGCGGTTTCGGAACACGCCCGCAATCCTCGGCCGCTCGGCGGCCACCGCTGCCTCTTTTTCTACGATCGACGCCAGGGTGACGATCTCGTGAGTGCTCCAACCCTGAAGCTTTGCAAGCGCTGCTGCGTGGTCTCGCTCGACGTCTTCCCAACGCCGTGTCCAATTGGCGAGCATGCGCTCGACCACGCGCCTCGGCTTCGTCTGGTCATCGAACTCGTACGTATCCGGGAACAAGTACCCTTCGGCGTCATTGGCCTCGACTCCATAGCTAGCCAAGAGAGACGTGTCTTCCGTGGCCTCGAGAAATTCGTCGGCAGGGCACACCCCAAACTCCGCGAGACGCGCCGCGATCTCGAACCGGTTGAAGCCCTCGGGAATCGTGATTCGCACTTGGATTCGGCCGAGCCGTGTCGTGGCGTGCCGCGCAACCTCCTCGGGTGTCATCGGTGCCCGAAGCCGAATCTTGCCCTGTCGAAGATGCCGATCGAGCCCGCGAAGCCGCATGTAGACGATCCATACCTCGGGGTGAACGATCACATCGGCGGCCTTTAGCTCGGTCGCAAGCTCCCGAAGAGTCATACCCTCGGGCACTTCGATCACGATCTCGTCTGCGTCAGTGCGCGGACCCTCACTGTCGGGATACATCACGAACAGCCAGCCGAGCGCCAAGAGCACCCCCATCACTGCGAGCAACGTCAAGACGCTGAGCAGACGCGCGAAGCTTCGCCGCACGCCGCCGTCGAGGCTTATCCGCTGGGGTCGCTCCACTATCCCCCCTTTTTGGCGTCTAAATAGCCTTGGAGCAAGATCGTGGCAGCAGATTGGTCGACGACTTCGCGCCGTCGGGCTCCCCACCGACCCATCTCTCGCAGCGACCGCTCGGCGGCGACCGTAGTCATTCGCTCGTCCCAATAGACGACCTCGGTGTCGAGAGTCCGACGAAGCGCTTCGCCGAAAGCCCTCGCACGCCGCGCCGCTTCCCCCTCGGTCCCATCGAGCCGTAGGGGAAGTCCGACGACCAGCATCTCGACCTTTTCGTCGGCCAGTGCTTCCCGAACCTCCTCTGCGGCCTCTTCGACACCTCCTCGGGCGACGACCGTTTGCCGTGGAAACGCGATCGATTGGCCTTCATCAGAAATCGCCAAACCGATGCGCACCTCGCCCGGGTCGATCCCTACGATCCGCGACACCTCACCCTCCGCTTGCGGCGGGTCGCGCGCCCGGGTCGGGTGGACGCGACGGCCGCGAAGATTGGAGCCGCGCGCTCAAGAGCGGAAGCACGTAAGGGAATCCCACCTGGACCTGGTCGAGGTCCGGTGCGATTTGTCCGGCGAGCCAGAACATCATGACCGAGGCTCGCTCGACGTAGAACCAACCGTCCGGATAGTGCACCGACCGCATCAGGGTGCGAAGCTCGCGCCGCTCCACCTCGGGGTCTGCCAAAGCCTCGAGCTCCTTGGAGTTCGCGCTCATCAATGCCGCGGGCGTGCGGGCTTCGAGCTTCAAGAGCTTCTTGAGGTAAGTCTTCACGGTCTGCTCGAGAAGTTCGCGATCGCCGCCCTCTGCGTAGAACCCCATCGCTTCAATACCCTCGATGACCAACTGGTCGTTCTGTTCGAAAAAGCCTCGAAGAACGTCGACCATCCCGAACACGGTGTCCTTGCGCACCTCGCTGATCGCGCCAAAGTCGAGAACCACGATCCTGGCGTCATCGGAGTCCTCGACCGGCTGCACAAGGAAGTTCCCGGGGTGTGGGTCTGCGTGGAAGAACCGATCGACGAACACCTGCTTGTAAAAGCTCTTCACCAGACGCTCTGCGAGCTTCCGGAGGTCGACCCCCTTGGCCTCGATGGCGTGGAGCCGCGTGATCTTGATGCCTTCCATGAAGGTCATCGTCAGCACGTCCCGAGTGGTCACCTCGTCGATCACCTCGGGAAAGAGCATGTGGTCGTCATCCGCGAAGTTGGCCGACATCCGGCGCATGCACTCTGCCTCATGGATGTAGTCCGTTTCGCGTCGAAGCAGATCGACCAGGGACTCGTGTATCACCTCGATGTTCTGCACAGGGAAGAACCACTTGTAGACCCGGATCATCAGCTTCACGACCCGGAGATCGGTGCGGACGATGTCGCGAATCCCAGGGTACAAGACCTTGACCGCGACCTTGCGGCCATCCGGCATGTAGGCGACGTGGACCTGTCCGAGCGAAGCAGCTGCTACCGGCTCCCGGTCGATGCTCTCGAAAAAGGCCTCGGGTCGCGCTTCGAGGCTCTGAATGAATACACGCTCGATCTCGCCGAAGGGGTGCGGGGGCACGGCGTCCTGAAGGGACTCGAGCTCTTTGGTGTACGCCGCGGGCAAGAACCCTCCCATGATCGACAGGACTTGGCCGAGCTTGATGTAGACCCCGCGGAGCTTGAGCATCCCAGCCAGCAGCCTCTCGGCGTTCTTTTGATCGAGCCCGGCCTGGCGGCGGATGAGCCACGGCGGCATGACCGACTCTTCGCGGTTGGTGTCAGGGTCGTGCCTCCACCGCCGAAAGATCTTTACAAGGACCAATTGGACCATGTAGCTGGCGAAAATCACGCTGAATGTGAATACGGCGCGAACGAGGCGAATGGAAAGGCTCATAGGAACGTCGGTACCCGCGTAGCTGGCAGGATAGCAGCGATCAAGGCCGGGCCCAGTCCCCTTTGGACCCCGCCACAATCGGTATAGAGTGGAAGAGACGTGGCGGGTAGTCGCAGCCGACAGCTCAGGGACAAGCTCCAAAAGGCTCTCGAGAAGGAGCGCTACGGCGAAGCGCTGGGCATTTACGAGGCGTTGCAGACCGTCGAGCCAAGCGAGCCTCGCTGGCCGCACCGCAAGGGCGATTTGCTCAAGCGTCTTGGACGAAAGCAGGCGGCGGTGGACTCCTACGAAACCGCGGTGGACCTTTATGCGGCGCTCGGTTTTTTGGCACGCGCCGCGGCGATGGCGAAAGTCGTCCTGGGTGTCGACCCGACCCGCATGGACGTCATGGAGAGAGTGAATCTCGGTCCAGCCCGAAAGCTCCACCGATCGGCACGCCGGAACGTCATCACCGCCGCCGACCACGGGATCGGCGACGGCGAACCGGTGACCCAAACCAAACGCATCAAGAGAGACGCCCTGCCGCTCGTCCGGGACGAGTCAGTCCCTGACGGTGAGCTTCGGTTCACCCGGCCTCCAATGTCGACACAGCGCGCGATGGAGCTCGACGTCTCGGCCGAGGAACTCGGAGACCGCGCCAAGTTCAAGAGCGGCTCGCTCAGCGAAAGACCCACGGCTCACCACCTCGCGCTGCTTCCGTCAACACCATTGTTCGCGGAGATACCCGAGGCGATGTTGGAGCGCCTCGTCCGAGAGTCGCGATTGGTCAACCTCGAAGACGGCGAATCCCTCGTCGAGAAGGGCACTACCGCGGACGCTCTGTACGCGCTGGTCGAAGGGACGGTCGAGCTTCGGCGCACGCCTGATCAGAGTCCAGTCCTACTTTCAGAGGGCGACGTGGTGGGTATCTCGTCTCTGTTGGACCAGGCGAGCTACGGAGCCGACGTCACGGCGCGGGGCAGGGTCTGTGCCCTGAGGATCAGCAAGTTACTGCTCGACCGATTGGTCGCAGAGCACCCACCGTTCGGCGATGTGTTGCTCGAGGTCGCGGGGCGTCGCTTGGTGGCCACGCTGGTGCGCACCTCATCCCTGTTCGCCGGTTTTGACGACAAAGGGCGCTCGCGGATCGCGCAAATGTTCGAAGTCCGCAAAGCCACCAAAGGGACCCAAATTCTCCAGGCTGGCAAGCGCTCGGACGGGCTTTACATCCCGATGCTTGGGGAGCTCACTGCCACGGGACCAGATGGCGAAGAGCTTGGCAAGCTCAAGCTCGGACGGGCGCTCGGCCAGCATTCGGTACTGACTCGGGGAGTATCGCCTCTCACCGTTGAGGCTTCTTCGGATGTCTTGGTTCTTCGAATGTCCGCTGCTCGCTTCAATAAGCTGGTGTCGAAGAACCCAAGAATGATTGCATACCTCGAAGAGCTAGCTCGGCGCCCAAGCGCGCCGACCCTGTCGTTGGTGCCGGGGCCTCGTAAAAAGGGCGCTTGAGCGAGGGATGCGGTTTGGTGCCTCTTCAGCTGCATCGGACGAGGTGCGCCTAGGGACGAACCGCCTATACTGCGGCTCCCATGAGTTACAGCGCGTCATTCCGCTGCATCGCCGGATGCCACGGCACGTACCCTCTGGAACAGGTGATCTACAACTGCCCTGCCTGCGGGCACCTGCTCGAAGTGCACCACGATCTCGAGGCGCTGCGAGATCGGAGCGGATCGAGCTGGATCAAGCTGTTCGACCAGCGTTGGATGACCCGCGATTGGCCCCACGGAAGCGGGGTTTGGGGAAAGAAGGAATGGGTCCAACCGATGCTCCGCGAAGAGAACGTCGTATCGACTGCAGAGGGGGGCACGAACCTCTTCTGGGCCGAGCGCTATGGCAAGACCCTGGGCCTCGACGACGTTTGGATCAAGAACTGCGGCAATAGCCACACCGGCTCTTTCAAGGACTTGGGGATGACCGTGCTGGTGAGCACCGTCAAACAAATGATCGAGGACGGCAAGCCCATCCGCGCCATCGCTTGCGCCTCTACGGGCGATACATCTGCGGCGCTGGCCGCGTATTGTGCGAGCGCGGGGATTCCATCGGTCGTGTTGCTGCCCAAGGGCAAGGTCACGACTGCCCAGCTCGTTCAGCCGCTCGCCAACGGCGCCCTCGTGTGCGCGCTCGATACCGACTTCGACGGATGCATGGCCATCGTGCAGAAGCTCTCCGAGGAAGCGGGGATCTATCTCGCAAACTCGAAGAATTCGCTCCGACTCGAAGGTCAAAAGACGGTCGGCATCGAGATCGTGCAGCAGTTCGATTGGCAGGTACCCGACTGGATCATCATCCCCGGAGGCAACCTCGGGAACGTGGCAGCGCTCGGGGCGGGCTTCGACATGATGTACGAGCTCGGCGTCGTCTCGAAGCGTCCCCGGATCTGCCTGGCGCAGGCCGAGAAGGCGAACCCTCTGTATCGCGCCTACAAAGAAGGGTGGGACAGTTTCGAGCCGATGACGGCCGGCGCGACCGAGGCGAGTGCCATTCGGATCGGCAACCCCGTGAGCGTTCACCGCGCGATCCGAGCGCTCAAAGCGTTCGACGGCATCGTCGAGCAAGCCAGCGAATCGGAGCTCGCTGAGGCATCGGCCGCGGCCGACCGCGCCGGAAGTTACACCTGCCCACACACCGGAGTCGCTTTGGCGGCCCTCGAGAAGTTGCGCGCTCGCGGTGAAATCGTGCCTGGCCAACGCGTGGTGGTGATTTCGACGGCCAACGGCCTCAAGTTCACCCAATTCAAGATCCGCTACCACGAAGACGCGATCCCCGGGGTTGAAAGCAAATATCCGAACCGCCCCATCGAGCTTCCAAGCGACTTCGAAGCCGTCAAGAAGTCCGTCTTCAAAGCCCTCGACCAACAAAGGGGACAGTCCCCTTTTTCCAAGGGTTAACTCCTCATTGCGGCGAGTAACGCTTCCCGGTCGTCGCGACGGAGGTTCACGAAGCGCATGCGCACCTCGAAGAGGTCGCCCTCTATTCGAGTGGCGCCGATGCTTCGGCCTTCAAACGCACGGCGGTGCTCATCGATCATAACACTGAAGCGGATGGGCGCACCGGGCGGAAATGCGCGCGGGCTCCGAAAGGTCAACATGTTGCCTTCGAGTGAGTCAATCTCCGCTTTGTCGCCCCTGTCGAGCTCGATCTCCACGATCATCCCTTGTGACGTTGCATCGCCGCGCGCGCCTCTTTGAGGTCCTCTTGGCGGCGAATCTCTTCGCGGTCGTCTCCCTTCTTCTTCCCGCGCCCGAGGCCGAGCTGCACTTTCGCCACCCCGTTCTTGAAGTAGACCTGAAGTGGGATCAGTGCGTAGCCCTTGGTGGTCAGTCGACCCCGTAGCTTTTCGATCTCGTGCCGGTGCATGAGGAGCTTGCGGCGTCGAAGTGGTTCGTGGCCCGCGTGGCCCGCTTGATCGTACTGCGCCACGTGCATCCCGTATAAGAAGAGCTCCCCCGCATCGAGTCGCGCATAGGAACCTTCCAGATTTGCTCTGCGCGCGCGGAGGCTCTTGACCTCGGAGCCATAGAGCACCAGGCCAGCCTCGAACCGGTCTTCGATGTCGTAGCGTCTGGCGGCCTTGGGATTACGGCACACCAGGAGCTCCATCCCCGCCACGCCCTTTTCAACGCGCTTCTTCGCCATCCCCAGCCGCCTCTAGCATGGGCGTCGTTTCGGGAACACCTGCATCGGCCGACTCTTCGGGCCCGCGCAGGTGTTCGATCCAGGCGAGCTCTGAACGCAGGCGCTCGACTGTGACCAAATCGGCAGCCGATTCAGCTCCGGCGAGTGCTGTCTCTCGGCGTAGGATCTCACGCTTCCAGCGCCTTCGGGCGCTTGGTGAATCGTCGATCACCCAGTCGCGTATCGCAGCCCGTACGAGAATGCTCACGCGAGCGTCCGTCGTAGTCAGGTCCGGCACCGACACCTCCAACAACACACGCGGCCAGGTTGGATCAACCGCCAACACGCACGGTGCATCGCCCCACTCGGCTTGCGGACGAAAGACCGCGGATACGAATCCTTCTGCATCGACCTGCACCCAGGCTAAGCACGTTCGATCGAGCTCCCGCATCGTAATCAGGATGTCGTGCTCGCCGTCACGATCGAAGTCAGGGCGCGGATCGGGCGCCAACGCAACCTCTGCCCGATGAGGCGCTCGTGCATCGGGCGTCTGCAGGGATAGGGCTGGGCCTCGTGCGGTGATGATGCGAACCGTCGAATCCGGTCGACGAGTTGCGTCGAAGGCGAAGTATCGGGGCTCGTGGATGCGCCGGCCGATTCGGTAACCGTCGTTTTGGAGATCGCGGATGACCGCAAGCCCTTCGATGCTAGGGTCGACCCCGATCCGAAGGTACTCTAACGGATCTTGGACCGGCTCCGGCTTGGCGCAGGCGATCAAGCAGAGGCACACGACGAGAAGCCATCGCACAGTCGAACCTTACGTTGCCCGGCCGAGAACGCGAACCGCCAGCACGAGGGTATGAACCTCGCCCGCACCCGCGGCACGGAGCGCATCCGCAGCAGCAGCCAGCGTGGCCCCGGTCGTGCGGACGTCGTCTACGAGCACGAGACGCGGGGACCCGGCTAAAGCGCGTGCTCGGAATGCCCCTTGGACGTTTCGGAGTCGGGCGGCGTGAGAAATAGCTACCTGACTCTGTGTGCTACGGATGCGGCGCAGGCACCGAAACCAGGCAGGTACCTCCAACGCGCGCGCCACCGGCCTTGCCAACAAGGCTGCTTGGTCGTAGCCGCGCGTGCGTCGCCTTCGCCAATGGAGGGGAACCGGAACTACCCCGTCGACCCTCCCCACCCATACGCGCGCTTCTTCGGCCATTCGGGCACCCAGCACCCGACCGAGCTCACTGCGACCCTGGTACTTGAAGCGCCCGACGGCGGCAGCGACTGGGCCGCCGTACTCAAAGACGGCGCCGGTGCTGTGATGGCGCTCGACCAGTGCGTCACAAGGTCGGCAGAAGGCCTGTGTTTGCAGATCGATGATGCGGTCGCACGCCGCACAACGGCGTGAGGCCAGGAGATCGAGCACCCCGGAGAAGACCGCCTGCACGGTTTCGTATCGGCCAGACGTCACCCGCGTTGCCACGCATTGCGAAATGATAGGAATTAACCCCTCGAAAAAGGGGACTGTCCCCTTTAGTGGTCGTAGGGCTCGCCGCGGAGGATGGAGAACCCACGGTAGATTTGCTCGGCGAGGACGAGGCGTGCCAGTCGGTGTGGCAGGGTCATGGCAGACAAGGACAAACGAAGGTCGGCGCTCCTCGAGATGTCTTCCGGCAATCCGTACGCACCTCCAATGACAAAGACGACGGTTTGGATGGAGTCGTTTTCGGCACGACCGAGCCACTTGGCGAGCTCCTGGCTACCGAAGACGCGTCCGTCGACTTCGAGAGCGACGACTCGGGAGCGATTGGGTATGTGCCGCGAGAGCTTCTCTGCTAGTTCGGCTGCATCTCCATCTTTGATTTCGATCTCTTCGAGCTTTGCGTAACGGCCGATGCGTGCGTAATAGTCGTCGAGCAATCCTCGAAGGCTCCGGTCCTTCGCTTTCCCAACGGCGATGATGCGTACGCGCACGACGTAACGACTTTATGGGAAGACAAACCCCTCGTCGGCCTTCTGGCCTTCGAACTCGACTCGGTCCGCGTCCAGCCACAGCGCTTCGAGGTCGTAGTATCCACGGGTATCTCGATGGAAGATGTGCACGACCACGTCACCGAAATCGAGCAGCACCCAGTTGCCTTGGGGCAGCCCTTCCACCCCCGAGCACCGCGCTCCGTACTTGAGCTTGAGATCTTCCTCGACGCCCCCTGCAATCGCTGCGACCTGCCGATCGCTTCGACCACTCATCACCACGACGTAGTCGGTGTAGTCGACTTTGTCTCGCACATCGATGATCTCGATTCGGGTCGCTTTCTTGTCGAGCGCTGCCTCGGCGACCTTCAGGGCTAGCTCACGGCCAACCGGTGGAGCTTGGCTCGAAGGGGAGCTCGATTCTGTGTTGAGTCGTGCACCTTCCGCTTGATTTGCCAACTAGACTTCCTCCTTTGTTACTCCCGCACTTGGCCCTCTCCCTGGCCGATCCATTTCAGGGTACAAAGCTCAGCGAGACCCATTGGGCCATATGCGTGCATCTTAGTCGTCGAAATGCCGATCTCGGCGCCGAGGCCCAGAGCAAACCCATCGTTGAAGCGGGTCGACGCATTGACGAGCACGAGGCTCGCGTCGACTTCGCGTAACCAGCGGTCTGCATGGTCGTGATCTTCAGTGATGATCGCCTCGGTGTGGTTCGAGCCGTGCTTGGCCACGTGTTCGAGCGCCCCGTCGATACCGTCGACCACACCGACATTGAGAATGAGATCGAGGTATTCGGTATCCCAGTCTTCGGCGTTCGCAAGCTTGACACCATTGAGATGTCCGGCGGCTCTTTCGTCGGCGTGAATCTCGACGCCCCTGTCTTTCATGGCCCTGCCGAGCTTTGGTAGAAACGTCGAGGCAACGCTCTCGTCGACCAAGAGCGTCTCCATTGCGTTGCACACGCCGGGCCTCTGAACTTTCGCGTTGAGCGCGATGTCGAGAGCCATGTCCTGGTCGGCAGTCGAGTCGACGAAAACGTGACAGACACCTTTGTAGTGTTGAATGACGGGAACTCTTGCGTGCTCAGCGACGAAGCGTATCAATCCTTCTCCACCTCGCGGGATGACCATGTCTAGGATACCATCAAGACCGATCATCACCAAAGTCGCTTTTCGTTCGGTCGTCGGCAGGAGCGTCACCGCTTCGGAAGGCAGCCCTTCCTGGCGTAAGGCGTCGACGAAGATTTTCGCTATCGCCTGATTGCTCTGAAACGCCTCTTTTCCGCCGCGCAACAGCACGGCATTGCCGCTCTTGAGGCACAACGACGCGGCATCGGCGGTCACATTGGGCCGCGATTCATAGATGATCCCGATCAGCCCGAGAGGTGCGCGCATCTTGGCGATGCGCAGCCCGTTGTCGAGCACGCGCTCTTCGACGAGAGTCCCCACGGGGTCCGGAAGAGACGCCACTTGGTCGACCCCCTCGGCGACACCATCGAGACGCTTTCGATCCAGTCGCAAGCGGTCGAGCAACGCCTTCGAGATCCCCATCTTTTCGGCTGCAACCATGTCCCGGGCGTTGGCCTCGAGCACACGCTCCCCGGCCTCACCGCGGAGCGCTTCGGCTGCACGACGCAAGACGGCGTTCTTCTCGTCCGTGCTCGCGATCGCAAGCGCGTGGGAAGCCTTCTTGGCGCGCACCGCCAAGTCGGTCACGAGCGTTGTGAGCTCATCACTCATAGCCCGGGAAGTTAGCACCTTTTCTCAAAAGAACCATGTCGTCTCGGTGCACGATTTCGTCTCCTGCGTGGTTCCCAATTCGCTCGGCGATCTGACCGCTTTGGCCGCCAGCAAGTTGGGTCACCTCGGAAGCATTGTACCTGACGAGACCGCGCGCGAATTCATCACCTCGTTCGGTGATGATCGACACCGCATCTCCAACCCCGAACGTTCCCATCACCGAAACGATGCCCGCCGGAAGCAGGCTCGAGTTGCGCTCTTCGAGAGCCTTTCGCGCGCCCTCGTCGACGACGAGGCGGCCGTTCGGTTTGAGCGTAAAGGCGATCCAATGCTTTCGGCTGGGCAACGGGGAGCCGTGCGGAAGGAGCAGCGTGCCGACATCCTCGCCGTTCATCAAAGACGCGAGGAAGCTTGCAGAAGCCGCCGGCCCCACCACGACAGGCACGCCGTGCAGCGTGGCGCGACGTGCTGCTTCGACCTTGGACTGCATACCCCCGAGGCCGAGGTCGTCTTCGGGCGGTCGGATGAAATGCTCGACGTCGCTCACATCGGCGACGAGCGAGATCCGTCGATTGTCGTCGTCGAGGATGCCCTCCACATCGCTCAACATGACCAGCAGGTCCGCGCCGATCAGCGTACACACCATCGCCGCTAGCTGGTCGTTGTCGCCAAAGCGAAGCTCCTCGATCGACACGGTGTCGTTCTCGTTGATGATGGGAACGACGCCGAGCTTGAGAAGCTCGTCGAGCGCACGCCGTGCGTGCAAGTACCGGCCTCGATCACTGACGGCATCATGGGTCAACAACACCTGCGCCACGTGAATCCCGAGTGCCTCAAAAGCGTCTTCGTAGGCTCGCATCAAGAGCGACTGACCTGCAGCGGCGGCTGCCTGCAAACGTGCGACCTTTTTCGGTCGTTTGGCAAACCCCAGACGCTCGCGCCCCAAGGCCACGGCGCCTGAGGACACCAGAACGACTTTGCGCCCGGCCCTGACTTGAGTTGCGACCTGTTCGGCCACGAGCCCGTACCGCCCCCCGTCCGCGCAAAGCGCGCGGCTGCCAATCTTCACCACGATTCGCTTGCACTCGCGAAGGGCTGCTCGGGTCTCGTCACCGTTCATGTCAGCCTCTGGATCGCATCCTCCTCGCCATCCTGCAACCGGGGTGGGTCCACCTGTAAAGAACCCGACGCCGCAACCGGCCGCTGCTAGCATTCCATCATGCTCGCGTCCGAGATACCTCGCTGGTTGGTCTGGCTGGCGGCGTTCGCGTGGGGCGCCGCGTGGGGGAGCTTCTTCAACGTCGCTATCTACCGATGGCCGCGTGGCATGTCGGTGGTGAGCCCGCCCAGCCATTGCCCAGGGTGCGCCAGGCCGATTCGCGCCTGGCAGAACTTGCCGATCCTCGGCTGGCTTGCCCTTCGCGGAAAAGCGGCCTGTTGTGGAACGCGAATCTCTCCGCGGTACCCAGCGATAGAGCTTCTGTCCGCCGTGCTTTGCGTCGCCATCGCCCAAGTCTGGGTTATCCGGGCCGCTCCCGAGACCTTGCTGCTCGACGCGATCATCGAGGCGCTCCTCTATTTCATCTTCGCGGGTGGCTTGCTGATCGCGACCTTCGTCGATCTCGAGTGGATGGAGATCCCCGACGAGGTGAGCCTCCCCTGCGCGGCGCTTGGATTGTTGAGCGCCCCTTTTCGGGCCGAGCCCGGCGTCTGGTCGGCCGCCGTCGGAGCTGGGGCTGGCTATCTCGCGGTGCAGCTCATCTTCGTCTGGGGTTACGAGCGCATCGCCGGACGTCGTGGCATGGGGGAAGGCGACTCGAAGCTGCTCCTGATGATCGGGGCGTTCCTCGGTTGGAAAGGCGCGCTCTTCAGCGTTGTCGCCGGCTCGCTTCAAGGCGTCGTCTATGCGGCGTTCGCCTTGCTCACCGGACGCAAGCTCAAGCCCCACATCGGTGAACGCGTCATCGATGGGGAAGTGATCGAAGCCCCGGAAGAAGAAGACGAGACCCGCGTGGGTCTCCTGAAGCTCCCGTTCGGTCCATTTCTCGCGCTCGGTGCGCTCGAATACCTACTCGCGGGAGAAGCGATTCTTTCGTGGTACTTCGGATTGTTGCGATGAACGGTTAGCGCCGGTAGCCGCCGCCACCACCACCGCCGCCGCCCTGACGCTCGCGCGCAAGATCGACTCGGATGGTGCGACCGCCAAGCGTGGCGCCGTCCATCGAATCACGGGCTGCAGCCGCAGCCTCCTCGGTCGAAAACGTCACGAACCCGAAGCCCCGCGAACGGCCGGTTTCACGATCGGTCACCACCTTTGCATCTACGACCTCACCAAATGGGGTAAAGGCCTCTTGCAGATCTTCGGTCGTCGTGGCCCACGCGAGCCCCCCGCAGAACAGTCTCTTACTCATGGTCTACTACTTTCACTTGTTGCCAACGCAGCTTTCAGGCCAAGTTAGCTTCGCTTCGATCCTTTTGCCGGACTTCCAGCAGCACTCGATTGTACAGCCTGGAATCTATCCCACAAGGTGGGCGTGGATTCTTCCGCGAGCCGTGCCTTGTAGTCCTCGTCTTTGGCTCGCCCGCTGAGCTTGGCGATCTCCCCGATGAGCTTGTCCCGGGAACCCACCTCTTTAGAGACTTGGTCAAAGACCTGCTCGAGATGGAGCAGCTTCTTGTTGGAAACGTGAGCCAATCCCTTGGCTTCATTCAGGCGATCGAGCCAAAGATCCTTGCCCGCAGCCTTCTTCACCGCCGCGACCAACTTTTCCTTGGCCTTTTTCGGATCATCTCCGAAACGCTCTTTCATGATCGATAGAGGGGAGTTGCTCATCAGATGCCCACCATATACCCGAAATACCATGGTTTCTGTGTTCGGAAGCGGGCGGACTAGCACGCGGGATATGCCATGCAACCCGGACCGCGCCGCGAGCCTGGTTTTCGGCTATACACATATTAACATGAGTGTTAATAACAGGTCTGTGAATAACCGTTTCAGGAACGCGAAGTAGCGGTGGGACGACCCAAAGACGCGGATCCTGCGCAGACTCGCACCGACATCCTCGACGCCGCAGAGGACGAGTTTGCGCACCACGGGTTTCACGGGACCCGCATGGTTTCGATCGCCGAGCGTGCTGGGGTAACGCATGGGTTACTTCATTATTATTTCGATTCGAAGGACCGGCTGTACGACCAAGTCGTAGGCCGGTTGTTCGGTCGACATCTCGCCCTCTTCCAAACTCTCCTCGCGTCAGCCGACGACGTCTCGGTCCGCGAGCTCGTAGTGCAGAGCTTCGAGCTCTTTTGGGAGTACCCCAATCAGGTCCGGATCATGCTGTGGGAGATGGCTTCGGGCGACGACCGTGTCGAACGATCGATGAAGCCGTTCTACGAGGCGCTCGCGGACGCCCTCCCCGGCCTCAACGATGATAGCGTCGCGATGTGCGCTCATGCGCATGATCCGCGCGACGTGTACACGACCTTGCTCGGTGCTCTAGTCGTCTATTTCTTTCGCGATCCGAGCCTGAAGAGGCTCTTTGGGAAAGATCGCTTCGCCGAAACTGACCGAGAGCGGCGCCGTGCCCACATTGGCGCCCTCGTCGACCTCTTCTTCTAAGAGAAGTCGAGTGGATCCGGCCCGGCCCGCACTGTAGAGTCAGCCCGTCCATGACGCCCGAGTTCGTTCATCTTCACGTGCACAGTGAGTTTTCGATGCTGGACGGAGCGATCCGGATCCCTCGATTGGTCGAGCACGTGAGCCAGATGGGGATGCCTGCCGTCGCGCTGACCGACAACGGCAACATGTTTGGTGCGGTGCAGTTGGTGCGTGCTTGCAAGGCCCGCGCCGTGAAGCCCATCCTCGGGTGCGAGGTCAATTTCACCGCCGGCGATCGGCGTGACCAAAAGAATCGCGAGCATTCTCACCTCCTGCTTCTCGCAAGCTCGCAGGAGGGTTACCAAAACCTCGTGAGGCTGGTCAGCGCCGGCTGGGTCGAAGGAATGAGTGCCGATGACCAACCGCGGATCGATTTCGAGGTACTTCGCAGCCACCGAAAGGGTGTCGTCGGCCTGAGCGCCTGCATGGGTGGCTTCCTCGCACAAGAGATCTTGAACAAAGGCCCCGAAGTCGGACGTGAAGCGTTGGCCGCCCTTCGGGACTCATTCGACCCCGGCTACTTCTTCGTCGAGCTTCAGGACCATGGTTTTCCCGAGAACCGACCGCTCAACGAGGTGCTGATGAAACTAGCGGAAGACTTCACGCTGCCGCTGGTCGCGACCAACGACTGCCACTACCTCCGCCGGCAAGCTGCGCACGCGCAACTCGTACTTCAATGCATCGGCGCGGGGCGAAGCGTACGCGAGATGGAGGCGGTGCATCATCATTCGTCCGAGCTCTACCTCAAGACCCCCGAGCAGATGCACAACTTGTTCGCACACGCACCCGATGCCGTTAAGAACACGCTCTTGGTCGCCGAAATGTGCGCCGGGAGCGCAACGCCGCTGGCCAAGCCGCGCCTACCGCGATTCGCGGTACCCGGTGGAGCGAGTGAGGAAGACTACCTTCGGGCGTTGTCGGTTGCGGGGCTCGGGCGACGGATGGTGGAAATGCGTAACCGTGGCGAGCTCTTCGACGAAAACCGCTATCACAGTCGGCTCGAGCTCGAGCTCGACGTGATCCTCAAGATGGGCTTCGCCGGGTACTTCTTGATCGTTCAAGACTTCATCAATTGGGCCAAGGACAACGGCGTTCCGGTGGGTCCCGGCCGCGGGTCGGGGGCGGGGTCGCTCGCGGCTTGGGCACTTCGCATCACCGATCTCAATCCGATTACGCACGGGCTTCTCTTCGAACGGTTTTTGAATCCGGAGCGAGTATCGATGCCGGATTTCGACATCGACTTCTGCATGGATCAGCGTGATCGTGTGATTCAATATGTCCGCGAGAAGTACGGTGCCGAAAGCATCGGGCAAATCGCGACGTTCCATCAGTTGAAGAGTCGCAGCGTCGTTCGTGACGTGGGGCGCGTGATGGGGATGACACCGGGCGAAGCGGGGCTCATTGCAACGATGATTCCCGAACCTGTGCAAGGGAAAAGCGTCGCGATCAGCGATGCGCTCGTGCAGGAGCCGCGGCTCAAGACCGCCTACGAGCAGGACAATCAGGCGCGGGAGCTTCTCGATACGGCGCAAGAGCTCGAAAACCTGACGCGCCATGCGGGGATGCACGCGGCAGGCGTGGTGATCAGCGAGGGACCGATTTGGGACCACGTACCGGTGTTCTGCCCCGAAAAAGACGTCTACGTCACCCAGTATCACAAGGATGACGTAGAGGCGGCGGGGTTGGTGAAGTTCGACTTCCTCGGGCTCCGAACGCTCACCGTCATCGACATCGCAACGCGCCTGATCGACAAACGGCCGGATCGCCAGGGCAATCCATTCAAGATCGAAGACATCTCGATGGACGACCCAGCAACGTTTGCGCTCCTGCAGTCAGGCGAGACGACCAACGTGTTTCAGGTCGAGTCGAGCGGCATGCAAAGCCTCTTCAAGCAACTGCGGCCCGATCGCTTCGACGACATCGTGGCCGCCGTGGCGCTCTATCGTCCAGGGCCAATGGGGGCGGCCATGGACAAGGACTTCGTGCATCGCAAGCACGGGCGCAACGAGGTCGTGTACCCGGATCCTTGCCTCGAGGACATTCTCTCGGAGACGCGGGGAGTCATCGTCTACCAAGAGCAGGTGATGCAGATCGCCCAGGTGATGGCGGGCTACTCACTCGGCGGCGCAGACTTATTGCGACGCGCGATGGGCAAGAAGAAAGCCTCCGAGATGGAGAAGCAAAAGACCGTCTTCATCGATGGTGCGGTCGCGCGCGGCCACACACGAGAAAAGGCAGAAGAGGTGTTCGACCTCATGGCGTACTTCGCTGGGTACGGCTTCAACAAGAGCCACTCGGCAGCCTATGCCCTGATCACCTATCAGACGGCGTACCTGAAGACGCACTTCCCCCTGGAGTTCACCTGCGCGACCCTCACGGCCGACAAAGAAAAGATCGACAAGGTAGTGCGCACCGTGGCTGAGGCGCGCTCGATGGGAATCACGGTGTTGCCTCCGGACGTCAACGAGTCCGAGATCGACTTCACCGTCGTCTACTCGCCCGACGAGGCCGAAAACGTAGCCCGGCTCCGACACAAGCCGGTTTGCTACGGCGGTGAGGTGCACGACCCGATGGGCCCGAAAGTTCGATTCGGTCTCGGAGCGATCAAGGGAGTTGGCACCGCGGCGCTCGACGCGATCTTGGAAGCGCGCAAAGCCGACCCGGAAGAGGATGGCGGGCTCGCGGAGAGGCCGTTCGTCGACCTGTTCGACTTTTGCTCGCGCGTGGATCTTCGACGGGTCAACAAGAGCGTGATCGAAGCGCTCGTCCAATGCGGGGCTTTCGACACGGTGCATCACGCGATCGACGTCCATCGTGCGCAAGCGTTCATCTCAATCGAACAGGCGATCGAGCGGGGCAAGCGCATCCAGGCAGAGCGATCGAGTGGACAGGAGAGCCTGTTTGGGCTGATGGGCGAAGACGACGACGCGCAGGCCTACGAGCACCCCGGCGGCAGCTTTCCGCTGCTCGACTCGTGGGATTCGCGCGATCAATTGTCTCGCGAGAAGGCGACTCTCGGCTTCTATGTCTCGGGGCATCCACTAGACCGTTATCGAAGCGAGCTGCTGCGCTTCTGTGACGCGACAACCCAAACCATCGCAGAGCTCAAGAGCTCTCGGCAGATTACGGTGGGCGGCACAGTCGAAGGGTACAGGGAGCGCCGGACGAAGATGGGCAACACCATGGCGTTCTTTCACATCGAAGATTCGCTTGGGCGCGTCGAGGTCATCGTCCGTCCAAAGCCGCTCGAAAAGCCTGGCATCCGGGAAGCACTCCAGTCCGCGCAACCAATCCTGCTGACTGGCCGCGTCAAACACGAGCAAGATCGCAATGATGAGAACGCAGCCATCGAACCGAAGATCCTGCTCGAAGACGCGTCGCTTCTCAGTGATGCGCTCCAAGAGCGGACCACTTCGATTACCGTCAAGCTCGCCGTCGACACGATCGATCGGCCCAAGCTCGACTCGCTGCGCTCGATGCTCGAACAGTTTCCGGGCCCCTGCCCCGTCTCCCTCGAGCTCGCCTTGGCGGGCGACTGGCGCGTGAACCTCGCCGAAACCGGGCTCTACGTCGACCCGAGCGACGCCCTCCTCACCGCGCTAGAACGCCTGTTCGGCACCAAAGTCTGCGAGCTCCACTAATGAAAAAGGGGACTGTCCCCTTTTCTGAGGGGGAGTTGTTGGAGCGGGCGCGGGAGCTTGGGGGGTATACGCTGGGCGAGCTTGGGGAAGCGCTCGGGGTCGCGGTGCCGGAGTCGGCGGCCCGCGCAAAAGGCATGGCGGGGCAGCTTCTCGAGAAGATGCTCGGCGCAACGGCGGCGTCGCGCGCGGAGCCGGACTTCGTCGGGCTCGGGATCGAGCTCAAGACGATTCCGCTCGATGCCACCGGCAAGCCCAAGGAATCGACGTTTGTCTGCTCCATTTCTCTTTCGGCGATGGCGGATACCGATTGGGAACGGAGCACGGTGTGGAAGAAGCTTCGGAAGGTGCTGTTTGTACCGGTTGAAGCAGCATCGAAGACACCGCTCCGCGATCGGCGTGTCGGACGGGCGTTCATGTGGACACCCAACGCCGACGAGAAAAGGCGCTTGCGGGCAGATTGGGAGAGGCTTGCCAGCATGATCGCCGCCGGGGACGTCGAGCAAATCACCGGCCACCTCGGCGACGTGCTCCAAGTGCGACCCAAAGCCGCCAGCGGGCGAAGCCTTCGTCGCGCGCCTGACGAGGAAGGTGCCGTGCAATGGACGATGCCGCGAGGGTTCTACCTACGGCCGTCGTTCACGGAGAACGTGTTGGCACGACTCCGCCGACCGGAATAGCGCCTTTCGGCTCGAGCACCATGACCAAGTAGCGAGCGATACCCCGCGTAGCATGACTGCGCACGAGCTCCTCGTGCACGATGGTCAGACCGGCGCGCGCAACCAACTCGCGATAACCCTCGATACGTCGCACGAACCGACCGCGGTCGAGCCGCGCCAAGATATTGTTCAGCGGCTCACCGGCCAGATAAACGGTGTCATTGGTGACGATTCGCTCCACGGTGTTGGTGGCGCCGCACATCCGCAACAAATCGACGGCAGCTTCGTCATCGAGATGGTGTAGCAGGCCGTTCATCATGACGCGGGTTGGACGGATATCCTGCAAGGTCGCGGGACTCACCAGCGCCGCCTCGAAATGAACGTCCGGCCGCTTCGCTTCAGGCCGCTGCTTGGCGAAAGAGATCGCTACCTCATCGGTGTCGAAGCCGTGATACGTCTCGAAACTCCCGAGGTATCGGAGCGCGTCACCTCCACCGCACCCGATGTCAAGGATCCGATCGTCGGAGTGTGCATCGAGCGCTTCGTATTGCGGCGTGTAGTCGATGCCGACGACGAGAGGGCGAACGCGGTGGTATACGAACGGATGCCCCAAAATGCGATCGTAGAGGGACACGCTAGTTTTCTCCTGGGCCCTTCTTCGGCATTGGGTGGGGCAAGGTTGGCGCTTTTGCTTTTGGTGGTCGCTTTCGCGGCTTGCGAACGCGCTTGAGGACTTCAGCGTTGCGCTCGGTAGAGTGCCCGCGCTTGGCGAGAATGAACTCGCCCGCCACGTCGACTACGCCAAATGATCCGTCGACCAACAGGGGATGAATGCGGTCGACATCGATGCCGCCAATTTGAAAGGGAAACAGTATGTATTCGGCGTCCTGGATGCCTACGCTGCGAATCGTGTAAGCGTCGGGTCGATTGGACACATGCGGCAGGATACGCTCGGTCCCGGCAACTTTTGCTTCCGGCGGAATGAGCTTGCGGAGCGAAATGAGTTGCTCGTATCGCTCGATATCTTTCTCTGTGCGGTCGAATTTGAAGGCCGTGAAACCGCCTCGTGCGGTGTTGTGCTGAAGAATTGCGCCGTGTTGATAGGAGGTAGCAGCCATCGCTAACGCCAACGCCATCAACCAAGACCGGACCCGAGTTTCGCCGTGCCGGTCTGCGGCATGAGCAGGCTCCTTGATCATCGTCAGAACGACAACGGACGCGAGAAACATCTCGAGCGCCCAGTGCGTCGTGTACTGAAACGCAATGTCGTAACTTGCGTGGCGACTCGACAACAACGTCATCACCATTCCCGGTAAGCAGAACACAAACCCAATCGGCCTCCGAAACGGCAGGAACGCGAAAGGAACCATTACCTGGAGAAAGTATTTGACCTTGGCGCTAATGAGCAGCGTGCCCAGGGTGTAGTCGGGGTTGCCCATGATCGTGAGCAGTACGCCGAAAAATCCCGAAGGCCCGCCCTTCGGCCTCAGCTTGTCGTAGAACCACACGAACGAAAGCTTGCCGTCACGGATGTAGGGCATGAAGGCCATCTTCATCGCGAGGAAGTAGCCCAGGCCAATGACCGACAGCGCCAATCCCGCCCGCGGCTTCTTCCCGGAAAGGAGGAAGTAAGCGCCAACCACAAAGACGGAGAGCGCCATGTCCTCGCGCACCGACAGGCTCAAGAGCAGGGGGATGATGGCCCACCAATACTTGCCAATGTCGACCAAGTAGGCGAGCCAGAACACGAACCCGATCCCTAGTGGAGGGTAGTGAAAATCGTAGAAATTGGCGCCGTGTAGCGGCGCGTAAAACACATACATCCCGGCGATCAAGGCTGCTTGATAGGGCCCGAAACGATTGCGGGCGAAGAGGAAGAGCGGAATGACTGCCGCACCGATCAGCGTGGCCTGAACGATCAGCAGGGTCTCGGCACGTGGTGCGATCGCGTAGATGGGCACGAGCACGTAGGCGAAGAAGGTCGCATGATGCCCGAGATGCGTGCCCTCAGGACCGAACATCGGCGAGGCTTTCAGCAATTCGCCGCGCATGGCATTGAAGACGACATTGTCCTCGATCGCCATGTCGTAGGCTGCTGTTCGGAGGTTCCAATGGTTGCGTAGGGTGAAGAACGAAAAATAGGACGCATAGAAGAAGAACAAGCCGATAACCAGGACCCAAGGAAGCCACGGCGACCAGCGATCGAAGGCGTCCTCGGCGCGTTGGCGGAACGAAGCAAGGGGTCCGGAGGTCGCCCTGAACATGGGCGGTTCGGCGAGTGACCGATAGAACAACTTCTGCGCTGCAAAGGCCGTGATCGCGACCAGGACGAGGAACTGGATGTCGAGGCCCTTCCAGATCTGCCAACGAAATAGCGTCGGAACGACGATCGCTAGGCACAGAGGCGAGAGCTTCCACCCGACTGACTCGATCTTGCGCGCCTTATCGAGGGGCCGCGTTCGGCGAATCCACCAGTAGATCCCAATGGCGATGAGTGGAAGTGCCAGCCCAACGCCACCGAACAGAGCCATCAGCTTGCGGGTGGCGGGCTCGATTTGGTTTGATCTGACGTAGGCGACCATCAGATCGCCGAAAACCATTTCCCAAATGGCGACGCCGCACGAAGCCCCGGCACCCAACAGCAAAGCGGCCCCGCGAGCGAGCGTCGATAAATACTCGCCGCCAGAAGGGGACGCGACGCGCTCCCGGAGCGCGGCAACTGCTACTGCGGGGCTGTCTTCAGAAGGAGTCGGCTCGTCCGTCACGCCGGCCAGGGTAGTCATCTCGGGGCATGTGTCCACCTGCCCGCATTGGCGCTTGGTCGGCGGACGTCTAGAGTACCGTGCGTGGTTTCGTCAAATCGAACAACGAAGGCATGGCTAACGCTCGCCCCCGCATTCGTAGCGGTTGCGCTCACCGTCACGTACGTAGTAGCGCGCGACGCACGAGGATTATCGTGGCGGGCTCTGCTGACGTTGGCGGGCGCGGTCAGCATCGGCTTGCTCGTGATGATCGCACTCGACGTAGCCGTCCGGATCGTACCGGTCGCGCAGCAACACGCGGCCAAGCTGAAGGTGGCGGCGATCGGCATCATTACGCTGGTTCCGACGGCGTTCGGCGTCTTTCGCTGGTGGCAGGCGCGATCGGTGTTGTCGGGCTGGACCCCGGCGGCCCTGGTCGGCTTCGGTGTCGTGGCAGCCGTCGGCCTGCAAATGTTGCCGTGGCCGAAGCGTCACACGCGCGGGCGCTGGGGCGTCGCCGCGGTCGGCGCTTCCGTCCTGCTCACGCTGGCGTTGCTACTCATGCATCACGCCACCGGCACATTGCTCACGGTGCGGCCGGGCACGAGCATGCTGCACATCGGTCTATTCGCCGGCACCTGGCTGTTGTCGTGTGCGCTCATGTTTGGCCTCGCCGCACGCTACAGCGTCCCCTGCCACGAGGTCCCGTCGAGCCCTAAGGAGTACGCGATCGGCGTCGCCACGTGTTTCCTCGGCATGGGGTTGCTCGAAGCCGACCGCAGACTGTTCGTGGATCTCTACGTGCCCGTGCACCTGTGGTTGGGTGCCCTCGGCATCCTGACCCTTGAAACGGGGGCTCGCTCGTTGCTCGGCACGGCGCGGAATCGCGTCCTGCAGGGGGTCGCCGCGGTGTCGGCTGTGGTGCTGACCGGTGCCGCCCTGTGGTTCCTCGTCGCGCTCGACGACGTTCAGCAGATCGGCATCCGGAGTCAGCTCGGAAAGACGGCGATCGGAGGCTCGTTGCTCCAGCTGCTCGCGGCCGCGGGCTCGGCCTCTCCGGACGACATGCCGCCACATCCGGCGCTGGCCTACGATCGGTACTACGATGCCGAACCGCCGCTGCGACGTCCTAACATGCTGTTGATCAGCATCGACGCGCTTCGCGGCGATGTGCTCGTCGGCCAAGGCGAGAAGAACGAGCGCATGCCCGAGCTGCAGCGGTTTGCCGACGAGTCGTTGCACTTTCGCCGCACCTATGCCGGAGGCCCGCGCACCGCGATGGGCATGGGCACGCTCCTAGTTGGTCGCTACAGCGCCAACATCGACTGGGACCTCTGGTTTTGGGATCGGGGGCGCTTGGCCAACCCGAAGGAGCTGTCCGACGAGCAGCGCAAGAAGTACCAGGGCAAGGCCATCTTCACGACGATTCCGGCGTTCCAATCCGGGGACTCGCTCGCGATGCGGCTGCAAAGCGCTGGTTACAATACCGCGGCGACACCCTATGTGCCCGGCGACTTCTTCCGACCTGGCGTCGGCTTCGACAAAGGCTTCGACCTGTTCGAAGATCTCACGCGCAAGGGGTGGAAGGCGCCGACGACCGAGCGCATCGTCGACATCGCGCTGAGCCAGCTCGACAAGCTGGAGTCGCCGTGGTTTCTATGGATCCACCTGTACGACCCCCACGAGAACAAGTACAGCAGCGCGCGCTACGACACCGTGCTGGCGCACACGGACAAAGGGTTTGCGAAGTTGCGCGCCGCGCTCGAAGAGCGTGGGGTCTACGACGACACCCTCATCGGCGTCACCTCCGACCATGGTGAGGCGTTTGGCGAGCACCGCCACCGAGGCCACGGGACCTCACTGTACGACGAGCAAGCGCGCATCCCGATGATCTTGCACGTACCCGGCGTCAAAGGACGCGAGGTGCTGCACAACACCGCCGCAATTGATCTGACGGCGACGTTTGTGGTCGCAGCGGGCGCACCAACCCGAGGTCTCGACGGCGTCAACCTGTTGCCGCTCGCCTTCGAAAATCGCTATCCCGAGGACCGCCCAGTGTTCACCGAAGCGCATCGCTACACCGACCGAAACGGCAAACGCACCTACGACATCAAGGCGGTCGTCCGCGGCGACTACAAGCTGATCGTCGATCGTCTTCGCGGCACGGCCGCGCTCTACGATTTGGCTGCCGATCCGGGCGAGGTCGAGGATGTGCACGAGGAAAAGCCCGACGAGTTTGCCGAGCTATTGGCGATCCTGACGTCGTTCATCAGTCGAGCAGAGAGCGATCACCCGTTGCCCTAGCGTGTCTTCTTGCTCGCCTCGGGAGTATCGCCTGTCTTTTGCACGCTCGGCGGTGACCGATCGGCCGGCGGAAGATTCAGCGTATCGGCTACCACGTAGAGCGGACGCCGTTTCACTTCTTCGTAGATCCGGCCGATGTACTCGCCAAGGATTCCGGTCATGATGAGCTGAGCCGACGCAGCCAATGCCACCGCGATCATGATCGTCGCCCAACCTGGAACCGTCTGCCCCGCGATTGCTGAGTAGAGCGCCCAGGCTGAGGTGACGATCGCAAGGAGCCCCGAAAGCAAACCGAGCCAAGTCGCGAGCCGAAGCGGGACGATCGAAAACGATGTAATGCCATCGATCGCGAAGCGCATCATCTTGCGAAGTGGGTATTTCGTTTCGCCGGCGAAGCGTTCGGGCCGCTCGTATTGCACCGCCGTCTGCTTAAAACCCACCCATGACACCATGGCGCGCACGAAACGATGCTGCTCGCGCAGGGCGCGCATCGACAGGATGACTCTGCGACTCATTAGCCGAAAATCCCCGGTATCGAGGGGTATCTCGATCGGGAGCAGCATACGCAACAGACGGTAGAAGGCGGCGGCGGTCGATCGCTTGAAGATGCTCTCCCCGTGCCGTCTGGACCGTTGGCCGTATACGACGTCGGATCCTTCACGCCACTTCTGAATCATTTGCATGACGACCTCGGGTGGATCCTGCAGGTCCGCATCCATGATGACCACGGCGTCCCCTTCAGCGCGATCAATGCCGGCGGTGATCGCAGCCTGGTGCCCGAAGTTGCGCGAAAAAGAAATGACCTTGTAGCGCGGTTCTGCCGCAGCGAGCTCGTGCAGCATTTCAGGGGAGCGGTCTTGTGAGCCGTCGTCGACGAACACCACCTCCCACGTCTCATTGATTTCGCGCAGGAGGTCCTTGAGGCGGCGGTCGAGCTCCGCGATGTTTGCTTCCTCGTTGTAGACGGGAATGATGAGTGACAGCGCAGGACGTTGCATGAGTCGGTCCGAGCCTACCAAGCGGCAGCGAGCCTTGTACAATGGCGTCGTGTATAGTTCAACCTACGGATAATACGTGGAGTTCGAGGAGTACAAGCAAAGCTACGTGGCGGAGGTCGAGCAGTCGATCGACTTCGCGGGTCAGAGCCATGATTTCTTCATCCGCGTCAAGGCTGATGAGCTCGTTGCTTCTTGCGCCAGGCAGCTCGGCTCCCTGGAGCGTTGCAGCGTTCTGGACGTTGGATGTGGCGTCGGTCTCATGTCGCGTTACGTAGGCGAGCACTTTGGCGAGCTTCGCGGCGTCGACGTCGCGCCCGGGGTCGTGAAGCGGGCTGCCGCGCACGTTCCGCAAGGGAAGTTTCAAGTTTATGACGGCAGGCGTATACCGTTCGAGGAGCAGACCTTTGATGTCGTGTTCACGGTCTGCGTTCTGCACCACGTACCGCCGGCACAGTGGACATCGCTCGTCGCCGAAATGGCCCGCGTGCTCAAACCAGGCGGCCTTCTCTACATCTTCGAGCACAACCCCTACAACCCGCTCACTCGGCGGGCGGTCAACAACTGCCCTTTCGACGCCGACGCGAAGCTGCTCACGCGCGGCGAATCTATGGCCCTCATCGAAAGCGCCGAGCTCGAAGCCGCCGAGGCGCGCTACGTCCTTTTCTTCCCCTGGAAAGGCTCAGGCTTTCGAAGCATCGAATCCGGCCTCCGCTGGCTGCCGCTCGGCGCACAGTACTTCGTCTCCGGACGGCGGGTCCGTTAGCGGCTATACCCGCGCAAACAACTTCTCGAGCGAACTTCATGAGCGGCCTCCAACACCTCTTGGCTTCCCTTTTCTCACGCCCCGATGAGTGGACCACCTGCGCCAGCAAGTTGGGTCGTGGACTGACGGCGGCTGGCCTAGCTGTGATGGTTGCGGCGGTCTCCGACATCGCCCTAACCGGTGATGATCTCTCAATACGGGCGTTCGTCGGTAGCGCCGGGCTGGGGTTGGGGTTTGGATTGACGATCGGCGCACTATGGGCGGGATTCGCGCATCTGCTCGCAAGATGTCCGCGGTTTGCTTCCTGGATAGCTTGGCCGGGATTGGCGTTGTGGGCTTTCGCCGCGGTCGCTTGGAGCCTCCGCGCATTTGCCAACCTAGGCACCCGTTACAACACACTTGCGGTTGGCACGCTGGTCGGTTGCGGGCTTGCCGCTTTGACAACCGGCGCCCTCCTCGTCTTGATGCAGCCCACTCGCACTGGCGCACCTCCGCTGATGCGTGCGTCTCGATGGATTCAATGGGTGATCGGTATCGCGTTGGTCGTTGGCACGCTTCTCCTCGCCTACCTAGACCGCACCCGGTTCCCGGGGCAATACGCGATCTTCCACGTGGCGCTACAAGGGTTGGCGTTGTTCTGCATGGCCATCGTGGTCCTGTTGTCTGGGATCGTCCTGTCCCCTCGGCGGCGTTCGGTTCGCATCGTTGGCACCGCGTTTGTCGCACTGACCGTGCTTGCCCCCTTTTTCTTGTTGCACGCGCCGCGTCAGCCGGCGTTTGAAACCATGCTGAATCGGCCGTTTGCTGCCCTGCCACTTCGAACCATTCGACTCATCACGGACTTCGATGCTGACGGGTTTTCGGCCGTCCTCGGCGGTGGGGACTGTAGTCCATTCGACGCCGAGGTGAACCCCCAGCAACGCGAGATTCCCGGCAACGGTGTGGACGACAACTGTTCCGGAGGCGACGCAAACCCGGTCGTCGCGGCCGTGTATCAAGCTGAAGTTCCCATACCCACCGAGCCGTCTCCGCAGCATGTCGTGTTGATCACCGTCGACACCGTCCGCCCCGATCGAATGTCTCTCTACGGCTACGAACGGAACACCACACCCGAGCTCGCCCGTTGGTTCGAAGACGGGACGAAGTTCACCCGCGCCTATGCCGCCGGGGGATGGACGAGCATTGCCATCCCGGCGATTCTACGCGGCGTGAACCCACGGCGCTTGCAGTGGACGCGCATGTACGAGACCAACCGCTACAGGTGCTTGAAGGCGCCGCTGGGCAACCAGTTGCGGCCTGGAGAGAAACCACGCGCCATGTTCTTGTTACCGCTGAGCGACCCACATTGGTCGCTGGCCACCTATTTGCGCCGGCGGGGCATGCTCACGGCGGCGGTGATAGACGGCGGCTTCACCGAGGTGCTCTCTCACAAGTGGGGCACCGCGGAGGGGTTCGACAGTTTCGTGGAAATCAACTTGTTGGCCCGGCACCTACGAAACGATGCCCAGACAGCCGACAGTGCCATCGACTTTCTACGCAACCGCCCTCAGGACAAGCCATTCTTTCTATGGGTGCATTTCTTCGGCCCGCATGCCCCGAGCAAACGTCATCCAGGCATCCCGCTGGCCGGAGATACCGAAGGAGATCTGTACGACGGCGAGATCACGTACCTCGATCAACACGTGGGTCGGTTGCTTCGGGTCATCGATGGGCAGACGGATCGGCCCGTGACCGTGCTTCTGGCCGCCGACCATGGCGAACGCATCTACAACGATCGGTCCCGGGGTCACGGATTCGATCATTCGGAGCACAACATCAAGGTCCCGCTTCTCGCCAAGGGACCGGGTTTTCCGGCGGGGGAGAACGACGCGGTGGTTGGTGCGATCGACCTTATGCCCACCGTCTTGGATATCACTGAAACCCACGGCCCAGCTGGGCTCGATGGAACGTCGCTACGCGCGATCGCGGCCTCGGCCGATGAGTATCGAGACCGAGTACTCGTCGTCGACACCTTCATCTTCGACAAAAGCGCCGGCGACAAAGGCACCAAGTTTGCGCTCGATCTCGTCTCTGCCGTTTCCGATCCGTATAAGCTCATCATGAACCGGCTCGACAACACGGTCGGCCTGTACGACGTCAACGACCCCGCGATGGCTGGCCGAAATCTGCGCGGCGGACGTGATGCCGATTTGCTCGAACGCCAGTTGCGCACGTACCTCGAGGAGACCGGGGGCGCGCCGCTCATCGTGGACTAGCCATCTCTTCAGGACGGGCCCAGCGGCCCGCGCGACCTGGAGTCCTTAGATGTCGTGACCACCGGACGCTCTCTGCAACCGCGTCTCGCTCTAATCTTGAGTTACTCCGACGATCTCGTCCTTGGCACCGACAACACGCATTCGATTCAGCGCGCGGAAATACCTACGCCTCCCGTCCCAAGGGAGTGTAAGCCGAGCTACATGGTCGGGCCCGGCCTGGGTATCCCGGTCGGGCTTAGTACGGCCACAGTGGGGAGCGTGCTCGCCTGGGCAGGAAGTGTCGACTTCTGGGGACCCACGCCCAACAATCAGGAGGCCATCGCTGGGGGAACTCTGCTGATTGGCGCGGGGCTGGCAACCTTCATCTATTCCAGCGTCAAGCTTTCTTTCCTCAAGGCAAATAAGTTTGCCCGTCCATCGTGCTTCGCGGTCCTTCTCAAGTGACATCATAGACGGTACTGTTCCAAAGCTATTCCGAAGGGGGATGCATGTTTAGTCCCAAGAAGAAGATCCCGTCCCTGGCAGCAGCGGGGCTTGCGCTTGCCGGGTGCGGCGACGGCGGAGCCAACAGCGAGCTCGACGCAGCCAGAGATCGAATCGCACAGCTCGACCCGAGCGTGACCGCCTTCTGCATGAGGGAGATCGAATGCGACCCATATCCTGAGGATCCGTTTTTTGGTGATGTTGACAATTGCCGGACGCTCATTCTGCAGTTGTACGGGGACTATATTCAAGGGTCTCCAGATCCAGACGCGTGTGGCGCCGCCTTCATCGCTGCGTTCGACTGCGCGGGAGACACCCCCTGCGATGGCATCCTATACGCCTGCGAAGTCGAATACGACGCGACGCTCGCGGTTTGCGGCGACGACGAAGAGGAGGTCACGCCATGAGACCGATACTGGGGGCGACAGTCGGTCTGCTGTGGGCAGTGCTCGTAGTTGGGTGCACGGACGACACGCGTGAAGTGATCACCGAGGTCGTTCAGTCGACCTGCGAGCGCAACATGCGGTGCGAAGCGGAAGAGAACAGAGTTCCGGAGACGATCGAAGAATGCGAAAGATTCCTTTCTGCCACGTTTGCCGCGCTCGAAAGAGTCCGAGGAGAAGCATGTGTTCAAGCAACGATTACGTTGCTCGAATGTGAGCTCGAGCGACCGTGCGGAGCGATCGAGCCGGCATGTACCGCCGAGGAGGAGGAGAACGACCGGGCCTGCGGCTTCGAAAATGATACGGAAACGGAGACGATGACGGGCGTCTGTGCATCCGGCGTCTGCGAACAACAGGACCTCCAAATTGTCGAAACTGCGCCCGCGGATGGCCAGACCGAGGTTCCTGTCGACACGCGGATCGGCTTTCAAACCAACGCCCCAATCGATCCTGCGTCGCTCACGAGTGAAACCTTCTTTTTGACCGATGACCAGGGGACGCGGGTGCCGAGCGACGTCTTCATCGGCGAGGAGCCAGACATTGGGGAGCTCCGGCCTGACGCGCCCCTTGCGGCGATCACCTCCTTTACGGTCACTGTGAAGGCCGGCCTTGCGTCTAGTGCCGGAGCGACGCTCGAAGACGACTTCGAATGGAATTTCACCACCCTCGACAGAGAGTGAGGGGTTGTTGTGAGGTACTTGGTTGGATGGGCAGGAGCTCTGGCCTTGGTCGTTACGACGCTGGCCGATGCAACGAAGGGGGTGGAGGTGGGCCCCATCTTTCAGCGCTGGGACCACCGAAGGGCCCTCCGAACGGCGGCCAAGGACCTTGGACTTGACCCGGACGACCTCAACTCCCTAGATATGCGGGACTTTCGCCACGCTGCGACCAACGACCGTACCCGAAAGAGTGGACATTTGAGCGGCTTGGCGTATATCGGCGGCCACAACGACAAGACCACGTCAGATATTTCGGGTACTTGGGCTGTTAGCTCAGTTGGTAGAGCAGCGGACTTTTAATCCTAGGTAAGGGGTTTTCACCCCCGTTTTTTCAATGGTTTCGCGGTAGCGCGTAGTCAGCGGACGCGCGCAAACACCCTCAAATGAAGCTTTCGGCACACGGTGTGCCACTCGTATCGACACTCTGGTTCACGAAAACACGCCGTTGATTAGAAGTGGTTTCCCCATCTCCCCTCTGATCGGGGTCAGGCTAGCGGCGTCCGATGTGAAACGTGACTCTTGTGTACGCCAACCGCGTTTGCTGCCTCGACACGCGCCTCGCAAGATGGCGCCGCCCGGCTGCACCTCAAACGCCCCCACGTCGCACATCGAGCCCCCTGTCTCCGGGCGTCCTGGCTTCGTAGCGTCATGTCAGATGCTGTCGTTCAAGGGAACGTCCGCTCGAAGCGATTGGCCCAGATGTCGGGGCGCAGCGGGTCCCCTTGGTGCCAGACCGCGACCGCGTTGCCGTTCGGGTCGACGGCCACCTGGGGGACAAAGGCATTGCCCGCGTTGTCGGTTCCAATCCGCTCGGCCACGCCCCAGCCCGCGCTTGGCGTGAACCGATTCGCCCAGATGTCGAAGCGCATCCCGTCCCATTGCTGCCAGACCGCGACCGCGTTGCCGTTCGGGTCGAGCGCCACCTGGGGGGAAAAGGCATTATTCAGGTTGTCGGTTTCAATCCGCTCGGCCACGCCCCAGCCCGCGCTTGGCGTGAAGCGATTCGCCCAGATGTGGAAGCGTGTCGCGGATCGCAAGGGCTCGCCGTCCCCTTGGGTCCAGACCGCGACCGCGTTGCCGTTCGGGTCGACGGCCACCTGGGGGCTACCGCCACCGCCCGCGTTGTCGGTTTCAATCCGCTCGGCTACGCCCCAGCCCGCGCTTGGCGTAAAGCGATTGGCCCAGATGTCGAAGCGCACCGGGTCCCCTTGGTGCCAGACCGCGACCGCGTTGCCGTTCGGGTCGACGGCCACCTGGGGATTAGAGGCATCGCCCGCGTTGTCGGTTTCAATCCGCTCGGCTACGCCCCAGCCCGCGCTTGGCGTGAACCGATTGGCCCAGATGTCGAAGCGCATCGGGTCCCGTTGGTCCCAGACCGCGACCGCGTTGCCGTTCGGGTCGACGGCCACCTGGGGGCCAGCGGCATACCTCAGGTTGTCGGTTTCAATCCGCTCGGCTACGCCCCAGCCCGCGCTTGGCGTGAAGCGATTAGCCCAGATGTCGGCGCGCATCCCCAATGTGTCCTGATAGGTCCAGACCGCGACCGCGTTGCCGTTCGGGTCGACGGCCACCTGGGGGCTACCGCCACCGTTGTCGGTTCCAATCCGCTCGGCTACGCCCCAGCCCGCGCTTGGCGTGAAGCGATTGGCCCAGATGTCCCAGCGCATCCCGTCCCATTGGGTCCAGACCAGGACCGCGTTGCCGTTCGGGTCGACGGCCACCTGGGGATAAGAGGCATCGCCCGCAATCAACACCGGGTCCCCCCACCGGCCGTCGCCACCGCCGCCTGAGCCGCCGACGCCACCTGCGCCAGCAGAGCCACCACTACCACCTTCGCCACCGTCCTCACTGCACCCTACCAGCGGCATGACGCAGAGTGCGGAGACGCATAGAAATCCGAATAAGTAACGCATGATCCACCCCCCCAACGCTCCACCGGGGAACATCACTAAGTGGTGTCATGTATGTGCATAGGACGTGCCAACTGAGAATCGTTAGCAATCATGTGCGGGCCACAAGAATGACGACGACAGACCTGCGTTTCGACCGTGGTCAGCGCACGCCATGCGTCATACGTAATTCTTCAATGATTCGCTTTGTCGATTGACACTACGTTGACCGTGGTTAGCGCCAAGGGTTTGCTTTATGCACGACAACCGGGGTTGTCACTTCGAAACGCCGCCGGTTACATGGCCTCGCCCGGCTCCACCTCAAACGAACCGACGTCGCCTACTGTGCATCCAGTTGACTTCCTTTCTAAGGCACCCAACCACCCTCTTCGATGAGTTGCCGAACCTCCGAACTGTCCAAAGACCGACTGAAGATACGCACATCATCGATCAACCCACCAAAGGGCTGACAGGTCCCTGACGTCCCGATCGTCCACTGCGCCGAGTTAGACCAGGGTGGAAAATCCGCGGAAAGAACAGCCGCCCCCTGGACATAGATGGTGATTGTAGACCCATCCCAGGTGTTCATCAGATAGATCCACTCGTTGAGGGGAACCAGCTCGGTTGGCGCCGCTCCCCCCCGATGGCTAACTGCATGAAATTAATCCCGCCGCCGCAGCCCTCTCGTTTGCCCACGATGTGAAGTGGCCAAGAGGCGGTCGTCCGGTACACCCAGGCACCAAGCGAGCCTGCGGCGGTGGCGCCATCGTCCAGCTCGGGTTCGTGAGGCAGGCTGATCACGTCATCGACGCCGTCAAGGGAGTAAGCGCCGTCGCTGGTTCCAAACCGGTCTGTCGCCAGTACTGGACCGTTTACCGTTCCGTCGTAGCCGTTCCCGCTGTGGTCTCTGGCATCGCCGGAGAACGGGTAGTGGGCAAGGAGACCTTCGGTGGGCACGGCTGAGCCTCCGCCAGCGCCGCCTGTACCACCGGCACCAGCGCTGCCACCTTCACCGCCCGAGCCTGCCGTACCGCCAGCACCAGCCGTACCACCGGTTCCACCATTACCGGCCATACCTCCGTCCTCGCTGCTGCAGCTCAACAGCAGGGCGAACGCGCACACCATCCATCGTGACTTCATGGGTCACCTCCAGGCGAGGGGAAAACGGTACCAAGCCGTGACGCGTTCGGACATACGTAATTGTTCACTCTTGGCGCGCATTTGGTGCTCGCCAACTTGGGACCTCATGTAGAGAGTCGGCACGGCAAGCGTTGGGGCGTGGAACCGCGGCGCGTGCGTGGGGCTCGCGTCGCTCAAAACTCCCAGTTAAGCATGGCGCCTGCGGCCCCGATCTCGGCCCTGAAGCCGATTCGCCGGCCGTCGCTGTTATGATCGAGTGCTAGGTACGTTCTGCCATCGGACAACGGGTTGGCTCTTCGCTCAACACGCTCGGATGTCGTCAAGTTACACCACAAGGCGACGAGCACGATCACGGTCAACCACAGTACTAGGCGGAGCATCGCCGAGTAGCGGTACCGCTCAAATGCCTCATGGATCGGCGAGATGTCCTGCTCACTTGGGGGGTCAGCGGGGCCTATCCAGTACCGACTGTTGTCTCCGTAGGGCTCCCACACAATGAATGGTTCGCCGTTGAACTTGAACTTCATTCGGTCTTCGTTGAACCAAGTCCTCTTGACGTCAGTGACCCCCTCAACCGAGCGAAGAGCTCGGTAAATCGGTCGATAGCTGAGCGGAACGGCGATCTCGAAGCCTCGAAGCGAACCGACATCGTCAATGATTGGATACGTCTTCATTGGGTGACCACCAGGCAGCAACGAGCGCGCGACGACATGCCACTACCCTGAAATGAGTAATTTGGTTATACAACCAAACTATGGGACGACCCAGCAACCGAGAGGCCCGACGAGCCGAGATCCTCGAAGCCTTCGCTCGCGTCCTGGCGGATCACGGCTATGCCGGCGCTACCATCGCGGCCGTGGCCACCGAAGCGGAGGTCGCCCCCGGGCTGATCCACTACCATTTCGAGGACAAAGAGGACCTGCTCGCCTCGTTGTTGTCGGACTTGGTTGCCCGTTTCCGCCTCCGCATACGCGATCGTGACGAGCTGGACCCGCTCCTGGCCTACGTCGATGGCGCCCTAAGGCTAGACGATCTCGCCGACATCACGGCCGCACGCTGCTGGGTGGGCCTATTCGCGGAGGCCATCCGAAACCCCACCCTCTTCAAGCGCATGCGCAAGCTCATCGACGCGGAGATCACGACCATTCGCGCCCGCTCCGGCGACCGACTCGATGCGCACCAAGCCGGCGCCGTGCTGGCCTTCATCATCGGTGCCTTGATCCTCGGCGCCTTCGCGCCCAAGAAGACTGCCGGCTTCGCGGCCCCAGGTCTGCGGAGTCTCATCGCGTCGTGGAACACTGACTGAGGTCGAAGAGATAGTCAGCACCGGATTGATCTGGCAGGGAGCTCGTCGCTCTTCGATGCGGAACGCCATGGCGACTAGCCGGAGCGCACGCGCCAAATGCCGTCGATGAAATCAAACTGAGTCACGAGCGCACTCACCACGAAGAAGCCAGTCGCTGCAGCCGCGATCACCATCGCAATCGTGAAAGTATATCGTGTGGGCCTCCGCATCTTCGCGATCGAGATACCTCGGATACGCGTCAAAATAGTAGTCCAAAAAGCTACGAACGCGGCGACGGCGAGGCCGGCAAGGGCGAGCGTTGCCCACGCCGTCATCCACGGACGCGCACAATTGATGGGACCCTTCGCCGCCCACATGACGAGGGATGACGAGAAGAAGAAGTAGATGATCAGCGCATATATTGAGACGAACCCACCGATATCTCGAAAGTGCGAGTATCGAGGGTCATCGGCGTCTTCGCTCTTCGAAAGCCAGCGTCCTCGACTGGAGAGCCAAGAGATTGCGAAACACGCAGGGGGCGTACACAAAACGATCGCAAACACCCTCCAAGGGTTGCCATCGCTGTAGATGACTTGCGGAACGACGGCGAGCGCCATCAAGAAGAGCAGTGCCTGGAAATGCTGCTCCACGTAACGGAAACGAATGTCGTCCTCGCCGGATAGTTCCTCGACCATCGACCGAAGAGTATCGCGCGGCGTTTGCTATGGGAATTCACCTCGCCTCGCACGACTCAACGCCTCGAGCGAAGCCGCGGAGCTGATCGCGGCGCGGAGCCGATCGAGAGGAGAAAGCGAAAGCGCCCAGTGGATCAAGGTTCGGTCGACCTCACGAGAAGCCTGGAGCAGAAGCTCGTCGAGCTCCTTGGTCTCGCTATTGGAGGCAGAGCGCACAGTCAAACGCTACCGCGTCCCCGCCTGCGACACCACCTTGGGCCGGTCAGGCCCCAAGCCGTATATTGCAGAGATGGACAGGGCCAGGGCGCACCCTCCTGCGGAATGCATCGAGATCGACCATCCGTGGATTTCGAACGACCTCATGCCCATCTACCTTTGGACTTTTCCGTCGGAAACGACCGACGAGGAGCTCAGCGCATGCGTTCGGGCACGCGAGGACTGGGCAAGTCGCGCGCGCTATCACTTTGCGTGGGTCATCGATCTCTCCAACGTCACCAAGGCACCGCCGACGCAGCGTAAGGCGTTCGCCGAGCACCTCAAGCGTTTGGAAGAGTTCAGCGGCCGTTGGAACGCCGGCTCGGCATTGGTCGTCCCGAGCCCATGGCTGCGTGGGCTCGTGACCGCAGTCTTCTGGCTGTCACCGCCTAGGTACCCGCATAAGATCTTTGCTGAGCTTCTCCCTGCAAAGCGTTGGGCGCGGGAGCAGCTCGCCGCAAAAATCGCTTAGCTCGACTGACCGATGACCTCGCAGAGGTCGCTGAATCGACACGAGCTCGAGCTCAGTGCACGCTCTCCTCGCTAGCAGCGCCGCCCTCCGCGACGCGCTTGCGATTCGACTTGCGCAGCAACATGAGCGGGAACGCGGCCGTTCCGGCGAAGAACGGGCGTTCTGAGGTTCAGCGAGATGGAGTGGTGATCCAGTTCGGCAAGCCAAACGGGGTACGAACTGCGCCGCAAGTCGACATAACGAGCTAGAACCACGCAATTGGGCCCTCGACATGGTCCCGATGGGCTAAGAGGCGGAAATCCTCGCTTGACCGTCGCCGGCGACGTGACCGATGTTTCTCGCTCGCTCGTACGTCTCGGAAGCTGCCATGGAACGATCAGGAAGGGCGTTTGAAGCTACTGTCCGCTGTTCCGCCAAGGCGGTGGTTCCGTTGTGGTTGCAGAAGGCAGTTACGGGTGCGTCAACTGCAATGAAGCAAGGAGAGTTTCTATGAACTACACCACCCGGCTGCCAACGGCGACGCTTCTCGCTCTGCTCGTGTCCTTCTCACCCAGCAGAAGCGTTGCGAATACGTACAACACAGTCGGTACGCCAATTCTCGTACGGTCCATCACCTTCAATGACCCACCGCTAGTGGTATTCCCTCAACCCTCCATCTACATCGATATCACGTTTGCGGACGGCGAACAGAGGCTCGGTGTTCTGGTTGAAAGCGGTATCCAACTGGCAGACGAAGGCCTCCCCGTGGCCGTTCCGCCCTGCAGCAGCTGTCTAGAAGAATCCCCACTCCCACGTCTTTGGGAGTCCCCCCAGTCCGGGCTCGTCGCCTACTACTACCACGAAGGGATCGGGGAGAATTGTTCTGACGGGGTGGACAATGATGGCGATGGGCCCATTGACTGTGCGGATGAGGATTGCGCAACTGATCCGGCTTGCTCTGAAGGGCTTGGCCCGATGGCAGGAAGCGTTACGAGCCATGGTCTTCTGATTCGACCGAAAGGCGACACACTTTGTGTCAACTACATTCGAAAGCGGACAAGTTCTTTACTCCCATTCACGGTTACGACCGTGCATACTCCGCCGGACTGCATGAAACTCGTGGAGCTTGTGAGCCCCTCTTTCGAGCAGCTTGCGCGCTGGGCGACAATCCTCGATTACGCGATGAAATACGAGGCCGCGCGACGCAAGAACCCGGGCGTTCCCATCCCATGGCCCGGCCCGATCTGTCTGACGTGCCCTCCCTGGGCCACGTATCGAGCTGATATGGCCCGGTTCGACAAACTGCATGAAGAACGGTTCCGAAAGGAGCTCAAGAAGACAATCAAGGCGGGCCAGGAGATGTTGAAGCAAGGGTCGCGTCGTCGTAAACGCTGATGGGTGTTTGGGGTGGAACTAGGGATTGCTTCCCTGCACCTCTACTGCACACCAAGCAGTTTGGGCGGCACTGCGCAACCGACCCGGCGGATGGGAGAGAGCGTACTGAGCGCCCCGGGGTGTGAACGGTAAGCGGCCGGCTGCCATTCGCGAAACCGTTGCCGCAGCGTTCACAGACGGTCCTTCCAGGGGGGTGTTGCCTCGACCACTGCGGCTGGTGTGCCCTGCTCCTCGGGGTTGAGGTCAACGAAATCTTAGCGCTGCCGCGACTCCCTCGAAACTACTGAACAGGCGCACCAAACCGCTGTTTATGGAGGACCACGCCGCATTCGTTTTCCTGTAGCCTCGGCTAGGAGCAGAGGTCGTCATCGGCAGATGGACGTCAGGCTTGCTGGTGGCCACTTCAACGTCACTGATGGTCCGTCCGCGCACTGGACAGGCCAGCAATTGGTCAAAGCGTTCCCCTACGACTCGGCGCCGAAGTACATCATCCGAGACCAAGACAAGATCGTTGGCGCGGACTTCGTTTCGTCGAGTGGCTGCGCTGGGAATCCGGCAGGTCCTAACCGCATCGCAGTCCCCGTGGTAGAATCCGTACAGCGAGCCGGCGTGCAGGAGATCGCAGCACCGGCCGGCCCCGCTCCCACCACGATGATGTCTCGCTCAATCACGATACGGGGCTGCTCCGGGGCATAGGTCACTTCGCTGACCGAACATGAGAGCGTTTCACTTGTCAGGATCTAACTTCTTTTCCCGCGGTGTCTTCGCCCTGCTCTCGTCGACCTACATCCGTACCATCCGCGACGCCGTCGTTGTCATCGTCGGCATCGCACGCGTCCCCGAGGCATTCGCCTTCGTTGTCCGAATGGCCGCGATTAGACGTGAGGTCACAGTCGTCCGCGCCGTCGAGAACGCCGTCGTTGTCGTTTATTGAGCGTGTCGAGGCTCTGGTTGTCGGTGATGGAGACGCTGCCGCCGACGGCCTCCAGGCTGCCCAGATCGATGTCGTCACAGTTGTCGTTGTTCGTGATCGTCACGCTGCCGCCGACAGCCTCCAGGTTGGTTACTGGGATAGGGCCAACGTCGTCGTTGTTCGTGATCGTCACGCTGCCGCCGACAGCCTCCAGGTTGGTTACTGGGATAAGGCCAACGTTGTTCGTGATCGTCACGCTGCCGCCGACAGCCTCCAGGTTAGTTACTGGGATAGGGCCAACGTCGTCGTTGTTTGTGATCGTCACGCTGCCCCCGACGGCCTCCAGGTTGGGTAGTGGGATAGGGCCAACGTCGTCGTTGTTCGTGATCGTTACGCTGCCCCCGACGGCCTCCAGGTTGGGTAGCGGGATAG